>Ga0136620_10000173_pt1 | contig 28184 bp, 31 predicted proteins | sample AntDrymUQ4162106_2_FD_104806 | JGI IMG/M metagenome (GOLD analysis project Ga0136620, IMG submission 104806) | Polar desert sand microbial communities from Dry Valleys, Antarctica - metaG UQ416 (21.06) | ecosystem: Environmental > Terrestrial > Soil > Desert | place: Antarctica: Dry Valley... | reverse complement strand
GCGAGCGCGCGGCTCCTGAGCCTTCCTAGCGGGCTGTCGGCGCCCTGTCCGGCGGTGGAGATGACGACGAGGCGGCTGCCGGGTCGTTTCATGGCGGCCGTGCGCATCGCCAGGTAGACGCTGTCGTCCCAGTGGGCGTGCAGCTCGTCGATGATCGCCAGCGACGGCGTGAGCCCGTGCAGCTTCAACCGCCGCCATGAAACGCCCCGGCAGCCGCCTCGTCGTGATCTCAACGGCCGGGCAGGGCGCCGACAGCCCGCTAGGAAGGCTCAGGAGCCGCGCGCTCGCGCTCCCGAACGTGAAGACGACCGGAGGCTTCACGGACGCCCGCGGGCCCGCCCTGCGCCTCCTCGAGTGGTCGCTGCCCGAGGACGCCGACCTCGCCGACACGAAAGCCGTCAAGCAGGTGAACCCCGCGAGCTGGATCACCCTCGAGGCGCTCCAGGAGCAACGCGAAGCCGTCCCCGAAATGGCGTTCCGCCGCTTCCACGCGAACCAATGGACGGAGCGGGAGTCGCACTGGCTCCCCGCCGGCGCCTGGCAGACCTGCGTCGGGATCCCGCTCTTCACGGATGGGGAGCCGGTCTGGGTCGGCGTCGACGTCGGCGGCGACAAGAGCGCGAGCGCGGTCGTCTGGATCAACAGCGCCCACCAGGTCGGCTGCGAGATCTACCACGGCGACGCCGGCGTCCTCGACTGCATCGACCTGATCCGCGAGCTCGCTAACCGCTACCAGCTCCGCGAAGTCATGTTCGATCCGTGGCGCTTCGGCCAGGCAGCACAGGAGCTCGAGCAGGAGCGCATCACCGTAACCGCCTTCCCCCAAACAGACGTGCGGATGGTGCCCGCCTCCGACCGCCTCTACCAGGCCGTCGTCGGACAGAAACTCACCCTGCCCGACAACGAGGAGCTACGCGCGCACATGGCGAACACGATCGCCCGCCACAACCGCCGCGGCTGGCGCCTCGACAAACCCTCCCTCGAGCAGCCGAACGACTCGATCATCGCCCTCTGCATGGCGCTCGAAGCGATGGAGAACCAGCCCGAGCCCGTCCAGGTGATCGGATGGCTGTGAAAGAGCGGGTTAAGCCGCTAGATGCGCTCGACGACTTCGCCGATCTCGGAGCTGTCGATCGTCAGGCCGGGCGGCGGGTTCGCTCTGAGCTGCTCGACCGCCGACCGCGCATTCTCTTCGGTTTCGAACGTGAGCATGGAAGTCCCGCTGTTCTCGCCAAGCCGGACCCACTGCGCGCCGACGAAGCCCGGTGCTTGCTTGATGCGCGGGATGCCCTGCTCCCTCAAGTACGTCGTGGCCTGCTCGAAATCGTGAAGCGTGCTCCTCACAACGATCGCGTGCATAGGTGCCTCCGTTGTCGTGTACGACGTCCGGGTGACCCTATCCCAGGTAGCAACCGGCACCAAGAGGCACCGTGGCTCTAGCCACCCGCTGCCTCGACTGCGGCCAACGCGCCCGCGGCTCACGCTGCACCACCTGCACCCGACGGCGCGACCACGCGCGCAACCACGCGCCGGCACAACAGGCACGGCTCTCGATCAGCAGCGCCCAACGCCAGCGCGTCTACTCACGCGACGGCTACCGCTGCCGCGACTGCGGCACCCCGCACGACCTCACCCTCGACCACGTCCTCCCGCTCGCCCTCGAGGTGAAGCGCAACTACCGCGACGACGAGCTCGCCACCCGATGCCGACGCTGCAACGGCGCCAAAGGCGCAGCAACCGCCCAGTTCTTCTGAGCGCCCACGCCTACCCCCTTGCAGCACGCGGCGCAAAAACGTTCGTGCAGTCTCGGAACTCGCGCGCCTGCCGTTCGTTCGCCATTCCACCATTGGTGGAACCGAGAGCTCATCGCTGCCGGAGCACCAATGCGGACTCCTTCTTGGAAACCTTCCACTCCGGAAGAGTTTTGCCTGTGTGTAGCGGTTCCCTCTTGGAACCTCTAGCAGCTCGCGGGAGGCGGTAGTGCTGAAACGAGAGATTTCCCTGACGTAAGGGAAATCAGCACGCCGATGGTGGCCGTGCCAGAGATTTCCCCTGCGCGGGGGAATTTGGAATCGCTCTGAGACGGTACGTAGCTGAGATTTCCTAACGCCGTTAGGAAATCTCGCTGCGGAACTGTCCCTCGGGGACTCGTCGTCACCCCCACGAGGTGCCCTCGGGCGGCTCTCTGCCCGGCGGTTCGGGTTCGCCGGTCGGCTCCTGCTGCTCCGGGGGATCCTTCAGGCGCAGGAACCCGAGACGATTCTTCTCCAGCGCCGGCCGCTCGACCTTCTCGCCGGTGTGCCGCTCGATTCGCGCCTCGACGGCGGCCATCGCGTCGAGCGTGTCGGACTCGTGGTCGTGGATGTCCATGATGAAGCTCGCGTATTCGGGTCGGGTGAGGTTCCAGCGGGCGAGATCAGCATCAGTCGGGAGCTGATCCTTGATCTCACGCATGAGGTCTTGGCAGTTGTTCCACTTCGTCTGCTCGATCTCGAAGGGGCGCGCGACGCCGTCGTCGCCGATGATGCGGGCGAGCATCGGCTTGCCGGGTGCTGTCAGGTCGGGTTCGTCGGTCATCGCGGGATCGTGACATGGCCCTCGGACTTCACGGCCCACTACTTCAATAAGTTGCAGGCGAGTCGTCCTTGGGGTAGAAGTAAAGAACGACCGGCGACCCCCTGAAGGACGACAGCGTCACGGTCTCTCCCGAGCTCGAGGTCAGCTCGAAATCGGGGGCGGGTTTGCCTACCTCGACTGGCACTCATTCCTCCGTTCGGCCGTGCGGGTCGTGCGCGCGAGTCGCGACGGTGACCGCGGCGGTCGGTCGCGTCTCTCGCGAGCAGGCAAATATCCGGTCGAACGCAGGGCGAAACAGATCTACTGGCCGTCGAGATCGAGGCGTGTGGCTACTGCGACCAGCCGCTGCGCGGCTTCCGATCCCGCGGACCACGGGTTAGCTCGTCTGCGCTCGCCGCCACGGCCTCGGTGTAGCTCGCGGAGTTCATGGCAGCAGCCCAGAGCGCCAGGATCTCGGGATCTTCCTCGACTTCGGCGCTGTGAAGCGCGCGCGGGATCGGCTCTCCCGTGCCGACCTGCGGCCCTGACCGACTGTGCATCCGGGAACCTTCCAGGATATGACCTGCGACCCGGCCGAAGACCGGCGCTCACCCGGTTGCCGAGGGCGGCCGGTGCGGGACCGGTTGCTGTGGTCGCGCTGGATGCGAGCCGGACGGCTGTGGTCTCGCAGGACCCCACTGTAGAGGTTCCGTAAATCTGTCCCCTGAGGAGGCGTGGTGATGTTTTCGTCGCCTGCGGGTCGGGGCATCAAGGAAGAGCCGTGTGGCGTTTCCTGCTCAGCTCGATCGCCGCGCTCACGTTGGTGACGGGCGCGTCCGCTTCGATCACGATCGGAACGAACGCGCAGCGGCCGGCGCTCCGGGTCGACGGGCGCGGCAACGCCGAGATCAGCTGGACCGCCGGCGGGGTACGCCGTTACGTCCTCGTGCCGCCGGCCGGACGGGTCTACCCGGGGCGGAGGTTGACAGCGGCGGACGTCAGCCTCCGCAGCAGTGCCCCGGTGCTTCCGTTCCGACGTCAGCTCCGCCGGACACCTGACGGTCGAGTCTGGGCTCTCCAGATCTGGCGTGTCCATCCTCGCGGGCCGGTCGAGCTCCGCTTCTCCCGCTGGAGGGGCAAGCCACCGAAGCTGACGCTCGCGGCCGAGCCGCGCTTCTCGGGGGAGCTGCTCAGCGGCCGCGCGACGTTCGCCGGTCGCCCGGTGCCGCTGTACTCGCCGACGCCGGAGGGGAAGCGCATCCGCAGCTACGCCTACATCGACCGGGAAACGCCCTCCGGCTGGCGCCGGATCGGCGGAGTGGCCACCCGAGCAGATGGCTCGTTCCGTCTGCTGGTTCCGGCTCGCGACCTCGGCCGCCGCTACCGCGCAGTCCTGCCCGGGCCGAATCTCGGCTCTGCGCTCGCTCCCGACATCGTCAGCGCTCCGGTGCTGAGCTCGCGTCCGACCGTGACCGGCTGATCGCTAGGCTCGAGGGGTGCTCGACGCCCACTCGGTCCTTGCCGTGCTCGTCGTCGCTGTGCCGGCGCTGGCGGCGCTTGCCGGGGGGCTCGTCTACTGGCGCCGGCGCGGCGCCGGCCGCCTCGTCTCGCAGACCCTCGCGCTCGCCCAGACCCTCCTCGTCGCGCAGGTCGGGCTCGGCCTCCTCCTCCTCTCGGACGACCGGCGCACGGGCGACGAGTTGCACTACGTCTACGGCTCGCTCTCGCTCGGCGCGATCCTGGCGCCCTGGCTCTATGCTCCGTCCGCCGGGCCGAGGCGGCTCGCCTGGTTCGCCGGGACGTCGGCGCTCGCGGCTGCTCTCGCTGTGCGCGCGTTCATGACGGGAGGCTCGTGAGGCGCTTCCTCACGGACATGAACCCGACTTTGCGCGGCTTCCTGATCATCGCGCTGGTCGCGGCGGTCGTCGTCGTGCTCTCGCTCGACGAGGTGCTCGCGACCGTGGGCGGCCTGCTGCGAATCGCGTTCTTCCTGGCGATCGCGTTCTTCCTCTTTCTGCTCTGGCGCGAGCGGCGCTCGGACATCGAGGCCTGGTCGGAGCTGAGCCAGCGCGTCTTCTACGGCGCGATCGTGCTGGCCGTCGTGGACATCGGCGCCTTCATCGGCCTGAGCCCGGGCGGGCCGGACGCGCTCGCGTTCTTCCTCGTGCTCGGCGCCTGCGCCTACGCGGCCGTACGCGTCTGGCGCGACGAGCACCGCTACAGCTGAGCCAGGAACGCTCAGCCGCTCGCTTACGTCGCCTCGACGCGGCTGGCGGCGCCGTCGAGCGCGTCGAGCGCCGCACGGATCTCCATCGCCTGGCCGACGAAGATCGGCGTGTCGCGCTCGGTGTAGCGCGACGCCTCGCTCTCCCGCAGGGTGAGCATCAGGTGCATGAAGTCGGAGGGCTCCTCGCACTCGAAGGCGGTCATGAACTCCTGGTCGTCGATCCCGAACGAGTACGTGGTGTGGTTCTGGATCGACGCGAACCGCGCCCCGATCTCGATGTGCTCGTTCATCGCGCGCTGCCGCTCCTCGGCCGGGAGCGCGTACCACGGCCGCACCTTCACGAAGGGGTAGACGACGAGGTAGGGGTGGCCGCGGGGGACGATCTTGCGCGGGCGGCGGGCGGAGGTGTACTGCGAGGCCTTCGTCGTCGCGAGATAGGCGTACGGCGTCTCGAGCCAGCCGGCCAGCGGCGTCCCGTTCAGCGCGGCGCCAAGCTCGCCCAGATCCTCGTAGCGCTCAGTGATCTTCCAGAGGAAGAAGTCGCAGTCGGGGCGCACGCCGGCGGTCGAGTACGCCCGCAGCTCGAGCCGCTCGCCCCACGCGTCGACGACCTCTGCGAACGTGTCCTTCGCGGCTGCTCGGTCCTCGACGGGCAGCAGCCGCCACGCCGGATCGACCCGGTAGAAGGTGTAGGCGACGTACTGGCCGCCTGTCTGCTCGCTCACGGCCGAAAGCTAGCAGCCGTCGCGGGCGGCCTCGATCGCCTTGCGCACCGCGGGTAGGCTCGACTTCGGTTCCCCGTCGACGTAGTAGAGGCCCGACTGGAAGCCGGTCAGGGCGGGCTCGTCGTGGGAGTGGAAGAGGAGCATCCCGACGACGCTGCGCTGACAGGAGGCGAGCCTGAGCGAGCGCCGGTAGAAGTCGGCCTGCGTCGCCTCGTCCACGGGACTCGCCACCTCCTCGCCCTCGTAGAGCGAGCGCTTGGCGGGCGGGATCGTCGTCTCGACGCCGAGCTCGCTGTACAGGATAGGCAGGTCGCGGCCGAAGGCCTCACGCACTGCGTCCCGGAGGCGTGCGACGTCGGCCAGGCCGATCGTCGTCGAGCGCGGGTGGGGGAGATCCGGCGGCGTGCTCGACGACTCCGGGTACGGATGGAAGGCGAAGCCGTGCATGATCGGCGTCGTCCGGCCGCTCGCGCGCAGTGCATCGCCCATCCCCTGGATGAAGGCGGTCGGCGACTGCGTGTGGCGGATCCCGGACGGCCGGTCGCTCCCTCGCGGCCCCACCGCCCCGCCCCAGATCCGGACGTCCCCCGCCGCGGCGTTGGCCGCGTCGTGGACCTCCGCGAGGAGGGCCACGTAGGCGGGCGAGGCCGCGTTCGAGCCGTCGGGGCCGTACTGCGGCAGCCAGAAGCGGTTCAGGTTCGGCTCGTTGCCCACGATCACGTCGCGGATCCCCGGGACGTCGCGCACGATCGCGGCGACGTAGGCGGAGAACTGCCCGCGGGCCTCCGGGGTGAGCGGCGTTGTCGAGGAACCGCGGTGATAGACGCCGAGGAAGACGCGGAGCCGGCGCTCGCTCGCTCGGGCGACGGTGTCCTGCAGGGTCGCGAGCTCCTCTCCGCTCGGCGCCGAGAGCCCCGGCTCCCAGTAGCTCGTGATTCCGACCGCGCCGAAGCCGGCATCCGCCAGCTGCCCGAGCACCGGCCCCGGGTGCCGCGCCGCGTCATCGACCGCGCCGACCACGAAGGTCGAGCCACCGCCGCCGGGCGGCTGCTGGGTCGTCGTCGGAGTCGACGAGACCGGGGGCGTGGTCGTGGCGGTGGTCGCCCCGCCCGTGCCGGACATCGTGCCGGTCGGTGGCGCCGGCGGCGCGCTCGTTTCCGTTCGTCGCTGCGTGTCGATCGGCGCCGCCGTGCCGTCGCGCGTCTCGTCGCCGCCGCAGCCTGGGAGCAGGAGAACGAGCAGCGTCGCCACCGCCGGGAGACCCCGAAGCACGCCGATACGCTAGCCGGAGATGGCCGATGTCCGCGACAAGCTGCGGGGGATCCCGACGAAGTCGGGGGTCTATCTCTTCCGCGACGAGCGCGGTGACGTGCTCTACGTCGGCAAGGCCAAGTCGCTGCGCCCGCGCGTGCGCTCCTACTTCCAGGCGGGGCGCGGCGACGACCGGCACCAGATCCCGCGACTCGTGGAGCGGATCGCCGACCTCGAAGTGATCGTGACCGGAACCGAGGTCGAGGCGCTGCACCTCGAGCAGAACCTCGTCAAGCGTCACCGCCCGCCGTTCAACGTGCGCCTGCGCGACGACAAGTCGTTCCCGTACATCGCCGTGACCGTCGAGGACGAGTACCCGCGGGTCATGTTCACGCGCGAGCGGCACCGCCGCGGCGTCGTCTACTTCGGCCCGTACGCGAACGCGAAGAAGGTTCGCGAGACGCTCGACGTCCTCAACCGCGTCTTCCAGTTCCGGCCCTGCGAGGGTCCCAAGCCGGGCCGGCACAGCGGCATCCCGTGCCTGGACTACCACATCGAGCGCTGCCACGCGCCCTGTGTCGGCTACATCACGAAGGAGCTCTACGGCGAGCTGATCGAGGAGGTGATCGAGTTTCTCTCGGGCAACACGAGGCCGATCGTGCGCGCGCTCGAGCAGCGCATGCGCGAAGCCGCTGCGGACGAGCGCTTCGAGGATGCGACCCGCTACCGCAACCGCCTTTTCGCGATCGCGAACCTCGCCGAGCGGCAGGGGGCCGACCGGCGCGACACGGGGTCGATCGACGTGATCGGAATCGCCGCGGACGGAGAGCGCGCCGCGTTGCAGGTGTTTCCGCTGCGGGGCGGCAAGATGATCGACCGACACGCCTTCCACCTGGAGAACGTCCAGGGCCAGGACGTGACGACGATCCTGGAGGCGTTCTGCCTCGAGTACTACGGAAACGCGCCCGCGATTCCGCCGCAGATCGTCGTGCCCCCTGAGTCCGGAGACGTGGCCGCGCTGGGCGAATGGCTCTCGCAGCGCCGCGGTGCACGCGTGGAGGTGCGCGCGCCGGCCCGCGGCGAGAAGAAGCGGCTGGCGGACCTCGCCGCCCAGAATGCGGCGCTGGCGCTGGAGTCGGAGGCGGCGCAGAGCGAGCAGAAGCGAGTGCGGCGCGTGGAGGCGCTCGAGGAGCTCCGCGAGGCGCTCAACCTCGAGAGCCTGCCACTGCGGATCGAGTGCTACGACATCTCGAACATCCAGGGACAGGAGATCGTCGGCTCGATGGTCGTCTTCCAGGACGCGCTCGCGAAGAAGGCGCACTACCGGAAGTTCGCCGTGCGCGGCCTGGACGGTCAGGACGACTTCGCCGCCATGGCGGAGGTGATCGCGCGTCGCTTCGCCCGGCTCGGGGTCACGGGCGACGAGTACGACGAGGGCTTCGCCAGCGCGCCGAACCTCGTCGTCGTGGACGGCGGCAAGGGGCAGCTCTCAGCCGCGCTCGCCGCGATGCAGGCCTACGACCTGCCACGCGTGGCCGTGATCTCGCTCGCGAAGCGGGTCGAGGAGGTCTTCGTGCCGGGCCGCGCCGACCCCATCCCACTCGACCGGCACAACCCCGGGCTGCAGCTACTGCAGCGGATTCGCGATGAGGCGCACCGCTTCGCGCTGGGCTTCCACCGCCAGCGGCGCGCGGTGCGGGCGCGCGAGTCGATCTTCGACACGCTCGAGGGCGTCGGTCCGGCTCGACGGCGGGCGTTGCTCGGCCACTTCGGTTCGGCCGAGGGCGTGCTCGGAGCGAGCCAGGAGGAGCTCGAGGGCGTTCCGGGCGTCCCGGCCAAGACCGCGCGCGCGATCTACGCGCAGCTGCACAAGACCGGCCGCGGATAGGCGGACGTCACCCTCCCGGCGCCGTCATCCCCTGTCCGCCGACGACGTCGCGCCAGCGGACGTGGCCGAGCATGAGGAAGAGCGCGGTGAAGCCGACGATCACGTTGACTGTCATCAGCGTCAGCTTCATGCCGACGCTGAACGCGAGCAGCGTCGAGCGCGCAACACTCTGACCCCGGAAGAGGTAGACGATGAACGCCTGCTCCGTCCCGATCCCGCCGGGAGAGACGGGGACGAGGGTGGCGAGGCTCTGCGTCACCTGGACGAGCAGGACGTTCCTCAGGCTCTGCTCGATCCCGAACGCCGCGAGGAAGAACCAGATCGAGGCGAGGCGCAGCGCCCAGTCGGCGGCCTGCCACGCCGCGACGGTGCGGAGGTAGCGCTCCCGGTCGTGCAGGACGACGAGGCCCTGCTGCACGCGCTCCTTCAGGTCGTAGGCGCGGAAGCGCAGCCAGACTCCGCCGAAGATCGCGAAGATCACGAGTGCGAATCCGAGCGCGATCGCGAGCTCGGGGCTTTCGCTGACCCAGCGGAAGTCGAAGCCGGGGAGATGGGGCAGCGCGCCGAGCCCGGGCAGCGCGCCCAGGAAGAGCGCGTAGAGGAACAGCAGTCCGGCAGCCGCGCTGTCGAAGACGGCGAGCACGAGCAGCGTCGAGGCCAGCGTCGTGTAGCTCGCGCCCTTGACCGCGCGGTGTGCGAGGTAGAGCTTCACCGCGTCGCCCCCGCGCGCGGGCAGCACGGCGTTCACCCCCACGGCGGAGATGTACGCCCCGTACGTCGTGCGCCACGGCAGCGGATCGTCGGGATAGGCGGTGGCGATCGCGTTGTGCCAGGCACGGCTCGTGCAGACGGTCTTCAGCAGGTGACAGCAGATCGCGAGTGCGAGTGGCCCGAACTCGACCGAGGCGAGCTGCTCGAAGAACACCCGGATCGCGTGGAAGACCTCGCCCACGCGATCAGGCTAACGCGCCGGCCGGCGCGGGAAGCCTCAGCGTCCGGCGTCGGGCGCCGAGCCGCCGTCCCTGTCCGGATCCATCGACGGGTAGCGGTAGTCCGTTGGCGGCACGAATGTCTCCTTCACCGTGCGTGGGCTGACCCAGCGGATCAGGTTCCACATCGAGCCGGCCTTGTCGTTGGTGCCGGAGGCGCGTGCACCGCCGAAGGGCTGCTGTCCGACGACGGCGCCGGTGGGTTTGTCGTTCACGTAGAAGTTGCCGGCCGTGTAACGCAGCGCGGCGTGGGCCTGCTCGATCGCGTCGCGGTCGTCTGCGAAAACCGCTCCGGTGAGGCCGTACGGCGAGGTCTCGTCGACGAGCTCGAGGGTCTCGTCCCAGCGCTTCTCGTCGTAGACGTAGGTGGTGACGACGGGGCCGAAGAGCTCCTCGCGCATCGTCCGCGAGCCGGGATCGTCGGTCGCGATCACGGTCGGCTCGACGAAGTAGCCCTCGCTGTCGTCGGTGCCGCCACCGGCGACGATGTCGGCGCCCGCCTTGCGCGCCTCCGCAATCGCCTCCTTCTGGGTCTTGAAGGAGCTGCCGTCGATCACGGCGCCCATGAAGTTGGAGAAGTCGCCGACGTCGCCCATCGCGAGCCCCGACACCTGCTCGGCGAGGCGCTCGCGCAGCTCGGGCCAGAGGTTCGACGGCGCGTAGACCCGGGAGGAGGCCGAGCACTTCTGGCCCTGGTACTCGAAGGAGCCGCGCACGATCGCCGTCGCCAGCTCGTCGATGTCGGCGCTCGGGTGGGCGAGGATGAAGTCCTTACCGCCTGTCTCGCCGACGATGCGCGGGTAGTTGCGGTAGCTCGCGATCGTCGACCCGACGGTCTTCCACATGCTCTGGAACACCGGCGTCGAGCCGGTGAAGTGGATCCCGCCGAGCTCCGGGCTCGCGAGCGCCGCGTCGCCGATCTCGGCGCCCGAGCCGTAGACGAGGTTGATCACGCCGTCGGGCAGGCCGGCCTCCTGCAGCAGGCGCATCAGGTAATAGGCGGAGAGCGACGCGGTCGAGGCGGGCTTCCACACGACCGTGTTGCCGAGGAGGGCGGGCGAGCCGGCGAGGTTGCCGCCGATCGCGGTGAAGTTGAAGGGGCTGACCGCGAAGACGAAACCCTCGAGCGGCCGGTACTCCAGCCGGTTCCACACTCCCGGCGAGGAGATCGGCTGCTCCTCGTACATGCGGATCATGAACTCGACGTTGAAGCGCCAGAAGTCGATCAGCTCGCAGGCCGCATCGATCTCGGCCTGGTGCACGGTCTTCGACTGGTTCAGCATCGTCGCCGCCACGATCGTCGAGCGCCAGGGGCCGGCGAGCAGCTCGGCCGCGCGGAGGAAGACGGCCGCGCGCTCGGGCCAGGGCAGCCTCGACCAGTCGGCGTGCGCCTCACGCGCGGCAACGACGGCCTGGTCGACGTGCTCGGCGCCGCCCTTCGCCACGTCGGCGAGGACATGCTCCTTCCGGTGCGGCATCACCGCCTCGAAGGTGGCGCCGGTCTCGATCTCCTTGCCGCCGACGATCAGCGGAATCGCGAGGCGCTCGAGCTCCATCCGCCGGATCCGATCCTGCAGCTCCGCGCGCTCCGGCGAGCCGGGCGCGTACGCCCGAACCGGCTCGTTCGCGGGTGTGGGCGGCCGGAAGATCCCGGGGGCGGACATGCGGCGATTGTAGAGTCGTGGCGATGCGCGTGACGCGGCATGCCTACGCGGTCGAGGGCTGGGGCGTGGGGGAGCTGTGGGAGGCGGACGGCCGGGTCGTCGTCGCGCACGAAGCGCCGACGAAGCGCCCAACCACCCCCAATCCCACCCCTCGAGGGGAAGTCCCTACCGAAACGCTATCGAGGAAACCCTCGCGGGTGGGTGACGGTTTCGTGCCGGAGCTGCTGCAAAGGATCCACAGCTTTTACCGCGGCGAGCTCGTCGACTTCGCGGACGTCGCGCTCGACCTCGAGTGGTGCACACCGTTCCAGGCGGACATTGCGGCAACGCTGCGGAAGGTGCCGTGGGGCGAGCTGGTCTCCTACGCGGAGCTCGCCGAGCTCGCGGGCCACCCGCGTGCGCAGCGCGCCGCCGGCACGTTCTGCGCGGAGAACCGCTACTCGCTCTTCCTGCCGTGTCATCGGGTCGTCGCCGCACAGGGGATCGGCTCGTACGGCTCGCTCGGCGTCTCCTACAAGCGCCGTCTGCTCCGCCTCGAGGGCCATGCCACTCTCTGAGGAGCTGCGCAACGAGCTGGCGGCGATCGCGCCCGAGCGCAGCTGCTGCAGGCTCGCCGAGGTCTCGGCACTGTTCCACTCCGCGGGCAGCGTCCACCTGCTCGGCCGCGGCCGGGTCTCGCTCCACCTCGACCTCGTCAGCTCGGCTGTCGCACGCCGCGCGTTCTCCCTGCTGCGCGAGCTGGGCCTCGGCTCCGAGATCCGCACCTACCGCCGGCGGGCATTCGACCGAGCGACGCGTTACCAGCTCCACGTGGCGGGGGACGAAGGAGCGCTCGCGACGCTCGCCGAGGCGGGAGTCCTCGACTCGCGACATGCGCCCCTCGAGCGACCGCCGAGGCGAATCGTCGGCCGACGCTGCTGCCGCGGTGCGTATCTCCGCGGAGCGCTGCTCGGTGGCGGATCACTCTCGGGCCCGCGCGCACCGCATCTCGAGCTGCGGACGACCTCGCTCGAGGGAGCCGCGTTCCTGCGGATGGTCGCGGCGGCCGACGGAGCGAAGGTCGGGGTGCTCGACCGCGGCCGGCACGCGATCGCGTACGCCAAGGGCGCGGATGCGATCGAGGCGCTGCTCGTGGCGGCCGGTGCCTCGGACGCCGTGCTCGCATTCGAGGAGAGGTCGGTGCTCGCAGCGACGCGCGGGGAGGCGAACCGGCTCGCGAACGCCGACCACGCGAACCTCGTCCGCACGAGCCGCGCCGCCCACGCGCAGCTAGCGGCGCTGCGGAAGCTCCGGGCGGCGGAGGCGCTGCCCAACCTGCCCGATCGCCTGCAGGAGGTCGCCGCTCTCCGCCTGCGTCACCCGGCGTTGTCCCTGCGCGAGCTGGCCGCGAAGTGCGATCCGCCCTCGACGAAAGCCTCCGTCCACCGCCGCCTCCGCCGGCTCCAGGACCTGGCGGACTAGAGTCGGAGGCCAGACCCGGAGAGCCGTGCGCCGCGGACGGCCCGAGCGGTCGCGGAGGGCGGCTCCGCCGCCCGGGAGCGACCGCGGCCTGTGGCGAAGGCGGGCCGGAGGGGGAGCTCCGAGGACGACCTCCCCCTCCGCAGTACCGCGCTCCGAACCGGGGCGGACGGGGTCTGAATCCACCCCGGATGAGCACAGACCCGCCCCCGAAGCGTACGCCAACAGGCGGATCTTGTCATCCGAATTTGTTATCCGATTTGCAAATCGGAAACAGCGTGTGTCCGCAGGTGGCAACTGCGAAGCGCGCCGGGAGCGTTGTACGGTGAAGCGGTGAACGCCCGCTACGGCGAGTTGAGGGAGCGCCTGGCGGCGATCCACGACCTGCACAAGACTCGCGCCCTCCTCTCGTGGGATCAGCATGTGAAGATGCCTGCGGGCGGTGGCACGGTGCGGGCGGAGCAGCTCGCGACGCTCGATCGCCTCGCCCACGAGCGGTTCGTCTCCGAGGAAACCGGCCTGCTCCTCGACCGACTCGCGCCCTTCGAGGAGTCGCAGGACTACGACTCCGACGAGGCCAGCCTGATCCGGGTCGTGCGACGGGACTGGGAGAAGGCGAGGCAGGTGCCCGCCGAGCTCCGTGCGGACATGTCGCGGGCGGCGTCGCTGGCGCTGCCGGTCTGGGCCGAGGCGCGGGCGCAGTCCGATTTCGCCCGCTTCCTGCCGCACCTGCGCACGAACCTCGAGCTGCGCCGTCGCTACGTCGACTGCTTCGACGGCTATGACGAGCCGTACGACGTGCTGCTCGACGACTTCGAGCGGGGGATGACGGCAGCCGAGGTACGCCTCGTCTTCGACCGGCTGAAGGCGGACCAGGTCCCGCTCGTCGCCGCGGCCTCGCAGAACGGCGAGCGCCCTGCGCGCGACCGGCCGTACCCCCTCGAAGGCCAGCGGCGCTTCGAGCTGGCCGTGCTCGAGCGCTTCGGGTTCGATCGCGAGAGCTGGCGGCTCGACCCGACCGTACATCCGTTTGCGAGCTCGCTGGGGATCCACGACATCCGCCTGACGACGCGCTACCACGAATCGAACCTCGACGGCCTGTTCGCCTCGATGCACGAATGCGGCCACGGCCTCTACGAGCACGGGGTCGCCGACGCGCTCGAGCGGACACCGCTCGCCCGCGGCACCTCGCTCGGCCTGCACGAATCGCAGAGCCGGCTCTGGGAGAATCTCGTCGGCCGCGGCCTCCCGTTCTGGCGCTTCTTCTATCCGCGGCTGCGCGAGGAGTTCCCCGAGGCGCTGCGCGACGTCGAGCTCGAAGACTGGTACCGGTCCGTGAACTGGGTCGAGCCGTCGCTCGTCCGGGTCGAGGCGGACGAGGCGACCTACAACCTGCACGTGATCCTGCGGTTCGAGCTCGAGCAGGAGCTGCTGTCGGGCGCCGTCGAGCTCGAGGAGCTTCCGGACGCGTGGAACGCGCGCATGCGCGAGTACGTCGGCCTCGAGCCTCCGAACGACCGACTCGGCGTGCTCCAGGACGTGCACTGGTCGGGCGGTCACATCGGCTACTTCGCCACCTACGCGCTCGGAAACGTCATCTCGGCCCAGATCTGGGAGCGCGTGAGCACCGCGATCCCCGATCTGGAGACGCAGTTCGAGGCGGGGGAGTTCGGCGAGCTGCGCGGCTGGCTCGTCGACAACCTGTACCGGCACGGGCGCAAGTTCACGCCGAAGGAGACCCTCGAGCGCGTCGTCGGTGGCCCGATCGATCCGGATCCGTATCTCCGTTACCTCGGGACGAAGTTCGCGACGCTCGCCTAGACTCGGCTGCGGACGCCGAGCCCAAACGAACCAGGAGAGCGAATGCCGACACGCGTGGGGATCAACGGCTTCGGCCGCATCGGGCGCAACTTCTTCCGCGCTGCGCTCGAGCGCGGGGCCGAGTTCGAGATCGTGGCCGCGAACGACCTGGGCGACGCGCAGACGATGGCGCACCTGCTCAAGTACGACTCGAACCTGGGGCCGCTCGAGGGCGAGGTCGGTGTCTCGGACGAAGTGCTCCGGGCCGGCGGCCGGGAGATCAAGCTGCTCTCGGAGCGCGAGCCGGCCGATCTCGCGTGGGGCGAGCTCGGCGTCGACGTTGTGCTCGAGTCCACCGGATTCTTCACGAAGCGCGAGGGCGCGCAGAAGCACCTCGACGCAGGTGCGAAGAAGGTCGTGATCTCGGCGCCCGCGAGCGACCCCGACATCACGCTCGTGCTAGGCGTCAACGACGACCAGTACGAGCGCGACTCGCACCACATCGTCTCGAACGCGTCCTGCACGACGAACTGCGTGGCGCCGATGGCCAAGGTGCTGCACGACTCCTTCACCGTCGAGCAGGGCTTCATGACGACGATCCACGCCTACACGAACGACCAGCGCATCCTCGATCTCCCGCACGAGGACATCCGCCGCGCCCGTGCAGCCGCGATCAACCTGATCCCCACCTCGACCGGGGCCGCGCGCGCGATCGGGCTCGTGCTGCCCGAGTTGAAGGGCAAGGTCGACGGGATGTCGATGCGCGCGCCGGTGCCGACGGGATCGGTGACCGACCTCGTCTGCCGCGTGGGTCGCGAGACGTCGGTCGACGAGGTGAACGAGGCCTTCTGGACCGCGGCGTCGTCGGCCCCGCTCGAGGGCTATCTCCAGTACATGGAGGATCCGATCGTCTCGACCGACATCCAGCGCTCGTCGTACTCGTGCGTCTTCGACTCGGAGCTGACGATGGTGAACGGAACGATGGTGAAGATCTTCGGCTGGTACGACAACGAGTGGGGCTACAGCTGCCGCCTCGTCGATCTGATGGACAAGCTTCTCTAGATGGCGTTCGATCGTGAGTTCGCGTCTCGCGGGCGGAGCCGGGCTTTGCCCGAGCGCAGCCCCGGCACGGCCTCGTGTCGCCTCGAGGTGAAGGAGGGGGCACACGGGGGAGCCATGGGTTCCCCCGTGCTGAACGAGTGGGGCTACAGCTGCCGCCTCGTCGATCTGATGGACAAGCTTCTCTAGCGTGCGGAAGCTGCGTTCGGTTCGCGACGCTGAGGTTGCCGGCAAGGCCGTGCTTGTCCGGGCCGACCTGAACGTCCCGCTCGAGGACGGCGCCGTCGCCGACGACACCCGCATCCGCGCGGCCCTGCCGACGCTCGAGCACCTGCTCGAACGCGATGCCTCGAGCGTGCGAGTGTGCTCGCACCTGGGCCGGCCGGAGGGCGAGGATCCGTCGCTCCGGATCGCGCCCGTCGCGGAGCACCTTCGCTCGCTCCTCGCCGACGAGCGGGTCGAGGTGCTCGAGAACACGCGCTTCGACCCGGGCGAGACGAGGAACGACGAGCGCTTCGCCCGCGACCTCGCGCGGGGCTGCGATCTCTACGTGAATGACGCGTTCGGCTCCGTGCACCGCGCGCACAGCTCGACCGAGGCGGTCGCGCACCTGCTGCCTGCGTACGCCGGGCTCCTGCTCGAGCGCGAGCTCGAGATGCTCGGACGGCTCCTGGGCGAGGTCGAGCGGCCGTTCGTGCTCGTCACCGGCGGGGCCAAGGTCGAGGACAAGCTCGGCGTCCTCGAGCACCTGGGTGCCCGCGCCGACACCGTGCTCGTCGGCGGCAAGATGGCCGAGGAGCTGCGCACGGAGAATTCCCTCTCCTTCGAGGTCGTCCTGCCGACGGACGTGATCGCGGCGGAATCATTCACCGAGGATGCCGAGGCGCGCGAGGCCCCCTACGACTCGCTGCCCGAGGGCTGGCTCGGGCTCGACATCGGCCCGGAGACGCGGGAGCTCTTCGCCGGCCGGATCCGCGGCGCCGGCACAGTCTTCTGGAACGGGCCGATGGGCGTCTTCGAGTGGGAGCGCTTCGCCGCCGGGACGAAGGCCGTCGCGCAGGCGGTCGCGGATGCGGACGGCTTCACCGTGGTCGGCGGCGGCGACTCGGTGCGGGCGGTCAACGAGCTCGGGCTGGAGGAGCGGATCTCGTGGGTTTCGACGGGCGGCGGAGCGGCGCTCGAGCTGCTCGAGGGCAAGGAGCTCCCCGGGGTTGCTGCGATACCGGCGGCCGCGATCCCGAAGAATCGACCATGCTGATCGCTGGCAACTGGAAGATGTTCAAGGGGCCCGCCGACACGCGGGCGTTCCTCGCCGACTTCGAGCCGCCCAAGGGCGTCGATGTGATCATCTGCCCGCCGTTCGCCTCTCTCGCCGCGGCGACCGAGAGCGGCCTCTCGATCTACGCCCAGAACGTCGGCTGGGAGCCGACGGGCGCCTACACCGGCGAGGTCTCGCCGCAGATGCTGCTCGAGCTGGGCGTCCGGGGAGCGCTCGTCGGGCACTCTGAGCGGCGGCAGCTCTTCGGCGAGACGGACGAGATGGTCGCGCGCCGGGCGCGCGCGGGGCTCGAAGCGGGGCTCGGCGTGATCGCCTGCGTCGGCGAGACGCTCGAGCAGCGCGAGTCGGGCGACACGGAGCTCGTCCTTAAGATCCAGGTGGAGGCGATCGCGTTCGCCGCCGGCGATTACGAGGACCTTGTGCTCGCCTACGAGCCCGTCTGGGCGATCGGAACGGGTCGCACCGCCAGCCCGGAGCAGGCGCGCGAGGCGCATGCGTTCATCAAGGGCCTCCTCGATCGACCCGTGCTCTACGGTGGCTCTGTCAAGCCCGACAACGCCCGGGAGTTGCTCGCGCAACCCGGCATCGACGGCGCGCTCGTCGGCGGTGCCTCCCTCGACCCCGACTCGTTCGCCGCGATTTGCCGAGCCCGGCAGACCCCGTAGTCGCGTTCGTGGCACTCGTCGTCCTCGACGGCTGGGGCTGTGCGCCCCCCGGGCCCGGGAACGCCGTAGAGGCCGCCCACACGCCGGTCTTCGACCGCCTCTGGCGCGACTATCCGCACACGCACCTCGCGGCCTCCGCCGAGGCCGTCGGGCTCCCGCCGGGGCAGATGGGGAACTCGGAGGTCGGTCACCTGACGATCGGCTCCGGCCGGATCCTGTTCCAGGACCTCCAGCGGGTGAACCTCGCCGTTCGCGACGGCTCGTTCGCCCAGAACGCGGCGCTGGTTGGGGCGTTCGAGCGGGCGCGGGCGCGTGGCGGCGACGTCCACCTGCTCGGGCTCGTCTCCTACGGCGGCGTGCACTCGCACGTCGACCACCTGCGCGCGCTGCTCGACCTCTCGCGGCGGCTCGGCATGGTGGAACGCACCTGGATCCATGCCTTCACCGACGGCCGCGACGTCTCCCCGACTGCTGCGGCAGGCGATCTGGCCGAGCTGCCGCACGAGCGGATCGCCACGGTGGTGGGCCGCTACTACGCCATGGACCGCGACGCGCGCTGGGAGCGAACCGAGCGGGCGCTCGGTGCCATGGTCGGTGGCGAAGGGCAACGGGCGAGCGACCCCGTCGCCGCCGTCCACGCGAGTCATGCGGAGGGAGTCACGGACGAGTTCGTCGAGCCGGTCGTGCTCTCGGGCACGCCGCGCCTCACCCAGCGCGACACGGCAATCTTCTTCAACTTCCGGCCCGACCGGGGACGCCAACTCGCGCAGAAGCTGCTCGCCGCTGGCATCGACCTGACGACGATGACACGGTACCGGGACGACCTCGATGCCTCGGTCGCGTTCGGGGAGCAGGACGTGCGGCAGACGCTCGCCGAGGTGCTCGCCGCTGCCGACGCCCGGCAGCTGCACGTCGCCGAGACGGAGAAGTACGCGCACGTGACCTACTTCTTCAACGGCGGCGTCGAAGCGGCGTGGCCGGGGGAGACCCGCATCCTCGTCCCGTCTCCCCGCGACGTGCCGAGCTACGACCTGAAGCCGGAGATGTCGGCGCGCGAGGTGACGGAGCGCTACATCGCCGAGATCAGCGCCGGGGGCTATCGCTTCGCGGTGCTCAACTTCGCGAACCCGGACATGGTCGGTCACACCGGCTCGATCCCCGCTGCGACGGCGGCGGTGGAAACGGTCGACGAGTGCCTCGACCGGGTCGTTCAGGCGACGCATGCAGCTGGCGGCGTCTGCCTCGTCACGGCCGACCACGGCAACGCAGAGCAGCTGCTCGAGGCGGACGGCGTCAGTCCGCACACCGCGCACACGACCAATCCGGTGCCGCTGATCCTCACAACGCTAAGCTCCACTACACAGGAGTTTATCCTTAAGCGACAGGGAGGATTAGCCGATCTGGCTCCCACGGCCTTGCGGCTTCTGGGCCTCGACCCCTCGGCGGAGATGACCGGGAACACGCTTGTCACGAGGAGGTAATGGCATTGTGAACTTCGTGATTTCGCGGCTATACTCACGCCCACTTGTCGCTGCCCCAGCCTGATCTCGGCGTCCTGCGGAAGGCCCAGCGAGGAGATGAGCGAGCTTTCTCGCTCATCGTTCGCGCGTACGAGCTGCCCGTTTTCAACTACGTGCTGCGGCTCGTGGGCGACCGCTCCCTCGCCGAGGATCTGACGCAGGAGGTCTTCCTCCGGGTGTACCAGGGCCTGCCGAGCTTCTCGCTGCGCTGCCGCTTCACGACGTGGCTCTTCCAGGTGACGAAGAACCGCGTGCTCGACGAGCTGCGCGCGCTCGAGCGGCGGCCACGCGCGGTCGTCAACCTCGAGGACATCCCGCCGCTCGAGGTCGTCGATGCGCCGTTCGAGCGCGTCGAGGCGATCGACGCCGTGTGGCGCTCCGTCGAGGCGCTGAACGTCGACCTGAAGATGGCGCTGCTGCTCCGCGACATCGTCGGGCTCTCTTACACCGAGATCGCCGACTCGCTCGAGATCACGCTCGCCACGGTCAAGTGGCGCATCTACAAGGCGCGCGAGGAAGTCCAGGTCGCGCTCGGCCGCGAGGGGATCACACTCGCGAGCTCCGAGGGCAAGGCGGAGCTGACGGACGCAAAGGCGTCCGAGCCCCCGCTCCCCGCCACAGTCGTCGCGATCTAGCGCGAGTTCGCCCGCAGCCACTCGGCGAGGTTCCGCGCGTCGGCGGCCGGGTTCCCGCCCGCGGGCACGGGCTCGATCCCGGCGGGCGTGGGGGCCGGATCCTGGCCGCGGTCGAGCGAGAGCGCGAGCACAGCCGCGACGAAGGCGGTCGCGCCCGCTGCGGCAACCCAGGTCCTGCGCGGCGACCGGGTAGGCCGGACGCGCATGGGTACCTCCAGCGGTCGCGTCGCCGCGTCGCTTTCGTCCTCGAGCTCGCGCGCCAGGTCGGCCGCCGAGGGGGGCCGGTTGAGCGGATCGCGGTCGAGACAGTGCATGATCGCTCCGGCGAGCGCGGGCGGCACGTGCGGCGCTACCTCGCGCAGCGGCCGGATCGGACGGTCATCGACGAGGTCGGTGAGGGATTCGATTCGGCGCGGCGGAGTACCCGCGAGCAGCTCGTAGAGCACGGCGCCGAGCGAGTAGACGTCGGAGGCGGGTGTCGCCGGTCGTCCGTCGGCCACCTCGGGCGCCATGTAGCTCGCCGTTCCGAGCAGCGTTCCGGCCTCGGTGATCGTCCCGCCGCTGCCTCGGGCGATGCCGAAGTCGGCCACCTTCAGGAGCCCGTCCGGGCGCAGGAGCAGGTTCTGCGGCTTCACGTCCCGGTGGACGAGTCCCGCGTCGTGGGCATGAGCGATCCCGGCGCACGCCTGCCTTCCCAGCTCCGCGACAGCGGTGGGCTCGAAGCTCCTGCGGCGCGCGAGCTCCTCGGCGAGCGACGCTCCCTCGACGTACTCCATCACGATGAACGGACGCCCGTCGTGCTCGCCGGTGTCGAAGACGCCGACGACGTGCGGGTGGGAGAGCTGCGCCGCGAAGCGCCCCTCGCGGAGAAAGCGCTCGCGCAGCTCCTCGTCCTCGCCGAGACCCTCGGCCAGGAGCTTGATCGCGACGGGCCGGTCGAGCAGGGTGTCGTGCGCGAGCCGGACGACTGCCATGCCGCCGCGACCGAGCTGACGCTCGAGCCGGTAGCGGCCGGCGAGCGCGGCGGGCAGCGTTCCGGGGCTCATCCGCGCTTCCCCTTGCCTTTCCCCTTGGCCTTGCCCTTGCCTTTCGACTCGTCCTCGTCGTCCTCGTCCTCCTCCTCGTCCTCCTCCGCCGGGGATTCGAGACTCGTGGGCGGACCGGCCGGGCAGCGGATCGAGGCGGCGAGCGCGTTCACCGCGCCGGTGAGCTCCTCCTGGTAGCGCGCCGGCACCCGGCCGGCGTTGATCGCCGCGACCGTACGCTGCTGGAGCGACTCCGCTGCGGAGAGGGCTCCGCAGGGGTCCCCAGCTTCGAGCCTGGTCGCGATGGCGTCGCTGCCGTCGGCGAGCTCCGAAGCCACCGCTTCCGGCAGCGCCGGAACGGACTGCTCGCGCCCGCCGCTGCCGCAAGCCGCAACGACGAGCGCGAGCAGGAGCGCGAGCAGCGGCCGGCTACGCCTCAGCGTTCGGATCCTCCTTGGCGGCGAGCGTGGTCGAGGCGAGCATGACGTCCCGGAGGTGACGCTTCTGGATCGGGATCTGCTCGCGGGTGAGGTCGCGGATACCCGGATGCTTCGCCACCTTGTTCATCTGCTCGAGCACGCCCCAGTGCCCGACCTCGCCGGCCTCGGCCATCGTCATGAACTCCATTCCGTCCAGCGCATCCGCGTCGCGGTCGAGGTACGTCTTCAGCATCTCGCCGCCTTTCTTCTTCACGGACCGCGCCTCGGTGAGGATCTTGCTCTTCTTGCCGTCGAAGGTCGCCGCGACCTGCGTGCCGCTCTTCTCGGCGGCCGCGGCCTCGGCGCGCATGGTCTTCAGCTGCTTCAGCAGCGGCTTCTCGTCCTTCGCCAGCTTCGAGATCCGGTCGATCGAGACCTGCGCGGCCATCGCGAGGCCGATCACCTCGCCCAGCTTCGTCTCCAGGTTCGTCAGTTCCGCCATGTGTTCCGCGCTCCTCGCTCGTCGCTCGGCTAGGCGCCGTGCGCGAGGCGCTCCGAGAGGATCTCCGGAAGATCCCGCTCGTGCATCTCGGCCTGCGTCAGCCCGATTGGATAATCCGTACGGCGGAACGTTGCCCTGCGCGGCACAGCCTCAATCACGAGCCACGACGCACGCGGATCGCCGTCGCGCGGCTGGCCGACCGAGCCGGGGTTGAGGATCCGGCGCGAGGCGTCGAGGTCGAGGACCGTTCCCGAAGCCGCCTGGCCTCCCCGGAGCCGACCGCCGCCCGAGATCTCGAGCGCCACGTGGCTGTGCCCGACGAGCACGAGCGGCGCGCTCGTCGCCGCCAGGGTCGCCCGCGCGGCGGCATCGTCGAGCACGTACTCCCACACGGGATCGCGGGCGCTGCCGTGGAAGAGCTCCACGCCAGGTGCGGTGCCGCTCGGCTCGAGTCCGGCGAGGAACTCGGTCGCGTCGGCGTCGAGCACCGTGCGCGTCCAGTCTGCAGCGACCGCGGCCTCGTCCACGAAGGCGAAGTGATCGAGCTTGCCGAGCACGACGAGATCGTGGTTTCCGGCCAGGCAGATCGACGTGCGCTCGCGGACGAGCGCGACGCACTCGTTCGGCCGCGGACCGTAGCCGACGGTGTCGCCGAGGCACCAGATCTCGTCGGCCCCCTCGGCGTCGATCGCCGCGAGCACCGACTCGAGCGCGTGGAGATTTGCGTGAATGTCGCTGATGACTGCGATGCGCATGGTCGCCCTCTCGACCCTAGCCGTCGGCTGGCTCGCGGCCGCGGCGCTCCTGTGGCGGACGGCGGTGCCGGACGTCACGGTCCCGCAGCTCGACGCCGCGACGCTCTTCGACGCCCGGACGCTCGAGCGGAACGAGCGTTACGCGTACGGTCACGCACTGCTGTGGGCGCTCGGCCTCGGCGCTCAGCTCGGGGCGCTCGCGCTGCTCGTGCGCCGGCGCCCGGAGCCGCGGGGCCCGTGGGCGCTGCGGGGCGCGCTCGTCGGGGCGCTTGTCTACGGGGTCGCCTGGCTCGCCGATCTCCCCTCCGACCTCGCCGGGCACTGGTGGCGGCGACACCACGACGTCTCCGAGCTGGGCTACCTCGGCTTCCTGCTCGGCCCCTGGTCGACGACGCTCGGCGAGCTCGCCCTGGCCGCTCTCGCCGGAGCGGCGGTGGTCGCGGCGGGTCGCCTGCTCGCGCGGAGCGCCTGGCTCGGTCTCTGGGCCGCGTTCGTCGCGCTCGCGGCCGCGTACGTGCTGGTCTACCCAAGCCTGCTGGCACCCCGGCTGCGGCCGCTGGAGGATCGGACGCTCGCCGCGGAGATCCAGTCGCTGGCGCGCGAGGCCGGCCTGGGTGAGACCACCGTCGAGGTCCGCAAGGCCCGCGAACGCACGCGCGCCGTGAACGCGGAGGCGATCGGCGCCGGACCGACGACGCGCGTCATCCTCTGGGACACCCTCCTCGAGCCGGAGGTCGGGCGTGGCGAGATCCGCTTCATCGCCGCGCACGAGCTCGCGCACGTCGCGCGCGACCAGCTCTGGAAGGGACTCGGGTGGTTCGCGCTGATCAGCCTGCCCTGCCTCTGGGTCCTCGGCAGGGTCGTACGGCTCGGCGACCCGCGCGCGCTGCCGCTCGCCGGGCTCGTGCTGCTCCTGCTCCAGCTCGCGACGCTCCCGGCCGCAAACGCGATCACGCGCCGGTACGAGCGCGAGGCCGACTGGGAGGCGTTGCGCCTGACGCGCGATCCGGCCGTGGCGGAGGCCTCGTACCGTCGCTTCGCCCGGACGAACCTCACCGATCCCGACCCGCCGCTCCTGCTGCACCTGCTGCTCGACTCGCATCCGTCGCTCGTGGAGCGAATCGCGACGGCACGCGGTACCCGCTAACTACTCGACTGAGCTGGTCGGGCTGCGAAGCGGCCCCGTTAGGGATCTTCGCGCGCTGAGCATCCGCTTCGCGGATGCTCATCTTGCGCCAACTAGCCGTCGAACTCGGGCAGGTCCTGGATCCCCTTCACCGTCGCGTACTTGGAGAGGGAGTCCTGGAGCGCCGCGAGCAGCTCCTTCGCGAACTTCGGCGACATGTTGACGCGACTGACGACGACGCCCGGGATGTCGCCCTCCTGCACCTCGTGGTCGATCCGGGCGAAGGTGAGTGTGAACTCGTAGTCGGAGAAGGAGACGTTCGCGAAGTTCGTATAGACCCCGGCGAGGTGCGTCTGATCGATCTGGATGTTGAGCTGCCGGTCGGGGCTCTCTTCTTCCACGTCCGTACGATACGCGCCAATGGGGGCGGATGCGATGCGGCGGCTGGAAGCGGCCGTGGCCGAGGCCGCGGGAGCCGAGATCGAGCTCGAGCGGCCGGGGGACTCCGCGCACGGCGACTACGCGACCAACGTCGCGCTGCGGCTCGCGGCCGTCCGCCGGCAGCCGCCGCGAGAGATCGCGGAGGAGCTCGCGGGCCGCGTGGCGGAGCTGCCGCAGGTCGAGCGCGCGGTGGTAGCCGGCCCGGGGTTCGTCAACCTTTGGCTCGCGCCCTCCTGGTACGGTGACGCGCTCGCGGAGCTGCTCGAAGCGGGCGGACGGTACGGGTCGGGGTCGGCGGTGGAGCCCGAGCGGGTGCAGGTGGAGATGGTGTCCGCGAACCCCACCGGACCGCTCACCGTCGCCTCCGGGCGGAACGGCGCCTACGGTGACTCGGTCGCCCGCCTGCTCGCCTTCGCAGGCCACGAGGTGGAGCGCGAGTACTACTACAACGACGCTGGCGCGCAGATGGAGCGCTTTCGGCTTTCGGTCGAGGCGGCCAGACGCGGGGAGGTGCCGCCCGAGGACGGCTACCACGGCGCCTACGTCGCGGAGCTGGGGCAGACGGAGGGCGATCCGGTGCCCGCGATGCTGGAGCGGATCGAAACGACGCTCGAGCGCTTTCGCATCCATTTCGACGGCTGGGCGCTCCAGAGCGAGCTCGAGTCGCGGCTGCCCGAGTTCCTGCCCAGGCTCGACACCTACGAGCGCGACGGCGCGGTCTGGGCTCGCTCGTCGGCGCACGGCGACGACGACGACCGTGTTCTCGTCCGCTCGGAGGGTGGCACCCCCACCTACCGCGCGGCCGACGTCGTCTACCTCGCCGACAAGCTCGAGCGGGGCTTCGGGCGCGCGATCTACGTGCTCGGCGCCGACCACCACGGCACTCGCAACTGGTACGCCGCGGTCGCCCGCATGCTCGGCCTCGACCCGAGCCGGGTGGAGGTGCTGCTGTACCAGCTCGTCCACCTGACGCGCGGCGGCGCGGCGACGAAGATGTCGAAGCGGCGCGGCGACGTCGTCTTCCTCGATGAGTTCCTGGACGAGATCGGCGTCGACGCCGCCCGCTGGTACCTCGTCTCTCGCGGCCACGACCAGACGATCGAGATCGACGTCGACCTGGCCGCGCAGCGGAGCCAGAAGAACCCCGTGTACTACGTCCAGTACGCCCACGCGCGGATCGCGTCGATCCTGCGGAACGCCGAGGGAGCGGCCACCGTCGCCGCTCCGCCGGAGACGCTCGCGGCGGAGGAGCGCGAGCTCGTGAAGCGGCTCGTCGAGTTTCCGGGCATCGTCGCCGAAGCGACCGAGCGGCGGGGGCCGCACGCGATCCCGAACTACGCGATTCGGCTCGCCGACGACTTCCACCGCTTCTACCACCAGCACAAGGTGCTCGGCTCGGACGCGCAGGGCTTCCGGCTCGGCCTCTGCACCGCCGCGAAGGACGTGATCGCCCGCGCGCTCGACCTCGTGGGCGTCGAGGCCCCCGACCGGATGTAGTCGGGAACTCGGCCGGCTGGCCGTCGCCGGGAGCTCGAGTCGCTCCGCGACGCGGCGCAGGTGCGGGCCGGCTCGTGGGGTCGGGCTAGGATCAACCGCAGTGAGCACCGCGCCGGACCGCAACTTGGCTCTCGAGCTCGTCCGCGTGACGGAGGCGGCCGCGCTCGCGGCGTCCGGTTGGGTGGGTCGCGGCCAGAAGGAGAGTGCCGACGCGGCGGCCGTCGATGCGATGCGGCTCGTGCTGGACAGCGTTCGCATGAACGGCGTCGTCGTGATCGGCGAAGGCGAAAAGGACGAGGCGCCGATGCTCTACAACGGCGAGAAGGTCGGCGACGGGACAGGCCCCGAGGTCGACGTCGCTGTCGACCCGCTCGAGGGGACGCGCCTGACAGCCCTCGGGATGCCGAACGCGATCGCCGTGATGGCGGTCGCGGAGCGCGGAACGATGTTCTTCCCGGGCGCGGCCTTCTACATGGACAAGATCGCCGCCGGGCCGGAGGCGGCCGACGTGATCGACATCGACGCGTCGCCGACCGAGAACGTGCGCGCGGTCGCGCAGGCGAAGGGCCTCGACGTGAGCGAGGTCACGGTGGTCGTGCTCGAGCGCGACCGCCACGAGAGCCTGATCGGCGAGCTCCGCGATGCCGGCGCGCGCGTCAACCTGATCCGAGACGGCGACGTGGCGCCCTCGATCGCCGCTGCGCTCGCCTTCACCGGGGTCGACATGCTGATGGGCGTCGGCGGGACGCCGGAGGGCGTGATCTCAGCGGCGGCGATCAAGTGCGCCGGGGGGGCGATCCAGGCGAAGCTCTGGCCGCGCAACGAGGCGGAGCGGCAATCGCTTCTCGCCGACGGCTTCGACCTCGACCGGGTCCTGCGGACGGACGATCTCGTGGCGGGAGAGGACGTGTTCGTCGCGGCTACCGGCGTCACGCGCGGCGCGCTCCTGAACGGCGTGCGCGTCAGCCGGGCGGGCGCCGAGACGCAATCGCTCGTGATGCGCTCGCGCTCCGGCACGCGGCGCTGGATCTCGGCCTTCCACCCGTCCGACAAGGTGCGGAACCTGATGAAAGGCCAAATATCGAAAGGCCAAATATCGAAAGGACAGCGACATGCATGAGCTGTACGAGACCGCCCAAGCGCTCGTCGCCGACAACCGCGGCATCCTCGCCGCCGACGAGAGCTCCGGGACGATCGCAAAGCGCTTCGACTCGATCTCGCTGGAGTCGACCGAGGAAAACCGCCGCGCCTACCGGGACATGCTCTTCACGACGCCCGAGCTGGAGCAGTCGGTGAGCGGCGTGATCCTCTTCGACGAGACGATCCGCCAGTCGTCGGCCGACGGCACACCCTTTCCGGACCTGCTCGCGGGGCGCGGGATCATCCCCGGGATCAAGGTCGACACGGGCGCCAAGGATCTCGCCGGCGCCCCGCGCGAGAAGGTGACGGAGGGCCTCGACGGCCTGCGCGAGCGGCTCGAGGAGTACCGCGGCCTCGGGGCGCGCTTCGCCAAGTGGCGCGCCGTGATCACGATCGGCGAGGGGATTCCCACGAGCTACTGCATCCGCGCGAACGCGCACGCGCTCGCCCGCTATGCGTCGCTCTGCCAGGAGCAGGGCCTCGTCCCGATCGTCGAGCCCGAGGTGCTCATGGACGCCGACAACGACATCGAGCGCTGCTACGACGCGACGTCGCGCACGCTGCATGCGGTCTTCCACGAGCTGTACCACCAGAAGATCGACCTGCGCGGGATCCTGCTCAAGCCGAACATGGTCCTCTCGGGCAAGGGCTCGGCGACGCAGGCGAGCGCCCAGGAGGTGGCCGAGTGGACGATCCGCTGCTTTCGCGAGCACGTCCCGGCGGCGGTCCCGGGAATCGTCTTCCTCTCCGGCGGCCAGTCCGACGAGCAGGCGAGCCAGAACCTGAACGCGATCAACCAGCTCGGCCCGCAGCCCTGGGTGCTGTCCTTCTCGTACGGCCGCGCGCTGCAGGCGCCCGCGCTGAAGGCCTGGGGAGGGGACGCTGCGAACGTCGAGTCCGGCCAGTCCTTCCTCGCCCTGCGCGCGCGCTGCAACAGCGCCGCCGTCGCGGGACGCTACAGCGCCGAGATGGAGGAGCTGGCCCGCTCGAGCTGAAGCGCGGTCAAAGTGAAGTGGGTTCAGTTTCAGCTTCGGGAGGAAACCGCTGGCTCTCGAAGGACGATCAGCGCGGTCAGACTGGCGGCGCCGGCGACGATCGCGGCCGCTAGGAAGGCATGGGCGATGCCGCTCGAGGCTTCCGGACCGGCGATCCCTCCAATGGCGCCTGCTGCGATCGTCCCGCCCCGTTCGAGTCACCGTCACGCCGACCTACTCGCGGGCCAGCTGGCCGGTTCACCGGCTGATCCGCTCGAACGAGCGGAGTTGCGACATCGGCACCTAGAGGCTGTGGTAGCGCTCGAAGTGCAGTATCGACCCCCATACGTGCGATCGCGACACGGCGGGCGCCGACGCCGGTTGCGCGGACGACCCGCGCCGGCGCCACCTTTCCGCGGCACCCGGCGAAGGAGCGACTACGCCCACCGAGTTTCACAACCTGCAGCCCGTCGACGGTGGTGAACGCGAGGCGTCTGCGTCTCGGACCACACCGGCGGGCCAGTGGCACGGCGTGCAATAGTTTTGATCGCACCGGCGCCCGCTACGAAGACAGACGAGCCGCCGTGGC
>Ga0136620_10000172_pt1 | contig 28200 bp, 27 predicted proteins | sample AntDrymUQ4162106_2_FD_104806 | JGI IMG/M metagenome (GOLD analysis project Ga0136620, IMG submission 104806) | Polar desert sand microbial communities from Dry Valleys, Antarctica - metaG UQ416 (21.06) | ecosystem: Environmental > Terrestrial > Soil > Desert | place: Antarctica: Dry Valley... | reverse complement strand
GGCGATCGAGGCCGCCGGCTTCACCGTCGAGTCCGCCGAGCTGACGATGGTGCCGAAGACAACGGTCTCGCTCGAGGACGAGGCCGCCGCGAAGAAGATCCTGCGCCTCGTCGACCTGCTCGAGGAGAACGACGACGTACAGGAGGTCTACGCGAACTTCGACATCCCGGAGCGCGTGCTGGAGGCGGTCGCGGGCTAGCCGAGGCCGCGGCAGGGCAGGAACGTCCGGGCCGCTGCCTAACCTCACCTCGTGAAGGTGCTCGGCATCGACCCCGGGACGGCCGCCTGCGGGTACGGCCTCGTCCACGAAAGTGACGGCCGTCTCCGGGAGGTCGAGCACGGCTGCTGGCGGACACCCTCGGCCGAGCGTCCGGAGCTCCGGCTGAAGACGATCTTCGACGGCGTCAGCGGGCTCATTGCCCTGCACGTGCCGGATGCGGTCGCGCTCGAGGAGTCGTTCGTCGGCCTCGATGCCCGGACCGCGCTCTCCGTCGGGCAGGCCCGGGGCGCCGTGCTCGTGGCCGCGGCAGCCGCCGGGATCGCGTGCGCCGAGTACGCACCGGCCCGGGTGAAGCAGGCCGTCTGCGGCTACGGCCGGGCCGACAAGGAGCAGGTGGAGCGCATGGTGCGGGCGATCCTCTCGATGTCCGACGCGCCAACGTCGAACCACGCTGCCGACGCCCTCGCCGTGGCAATCTGCCACGCGGGCGCCCCGCCGCTCCTCAGGCTGGCCGGATGATCGCCCGGCTCCGAGGGCGGCCGGTCGCGCGCCGCCCCGACGGGCTCGTGCTCGACGTCGGCGGCGTCGGCTATCTCGTCCAGGCGACCCCGACCGCGCTTGCCAAGGCGGACGGCGCAGGCGAAGTCGAGCTCGACACGTATCTGCACGTCCGCGAGGACGCGCTTCAGCTCTACGGCTTCGGCGAGCCTGCCGAGCGCGAGCTCTTCGAGCAGCTGCTCTCCGTGTCCGGCGTCGGCCCGAAGGTGGCGCTCGCGATCGTCTCGGGCTCGAGCGCGTCGGACCTGAGACGCGCGATCGTGCTCGAGGACACCGCCCGCTTCCAGGCGATCCCGGGCATCGGTCGGAAGACTGCCGAGCGGGTCGTGCTCGAGCTGAAGGAGAAGCTCGGCTCGAGCGAGTCCGCGGCGGCCCCCGCCGCCCGCGCCGCACCGCACTTCGTTGCCCGTGAGGCCCTCGTCGAGCTTGGCTACACGGTCTCCGAGGCTGAGCGGGCGCTCGCGGCCACCGACCCGGAGCTGGCCCCGGAGGAGCGCGTGCGCCAGGCGCTCAGGGCCGCCGCATGAGCCAGTTCCTCGCCCCGGCACTCCAGGACGACGAGCACGAGCTCGACTACTCGCTGCGGCCGCGGCGCCTGGACGAGTTCGTCGGCCAGGAGCGGACGAAGGAGCAGCTCTCGGTCGCCCTGCAGGCCGCACGCTCGCGCGAAGAGGCCCTCGACCACGTCCTGCTCGTCGGCCCGCCGGGCCTCGGCAAGACGAGCCTCGCCCACATCATCCGGGAGGAGCTCGGCAGCGGGATTCGCACGATCGCGGGCCCGTCGCTCGAGCGGAAGGGCGATCTCGCCGCGATCCTGACCACCCTCGAGGCGCGAGACGTCCTCTTCATCGACGAGATCCACCGCCTGAATCCGGCCGTGGAGGAGGTGCTCTATCCGGCGCTCGAGGACTTCCGACTCGACATCATCGTCGGCCAGGGTGCCGCCGCGCGGACGCTGACGCTCGACCTGCCGCCCTTCACGCTCGTCGGGGCGACCACGCGCACCGGGCTGCTCACGACGCCGCTGCGGGACCGCTTCGGCATGACCTTTCGGCTGGGGTACTACGAGCTCGCCGAGCTGGCGACGATCGTCCTCCGGGCGGCGCGGATCCTCGGCGTCGACATCGACCCCGAGGCCGCCGGCGAGATCGCCCGGCGCTCACGCGGGACGCCGCGAGTCGCGAACCGGATCCTGCGGCGCGTGCGCGACGTGGCGGAGGTACGGCACGAGGGCTCGGTCTCGATCCCGATCGCGCGGGAAGCGCTCGAGCTGCTGGAGATCGACCAGCAGGGCCTGGAGCGCACGGATCGCGAGCTGCTCGGGGCGATCGCCTGGCGATTCGACGGAGGTCCGGTCGGTCTCTCCACCCTTGCGGTCTCACTGGGCGAGCAGCCGGACACGATCGAGGACGTCTACGAGCCCTACCTGCTCCAGCTCGGCTTCATCCAACGGACCCCGCGCGGCCGGGTGCTGACGCGGCTCGGCCGGGTCCACGTCGGCGCCGGCCCGGCCGCCGAGCCCCGCGGCCTGTTCTAGCGCCGGAACTGCAGGTCGTGCCAGCTCGGGACGGGTGCGAGCTCGAGCAGGGCCCGGCCTCCACGGGGGTCGCGGTAGGCGAACTCGGCCTCGTCCTCGTCCCAGGCGACCTCGAGCAGGCCCTCCTTGACGCGATGGTCGAGCCAGGCACCCCGGAAGATCAGCTTGCGGAGCCAGTAGACGAGCGATTCGCCCTCGAGGAGCGCGATCCGCTCCCAGTGGCGGACGAGGTAGCGCCCGAGCGAGCTTCGCGCATCGTCGATCCGGCCGCGCGCGGCAAGCTCGACGAGGTCTCCGGTCTCGTCCTCGTCCAGCTCGTTCGCCTCCAGCAGGCCGAGCTTCACCGCGGAGGCGGTCACGCGCTGCTCGAAGTCGAACGCGTTGAAGCTGAAGCGATACCCGAGGAACTCCACGACGTAGTCATCGCCGGAGGTGTAGTTCGCGTCGATCACGGGTGCGGCGAGGATACCAGCGTCTTTCGGCCAGCAAACCCGCGGCTAGACTCGGTTTCGATGAATCTCCGACTCCTGATCGGCTCGGCTGTCGCCTGCGCGCTGGTGACCGCCGTCGCAGCCCTCGTCTTCGACATGTCGTTCGCGCGGGCTGCGGTGCTCGCGCCGGTGATCGTCGTCACCTTCGGCGCGACAGTGGGGCTCGGCGTGCTCTGGACGAAGGTGATCTGGGAGTCGCTGCGCGGCCAGCACGGGCCGCCCTCCGCCTAGCCCTGGCCCTCGGCGGCGAGTGAGGGCTCGACGGGCTCGGGGATGCTCCGGTCTCGCTCCCAGCCCTCGTGCTGCAGCGTGATCGACTCGAGTGCGACCGCGTTCCCGTCCGCATCGAGGTCGGGTAGCGCCTGGTACTCGGAGACCCAGCAGCGGTAGACCTTGTAGGCGAGTACGAGCTGTCCGGCCTCGTTGTAGACCTCGATCACGACGTCCTTGCGGAAGTCCTTCAGGGAGGACTCGGCCCCCGCGGGGGCGCCGAGGTGCCACACCCTGTCGGCCCAGTGCTCGAACTCGGCGTCGTGGGTCAGGCCGCGCTCGAGGACGATCGGGGCGAACTCCGTTTGTCCGGGGGCCTTGCGGCTCGAGCTCGGGTCCGAGCCGTCCCTGTGGCTCACGACCTGCGTCGTCCGGAGGAGCGCGCTCATCGTGCTCACCCCGGCGACGTAGCGCCCGTCCCACTTGATCCGGAACTTGAAGCTCTTGTACGGGTCGAGCCTGTTCGGGTTGACCGAGAACTGGGGCACGTCGAGACTCCTTCCGTCGCTTGACCGGCATTCGCGCTCTGGTGCGCGCACCCCTGCCGCGGGTGGATCTGTCCGGGGCCGACCGTACCTTGGACGTGGATGGTCGAGATGACCTGGACGCTCCGCCCGTGCCCGCCCGCCGCCGCCGCGTCGCTCGCAGCCGAGCTCGGCGTCAGCGAGACGACGGCCAGGGTCCTCGCGCGGCGCGGGCACTGCGAGCCCGAAGCGGCCCGCGCGTTCCTCGCCGGGGAGCTGCCGGGGCACGACCCCTTCCGGCTCGGGGCGATGGCCGAGGCCTGCGCTGCGATCCGCTCCGCGATCGCCGGTGGGCGCCGGATCTGCGTCCACGGCGACTACGATGTCGACGGGATCTGCGCGACGACGCTCGCAGTCCATGTTCTGCGGGAGCTCGGCGCGGACGTCGAGTGGCACCTCCCCAGCCGCTTCGAGGAGGGCTACGGGATCGCGGCCGAGACGGTCGAGCGCCTCGCCCGCGAGGGCTGCGGCCTCCTCCTGACGGTCGACTGCGGCATCACGGCGGTGGCGGAGGTCGCGCAGGCCAGGGCGGCAGGGCTCGACGTCGTCGTCACGGACCACCACCGGCCCGCGGAGCGGCTCCCCGACTGCCCGGTCGTCGCCACGCGCCCCTCGGACTACCCGTTCCCCGAGCTTTGCGGAACCGGGGTCGTCTACAAGCTCGCGGAGGCCCTGCTCGGCGCGGACTCACCCTTGCTGGAGCGGCACCTCGACCTCGTCGCGCTGGCGACCATCGCCGACGTCGTGCCGCTCGTGGACGAGAACCGGGCGCTCGCGATCGCGGGTCTTCACGCCCTTGCGCGGACGCAGAAGCCCGGCCTGCGGGCGCTGATGGCCTCGGCGCGGGTGGACGCAGCGGCCGTCGACGAGGGGTCGGTCGGATTCCGCCTCGCCCCGCGGATCAACGCCGCCGGCCGCCTCTGCCGCCCCGGCGAGGCGCTCGAGCTGCTGCTGACCGAGGACGTGGAGGAGGCGAAGCGCCTGGCCGCGTCGCTCGAGGAGCTGAATCGCGACCGCCAGCAGGTGGAGGAGCGGATTGTGCGCGAGGCGCTCGCCCAGGTTGCCTCCTGGCCCGAGGCGGGGCGGCGGCGTCGCGCCTACGTCCTCGCGGGCGAGGGGTGGCACGAGGGCGTGATCGGCATCGTCGCCTCGAGGCTCGTGGAGCGCTTCAACCGACCGGTGGTCTTGATCGCCGGCGCCGAGGGGGAGTGGAAGGGCTCGGGTCGCTCGATCCCGGCGTTCGACCTCCACGCCGGGCTCGGGGCCTGTGCGGCGCACCTCGCGCGCTTCGGCGGCCACCGGGCAGCAGCCGGGCTCTCGATCGAGCCGGCGAGGATCGAGCCGTTCGCCGAGGCCTTCGCCGCCCACGCCGACGGGATCCTCGCGGACGACGAGCTTCGCCCCCTGACGGCGGTGGACGCGATCGTGCCGGGAAGGCAGCTCACCCTCCGGCTCTGCGCGGAGCTCGCGCGGCTGGCGCCGTTCGGCCTCGGCAACCCGGCCGTGAACCTCCTGGTTGCCGGCTGCGAGCTCTCCGAGCTGGCGACGGTGGGAGAGGGCAAGCACTTGCGGTTCCGGGTCCGAGATCGCGGCCGCGACGCAGGCAGCGCGATCGCGTTCGGGCTCGGCACGCAGCTCGACCGCTACCGGGCGAGCGGTCTCTACGACGTCGCCTTCCGACTCCAGGAGAACCGCTGGAACGGGACGTCGTCGCCGCAGCTCGTCGTCAAGCGGATCTTCGAGACGCCCGAGCGCTACCAGGAGCTGCGGGCGCTCTTCGCGGAGGAGTTCAGGGCCGGGGCTGCTGGGTGGAGCGCCGAGGCTCGCGCCGTCTTCGAGGAGCTCGGGGTGACCGACCAGGACCCCGGCTGGCGAAGCCTACTCGAGTCAGAGCGGTTCCGCGAGCTGCTCGAGGCAAGGCCCCTGGCCGAGGCGGCCTAGAGGCGCCCGAACGACGCGCGCACGACCCGCCCCGGGACGCGACCGCGGCTCGCGCAGGCGTCGAGCGAGAGGAGGAGCCTGGCGAGCCTGATCGCCTTGCGTCGCCTGCGGGAGAACGCCATCGCCCTGGGGTTCTCGGCGTCGGCCCCGCATCCTTTAGCCCGCCGACCCCTCAGTACACTGTTCGTATGGCTGTTCTCGAGACATCGGAACGCCACCAGGATCTCGTCGACGAGCTGATCGCGGCCGTCGAGGAGTACAAGCCGGATGTCGACCGTGAGCTCCTCGCACGGGCCTTTGCCTACGCTGCGCGGGCCCACGAGGGCCAGGAGCGGCGCTCGGGCGAGGCCTTCATCCACCACCCCTGGGGCGCCGCGAAGATCGCCGCCCAGCTCCGTCTGGACGAGCAGACGATCGCGGCCGCCCTCCTGCACGACGTCGTCGAGGACACGGGGCTCTCGATCGAGGACGTGCGCGAAGAGTTCGGAGAGGAGATCGCCGAGCTCGTCGAGGGAGTCACGAAGCTGACCCGGATCCAGTTCCAGAGCCGCGAGCACGCCGAAGCCGAGAACTACCGGAAGCTGATCGTGGCGATGGCGAAGGACGTGCGGGTGATCCTGATCAAGCTCACGGACCGCCTCCACAACATGCGGACGATCGAGTACCAGGGCAAGCAGACCCAGGTGCGGAAGGCCAAGGAGACGCTCGAGGTCTACGCGCCGCTCGCACACAGGCTCGGCATCCACGCGCTCAAGTGGGAGCTCGAGGATCTCGCCTTCCAGACGCTCCATCCGCGCAAGTACGAGGAGATCAAGGCCATGGTCTCCGAGCGGCGGGCCGACCGCGAGGGCCACGTCCGCGAGGCCTCGGTCGTCCTGCGGGGCGAGCTCGACAAGGTCGACATCCCCGCCGAGATCTCGGGCCGCGCCAAGCACTTCTACTCGATCTACGACAAGATGGTGAAGAAGGGCCGGGAGTTCAACGAGATCTACGACCTGACCGCGATGCGGGTGATCGTGGAGCGCTCGGGCGAGGAGGGAACGCGCGACTGCTACGGCGCGCTCGGGCTGATCCATTCCCTCTGGAAGCCGATGCCGGGCCGGTTCAAGGACTACATCGCGATGCCGAAGTTCAACCGGTACCGCGCGCTTCACACGACGGTGATCGGGCCTCAGGGCCGCCCGCTCGAGATCCAGGTCCGCACCCGCGAGATGCACGTCACCGCGGAGTTCGGGGTCGCCGCGCACTGGTACTCCTACAAGCGGCGCGGCAACAAGGGCGGGAAACCGGATCCGGAATGGCTCGCCTGGGTGACCCAGGTGATGGATTGGCAGCGAGACGAGTCCGACCCACGTGAGTTCATCAAGACCTTCCGCACGGACCTCTTCGAGGAGGAGGTCTACGTCTTCACCCCCAAGGGGGAGGTCAAGACCCTCCCCGTCGGGGCGACGCCGATCGACTTCGCCTACGCGGTGCACACCGACGTCGGGCACCGGACGGTCGGCGCGAAGGCGAACGGGCGCATGGTGCCGCTCCACTACCGGCTGCGAAACGGCGACTTCGTCGAGATCCTGACCGCCAAGAGCGGCCGCGGCCCATCGCGGGATTGGCTGTCGCTCGCGACCTCGTCCCGCGCACGCAACAAGATCCGGCAGTTCTTCTCGCGCGAGCGACGTGAGGAGACCGAGCACAAGGGCCGCGAGGCGCTCGAGGCCGCGCTCAAGAAGCAGAACCTCCCCTACCGGAAGCTGGTGGGCTCGGCCGTGCTCGCTCAGGTGATCCGCGAGACGGGCTTCAAGAAGGCCGAGGACTTCTACATCGCGCTCGGCTCGGGGAAGCTGCCGGTGGCGCAGATCGTGAACAAGGTGCTCGAGCGCCTGAAGACCTCCGGGGTCGTCGAGGAGGAGGCCGTTCCGAAGGCGCCCCGCGAGCGCCACGTCGCCGCGAGCGACGCCTACGGGATCAACGTGCAGGGAGTCGAGGACGTGCTCGTTCGGCTCGCAAAGTGCTGCACGCCCGTGCCCGGCGACGCGATCGTCGGCTACATCTCGCTCGGCAAGGGAATCACGATCCATCGCGACGACTGTCCGAACGTGAAGGCGCTGAAGCGAAACCCCGAGCGCTTCACGACCGTCGACTGGGACGGCGGCGCGACGCAGAGCTTCCGCGTCCAGATCGCCGTCGACGCCTGGGACCGGCCGCGCCTGCTGGAGGACGTCGCCCGTACCTTCGCCGAGCACGGCACGAACATCGTCTCCTACGGCGGCGTCGTCGAGGATCAGCTCGCGAAGAACTGGTACACGGCGGAGGTCGGCGACGTGAAGAGCCTGCGCGCCCTGCTCGGCTCGCTGCGGCACATCGAGGCCGTCTTCGACGCGTACAGAGTGACGCCGTCCTAACTGGCAAGACGTCGTCACGCGCTGGAGACCCGGCCGAAAACGCACGAACCGGCTAGGGCTCCCACGCCTCGCCGCCCGTGTCCCAGCCGACGAGGCAGTGCGGCGAGACGATTAGGGCCACACGCTCGACGAACGCCGTCTCCTCGGGTCCCGCCGGGGCGGGGGAGACCCGCAGCTCCGCCACCTTGGCGCCGCCGAACGAGACCGGGAAGGCTGCGGGCTCACCCTTGGGCTGCCCCGCCTGCGGCCCGAGCAGCAGCCCGTCGCCGTCGACGAAGGCGATCCCCGCCCAGTCGAAGCCGCCGCGCTCGCGCAGCGTCGCGACGACCGCCCGCAGCACCTCGTCGGCGTCGCCGCCGCGGTTGAGAATGCGGTCGATCGCCTCGAGCGCCCCCGAGTGCCGTGTGCTCATCCGCCCGGGCCGGACGAGCCCTCGAACTCGGCGATCCGCTCCCGGTAGGCGTTCGGGATCTGCACCGGCCGGCGCTCGTCGAGGTCGACGAGCACGAGCGTCTGCGCGGCCGTCACCATCAGCACGTCGTCGCGGGCCCGGTAAGCGGCGAGCTCCCAGGTCGCGCTCGTCCGTCCGATCCGCCCGAGCCGGACGTGGACGTCGACGACGTCGTCGAACACGGCCGGGGCGAAGTACTCGACCGTGCAGGCGCGCATGACGAACTCGTGGCCCTCCTCGCCGATGTCCATCCCGAGCAGGCCGAGGCTCCGGTGGTACTCGACGCGCGCGAGGTCGAAGTAGGGCAGGTAGCGCCCGTAGTAGACGATCCCCTGCGCGTCGGTGTCCGAGAAGCCGACCCGCGTCGACGCGGAGAAGCGGAAGCCCTCCTTCACCCGCGGATGAGCGCGAGCACCTCGTCGCGCCGGCGCTCCATCAGCTCCGGCGTGCGCGCCTCGAGGTTCAGGCGCAGGAGCGGCTCCGTGTTCGAGGGCCTGACGTTCAGGTGCCAGTCGTCGGCCTCGATCGAGATCCCGTCGAGGTGCGAGACGCGCCCCTCGGGCCCGAAGCGTTCCTTCAGCTCCTGGAGCTTCAGCGCGACGTCGGCGACCGGTGTGTTCAGCTCCCCGGTGATGAAGTAGCGCTCCCGGAAGGGGCGCAGGATCTCCGAGAGCTTCTCGCCCCGGGTCGACACGAGCTCGAGCATGAGCAGGAAGGGCACGACGCCCGAGTCGGCCTGTGAGAAGTCCCTGAAGTAGTAGTGGCCCGAGACCTCGCCGCCGAAGGCCGCGCCCTCCTCGCGCATCCGGTGCTTGATGTACGCGTGGCCGACCCGATTCACGAGTGCGGTGCCGCCCGCCCGTTCGATCGTCTCGGGCACCGCCCAGCTCGCGCGGAGGTCGTAGATCACCTTCGCGCCCGGTTCCCTGGCGAGAATCGACTCCGCAAGGAGGGCCGTCGCGAAGTCCCCGGGCACGAACTCACCCGAGTCGTCGACGAAGAAGCAGCGGTCGCCGTCGCCGTCGAAGGCGACCCCGAAGTCGGCGCCCTCCTCGAGGGTCTTCTGCACGATGAAGTCGCGGTTCTCCGGCAGCAGGGGGTTCGGCTCGTGGTTCGGAAACGTCCCGTCCGGCTCGAAGAAGCACCTGACGGCTTCCACCGGGAGCCGCTCGAGCACGGGCGGGAGCATCGCCCCGGCCATGCCGTTGGCCGCGTCCAGGACGATCTTGAGCGGGCGGATTCGCGCAACGTCTATGAACGAGCAGACGCGGTCGACGTAGGCGGGCCAGATGTCCTCTTTGCGGATCAGCGCGCGCTCGGCGGGGGGCTGGAAGTTTCCGAGTGCGCGCTCGCGGATCTCCAGCAGGCCGGACTCGCCCCCCACCGGGAGTGCACCCCGGCGCACGATCTTCATGCCGGTGTACTGCTTTGGATTGTGGGAGGCGGTGACGGCGATCCCGCCGTCCAGGCTCAGATGACCGACGGCGAAGTAGACCATCTCGGTTCCGACGAGACCGAGGTCGAGCACCTCGGCGCCCGCGTCGGCCGCGCCCTCCATCGTCGCCTCGGCCATCGCCGGGGCGGAGACCCGCATGTCGCGCCCGACCGCGATCCGGCGCGGCTCGAACTGCTCCACGTAGGCACGGGCGACCGCATAGGCCCCGTCTTCGTCGAGCTCGGAGGGATAGACGCCGCGGATGTCGTACGCCTTGAACACCTTCGGGTCGATCACGCCGGGGACTCTAGTGCTCCGTTTCGGGTGCCGGGTGGTGTCAGGTGCGTTCGGACGCCCGCAGAGGCAAAGGGACTTCTGAAACGGAGCACTAGTCCCGAGACTCGTGCGTGAGCTTCTGGCCTCGCGGACGGATATGTGCGATACCAACCCCTGGAGGAGCAGATGAGGAAGATCGGTGGTCCCCTGATCGTGGCCCTGACCGTGCTGGCCGTGCCCCAGCTTGCCTCGGCCAAGGAGGTCACGTCGGTGCAGCTCTGCGGGGCGTCGGGCTGCGCTGCGATCCCCAAGGCGAAGGCACGGAGCTTCTACGCCCACCCGGACGAGCAGGCGAGCCGCGTCTCGGCGCCTCCCGCCGGCGCGTACTACCGGCTGCGGCTGGGGGTCGGCGAGGGGGACGAAACCCTTGCCACCGTGGAGGCCTACGCTCTTGCCAACGGGCTCGCGATGCGCTCGTCGGACGGAGCCTGGACCGCGCTCTCGCCGGCGCAGCGCTCGGTGCTCGAGGATATCCGGGTGTCGCCCTTTCCGGCTCCGCGGCTCGAGCGCGTCGAGGTGGCGGGGCACCGCTCGGCCGACCCGGCCGCCTACCTTGGGCTCGTCGGTCTCGAGCTGGCAGCCGTTCCCGCCGACCCGGGTACGCCGCTGCTCGTGACCCTCTACTGGCGCGACTCCGAGCATCCCTGGTCCGAGGCGGGCTTCCTCAACTACCTGCCTCGCACGAGGGTCGTCTTCGGCGCCGGCGGCTTCGCGCGCGTACCCGCGCCGCTCGCGGCCCGTCTCGACCGCGAGGCCGTCGGGCTGCCGCCGCTCCCTCCGGCGAGCGCTTTTCCCTGGGCGAACGTGTCTGCGGTGGCCGGCGCTGCGTCGCTCATCATCGTTGCGCTCGTGACCCTATTTCGGCTCCGGCGCCGTCCGCTCCCCGGCCGGCAGCCGACGGCAGCCTGACCTGATGTCGACGTGGAGAGCACTCGTCGCGACCTCCCTCGTCGCCGCCACCCTGCCGGTCGCCGCGGCGGCGAAAGAGGTGAAGTCCCTCTCGCTCTGCGGCGCCTCCGGGTGCGTCTCGGTCGAGGCGGGCGCCCTCGCCCGGTACGGCCGGGACGAGGGCAGCGCCCGCGCGGCAATTCCGGCGGAGGTACCGGGGCCGACGCGCTTCTACCGGCTCGAGCTCGGGGTGGGCGAGCCGGGGAGCTCGAAGGTCTTCGGTCGCTTCCAGGTGTGGTACGTCCCGCCGGCCGGACTCGCCTACGGGGCCGATGCCGACGCGCTCGGGCAGCCCTGGACGAAGCTCACCCGCGGGCAGGTCGCGGTCCTCCGCGAGGCGGCGCGCTCCGTCTCGCCCTTCCCGGCCCCGGAGCTCCGTCGCGTCCGCATTGGCCGGCGGACGTCGGTCGACCCGGCTCCATACGTCGGGCTGCTCGCCGGGCCGCCTGCCCGGATGCCCGCCGAGATTCGCGGGCCGGTTCCGCTCGAGCTCAGCTGGGACCGGCCGAACCCCTGGGCCACGAGCGGCTACGTCGAGTATCTCCCGCGCGAGCGGCTCCTCTCCACCCTCGCCGGCTACAGGCACGTCCCGGAGGAGCTCGCGGGGAGGCTCGGGCGCGAGGCGGATGGACTCGCGCCCGTGGCGGAGACCTCGACGGCGTGGGCGCTCCCGGCAGCGCTTGCGGGCGGGGGTCTGCTCGTGCTCGGCTCCGCGCTTGCCCTGCTCGCGCGGCGGCGGCGCCAGGGGCTGCCGCGCCGGCGACCGGCGCCGGCATAACCCGAGCGTGCCGGAGGAGTTCGGTGACGAGCAGCGCTTCCGCCGCGAGCAGGCCGACCTCGAATTGCTCTTCCGCGCGCACTATGCAGAGATCGTCCGCTACCTCGCGGTGCGGCTCGGCTCCCGCGAGGAGGCCTCAGATCTCGCGTCCGAGGTGTTCGTCGAGGCGCTTCGGCGCGTCCCAACGCTCCGCTGGCGGGGGAAGCCCGTCCTCGCTTGGCTCTACCGGGTGGCGTCCAACATGGCCGCAGACGAGCTGAGCAGGCGCGGCCGGGAGGCGCCCGCCGCCGAGGTCGAGGGAACGGCGGTCCCAATCGACCTCTCCGAGCAGGTGGCCGATCGAGAGGCGCTCGTGCGTGCGCTCCGGACGCTGCCTCCCGACTACCAGCTGGTCGTCCACCTGCGGCTCGTCGAGGGCTACTCCTTCGCCGAGGTCGCCCGGATGACGGGCAGGAGCGTCGGCGCCTGCCAGATGGTGCTGCTCCGCGCGGGACGGCTGCTCCGAACCACCCTGCGGCAGGAGGGGATCCGTGCGACTGCGTGAGGACAGGCGGCTCGCCCTCAGGCTCGCGCGCGTGCTCGAGGGCCGTGAACGGGGCGAGGGCGAAGTACGCGAGCTCGCCTCGCTGCTCGAGCTCGCGGCCGCCCCGGCGCGCTTCGACGTCCCGGCCGAGGAGGTCGAGCGGGCGCTGCGGCGTGCACCGACGCCCTTCAGGACGCGGCGGCCCCGCCCCGCGCGGCGACTCCTCCTGGCAGGTGCGGCCGTCGCCGCGACGGCCTCCGCGCTCGTCGTGGCCTCGATCGTCCGGACGCCCGGTCTCGATGTCGCGGACGAGGCGCTCGCTGCGCTCGGCGGCCCGCGCGCAGGCTTGCGCATCGTCGAGCGGATCGACCCGTCGCGGCCGGGCGCCTTTACGCCCTCCGTGCGGGTGGCCTGGCTCGACCTCGGACGGCGCCGGGCGCTCTGGAACCAGTTCGCCGAGGGCAGGCTCGTTGCGGTGACCCTCCTCGAGGGACGCCGGGTGACGAGGTTCTCCCCCCTGACCAACTCGGCGATCGTGGGTCCGAGCTGCCGCGCCTTCGCGAGCGGCTGCGCGGAGCTCGTCGATCCGGTCGAGCTCTACCGCCGAGCTCTGCAGCGCGGTGTCTCCTCGACGTCGAAGGAGCGCTCCGGCGGTCGCCCGGTGTACGTGCTGCGCCTGCCCGTCCAGCGTCTCGCCGACGCCGTCGTGATCGACCAGGTCGTCACGGTCGACGCACGAACGTTCCTGCCGCTCCAAATCGTCTGGCGCGAGCGGCGCGGGGACGCCGAGCGGGAGTTCGCGGTGATCACCGTTCGGCTGGTCAAGGTCGTCTCCGCAGCGGTCGCGGCGCAGGCGATCAGCCTGACGTTGCCCGCGAACGTGCGGATCGAGCAGCGAGTCGACCCGACGCGGGGTGTGCGGCTGCTCGAGACGCGGCCGCTGACGCGGGCCCAGGCGAGCCGCGTCGTTCCCGCGATTAGCTGGCTCGGTCCGAACTACCGGGAGCCGGTGACCGCGATCGAGGAGCTCCGGTGGAACGCCGGACGGGCCTACAGGGTCCGCTACGGCAACTCGCTCACGGTGTGGAGCTACGGCGCCCTGGTGCCGCCGGAGCTCGTCGCGGGCCGGTACGTCCCTGCCAAGAGCATCCCGCAGGGGGACGGGGTCGTGCGCTTCTACACGACGGACGACGACCGGCTCGTAGCCGAGCTCGAGCGTCCTGGCCGCTCGGTCGCGATCGTGGGTCCGCGCTACGGGAAGGAGGATCTCTTCGCGGCATTCGCACGGCTGCAGGAGCTCCGATGAGGCGAGCCGTGGGCCCAGGCGACGGCGTCGGCGACGGCTAGGAAGCAGCGCGCGACAGGGCAGCTTCGGCCGGCGTCGAGCGTTTCTACACTTAGCGTTATGGAACGCAAGCTCGCCACCGTCCTCTTCATCGACCTCGTCGACTCGACGGCGCTCGTAGCTGCGAGCGACCCCGAGGTCGTCCGCCGCCGGGTGACCGGGTTCTTCGAGCAGGTCGCGCGCTGCGTCGAGACCCACGGCGGCACGGTGGAGAAGTTCGCAGGCGATGCCGTCATGGCCGCGTTCGGGATTCCCCGAGCCCACGAGGACGACGCCGAGCGAGCGCTCAGGTCGGGGCTCGCGATGCTGGACTCCGTCGGCGAGCTCGGCCTCGAGGCCAGGATCGGCGTCGAGACGGGGGAGGTGGTCGTGGACGAAGCCGACTCGACCTTCGCGACCGGCGAGGCCGTCAACATCGCCGCGCGCCTGCAGCAGGCGGCTGCGCCGGGCCAGCTGCTGATCGGCCCGGGGACCCGCAACCTGACCGTCGGCCGGGTGGAGGTCGAGGAGCTCGGCCCGCTCGAGCTGCGCGGGCTCCGCGAACCGCTCTGGACCTGGCGGGTGCTGCGCGCCAGCCCGAACGGCCACCACCATTCGAACCTGTCGGCCGCCTTCGTGGGGCGCTCAGAGGAGCTCGAGCTGCTCGAGAACACCTACGAGCGCGCTGTCAGGCACGGCCGGGCGCACCTCTTCACGGTCTTCGGCGCCCCCGGGGTGGGCAAGAGCCGCCTTGCTGCCGAGTTCTGCGACTCGCTCGAGGGCGCGACCGTGCTGGCGGGCCGCGCCCTTCCGTACGGCGAGGGGATCACCTACTGGCCACTCGCCGAGATGGTGAAGACGGTCGCCGGCATCTCCGACGACGACCCGGTGGCGGAGGCGGTCGGCAAGCTGAAGGCCTGCTGCGAGGACGAGGCGGTCGCGGACCTGCTCGGACTCGCATCGGGCGTCCTCGAGGCGGTCGAGGCCGAGCGCAGCCAGCAGGAGATCGCCTGGGCGGCGCGCGAGTTCTTCGAGGGGGTCGCCGGGACACAGCCGCTCGTGCTCGTCTTCGAGGACATCCACTGGGCCGAGGAGCCGCTGCTCGAGCTGATCGAGCACCTGGCGACGTGGGTCCGGGAGGCACCGCTCCTCCTCCTCTGCCTGGCCCGCCCGGAGCTGCTCGACGTCCACCCGGGCTGGGGCGGGGGGCGCGTGCGGGCGACAGCGATCGAGCTCGAGCCGCTCTCGCCGGAGGAGAGCGAGCGTCTCGTCGGGGAGTTGCTCGACGATGTCGTGCTCGATGCCGCGGTCCGCGCCGCCGTCCTGGACAAGACCGAGGGAAACCCGCTCTTCCTCGAGGAGACCGTGCGCGTGGTGGCCGAGTGCGGCGTCGACAGGATTCCCGACACCGTGCACGCGATGATCGCGGCCCGGATCGACCGGCTACCGTCGGCCCAGAGAGCGATGCTCCAGCGCGCGGCGGTGATGGGGCGGACGTTCTGGGCGGGGGCGATCGAGCGGCTGAGCCCGGACGTGCCGGACGTCGATGCGCTCCTCGAGGATCTCCTGATGCGCGACTTCGTCCTGCAGGAGGCCCGCTCGACGATCCCCGGAGAGCGCGCGTACCGGTTCAAGCACGTGCTGATCCGCGAGGTGGCCTACGCGGGCCTGTCGAAGTCGGCCCGCGCGCAGCACCACCGCCGCTTCGCCGGCTGGTTGCGTGAGCGTGCGGGCGAGGAGCTGCTCGAGATCCGCGCCTACCACCTGGACCGGGCCGCTTCGCTCCTAGCGGAGCTCGACGGGGCGCCTCCGGCCGACCTCGCGGCGGAGGCCGCAGCGGAGCTCGAGGAGGCGGGCAAGCGGGCACTCGCACGCGAGGCGAACCGCTCGGCCCGGTCGCTGCTTCTGCGCGCGGTCGAGCTGGAGCCGACGCTCGAGCGGCGGTTCAAGGCAGCGCGCGCTGCCTGGCGACTGACCGATTACCCCGCCGTCTCGGCAGAGATGGAGCTCGTTCGCGCGGCCGCAGAGGAGGCCGGCGACCAGCGGCTTCAGGGACAGGCTCTCACGGGTCTCGCACACGTCGCCCTGTCCCAGGGAGCCGACCCGCCGGGGGCGCGGGAGCTCGCGAAGCGCGCGCTCCGCCTGCTCGAGCACGAGGGTCCGGACGCCCACTTCGAGGCCCTGGCGATACTCGCCACCTCGGCGTGGTGGATGGGCGACCTGAGCGAGGCCGAGCGGCTCCACCTGAAGGCGCTCGACATCGCCCGCGTCACCGAGCGGAAGGACTTCGAGAGCCGGGCGCTCAACGAGCTCGCCCGCGTCTACGTCGAGCGGCTCCAGCACGACAAGGCGGAGCCGCTGTTTGCCCGCGCGGTTCTCCTAGCCGAGGAGAGCGGGAGCGTCGTCCGCCGCGCCTGGGCACGGGGCGGGCGCGGCGATCTGCACCTGCTCCGCGGCGAGCTCGACGAGGCCGAGGCGACGCTCGAGGAAGCGCGCGAGCTCTTCGCCGAGGCAGGGGCGGACATCGACCGAGCGCGCGTGCTCACGTCGCTCGCGGAAGTGGCTGCGCGCCGCGAGGAGCTCGGACGCGCGGAGCGCCTCCTCCGCGACTCGATCCGGATCCTGAAGCCGCTCGGGGACCGCGGCACGCTCTGCGAGGCCCAGCGGCAGCTCGCGCAGATCCTCGTGCGCGAGGGCAGGCTCGAGGAGGCGGAGCTGGTCGCGCTGCAGGCTCGCGAGACGGTCGGGGCGCAAGACCACGGCTCGCGTTCGACGACGCGTATGGCGCTCGCGCTCGTTCGCGTGGCCCAGGGTCGACACGACGAGGCGGAGACCCTCCTGCGGGAGGCGCTCGACGTCCTCGCGGGCACCGAGTTCCTCCTCAGCGCGATCGAGCCGCTGACGGCGCTCGTTCGGCTGCTGCGGGCCCGCGGCCGAGACGAGGAGGCCGAGCCGTATGCCAGACGCCTACACGAGCTGACGCCGCCGGACTTCCCGGAGCCGGGATTCGGGGAAGTGGGCGAGACCCTGGTGCCCGCGCGGGCCGCCGCCCCGGTGCCCGCTCAGCAGCTCCGGCCGTGGTGAGGCCTCCGCCGGTTTCTGCCTAGGTGCCTGTCCCTAGCTCGTCAGGAGGATCCGCCGGATCGCGAGATGCGAGGCCTCGTCCGGCGACTCGCTGATCACCGTCGCAGGGCGGTCGAACCGCTGGAGCGCCGCCGCGAGCGGGTCGGCTCGCAGCGTTCCCTCGCCGTAGGGAAGGTGCTTCGTCTCGTTCCGGTTCGCGAAGGCGATGTCCGAGAAGTGGACGTGGAACGGCGCTCCGGGCTCGAGTACCCGGTCTGCCTGCTCGAGAACGACGCGGAAAGCCTCCTCCTCCAGGAAGCCGCCGTCGGTGACTGCGTGGAGGTGCGCGAAGTCGATGACCGGGCGGACCCAGCCGAGCTCGGCGGCGACCCGGAAGACGTCCTCCGCCGTTCCGAGCTCCCGGACGCGGCCAATGATCTCGATCCCGAAGGCGACGTCCCGGCCCTTCGCCTCGAGCCGCTCCCGGAGCTCGCCCAGCTGCGTGACGACGGCCGCGAGCGCCGCGGCTCGCTCGCGGCCGAGGAGGAAGCCCGGATGGAAGACAACGACCTCTGCTCCGCACGCGACCGCAAGGCCGGCCGAGTGGTCGAGCATTCCGAGCGCCATCCGGAATTTCTTGCCGCGGTCCAGATGCCCCAGGAAGCCGGCGATCGGTGCGTGGACGGACAGCGCGAGCCCCGCGTCACCGGCGCGCTCTCCGAGCTCCTCGGCCCACGGGTAGTCCATCCAGAAGCCGCCCTCGAAGTCGAGCTCGCATGCCGTATAGCCGCGTTCGACGAGCAGGGAGACGGCCTCATTCGGCGAGTCCCGGGAGGGGCAGCGTGCGGGGCCGAATCGCGTCACGCCCACGTGGGCCACGCTAGCAACGACCCTGTCTTGCGGAGGTGGCGCGCGAGGTCTCCCGAAGTGCGCGCGGTGCCGTCCGATGCGGGTCCTACCCTTTTCTCCATGCAGAAGCGTCCGTCCCGCATCGACCTGCTCGAGCTCGACATCGACCTGCGACTCGCCGACCTCTGGCGCGAGGCCTGCGAGATCGACGAGTGGAACCTCGAGGTCGTCGCCGCCTTCATCCGCGCCGCGTACGGCAAGGGCTACTGCGACGCTTTGACCGAGGATTCGCCGGGGAGCCTCTGCGCCGAGCACGGCTACCGCGTGCCGCCGAGGCGCGGGTCGCCCGTGCGCGACTGAAGAAGCTGTACTAGCCGCGGGCCGAAGTGGATTCTTAGATCGCGCTTAGCTTCGGTCGGCAGGCTAGCCGCGTGAGCAACCTCCGAGCGACGATTACTCTTCTCCGGATGCGGCGGACCCTCTTGTGGCGGGCCCTTGCCGCCTCTCTCGTTACTGCTTCGCTCTTGCTCGCGGCGACGAACCCAGCCCAGGCGGCCACCCCCTGCTGGGAGCGCGTCCTCGCCGATTGGAGCGCCGACACCCGTATCGATCGGTCATACCCGCTGCAGTGCTACCACCAGACTGTGGCTCACCTTCCTACCGACCTTCGCACCTACTCCTCGGCGGAAGAGGACATCACCGCGGCGCTCCACCGCCGCGTGACTGCATCGCGTCGGACGCGCGGAGCGACTGCTATCTCTGACCGCTCGGCGTCCGGGAGCAACGGGCCGCTCGTCGCCATCTCAGCCGCACTGACCGTCGTCGCCGCCATCGCGACGCTTCGTGTGCTCGCGGGTCTACGGGGCGTGCGCCGACGACGCGCCGCGCAGACACGCTCGCCCGATTCAGCGAGAACGTAACGAGCTGAAGCTCGACCGAGCCGTGCTCACAGACCGATCGATCCGAAAACACGTGCAAGGTATTCAGGGAGCCTCCAAGCGCCGGCTCGCCCGGAGCTACAATCGGGCCGTGGCCCTGCGTCCTCGCCCCGACTCGCCCCGCGCACCCAGCCGGCGCGTGTCGACTCCGAAATGAGCTCCCGGAAGCAGAGCCCGGCTCGCCTCGTGATCGCGCTCTCGGTCGCAGGCTGTCTCGCGATCTTCCTCCTCTACACGTCGATCGCCGGGGGAGGCACGTCTTCGCTTCGTCCTAGCCAGCTGGCCGGTCGCGAGGGCAAAGAGGTACAGCTGGCTGGTCTCGTCCTGGCGCCCGTTCGCGGCGACGCCCATGCGGGCGGACTGCGGTTTCGCCTGCGCGACATCGACGGCAGGGGGCGGGTCCCGGTCGTCTACGAGGGGTCGGTGCCGGACCTGTTCAAGGTCGGGCGCCACGTGTACCTCACGGGCACCCTGCGCAAGGGCGTCTTCGTGGGAGAGCGTGGGACGCTGGTCACGAAGTGTCCGTCGAAGTACGCGCCGAAGCGGTCGTAGAACGCTATGCCTGAGCTCGGCCGAGCGGCGCTGATCGTCTGCCTCGGCCTCTCGGCCTACGCTGTCGTGGCCGGTGGCCTCGCCGCCCATCACCGGCGCCGCCGGCTCGCGGTCTCGGCGCAGAACGCGCTCGTCGCCTCCTTCGCGGCTGCGGCGGTGGCGGCCGGAGTCCTGGTCGCAGGGCTCGTGCGACACGACTTCAGCCTCGCTTACGTCGCCGATCACACGAGCCGGAAGCTGCCGACGGCCTACACGATCTCCGCGTTCTGGGGTGGACAGGAGGGGTCTCTGCTCCTGTGGCTGCTCGTCCTCACCGGCTTCTCGGCCGCGGCCGTCTTCCTGAACCGGCGAGCGACCCGCGACCTGCTCGCCTGGGTCGTCCCTGTTCTCGGCACGGTGGGGGCCTTCTTCGCCTTCCTCCTCGTCGCGGTCTCCTCCCCCTTCGTCACCCAGGTCGCGCCCGCCGACGGAGCGGGCCTGAACCCGAGCCTGCAGAACCCCTACATGGTCGCCCATCCGCCGCTTCTCTACCTGGGCTTCGTGGGGCTGACCGTTCCCTTCGCCTTCGCCATGGCGGCGCTCCTCGCGCGGCGTGCCGACGAGCGGTGGATCGTGGCGACCCGCCGCTGGACACTCGCGGCCTGGGGCTTTCTCGGCATCGGTCAGCTACTTGGCGCTCACTGGGCGTACGTCGAGGTCGGCTGGGGCGGCTACTTCGCCTGGGACCCGGTCGAGAACGCCGCCCTGATGCCCTGGCTCGCGGCGACTGCGTTCCTGCACTCGGTGATGATCCAGGAACGCAAAGGGATGTTGAAGGTCTGGAACATGCTGCTCGTGATCCTCGCGTTCTGTCTCTCGCTCTTCGGGACGTTCCTGACCCGGTCGGGCGTCGTCAACTCGATTCACTCCTTCACCCAGAGCGCGATCGGACCGTGGTTTCTCGGCTTCATCTGTGCGATCACGGCGGGCTCGCTCGCGCTTCTGTTCCTCAGGTTGCCGCTGCTCAGGTCGAAGACCCGGCTCGAGTCGCTCGTGTCGCGGGAGGCGACCTTCCTCTACAACAACCTGCTCCTCGTCGCCCTCTGCCTGACGATCCTCTGGGGAGTCACGTACCCGATCCTCTCGGAGGCTGTCCGCGGAGAGGCGGTGACCGTCGGGCGGCCGTACTACGACTTCTTCCTGCGCGTGTTCGGGCTGCCGCTCCTGCTCCTGATGGGCATCGGGCCGCTCGTGGCCTGGCGTCGCGCCTCCCTGCGGGGTCTGAGGCGGATGCTCGCTTTGCCCGTCGCGGTGGCACTCGTCGTCGGCGCGGCGCTGCTCGTCGTCGGTTCCGGCTCGTCGCGACCCGGCCTCGTCGCCTACACGTTCTCGGCCTTCGTGCTCGCCTCGATCGGACTCGAGTTCCTCCGCGGAGCCCGCGCTCGGCGCGACACAGCCGGGGAGAGCTGGCCGGCCGCGCTAGCGGCTCTCGTCAACCGAAACCGCAGGCGCTACGGCGGCTACGTCGTTCACGCCTCGGTCGTGCTGCTGGCGATCGGCGTGGCGGGCTCGAGCGCCTACCAGACGATCCGGGAGGCGAAGCTCCGGCCGGGCGAGTCGATGCAGGCTGCGGGGTACACGCTCACCTACCGGTCCCTGTCGACACGCCCCGTCGAGAATCGCCAGGAGGTGCGGGCACTCGTCGACCTCCGGCGCGGAGACCGTCTCGTCGCTCGGGTCGAGCCGGGCAAGAACCGCTACTTCGCCGAGGATCAGGTCTCGAACGAGATGGCGATCCACACGAGCTGGCTGCGGGCCGAGGACGTCAACGTGATCGCCGACCAGGTCAACCCCGACGGCAGCGTGTACTTCAAGGTGCTCGTGAAGCCGCTGGTCAACCTGATCTGGGCGGCCGGGTTCGTCTTCTTAGGAGGCGCGCTGATCGCGTTCTGGCCGGACGCGCGCGAGGAACGCCGGCTCGTCGCGCGCTACAGCCGCGCGGGGGCGCTTCCGGCCGAGGCCTGATGCTCCTCGCACTCCTCCTGGCGGGTGCGTTCGCCGTCGCCTGCGTCCTCTTCGTCGCGCGCCCGTTCCTGCGCGACCCCCTGCTCTCGCCCGATCGCGACCGTCTCGCCGAGCCCGGCCCGCTCGACCGCCGGGCGCTCGAGCTCGCGGAGGAGCGAGACCACGCGCTCGCCGCGCTCAAGGAGCTCGAGCTGGATCATCGCACCGGCAAGGTCTCGGACGAGGACTACGCGGGGCTTGCCGGCCAGCTCCGCCGCGAGGCGGCCGAGGCGCTCGGCGCGCTCGAGCCCCGCGTTCCTGGCAGAGGTCGGCAGGTTTCGGTACCTTTGGCGGGCATGGTCGAGCTTCCCGATCAGCCCGGCGCGCCTGGCATGCCGGCTCCCGAGCCCTCTCCGGCACCGCACGAGCCGCCCCAGCAGCCGCAGATCCCGGAGCCGTACCCGCCCCCGGCGACGCCGCCGGCGCCGGCGCCCGTGCCCGAGCCGACTCCCGTGCCGCACGAGCCGCCGCAGCAGCCGCAGGTCCCCGAGCCGATGCCGGGCGGGCCCCAGGCCGTCTAGGGCGTCGCTTCCCGGCCGGCAGGGACGGCCGCTCCACCGCCGAAGATGCTCGCCGTGCGACGCCACGCACTCCTCGCCGCGATCTGCCTGCTCGGGATCGCATCCCCCGCGGCGGGAATCAACCCGGCCGATCGCAAGCAGGCCGTCGACGAGAAGCTGTCCTATCTGCGGGAGCGGATCGCGCAGATCCAGAGCCGTGAGTCGGAGCTTCGGGACGAGATCTCAACCGTCACGACTGAGATCCGCGCGCTCGAGTCGCGGATCGGTCGGGTCGACGAGCGACTCGAGCCGCTGCAACGCGACCTCGAGCTGCACCAGCGTCGCCTCGCGGCGCTGGGCGAGCTCTTCCGGCTTCAGACGGAGCGCCTGGGCTTCCTGCGCCGCCAGTACGCGGCCGCCCTGGCACACCTGAACCAACGCCTCGTGGCGCTCTACGAGACCGACACGCCGGGCGCGCTCGAGGTGATCCTCGCGTCGCGCAGCTTCTCCGAGATCATCGATCAGCTCGACTTCGTGCGGCTTGTCGCCGAGCAGGACAAGCGGATCGCTTCGGAGGTCGAGCGGGCGAAGACCGAGACGCGCTCGGCACGCGCGAGGACGAAGCACACCCGCCTGCGCGTCGCCACCGTGACTCGCGTGATCGCCGCCCGCACGGCCCAGGTGCGGGTGGTGCGAGACCGGCTGCTCGCGACCCAGGGCGAGCTCGACGAGCGGCGAGGGGCCAGGCGGACCTCGCTCGACGAGCTGTCTGCGGAGGAGCGCGAGTCGGTCGAGGAGGCCGAGGCGCTCGCGAAGGTCAGCGCGACGCTCGCCGCGCGCATCCGGGCTGCTCAGTCAGGCGGATCGTCCGTGACTCCGGGCCCCGTGACGGCGCCCTCGGCGGCCGGCCTGATCTGGCCGGTTTCGGCCCCGATCACGAGCTCGTTCGGCTGGCGGTGGGGGAGGATGCATGAGGGGCTCGACCTCGGTGCCGGCTTCGGGACGCCGATCCGTGCCGCCGCGGCGGGCACCATCATCAACGCAGGCTGGCTCGGCGGTTACGGCAACCTCGTCGTGATCGACCACGGTAGAGGGATCTCGACCGCCTACGGGCACCAGTCGAGCATCGCGGTCGGCAACGGCCAGAGCGTCTCGCAGGGACAGGTGATCGGCTACGTCGGGAGTACCGGCTACTCGACCGGCCCGCATCTCCACTTCGAGGTCCGCGTCAACGGGTCGGCCGCCGACCCGCTGGGCTACCTGTAAATCCTTCCGCCGATAACCCGGCTCCACCGCCAGCACCGACGATTCGCCCCGCACTTCCTTACGCCGATCGACTCACCCAGACGGGCGGAGCCCGGCTTTGCCGGGCGGGAGCCCAGGCGCGCGCCGGGATGGCACGGGCGAAAGGAGGGGGCTCACGGGGGAACCACGGGTTCCCCCGTGATACGCGGGCGGAGCCCGGCTTAGCCGGGCGGGAGCCCAAGTGCGCGCCGGGACGCCGCGCGCAAGAGGAGGGGGTTCACGGGGGAACCCCGGGTTCCCCCGTGTTCACGAGGTGAAGGTCGGGCAGGTTGCGGTGGCTCTCGTCGAGGTCGAAGCCGTACCCGACGAAGAATTCGTCCGGAACCGTGAAGCCGACGTACTGGACGGGGAGCTCGTCGACGAGCCGGCGGTAGGGGCGGTCGAGGAACGTCACTGCTGCGAGCGTCCGCGGCGAGCGGAGCTGCAGCGTCCGCGCGAGGTAGTGGAGCGTCAGCCCGGTGTCGACCACGTCCTCGACGACGATGACGTCGCGGTGCTCGATCTCGGCGTCCAGGTCCTTGATCAGGCGGATCGCGGTATGGCCGCCCGTGGCCGCTCCGCCGTAGCCGGCGAGCTCGACGAAGTCGAGCCCGTGGACGATCGGCATCGCCCGGGACAGGTCGGCGAGGAAGACGAAGCTCGCCTTCAGGGTGCCGACGAGGATCGGCTCGCGCCCTGCGTAGTCGGCGGCGAGCTGCAGGCCGAGCTCCTCGACCCGCGCCCGGATCTCCGCCGCCTGCAGGTAGACCTCGCCGACGCGCGCGTCGACCCGGTCCGTTGAGCCTTTGGGAGGCTCGATCTGCGGGCCTCTAAGAGGCGAGGTCGAGGCGGTAGCGCTGCGCCAGGCGCTCGATGTCACGCTTGTAGAAGAGCTTGACGCGCACCTCGGGGTAGCGCTCCCGGAGCTTGCGCAGCTTGCGGTTCTTCCGCGTCACGAGCGACTGCTTCATCACCGTCACCTCGAGGTAGAGATCCTGCTCGGGCAGGTAGAAGTCGGGCGTGAACGCCTCGAGGACCCGCCCGTCCTCGTCTGCCTCCAGCACGAACGTCCGCGGCTCGTAGTCCCACGGCACCGAGTGGTAGTCGAGGATCTTTGCGTACTCGAGTTCGGCCTCATTGACGAAACGCGGAGGCCGCGTCCCCCGATACGCCTGGAAATCTGGCGTTTCCAGCTCCACTGCCGTCCACCATACCGACCGGCCCGGACAGGGCGACTCTGCGGGTCGGCTCTGCCCTCCGCACGGGGGGCGGGCGCTGGACGGCGCCGCTCTATGCTTGGGCAATGCGGGAAGGCCGGAGCGAGACCTTCACGATCGCCCACATCTCCGACCTCCATTGCGGCGGCCCGTATTTCGTGCCGAGCCTGCTCGAGCGGGCGATCAGCGAGATCAACGACCTCTCCCCGGACCTGGTGATCTGCACGGGCGACCTGACGACGTTCGGCTTCAAGCCCGAGTACGTGCAGGCCAAGGGCTACCTCGACCGGATCGACTGCAAGTCGTTCGTCGTCATCCCAGGCAACCACGACTCGCGCAACGTGGGCTACATCCACTTCGAGGAGATGTTCGGCGACCGCAACTCGGTGCTGCGCGTGGACGGGGTGACGGTCGTCGCGGTCGACTCGACCGAGCCAGACCTGGACCACGGCCAGATCGGGCGCGGGCGCTACCGCTGGATCGAGGAGCAGTTCGCGCCGGAGGCGAGCCTGCGGATCTTCGTCCTGCACCACCACCTGCTGCCCGTCCCCGGGACCGGCCGCGAGCGGAACGTCGTCTATGACGCCGGTGACGCGATCGAGTGCCTGCAGCGAGCGGGCGTCAACCTCGTTCTCTCCGGCCACAAGCACGTCCCCTACGCGTGGCGCCTCGAGAACCTCTTCATCGTCAACACCGGCACCGTCTCGTCGCTTCGGCTCCGGGGCAATACGCGCCCCTGCTACAACGTCGTCGAGGTCGCGGGCTCCCACGTCGACGTCTGGCGGAGGTACCCGTTCCACGGGCAGGAGCGGATCATCCAGTTCTCGATCGAGACGCTCGCGTTCGAGAAGTACACGACGCGGATCGAGAACGAGGTGACGACGAGGTCCTAGGTGAGAGCCTTGGCGGTGATCGACGGCGAGCACTACGCCCCGGTCGTCCGGGACGCTCTCAGCGAGCTTCCTTACGACTTCGTCGCCGCGTTCCTCGTAGGTGGCACCGAGAAGCTGCGGGAGGGAGCCGACTACGGGCTCGCGCTGACGTCCGGCCTCGAAGAGGCGGTCGAGCGCCACGGCGTCGAGCTGGTGGTCGACCTCTCGGACGAGCCGGTGCTCGGGCCGCGCGAGCGCTTCCGACTCGCGAGCGAGGCGCTGGCGCTCGGCCTGCGCTACGAGGGGCCCGGCTTCCGCTTCGACCCACCCGAGTACCTCCCCTGCGAGCTGCCTTCCCTCGCCGTCGCGGGGACCGGGAAGCGCGTGGGGAAGACGGCCGTGACCACGTATGCGGCCAGGCTGCTGGCACGAGACCGGCGCGTGGTCGTGGTCGCGATGGGGCGAGGCGGTCCACCGGAGCCCGAGCTGGTGGAAGCTCGACCCACCCCCTCCGACCTCCTTCGCCTGGTGCGAGCCGGGCGGCACGCGGCCTCGGACTACCTCGAGATCGCCGCGCTCGCAGGCGTGCCGACCGTGGGCTGCCGGCGCTGCGGCGGCGGGCTCGCCGGTGCGCCCGCGACGTGCAACGTCGAGGAGGGGATCTCGGTCGCGGCCCGTCTCGAGCCGGACCTCGTCATTTTCGACGGCAGCGGGGCGGCGCTCCCGCCGGTCGACGTGGACGCGCGCGTGCTGGTCGTCGGCGCCCACCAACCGCCGGACCTCGTGACCGGGTACCTGAACACCTACCGGATCCTCGTCTCGGACCTCGTCGTCGTGACCATGGCGCGGCCCGACGGGGCCCACGAGCCGCTCTGCGAGGCGATCCGGGCCGTGAAGCCCGATCTCTGCGTCGTCTCGGTCGAGCTGCTGCCCCGCCCCGTCGAGCCCGTCTCCGGCAGGCGCGTCGCCTACTTCACGACCGCCGGGGAGAAGGCGCACAGCCGGCTCGCCGACCACCTGGAGGCCGAGCACGGGGCCGAGGTCGTCCACGTGTCCGGCAACCTGGCGAGCCGCCCGGAGCTCGTACGGGAGCTGGTGCGCGTGGAGGCAGAGGTCTACCTCGTCGAGATCAAGGCAGCGGCGATCGACGTCGTTGCTGAGCATGGACGGGAGCGCGGCGTCGACGTGATCTTCGTCGACAACGAGCTGGCGCCCCTTCCCGGCGAGCCGGACGTCGACGACGCCCTGCGCGCCCTGGCCGGGCGCGCACCGGCGAGGGTCGCGTCGTGACGGAGCCGCGCCACCAGCCGTTCCCGCTCGGCGGCGAGGACGGGCTGCCGTACTCGAAGGGCCTGATGGCGCGCGCGCTGATGGGCGGCGGCATCGCGGCCGAGCGGGCCTACGAGCTCGCCTCCAGGGTCGAGATCGACCTCGTCTCCCGCGGCGAGCACGCGGTCGACTTCGAGCGACTCGAGGAGCTCGCCGTCGAGTCGCTCGGGGCCGAGGAGGGGCCGCGCGCGGTGCGCCGCCTGCGGCGCTACCGCGAGCTCCAGCAGCTCGACCTGCCGATCATCCTGCTCGTCGGGGGTGCGACCGGGACCGGCAAGTCGACGGTCGCGACCGAGGCAGCCCACAGGCTCGGGATCACGCGCGTCACCTCGACGGACTTCGTCCGGCAGACGATGCGCGCGTTCTTCTCGGAAGAGTTCATGCCGTCGATCCACTACTCGAGCTTCGAGGCGGCCGCGGCGGGGGAGGGCGACGTTCTGGCCGGCTTCCTCGACCAGACCCGGAATGTCCTCGTCGGCGTCCGCGCCGCCCTCGACCGGGCCCTGCACGAAGGCTGGTCGGTCGTACTGGAGGGCGTCCACCTCGTCCCCGGGATGGTTCCGAGCTCGATCGAGGGGGCGCTCCTGGTGCACTGCGTCCTGGCCGTGCCGGACGAGGAGGTCCACGCGAGCAACTTCTGGGTTCGCGACGCCGTCTCCGAGGGGCTCCGGCCGGTGCAGAAGTACCTCGATGCGCTGGCGGACATCCGGCTGGTGCAGGACTTGCTCGTCGAGCGAGCTCTGCGGGAGGGTGTCCCGGTCGTGGAGAATGGCCACGTGGAGCAGGCGATCGCAGCCGTGATCGAGCTGGTGCTCGCGAGCGCCGAGCGGCTTCGGCCGAGAGCCCGGGAGGTGGCGGGGTGACGCAGACGGAGCTCGAGCAGGCGGGCGACGCCGGCGGGGGAACTGCCGCGCCATGCCTCTGCGAGAACTACGCGCGCGCCACCGAGCGCGCTGCGCTTGCCGGGGCGCGCTGGCTCGGACGCGCCGACCAGGAGGGGGCCGAGGAGGCCGCCACGGCCGGCATGTGCCTGGCGCTCGGCGATCTCCCGATCCGGGGCCGGGTCGTGATCGGGGCCTCGGCGGAGGATGACCAGCTCGCCGTCGGCAAGGAGGTCGGCGCGGGGGGCCAGGAGGTCGACCTCGCGCTCGATCCCCTGGAGGGCCGCGGGGTCGTCGCGCGCGGCGGCAATGGCGCGATGTCGATGATTGCCGTAGGCGAGACGGGATCGCTCCTCACCCTGCCCGACATGTACATGCGCAAGATGGCCGTCGGGCCGGTGGCCCGCACCCGGATCGACCTCGGGCGTCCGGCCGCAGACAACCTCCGGGCGATCGCGGAGGGCTTCGGACGCCGGATCAACGACATCACGACGATCATCCTCGACCGTCCTCGCCACCACGATCTGATCGAGGAGGTGCGGAACGCGGGTGCAAGAATCAAGCTGATCCAGGACGGCGACGTCACCGCGGCGATCTCGGCGGCGATCCGCGGCACCAACGACCACCTCGCGATCGGGATCGGCGGCACGCGGCAGGCGATCCTCTCCGCAGCTGCCCTGCGGTGCCTCGGGGGTGAGCTCCAGGCCCAGCTCTGGCCGACGTCGCGGAGCGAGATCGAGCAGGCCCGAAGTCAGGGGATCGAGGACGTCAACCGCGTCTTCACGACCGAGGAGCTAGTCTCGGGCGAGGTGATCGTCGCTGCCACTGGAGTCTCGAACGGCGACCTCCTGCGCGGGGTGCGCTACCTCGCCGACAGCGCCAGGACTCACTCGCTCGTGATGTGCACGCGCTGCAACTGGGTGCGCTTCGTGGACGG
>Ga0136620_10000171_pt1 | contig 28281 bp, 29 predicted proteins | sample AntDrymUQ4162106_2_FD_104806 | JGI IMG/M metagenome (GOLD analysis project Ga0136620, IMG submission 104806) | Polar desert sand microbial communities from Dry Valleys, Antarctica - metaG UQ416 (21.06) | ecosystem: Environmental > Terrestrial > Soil > Desert | place: Antarctica: Dry Valley... | reverse complement strand
TCCGACCTACGAGGCGCGCGGCTCGCAGCGCAGAAGCGCCTCGCGATCTCGCTCGCGGTGCTCGCCACCGCGGGGATCGACGCTCGCGGCAGCGTCGGGGACAGCGACCCGTTGCAGGCGATCGAGGACACGCTGCGATCGTTCGCAGCGACCGAGGTCGTGTTCGTCACCGATCCTGACTCCGACTCCGACGCGCGGATCGTGCATGACGTCCGCCGCCGCCTCGACCGCCGGATCACCGAGGTCGGCGGCGCCGACTCCGAGCCGGCCCGGCGACCCGATGGCGAGGTGGCGCGGCCTTGAGCGCCTCCGAGTACAAGCGCAAGCGCGACTTCGGCCGCACTTCCGAGCCGCGGGGCGCAAAGGCCACGAAGAAGCAGGGGCGCTGGCCGCTGTTCGTGATCCAGCAGCACGCGGCGACGAGCATGCACTTCGACTTCCGGCTCGAGGCCGCCGGGGCGCTGAAGTCGTGGGCGGTTCCGAAGGGACCGTCGACGAACCCGCGCGACAAGCGGCTCGCGATGCCAACCGAGGACCACCCGCTCGAGTACGTCGACTTCGAGGGCGTGATCCCGATGGGGGAGTACGGCGGCGGCCCCGTGATCATCTGGGACCGCGGCGTGTACGAGAACCGCAGCGTCGACAAGCGCGGCCGCGAGATCTCGCTCCCGAAGGCCGTTGAGCTGGGATCGGTGAAGGTCTACCTGCACGGCCAGAAGATCAGCGGCGGATACGCCCTGGTGCGCACCGGAAGGGACGGTGAGCGAGCACGCTGGCTGCTGGTCAAGGAGCGGGACGCCGAGGCCGATGCGCGCCGCAACCCGGCCAAGACCCAGCCCGAGTCGGTGGTAAGCGGCCGGACGCTGAAGCAGGTGCTCGCCGAGGAGGGCTCGGAGGCCGATCAGGCGGCGGCGGCAAGGCGACTCACCGCATCGCGGCGATAGTCGAAGATCCGCTCGAGGTCGCGGCGCACGAAGGCGAGGTGGGCGAGCCCGCCGACGACACCGAGGGGAAGTCGGTAGCGCACCCGATCGCGCATCAGCGTCCCGTCGCCGGCCGCCTCGAAGCTGTGGGTGTGCTCCCAAAGCGCGTAGGGGCCCCGCATCTGGCGGTCGACGAAGCGTGCGGGCGGCTCCCAGACTTCGATTCGGGTCAGCCAGCTCACGGGCACGCGGTGCAGGGCAAGGCGGTACTCGATCAGGGTCCCGGGGCCCATCTCGATCTCGCCCCGGCTGACGATCCGAAAGCGCAGCCAGGGCGGAGTGATGCGCTCGAGGTTGCGGGCGTCGGCGAAGAGCTCGAACGTCTGATGTGGTGCGATGGCGAGCTCCTGCTCGCGCTCGAGTAAGTGCGTCCGCATGGCTGAGGCGCGGAGCCCGTCAGGGATCGATCCGGCTCGTGCGCACGGGGTCACCCGCCGTCACCTCGTCGACGAGCGCACCGAGCGCGGCGACGGTGCGATCCCAGCTCAGGCGCTCGCGCAGCTCGATCGCCCCCCGGGTCAGCTCGGCGCGCAGCTCGTCGTCGGCGATGCGCTCGATCGCCGCGCCCAGCTCCTCGACATCGGGCTCATAGGCGGGAATACCGGACTTGGCCTCGCCCGCGGGGACGCCGCGCACCAGCAGGCCGTTGACGCCGGCGCTCACGAGCTCGTTCATCGGTGGGTTGTCGTTGGTGATGATCGGCATCCCGAACGCGGTCGCCTCGTAGAGGTGCAGGCCGAGACCCTCCCAGCGGCTCGGCGCGAGACAGACGTCGCAGCCCGCGAACAGCTCGTGGTACTCGTCGGTCGCGAGGTCGTCCGAGATCACCTCGATGCGCTCGTCCCGGCGCGCCAGCCGCCGCACCTTGCGGCCCCCGCGCGGGACCTGGGCCTTGAAGATCAGGCGCAGCCGGGGATCGTCGGTGGCGCGAAACGCGTTCAAGACCGCCTCGAACGGCTTGCGCGCACTCATGAATCCGCCGGGATAGAGGACCCGCACGACGTCGGGGTCGCGACGACCCTCGACGGCAAGCAGCTCGGGGTGGCAGCCCCAGGGGATCAGAGGGCTGTCGATACCGAGCTCGGCGTAGCGCTCGCGCTCGGCGCGCGTCATCGAGTAGATGACGTCCATCGCCTTGGTGGCCGCAGCCACATGCTGGGGCGAAAACGCCTCCCAGACGAAGCGCCCGACCGTTCGCACACCGGACCGCCGTAGCCGCGCGATCTCGTCGAGCTGATAGTTCTGGTCGAAGAACGCGATTTCGATCGAGTTGTCGGCCGCCCAGTGCTCGTACTCGCGCGCCGGGATCTCGTAGGCCGAAGCGGGTGTCACCCCGGCCTGGTCCCAGACCCCCTCGCTGTCGACGAACGAGGGCTTGAGGTTCGACGCGCGTGTTGGCCGCGCGAGGACGAACGTCTCGTGCCCGAGCGCGTCGAACGCCGAGCGCAGGTGGCGCGCCACGACCCCCTGCCCGCGGTTGAACCAGTAGCCGACGATCCCGATCCGCATCGCGGCCAGTATGCCCAGCGCCTACTTGCGCTTCTTCTTCTTGACCTTCCAGTCGTCGCTGGCGGGCGAGGCGTCGACGTTGCCGGCCGCGTCCGTCGAACGGACCTGAAAGCTGTGCTTACCCTTCTTGACCTTGTAGGTCTGTCCGGATACGCAGGGTGAAAACGCGGCGCCGTCGAGTGCGCACTCGAACGCCGCGCCTGGCTCGTTGGAGCTGAACTGGAACGTCGCCTGTTTCTTCTTGGTCTTGTCCTTGGGCCCAGCGGTGATCTGCGTTTCGGGCGGGTCGCAGTCCACCGAGGCGTCCTGGGTCTCGTCGCCGAGCAGGTCGCCATCACAGTCGGTCAGGCCGCCGCGGCGACCGATGCAGGTGCCTTCTCGAACGTCAGCTCGCCGCCTGCGGCGTCGACCGCCACCGTGTCCCCCTCGCCGAACTCGCCCTCGAGGATCCGCAGCGCGAGCTTGTCGACCAGCTGCTTCTGGATCACGCGGCGCAGCGGGCGGGCGCCGTAGGTCGGGTCGTAGCCGAGGTTGCCGAGCAATGTCCTGGCGTCCTCTGTCAATTCGATCTCGATTCCGCGCTCGCTCACCCGGCTGGCGAGCAGGTTGACCTGGAGCTCGACTATGCGCGAGATGTCCTCGCGCGTCAGGCGGCGGAAGATCACCGTCTCGTCGACGCGGTTTAAGAACTCGGGCTTGAACGTCTGCTCGAGCACGCCCTCCACCTCGGTGCGCATCTTCTCTTCGTCGGCCTCGGCGACGATGTATTGCGAGCCGACGTTCGAGGTCATGATCAGCACGGCGTTGGTGAAGTCGACCGTGCGGCCCTTGCCGTCGGTCAGGCGGCCGTCGTCCATGATCTGAAGCAGGACGTTGAAGACGTCGGGGTGGGCCTTCTCGATCTCGTCGAGCAGGATCACCGCGTAGGGACGCCGGCGCACGGCCTCGGTGAGCTGGCCTCCCTCGTCGTAGCCGACGTAGCCGGGCGGCGCGCCGATCAGCCGCGCGACGGTGTGCTTCTCCATGTACTCCGACATGTCGACGCGGACGATCGCCTGCTCGGAGTCGAACATGAACTCGGCCAGCGCCCGCGCCAGCTCGGTCTTGCCGACCCCCGTGGGGCCCAAGAACAGGAAGCTGCCGATCGGGCGGTTGGGATCGGCGAGCCCGGCGCGCGAGCGCCGCAGGGCGTTAGCCACGGCCTCGACGGCCTCGTCCTGGCCGATGACGCGCTCGTGCAGGCGCTCCTCCATGTGGATCAGCTTGTCGACCTCGCCCTCCATCAGCCGCGAGACCGGGATCCCCGTCCACTTGGCGACGACCTCGGCGACGTCCTGGTCGGTGACCTCCTCGGTCAGCATCGAGCCGCCCTCGAGGTGGAGCTTCTCGAGCTTTGCCTCCTGCTCGGCGACGGTGCCCTCGAGCTCGGGGATGCGCCCGTAGCGCAGCTCCGCGGCGCGCTCGAGGTCGGCGTCGCGCTCGGCGCGCTCGAGCTCGCGGTTGGCCTCCTCGAGCTCGACCTTGGCCTGCTTGATCGCCTCGATCGCGCCCTTCTCGGTCTGCCAGCGCGCCTTGAGCTCGGACGAGCCCTCGCGCAGCTCGGCGAGCTCCGACTCGATTGCTGCCAGGCGCTCCGCCGAGGCCGGGTCGGTCTCCTTGCTCAGCGCCTGGCGCTCGATCTCGAGCTGCTGGATGCGGCGCTCGATCTCGTCGATCTCGGTCGGCATCGAGTCGATCTCGATCTTGAGCCGCGAGGCGGACTCGTCGATCAGGTCGATCGCCTTGTCGGGCAGGAAGCGGTCGGCGATGTAGCGCGACGACAGGGTCGCCGCGGCGATGATCGCGGAGTCCGCGATCCGCACGCCGTGGTGGACCTCGTAACGCTCCTTGAGACCGCGCAGGATCGCGATCGTGTCCGGCACGTCGGGCTCGCCGACGACGATTGGCTGGAAGCGGCGCTCGAGCGCGGCGTCGGGCTCGATCTGCTTGCGAAACTCGTCGAGCGTCGTCGCGCCGACGGCGCGCAGCTCGCCGCGGGCGAGCATCGGCTTGAGCAGGTTCGCGGCGTCGACCGCGCCCTCGGCCGCCCCGGCGCCGACGATCGTGTGCAGCTCGTCGATGAACAGCACGATCTGGCCCTCGGCGTCCCCGACCTCCTTGAGCACGGCCTTGAGGCGCTCCTCGAACTCACCGCGGTACTTCGAGCCCGCGAGCAGAGAGCCGATGTCGAGTGCGATCACGCGGCGGTCGCGCAGGCTCTCGGGGACGTCGCCGGCGACGATGCGCTGCGCCAGCCCCTCCACGATCGCCGTCTTGCCGACCCCGGGATCGCCGATCAGCACCGGGTTGTTCTTCGTCCGGCGCGACAGCACCTGGATCACGCGCCTGATCTCCTCGTCGCGGCCGATCACCGGGTCGAGCTTTCCCTGCTCGGCCTCGGCGGTCAGGTCGCGGCCGAACTTCTCGAGCGCCTGATAGCTGTCCTCGGGGTTGGGGCTGGTGACGCGATGTGGGCCGCGGACCTCGCCGACGGCCTTCATCAGGCTGTCGCGGTCGGGCAGCACGTCGGCTATCCCCGATTTGCTCTCGGCGAGCGCCAGCAGCAGGTGCTCGGTCGAGATGTACTCGTCGCCGAGTCCCGAGCTCTCCTTCTCGGCACGCTGGACGACGCGGACGAACTCCGACGACGGCCGGATCTCCGGCTCGGCGTCGCTGCTCAGCGCCGGGAGCGCCTCGACCGCCTCGCGGGTGCGGGCGATGATCGAGTCGACGTCGGCGCCGAGCTTTCGCAGCACGGGGACGACGAGCCCGTCCTCCTGCTCGAGCAGGGCGAGCAGGAGGTGCGGCGGGGCGACCTCGGTGTTGCGGCTCTCGGCCGCGATCCGCTGGGCGCCGGCCACGGCCTCCTGCGACTTGACGGTGAATCTGTCGGGCTGCATCTGACCGGGATTTTAGCGTGTGTTAGGGGTAATATCAAGAAATCTAAGTAACTATGACTCAAGTCTGGCTGTCGGCCAAGTGGAAGGTGCCTCGCAATCTTCAACCTCGAGCGGCCCGGCATCCGATGGCCTCCTATGACCGATGAGGTGCGCAAGGGCGAATTGCTCGCCGTCTACGGCGAGCTGCTCTCGAGGCCGGACCTCGAGCAGGCGGAGGGTCTGCGGGGCGGCCTGCGCCTGCTCGGGAGCTGCTGGATCCCGGGCAACCTCCATGACCGTGGCGAGTACGCAGCACTCGTCACCGGCGACGGCCAGGTCCTCGGCGAGCTGCTCGAGGTCGTCGACCCGGATGTGTTCTCGGAGCTCGACTGGTTTCAGGCCTATGACCGCGGGCGCGAGGCCGAGCCCGAGTACGAGCGCCGCCGCATCTCACTGATCGAGCCTGAGGTGGTCGCCTGGGTCTACGTCTACACGCTCGACCCGGACGCTCACCTACGTGTCGAGTCGGGCGACTGGCGCGGGCATCTGGCCGATCGCCTGCGGCTGCGCTGAGCCGCCGCCGCGGATCAAGACCGGGAGCGTTGTACCCGAATCTTCACGGACCGCCGGTCGCCGGGCACCAGATCCTCCGGGCCGTAGGCGCCGTAGGGCACGATCTCCGCACGCAGCGACCGGCGCGCTCGCTCGACCTCCTCGAGCATCGTGTGCTCGAGCTCGTTGGCGCGTGAGCGCATGCGCGCCAGCTCGGAGCGCATGCGCTCGATCTGGGTCTCGAGCTCGAGGACCGTCTCGACGCCGGCGAGGTTGAGGCCATCCTCGGTCATGCGCTGAATGCGACGCAGCCGTTCGACGTCCTCGAGCGAGTAAAGACGCGTGTTCTTGGGCGATCGCTGGGGCCTGATCAAGCCCCGCGTCTCGTACATGCGCAGCGTCTGAGGGTGCATCTCGGCGAGCTCCGCGGCGACCGAGATCATGAATACGGCGCGCTTCTCGTCGAGCGCGTCGCCACGATCGCGTGTCGGGCGACCCTGCGTCGAAGGGCGTCGTGCCGTGCTCATGGAGCCCCAACCTTCCCGGACTCGGCGGACCTATCGGCCTCGCCGCGGCGCGCGGCGCGCAGCAGCCGCTCGCGTGGGTCATGATCGTTGAGCTTCGACGCCAGCTCGTCGAGCGCGTGCTTCTGCTCGCTCGACAGATCACGCGGGATCTCGATCTCGAGCCGGTAGTGGATGTCGCCGCGGCCCTTGCCGCCGGGCTTCGGCGGCCCCTCGCCCCGCAGCCGCTGCACGCTGCCGTGCTGAGTGCCCGCGGGGATGCGGATCCGCTTCGTCGCGTGCAGGACCGGGACTTCGACCGTCGCACCCTGAATCGCCTCGGCGACCGTGATCGGCACCGTCACCTCGAGGTTGTGGTCGCTGCGGTGGTTGAAGACCGGGGAGGGCGCTACGCGCGTGGTGACGTAGAGATCGCCGGAGGCCCCGCCGAGCGGCCCGTCCTCGCCCTTGCCGGCGAGCCGGATCCGAGTCCCGTCGTGGACTCCAGGTGGGATGTTGACGCGGTAGCGCTTGCGCTGTGCGGTCAGGCCGCTTGCGCCGCAGGTCTCGCACGGGTGCTCGATGATCTGCCCCTGGCCGCCGCACTGCGGGCAGGGCTGGCTGATCGAGAACAGGCCCTGGCTCTGGGAGTCGACGCCGCGCCCACCGCAGCGCGGACAGACCGTCGGACCGGTTCCGGGTCGGGCGCCTGAGCCGTGGCAGGTCGTGCAGCTCGCCGCCTTGACCACCTCGACCGGCACCTGGGCGCCGTCCATCGCCTGCTCGAAGGTCAGCCTGACGTCCGTCTCGAGGTCGCGCCCCCGCGCAGGCTCGGGCCCGCGCCCGCGCCCGCCGAAAAAGGTCGAGAAGATGTCGCCAAGGTCGGATGTGAAACCCCCGCCCCCACCGGCACCGAAGCCGCGGCCGCCGAAGCCGCCGAACGCTCCGCCGGCGTCGTACTGCTTGCGCTTCTCGGGATCCGACAGCGTGTCGTAGGCGCCCTGCACCTCCTTGAAGCGGTTCTCGGACTCGGGGTTGCCGGGATTTCGGTCCGGGTGGTACTCACGCGCAAGCGTGCGGTAGGCCTTCTTGATCTCCTCGGGAGAAGCCTTCTTGGAGACCCCGAGCACCTCGTAGGAGTCGCGCGCCATCGTCGCCTAGTCGCTGACGACGACCCGCGCCGGGCGCAACACCTGGTCGTCGAGTCGGTAGCCCTTCTCGAGCGTCTCGATCACGGTGCCGGACTCGGCGTCGTCGTCGGGACGCGTCGCCAGCGCCTCGTGCCAAACCGGGTCGAAGCGCTCGCCGGCCGGGTCGTAGGTCTGGACGCCCGCGCGCTCGATCGTCGAGCGCAGCTCGCGGTATACGAGTAATACGCCGTGAAGGAGGCCCGAGCCGTCGGCGCCCTCGGCGTCGGGATCGATCTCGGCGAGACGCAGGGCGCGCTCGAGGTTGTCGAGAACCGGGACGAGCTCTCGCGCGAGCCCGGACTTGCCGCGCCGCTCGGCCTCACCTGCCTCGCGCGCGGCGCGGCGGCGGTAGTTCTCGAAGTCGGCCTTCGTCCGCTGCGCGAGGTCGAGGTACTCGTCGCGCTCGCGCTCGGCTTCGGCCAATGGCTCGCCGATGTCCGCGCTGTCGCGCGCCGCGTCCTCCTCGTCGTTGACGCCATCGCCCTCCGCAGCGAGCTCCTCGTCGGCTGAGGGCGGCTGCGGTGACGACTCCGCCTGCTTGCGTTTGCTCATGACGGCGTCCGCCTGCGGTTAGGAGCGGTCGTCGTCGACTACCTCGGCATCGACGACCTCCTCCTCGGCCTCGGCCTCGGCGCCGGACCCGTTGTCCGCCCCGTCGGTCGGGGTGCCGTCGCCACCCGCGTCGGCCGCCTGCTGCTGCGCTGCCTGATAGATCTGCTCGGAGATCTTGTGGAAGGCGGTTTGAAGGGCCTCCGTCTTGGCGGTGATCGCTGCGGCGTCGTCGGACTCGAGCACGCCGCGGACGTCGGTGATCGCGGACTCGATCTCGGACTTCGCGTCGCCGTCCACCTGGTCACCGAGCTCGGCGAGCTGCTTTTCCGCCTGGTAGGCGGCGTTCTCGGCCGTGTTGCGTGCCTCGGCGAGCTCGCGCTGCTGGCGGTCGTCCTCGGCATGCGACTCGGCGTCCTTGACCATCTGCTCGACCTCGCCCTCCGATAGCCCCGAGCCGCCCTTGATCTCGATCGTCTGCTCCTTGCCTGTCCCGAGGTCCTTTGCCGACACGCTGAGGATTCCGTCGGCGTCGATGTCGAAGGCGACCTCGATCTGCGGCAGGCCTCGCGGTGCCGGCGGGATGCCGGTGAGCTGGAACTTGCCCAGGCTCTTGTTGTAGGCCGCCATCTCGCGCTCGCCCTGGAGCACGTGGACCTCGACCGACGGCTGGTTGTCGTCGGCGGTCGAGAAGATCTCCGACTTGCGCGTCGGGATCGTCGTGTTGCGCTCGATCAGCTTCGTGAATACGCCGCCCTTGGTCTCGATTCCAAGCGACAGCGGCGTGACGTCGAGCAGCAGCACGTCCTTGACGTCCCCGGCCAGCACGCCCGCCTGGATCGCGGCGCCGACCGCGACGACCTCGTCCGGGTTGACGCCCTGATGGGGGTCCTTGCCGGTCAGCTCCTTGACCTTCTCCTGCACGGACGGCATCCGCGTCATGCCGCCGACGAGCACGACGTGGTCGACCTCGGTGCCGGCGTCCTTGAGCGCCTGCTTGACGGGCGACACGACGCGCTCGAGCAGGTCGGCCGTCAGCTCGTTGAGCTTCGCCCGGTTGAGCTTGAGGTCGAGGTGCTTGGGCTGGCCCTCGACCGCGGTGATGAACGGCAGGTTGATCTGCGTCTCCTGGGTGGTGGAGAGCTCGATCTTGGCCTTCTCGGCCGCCTCGTAGAGGCGCTGCAGCGAGTTCTTGTCGGCCGCGAGGTCGACGCCCTGGTCGCGCTTGAACTCGGCGACGATCCACTCGACGATCGCCTTGTCCCAGTTGTCGCCGCCGAGGTGGTTGTCGCCCGAGGTCGACTTGACCTCGAAGACGCCGTCGCCGATCTCCAGCACCGAGACGTCGAACGTCCCGCCGCCGAGGTCGAAGACGAGGATCGTCTGGTCGGACTCCTTGTCGAGCCCGTAGGCCAGCGACGCGGCGGTCGGTTCGTTGATGATCCGCTTGACGTCGAGCCCGGCGATCTTGCCGGCGTCCTTGGTCGCCTGGCGCTGGTCGTCGTTGAAGTAGGCGGGGACGGTGATCACGACGCCGTCCACCTTCTCGCCGAGCTTCTGCTCGGCGTCGGACTTGAGCTTCTGCAGGATCATCGCCGAGATCTCGGGCGGCGAGTACTGCTTGCCGCGAACCTCGACCCGGACGTCGGCGTTGGGCCCGCCGACGATCTTGTAGGGAACGATCGTCTCCTCCTCCTTGACCTCGGAGATCTTGCGGCCCATGAAGCGCTTGATCGAGAAGACCGTGTTCTCGGGGTTGGTCACCGCCTGGCGCTTGGCGACGGTGCCGACGAGGCGCTCGTCGCTGTCGGTGAAGGCGACCACGGACGGGGTCGTGCGCCCGCCCTCGGCGTTCTCGAGCACCGTCGGGTCGCCGCCTTCGAGCACTGCCACGCACGAGTTGGTGGTTCCAAGGTCGATTCCGATCGTCTTGCCCACTGTGATTCCTCCAGGTTCTGTCGAGTAAGCCTAAATAAATCTAAGTCGTCAGATAGAAGATCTTAGCGAAGCCGGACCGCGGGCCTCGAGCCGCGAGGGGACCGGCCCCTCGTGCGTCCGACCCCAGAAGCAGGACGGCCCGCACCCTCGATCGAGGGGGCGGGCCGTCGGGGCAGCTGTGCTTCAGCCGCCGGCTGCTACTTCTTCGGCTTCTTCGGCGGCATCTTGAGGATGCTGTCGATGCCGGCGTGGTCGGAGGGCCACAGGCCCGAGACCGGCTCCAGCCCGACCACCGACGAGGTCTTCAGCTTGACCTTCTTCGTGTCGGTCAGGACGTGGTCGACCTGGTGGTCGAAGCCGCCCGGCACGACCAGGTTCGGGTCGTCGAGGCAGCAGCTGAACGGACTCGCGGTGGTGCGCTCGCTGAACCCGGCGGCCACGATCGCCTTGTAGGCGTTGCGGTCCCCGTTGTCGAGCACGGTGTCGTCATCCGAGTTGAGGTCGCCGAGCAGGATCACCGGCGCCTTTGGGCCCGGGTCCGCCGGTCCGCCCGCCGCGACCAGCTGCGTTGCCTGCGCTGCGCGGACGTCGCCCTTGCCGAGGCTCGCCCCGGTGTTGGTGGTGCTGAGCGGGGTGCAGCTACTGGCCGGCGACGCGTGAGACGAAGTCGGCGACTTCCTCGGCGCTTTGACCCTGGAGGATGCCGGCCGGCATGTAGCCCTGGAAGTCGTCGGTGTTGAATCCCTTGGCGATCGCGTTCTCAACCCGGGTCACGTTCGCCTCGGGGGTCCCCTGGCCGAGCAGGTCGTCGAGGTTGGGGCCGACGATGCCGTCGCTGCCGGCGCGCGCCAGCGTGTGGCACGAGCCACAGTTCTCCGCGAACAGGGTCTTGGCTTCGCTGTCGCTCGAGGCGACCCTCTCGGGCGACGCGCCCTCGCCACCCTCCTTGCTGATCGCCCAGACGGGGATGAGGACGCCGAACAGCACGGCGAAGATCCCGAAGATGACGAAGGTCCGCTTGCTCATCGTGATCGGCGGGCCAGATGACTCCGCGCGGCGCGGATACTAACTCCCCCTGGCCGCCGAACTGCGGTCCTGGCCCGCCCGCACCACGACGTCGCGCCAGTAGGGGCACATGCGCCGCAGCGCGCAGTCCTCGCAACGCGGCCGCGGGCGGCACACCGCGCGTCCGTGGGCGATCAGGTTGATGTGAAGCTCCCAGGCATCGTCGGGTTCGACGGTCGCTCGCATCTCGTCGTGCGCCCGCTCGAGCGAGGCGCCGGGGGAGATCATGCCGAGGCGCTTGCCGACTCGGTGGACGTGCGTGTCCACCGGGATCTCGGGGCGCCCGAAGGAGAAGATCAGCACGCAGGCCGCGGTCTTGCGTCCGACCCCGGGCATCTCGACCAGAAACGAGATCGCCTCCTCGCGCGGAGCATCGCGCAGCCATTGGAGGTCGTCCTCGCCGAGCCGGCGCAGGATCTCCTGGATTCGCGGGCCCTTGGTGTAGGCGAGGCCGCCTGGACGGATCGCCTCGGTGACCGCCTCGGTCTCGGCGTCGCGCACCTGCCCCCACGTGGGAAAGCGCGCCCGCAAGCGGTCATATGCGACGTCGCGGTTGCGGTCGTTGGTGTTTTGCGACAGGACCGTGCGAACCAGCTCCTCGACGGGCTCTCCGTGAGGGCGCGCGACGGGGCGCCCATACATCTCGCGCAGGCGATCGCGAATCGCTCTGACCCGGGCTCGCCGGGGCCGCTTCCAGCTCACGCGGCGAGCATATGCTGCGCGCGATGGCCGGCTCGGGCGGGATCGAGGAGTCGACGCTCGACGTCGACGGAGTGCGCACCTTCGTACGCCGGGTCGGCGGCACCGGCGTTCCCACGGTCTTCGTTCACGGCCACCCGACCCACTCCGAGGACTGGGTCCGCTTCCTCGAGCGCATCGACGGCCCGGCGGTCGCCCTCGACCTGCCGGGATGGGGTCGTTCGCAGCGGCCCCCCGACTTCGACTACTCGATGCATGGGCTGGCGGCGTTCTTCGGCCGCTTTCTCGACCGCGCCGAGATCGGGCCCTATCGCCTCGTTCTTCACGACTGGGGCGGGCTGGCGCTGATCGCCGCGCAGGCCGAGCCGTCGCACGTCCGGCGCCTGGTCGTGATCAACGCCGTGCCGCTGTCCGCCGACTACCGCTGGCATTGGGTCGCGCGGCTGTGGCGCCGCCGCGGCGTCGGCGAGCTCATCAACCTGACGTCGACCCGGCCTGCGGCGAACCTGCTTCTGCGTCAGTCAAGTGGCGACAGGCGTCCGATGCCGCAAGGGTTCGTGGACTCGATCTGGCGCTATCGCCAGCGCGGGACCGGCCGCCCGGCGCTTGCGCTGTATCGCTCCGCCGACCCGGGGCGGTTGGCCCAAGCGGGGGAGGGGCTGGGTGAGATGAACTGCCCGGCACTCGTGGTCTGGGGGCAGCGCGACCCCTACCTCGGGCCTGAGGAGGGACGCGCCTATGCGCGCCGGCTTGCGAACGCGGAGCTGCTGGAGGTCGCGGAGGCGGGTCACTGGCCCTGGATCGACCGCCCGGAGGTCGTCGATCAGGTCACGGCCTTCCTGGCCCGCGATGCCGGTTGAACGTTTGTGGCCCCCACAGGGGCCCAAAGTCTTCAGATTGGCGGTGTCCCCTGCTCGGCTCGGTTATTCCCACGCACCCCAGGTACGGCATGCGTGCGCACCGGCCTCAACGGCTGCGGGGAGTGCCTCGGCGCCCCGGGCCGCCTCCCACCCAGCCCCAGCAAGGCCGGCGGCGAGCGCGCCCATGAAGGCGTCCCCGGCGCCGAGCGTGGAAACGACGTCGACCTCGACCGCCGGCATCTCGGCGCAAGCAGCGCCTCGCATCAAGGCTCCCTCTTCCCCCAGCGTGACGACCGCGAGTTTCGCCCCCAACCCGCACAGCGCCTCGGCCCCCGCCGCCGGTTCCTCCTCACCCGTCAGCAGTCGCGCCTCGTCGCGGTTGGTGCGCACGCAGAACGCGCCCTCGCAGACCTCGCGGCAGGCGCGCAGCGCATCGTCGAGGTCCGCCCACCTCGTTGGCCGCAGGTTGGGGTCGAAGAGCACCGGCATCCCGGCGTCAACGGCGAGACGGCGGGCACGCAGCGTCAGCGCCCGCTCGGTCGGCGAGACCATCGTGTTGGACCCGAAGGCGAGCGCTGCACCGGCGGCAACCGCCTGCTCGAGATCTTGCTCGGTGGCGCGCATCGCACGCTCGATCCCTTCGCCGTAGACGTCGAACGCCGGCTCGCCGTCGGCGGCGAAGGTCACGAATGCGACGCCTGTCGGAGTGCCCGCGACGAGACGCAGCCACGAGAGCTCGATCTCCTCTCGCGCGAGTGCGTCGCGCAGCCGTAAGCCCCAGGCGTCGTCACCAACGCCCCCCACCAACGCCGCGTCGGCGCCCGCTCGCCTGCAGGCCACGGCGACGTTGGCGAGTGCGCCTCCGAGGTGCGGCCGAAAGTGGTCGGCGTCGCCGAGCGACGCGCCGTAGCGTTCGGACACGAGGTCGACGAGGGCCTCACCCAGGCAGAGCACGGGACCCGACCCTGAGGGCCCGCTGGCGGCGTTCACACCGCTGAATACAATCAGGCTCCCGTGCGCGTGGTTAATGCAATCGGCGACCGGCTTCCCAAGGGCTGGGGCGACGCGGCACGACAGCTCGGCCTGTTCGTGCTCGCGGACCTCTGCTACGAGACGGTCCGCGGCGTCGCCGAGGGCAAGACGACGGCCGCGTTCGCGAACGCGGACAAGATCGTCGACATCGAGCAGGCCACCGGGACCTTCTTCGAGGCCGACCTTCAGGGCACGCTGCTTTCCAGCCAGTGGCTGATCGAGGCTTCGAACTGGCTCTACATGAACACCCACTTCGTGATCACGACCAGCTTTCTCGTCTGGCTCTACGTCTTTCGCAACGACGCCTTCTACTTCGTTCGCAACATGTTCCTTGTCGCGATGGGCCTGGCGCTGGTCGGATACACCCTTTTCCCCACGGCTCCGCCGCGGCTGCTCCCCGAGCTCGGCTTCGTCGACACGATCACGGACTTCAGCCAGGTAAACCACGATTCGGCGCTCGTCAAGCTGTTCGTCAACCCGTACGCGGCGGTGCCGAGCATGCACATCGCCTTTGCGCTGCTGATCGCGATACCGGCCTTCAGGATCTCGCGTTATCTCGTCTCGAGGATCTTCTGGGCGCTGTACCCCCTCCTGGTGCTGTTCGTCGTCATCGTGACCGCAAACCACTTCTGGCTCGACGCCGCGGCAGGCGCCCTGGTCGCGGTACTCGCCGCGCTGATCGCCCACCGCCTGCTGGCGCAGCTCGGGCCGGGCTCATGGGCTTGGCGGCCGGCGACGGGCGCGCCGGCGTGAGCCGCGTCGCGGACGCGATCTGATGGCAGTGGACGAGCAGCCGCCGCGGACGCGACTACGCGATCGCCCGCGCCCACGCAGCGCCCAGGAGCTGCGGTCGTTCACTCGCGACAGCCTGATCGAGTCCCGCCTGACCCCAAACGCGATCTCGATGACCGGCCTGGTCCTCAACCTCGCCGCCGCCGTGCTCGTTGTCGAGAAGCTGTTCTTCCTCGGCGGCGTCGCCTTCATCGTCGGATCGATCATGGACACGCTCGACGGGCGCTACTCGCGAATGTCGGGCAAGGGCTCGCCGTTCGGCGCCTTTCTTGACTCGACGCTGGATCGCATCGAGGAGGGAATCGTGCTGACCGCGGTCGCCTGGTACTTCGCCGAGCGCGGCGACGAGATCGCCGCCTCGGCCTGCGTGCTCGTCGTTCTCGGCTCGCTGATGGTCTCCTATACGCGAGCCCGTGCCGAGGCGCTCGGCGTCGAGTGCAAGGTCGGGCTCGCGACGCGGCCGGTACGGGTCGTGATCCTTTCGATCGGGCTCGTGTTCGCCAAGGGCGCCGGGCTCGGCGACTTCGAGTTGCTCGCGCCGGCGATCTACGTGATGGTTGCGCTGACGGCGTTGACCGTCGTGCAGCGCGTCTGGCACGTGCGCGGTGAGCTGCAGGCTCTCGAGCGCGCCTGAGCGGGCTCCGTCTCGAGCTTCGGCCTCAGCTTCGGCCGGTAGGTACTAGCCTCCTAGCGGGAGTTTGGCCCCTGTAACCGCGCATGCCCCCGGGTGTGTGTTCCCCTACCCCCTCCCGCGAGGAGCCTGAGCGATGAGCACGATCGAGACAAACGGCAGCGGCAACGGAGCCCGCTCGAACGGCGCCGGGCGCGACGAAGGCAAGGTGCGCGTCGCGATCGTCGGCGTCGGCAACTGCGCCAACAGCTTTATCCAGGGCGTCCACTACTACCGTGACGCCGACCCGGCGGAGCTCGTGCCGGGCCTGATGCACGTCGACCTCGGCGGATACCACGTCCGCGACATCGAGTTCACGGCCGCCTTCGACATCGACGCCGACAAGGTCGGCAAGGACCTCTCCGAGGCGATCTGGGCGGGCCAGAACGACACGATCCGCTTCGCCGACGTTCCGCCGATGGGAATACCTGTCCATCGCGGGATGACCCACGACGGACTCGGCAAGTACCTCAAGGAGAAGATCACCAAGGCGCCCGGTCAGACCGACGACATCGTCAGCATCCTGCAGGAGACGAAGACGGACGTGCTCGTCTGCTACCTGCCGGTCGGCTCCGAGCTCGCGGTCAAGTGGTACGTCGAGCAGGCGCTCGAGGCCGGCGTCGGCTTCGTCAACTGCCTTCCCGTATTCATCGCCCGCGAGAACTACTGGAGCCAGCGCTTCGAGAAGGCCGGCCTGCCGATCATCGGCGACGACATCAAGTCCCAGGTAGGGGCGACGATCGTCCATCGCCAGCTCGCGCGGCTGTTCGCCGAGCGCGGCGTGCGCCTCGAGCGCACGAGCCAGCTCAACGTCGGCGGAAACATGGACTTCTACAACATGCTCGAGCGCGAGCGCCTGGAGTCGAAGAAGGAGTCGAAGACCAAGGCCGTGACCTCGATCATGGGCCACGAGCTGCCCGCCGACGACGTCCACGTCGGCCCCTCCGACTACGTGCCGTGGCTGACCGATCGCAAGTGGGCCCACATCCGTCTCGAGGGGCGCTCGTTCGGCGACGTTCCGCTGACCGCGGAGCTCAAGCTCGAGGTCTGGGACTCGCCGAACTCGGCCGGGATCGTGATCGACGCGGTGCGAATCATCAAGCTGGCGCTTAACGACGGTCTCTCGGGGCAGCTCGACGGCCCGTCGAGCTACCTGATGAAGTCACCGCACAACCAACGGCCCGACGACGAGGCGCGCACGATGACCGAGGAGTTCATCGCCGAGCACTCACGCAAGGGGCCTGGGCAGAGCGCCAAGCAGCGCGCCATCGAGAGCGACGCCAAGGTTTAGCGCGGCAGAGCCGCGCGCTAATGCGGCACCAACTACACATGCCAGTCGCCGGCAGAGCCGCGCTCTAATGCGGCACCAACTACACATGCCAGTCGCCGGCAGAGCCGCGCTCTAGTAACCCTGACTGAGGGCGCATGGGCACCAGGCAACCGCTCTCGATCGCTCAGGTGACCCCGCACACGTGGGGTCCCTACCACGAGGTAAACGAGTTCGTGGACCGCGTGACCAGCGAGCTGCGCGACCGCGGTCACCGGGTGCTGATCGCGGCGCCGTCGGACTCGCGTAGTGCGATCCGGGCTTCCCGGACGGCGATCAGGGAGGGCGTCGACGATCCAAAGCGGTTGCTCGACGGAAAATGGGCGCGCGGCGACGCGTCGGCGAACGGCGCCGCCGTGCTCGCGGTCGGTCAGGGGATTCCGTTGCCCAAGGGGGCGCGCCCGCGTCCGGCGCCGGTTCCGGTTGACGTGAGCCGCACTCTCGAGCGTCTGCTCGGCGGCCTGCCGCTCGACGTCGTCCACGTCCACGACCCCTTTGCCCCGAGTGCCTCGGGCGCGGCGCTGCGCCACTCGCACTCGCTCAACGTCGGCAGCTTTCACGAGCCCACCGAGCGGCTGCTGTCGACCCAGGTTGCGCGGCCGCTCGTCGAGATCTTCTTCGGGCGCCTCGACGCCCGCAGCGTGAGCTGCCGGGCGACCGCCGAGCTGATGGAGCGTTACTTTCCCGGCGGCTACGACCTCGTGCGACCGGGAGCCGACGCCGTCGCGTCGTCGGGCGCCAAATGGCCCAGCCCGAGCGCGGGCGCCTCTGACCGTGACGCGCGGCCCGTCAGGATCCTGTTCTGCTTGCGCGAGGAGCGCGGCGCGCTGCGGCTCTTTCATCGCGCGCTTCGGCGCCTGCCCGGAGACGGCGACTGGGAGGCGGTCGTGTGGTCCGACGTCGAGCCCGAGCCGCTGCTGCGACTCAACAAGCAGCTTCGCGAGCGGGTGCGAATTGCGCGTCCGGTCGACGGGGCTCCCGAGGAGCTGCTCGCCTCGGCCGACGTGCTGTGCGTCGCTTCAGGAGGACCGCAGCCGGCTCCCGCGCTGCTGCGTGCGGCGATCGCCGCGGGCGTGGTCCCCGTCGCTTCGCAGCTCGACATCTACGAGGAGCTGACCGAGGACGGTGAGCTCGGGCTGCTGTTCCCGCCCGGCGACCCGATAACGCTCGCGGGCCAGCTCGCGCGCCTGATCGCCGAGCCCGACCTGCGCACGCGCCTCGGTCGTCGCCTCAAGGGCGCCGGGCACGACTGGAGCGAGGCCGCCGACCAGGTCGAGGAGATCTACGCCCGCGTCGCCGCGCGCCGCCACGACCTGGCGGGAAGGTCGGCTCTGCGCCGCCGTCTCGCGACACGCCCGCAGATCGACTGCGACCTGCACATGCACACCGACCATTCACCCGACTGCGCGACGCCGGTCGAGGTCCTGCTCGAGACGGCGCGCGACCGCGGGCTCGGGGCGATCGCGATCACCGACCACAACGAGATCTCCGGAGCGCTGGCGGCGCGTGAGGTCGCGGCGCAAATGGACGGGATCGAGGTGATCGTCGCCGAGGAGGTAAAGACGGCGGCGGAAGGCGAGGTGATCGGGCTCTTTCTCGAGCACAAGATCGAGCGCGGCATGTCGATGGCGGAGACGATTGCCGAGATCAAGCGCCAGGGCGGTCTGGTCTACGTGCCGCATCCCTTTGACCGCCTGCACTCGGTCCCCGACTACGAGCACCTGCTGAAGATCGTCGAGGACATCGACATCCTCGAGGTCTTCAACCCGCGGATCGCCTTTTCGGCCTTCAACGAAGAGGCCGAGCGCTTCGCGGCCAAGTATCGGATCGTGCCCGGCGCAGGGTCCGACAGCCATGTCGCACAAGGCCTCGGCAGCGTGCGCATCCGGCTTCACGACTTCGACGGCCCAGAGGAGTTTCTCGAGGCGATGCGCGACGCAGACATCGTCCACAAGCACAAGAACCTGGTCTACGTCCAGACGCTGAAGTTCCTCCAAACCACGGGCCGCCCGAAGTCGGCGCGGCGAGCCCGCACAGCCAAGTCGGCGCGACCGGTGAAGGGCGGTCAGCGGCGAGCTCGCGCTCGGGCTCGATCGAGCAAGAAGTGATTCACGGCCAGAAGATCTGATGCAGCGCGGAGGAGCGCACTCGGCATCGTCAAAGAAATCGCGCGCCATGCCGACAACAGACGACGAGATCCAGGAGAAGTACCTGGAGCGCGCGATCCGCGAGCTCAACCAGCTCACGCGCGAGCTGCAGAGCTGCGACTACTGCCCGCGCGGCAACCTGATGCCGGTGCTCGGCTCGGGTCATCCCCAGGCCGACGTGATGCTGCTCAAGCATGCCCCCGTCCCGGCGGAGATCGAGGAGGGGGTGGCGTTCTACGGGCGCTCCGGCAATGCCTTGATGAAGAGCTTCAAGCGGCTCGGCATCGATCCGCTGGTCGTCTACGGCACGCTGTGCGTCAAGTGCCCGGTCGCCGACCCCGTGCTCGCCGCCGAGGAGTGCATCGCGCGGCTGGTCGAGGAGTTCGCGATCGTCGCACCGCGGGTCGTCGTCGTCATGGGCGAGCCGGCCCTGGAAGTCCTCAACGGTCTCGACCTGCCATTGGCGCGCAGCCTCGAACCGCGCCTAGGTGAAGTCCAGAGCCTGACCCCGACCGTCGACGCGATCTTCGTCCCCGAGATCGACGCCTCGCTGGACTCGGAGGCTTCCAAGCGGGAGTTCTGGAGTGCGTTTCGTGCGCTCGGCGACTGGTACGCCGAGTTGCCGCCGTACTGAGCCCAGGCGCAGGCCGGCGCGCTCGCGCGCTCAGGCTGCCGGTACAAGGCGCAGCTGAGCGCCGTCGGCCAGCAGGCACGCCTCGATCGCCGCGGCGTAGGCGCCATGAAGCGTGCTGCGAGCGCGCACGCCCTCGACGCCGTAGCCCTGCGCCATCGCGCTGCGAAGCGTTTGCTTGAAGACCCGTCCGTGCCAGGCATGTCCGCCGGGCTGGCGACCGACGTGCAGGTGAACGAGCTCGTGAAGCAGAGTCTCGAGCACGTCGCCGGGCCGGATGCCCGGGTACGCGGTCACCGAGAGGCGAAACTCGCTCGGCACAGCGAATCCGAGACGGTTCGGTCGCCGCGACGCGCGGCGCACCTTGAGCTCGGGCCGGGTCGACGCAAGTGCCCCATCCGCGAACACCGGCAGCGCCCGCAGACGCCGCATCTCCGCGCTGAGGTCGACGCCCGCGACGACGTAGTAGGCCCGGGGGCGGGCGCGTGATCGAGGCGGCATGCCCCGATCTATACGCGACCCGGCGGCGCTACCGCGGGTTCCGAGATTCCGTGCCGCCGGGCGCCGTGGCCTCGGCCAGCGCGCTCATCGCCTCGATGTTGGCGCTCGCGAGGCCGCGGACGACGACGACGTCGAGGGCGTCGTAGCGCTCGAGCGCGGCCTGGGCCGCGTAGCGGTTGTCGGTAGCGACACCGACGGTCCCCTCGGGCTCGTCGAGGCGGTTGAAGTGGTTGCGGTAGCCGTCGTGCAGGTCGCGGTAGAAGCCCTCCTCCTTGCCGAGCCGGTCCTCGGCATCGGTGCCGACGGCGGCACGGACATAGCCGAGGACGGGAGGCGGCTGGCGCCCGGCCTCCTCGGCGCCGGCGTGGACATGCCCCCGCGCGGTGGCGGCGAAGTCGGGCGTGATCCAGTTGAGAAAGGCGCCGTCGTAGGCGGATCCCGCCAGCGCGCACATCTTGGGGCCCATCGCCGCGAGGACGAGCCGCACGCCGGGCAGCGCCACGCGCAGCGCCGGCAGCGCCTCGCGCATCCGGGTCAGCGGCTTGTCGGAGAAGCCCGCGCCGACCCCGATCCAGAGTCGCTCGGGTGCCAGCCCGAGGTTGAGCACCCGGTCGGCGATCGACTCCGGCGAATGGCGATCGAGCGGCAGCACCGCCACCCCGAGGTCGATTCCCGGCACCGCGGCTCCGAACGAGGCGAGGGTCTCGAGCCCGCTCGCCGCGGGATGGTCGTTGGACCACATCGAGGTGTAGCCGAGCATCGCGCAGCGCGCCGCCAGCGGCTCGGCGATCGCCGGCTCGAGACCGGCCGCCACCCCGAACCCCCTAACACTCATACCCGCCACGTCCTCCGCCAGCGAGCCAGTGGCGAGCGGTAAGCCACCGGAGCCGGCTGCGGGCGTGTCGGGGTCATTGCTTTTCGAGTAGCGCCACGCACTCGATGTGCGGGGTCTGGGGAAACATGTCCACGGGCTTCACGCGGCGCAGCCTATAGCCGGCCTCGACGAGCTGGGCGGCGTTCGGCGCCAGCGTGGTCGGGTTGCACGACACGTAGACGATCCGCTTCGCGTCGCACTCGATCAGCCGCCGAACGATCTTCTTCGACAGCCCCGCGCGCGGTGGGTCGACGACGACGACGTCGGGCTGCCCGGCGCGCTCGACCAGGGGGCGCAGCGAGACCCGCGCGTCGCCGCTGACGAAGCTCGCGTTGTCGATTCCGTTGCTGCTCGCGTTGAACTCCGCGTCCGCGACCGCCTCCGGGGTCGACTCGATTCCCCAGACCTCGCCCGCGCGGGGGGCCATCGTGAGGCCGATCGTCCCGATGCCGCAGAAGAGGTCGAAGAGCCGTTCTGTGCCGCGCAGCTGCGCGAACTCGGCGGCGATCGCGTAGAGGCGCTCCGCCATCTCGGTATTGGTCTGAAAGAAGGCGGCGGGGGAGATCCGCAGGCTGAGGCCGCTCAGCTCCTCGGTGAGGTACTCGCGACCGAGCACTCCGGTCTCGCCGTCGGTGCCACCCGACGGCCCCTCGATCAGGGTGTGGAGGTCGACGGGGGGCTCGGGAATCGAGGCGGCCGAGGTCACGAGGCGGGTTTGACGCTCGCCGGTGCGCCGGCCCTCGCGCACGACGAGGTTGCGCAGCACGCCCTCCTGGGCGCGGCGGTCATAGGCGGGGACGGCGACGTAGCGGGCCCAGTCGCGGACCTCGTTACGAGCCGCGTTGTTGGCCTCTGAGGCGAGCTTGCAGTCGTCGGCGTCGAGAATCAGGTCCCAGCGCCCGCGAGCGTGAAACCCGAGCACGAGCTCGCCGTCGCGCTCGCCGAACGAGTACTCGAGCTTGTTGCGATAGCGCCACTGCTCGAGCGCCGGTTCGATCTGCTCGAGCTCGAACCCCTCGAGGCCGCCGATGCGGCCCAGCGCCTCGCCGACCTGATCGCGCTTGTGGGAGAGCTGGAGCTCGTAGGGAAGCTCCTGCCACGGAGCGCCCGGGCAGGGCTCGCCACCGTGCTCGCAGCTGCGCGCGACGCGGTCGGGGCTCGGGCGCAGGAGCTCGACCGTCTGCGCTTCGCCGTAGCCGCGCTTTGACTTGGTCAGCCGCGCGCGGACGCGGTCGCCCGGCAGCGCCCCGTCGACGAACACGACGTAGCCGTCGGCGCGCGCGACGCCGCGTCCGCCGTAGGCCAGGGTGTCGACGTCGAGCTCGAGCTCCTCGCCACGGGCGGGCCGCGAACGTGTCTGGGTCTGGGGCTCGCTCATCGTCGCTCCTATCGTTGCAGCGCATGGACCTCGACCTTTACCGGCGACGCGCCGAGAGCTTCTGCGAACAGTTGTCGCGCGAGCACTATCTCCACCTCGCGGGCCACAAGCGCGAGTTCGAGATCGAGCCGATCTATGAGCATCACGGCGGCCTGTTTGCCCGCGAGGCCGTCGAGGGGCTTCGCGAGGCGCTCGCGGCGAGCGGCGACGGGGCGGGGGACGGGGAGGCGGCAAGGCGCCTCGTCTACCTGCTCGAGTTCGCGGTCCACGGCCACCTCGGGATCGCCACGGCGCCGCAGGAAGCACGCCTGGCCGAGCTCGAGGCCGAGCTCGAGCTCGACTTCGGCTCCGAGCGGCTGCCCTACCGCGCGGCGCCCGTCGCCCAGGCAAATGAGCCCGACGCGTCGCGCCGCGAGGCGATCGCCCAGGCACGGGATGCCCTGTTGGTCGAAGATCTCAATCCGCTTCACGTCGAGGTCCTCGAGCGCACGCACGAGCTCACCCGCGACCTCGGCTGGAACAGCTACCGCGAGATGTGCGCTGAGCTGCACGGGTTCGAGCTCGAGCCGCTCGCCGAGCAGACGCGCGAGTTCCTGCGCGCGACGACCGCCGCCTATCCCGGTGTGCTCGGGCCGGAGCTCGAGCGCGCCGGACTCGAGCCGCTGGGCGGCCTGCGGCGCTCGGACCTGCCGCGCTTGTTTCGCGCCCCGGCGCTCGACGGGCAGTTCCCCGACGAAAGACTCGTCAGCTCGCTCGACGACACCCTGTCCGCGATCGGCATCGACCTCTCGGGACAGGACAACGTTTATCTCGACACCGAGCCGCGTCCGACGAAGAGCCCCCGCGCCTTCTGCGCCACTCCTCGCGTGCCCGAGGAGGTCTACCTCGTCGTCGCGCCGGTCGGCGGGCGCGACGACTATGCCGCCCTGTTTCACGAGGGCGGACACACCGAGCACTACGCCAACGTCGATCCGGGCCTCGAGTTCGAGTATCGCCACCTCGGCGACAACTCGGTCACTGAGTCATTCGCCTTCCTGCTCGAGGGGCTTACTTCGACACCGGCCTGGCTCGAGGCTCGGTTGGGAATCGACGATCCCGCGGCGGTGACCGCACACGTCCGTGCCGTTCGGCTGCTGATGCTGCGCCGCTATGCCGCCAAGCTCGACTACGAGATGTCGCTGCACGACGCGGGTGTCGACCTCGCCGCGATGCCGGGCCGCTACGCCGACCTGCTGGGAGCGGCAACGCGGGTCGAGTGGCCACGGGCGAGCTGGATCTCGGACGTCGATCCGGCGTTTTACGCGGCGTGCTACCTGCGCGCCTGGGCGCTGGAGGCGATCTGGCGCAGCGCCTTGACGCAGCGCTTCGGGGACGACTGGTTCGCGGCGCCGCAGGCGGGTGAGTGGCTGCGCGGCCTATGGCGCTCCGGCCAGCGCCTGCGCGCCGACGAGCTCGTCGCCGAAACGCTCGGCGAGCAGCTCGACTTCGGGGCTCTGGCGGCTGAGTTCTCGGCGGCCGGCTGAGGCCCTCGGGGCTACCCCAGCTTCTTGTCGACCGCCGAGACGATGCTCTTGCGGTCCTTGTTGCGTCGCTCGTAGTCGCGCACCCGCCGCAGCTCGCCCTTCTTGAGGTCGGTCAGCCGCGACTTGATCTGCGGCGCAGTGAGCTGGTCGTAGGCCGTGATCGGAAACGTCGGCCCGACTCCGGCGCGCCGCCGCAGCCGATCGGCCTCGGCCAGCGGCTGGTCGGCGGCGTCACGCGCTACGCGAGTCGCCCGGCCCATGGCATCCTCGGCCCGGCGGCGAGCCGGCTTGGCGCGGCGCTCGGCCTGCTGGCGGGCCTGCTTGAGCATCTTCTCGAGGTCGCGCACCATGCGGTCGGACTGCTGGCGCCCACGCGAGACGAGGTCGCTGACGAGCTTGTTGGCGTCACCACGCGTCATCCGCCCGCGCTGAACGGCATCGTCTGCGACCTCCTGGATGCGATCGCGTGACAGCGTCACGCTGCGCTCGAGCGCGTCGCGAAACTGCTCGACGCTCTTGTCGGCCGACGTCGCTGCGCTTCTCTTCGAGCGCTTCGCGGAAGTTGTCCTGCGGCTTGCCGAGCCCTTGGTGGTCCGCTTCGCCGAGGTTGCCTTCCGGCTCGCCGTGCTCTTCGTGGTCCGCTTCGCCGAGGTTGCCTTCCCGCTCGCCGAGGTCTTGCGCGCGGTGGTCTTGCGCGACGAGGCGCGCGCCTTGGTGGCCTTGCTCTTGCTGCTACTCGATCCGCCAGATCTTCTCGGCTGGGGCATGTCGTCCTCCTGGTCGCCGGCGTACTTTGCGAACGGACTATTTCACCCCCGGCGCTCGCGCGTAGGCCGGGAGCCCGGGCTGGCAGCGGCGACCCCTCCCGAGTCGAGCTCCGCCCCGCTGGGATACGGTTGAAGCGATGAGTCAGGACGAGCTCTACGAGCAGATCGTCGACGCCGCCAACGAGGTTTACGGATCGCACCCGAGAAGTCGAGCCCTGCACGCGAAGGGGACGTGGTGCGAGGGCACGTTCACGGCCTCGGGCGCGGCGAGCAAGCTGAGCCGCGCCGCTCACTACGCCGGCGACACGGTGCCGGCACTGATCCGATTCTCGAACGGAAGCGGCAACCCGAACTCCAACGACGCGGCACGAGAGGCCCGGGGAATGGCGATCAAGCTGCGGCCCGACGGAAGCGAGGAAACCGACCTGCTGGCGACCACCGCGCGTGCATTCAGCAACCACACACCCGAGGACTTCCTCGAGCTGCTGCGGCTGCGCAAGCCCGACCCCGAGACCGGGCAACCGGACATGGAAAAGCTCGGCGCCTTTCTCGGTGAGCACCCTGAGATGCAGGTCTCGGTCCAGAGCATCCTCGGCGTCGGGCCACCGGCAAGCTTTGCGACGCTCACCTACTACTCGCCACATTCCTACCGGCTCGTCGGCGAGACCGGCGACGGCACGTGGACGAGGTTTCGGTGGCTTCCCGAGGCCGGCGAGGAGCATCTCGAAGACGAGGAGGCCCTGGCGAAGGGCCGTGACTACCTGCGCGACGAGCTTGCCGAGCGGCTGGCGAGCGGCCCGATCGGCTTCGGCCTCGGCTTTCAGCTCGCCGCCGCCGCCGACCCGATCGACGACCCGACCGCGGTATGGCCTGACGAGCGCGAGCTCGTCGAGGCCGGGCGTCTCGAGGTCACACGGATCATCGAGGACCCCGAGGCCGGCGGCGAGGTGATCGTCTTCGACCCGACGCGTGTGATCGACGGGGTCGAGCTGTCCGATGACGTGATCCTGCACGCCCGCCCCAAGGCCTACTCGGTCTCGATCGACCGCCGCGCCTCGGGGTAGTGCCTAGGCGCTGGGGCTTCGAAACAGCGCTTCGACGGGCGCGTGGTCGGAGAGGCGGAGCCGCAGCCCCTCCCACGCGCGCTCGCGCTGCTCGGCTGGCCAACGCCGCGGCGCTTCGACGACCTCGAGGCCGCGGACGAGCAGATGGTCGATCGCGTCGGGCGCGGTAGCGCAGCACAGCTTGAAGCGCTGCTCCAACTGCTCGAAGATGTCTGGGACCCGGTCGGGGCGCATGTTGAAGTCACCGCCGACGATCAGCGGCGCGTCTCCGGCCCAGCGTGTCGCGTGCTCGGCGCCGCGCAGCAGCTCCTCGTTGGGAAGTGGGGGCTTGGCGTTGGAGGCGTGGAGGTTTGCAACGCAGAGGCCGGACTCGAGCCTCGAGAAGGCCATCGCACGGCGCTCGGGCTTTCCCTCGCAAATCGCGAGCTCGCGGCGCTCGACGATGGAGTTGCCGCGAACGAGCGTGACGTTGGAGCCGCCCTCGCCCGAGCCGATCAGGTCCGGGTTCAGACTCGCGACGAGGCTCCTCAAGGGCGCGAAGGAGTTGCGGGAGGTCAGCGCCATGTGGGACTCGGCGCCGCAGTCGCGCGCCAGGCGCTCGGCCCAGCGCGGTCGAAACTCCTGCAGCAGCAGGAGGTCCCAGTTCGCCGCCGCGATCAGCGCGGCGTACTCGTCGTAGAGGCTGCGGTTGACCTGAACGTGGGTGGAGTTTCGCTCCGTGATCCGCAACAGCTGTGAGCGCCGCGTGCGCAGCGCGGGATCCGGCGGCGCGTCGCGGCCGTGGAAGATGTTCCAAGCGATCGTCCTGATCTCCATGTCAGCGGCGTAGTATGCGCGGCTTCCCGATGGCTAGGCACTTCGTCAGCGGTGAGGAGCTGTCCGGGGACGAGCTCTCCGGGCTGCTCGACCGAGCGCTGGAGCTCAAGCGGGGACGGGAATCGGGAGTCGGCGCCGATTCGCTCGAGGGGCGCAGCGTCGCGCTCGTGTTCGAGCGGCCGTCGACGCGGACGCGGATCTCTTTCGAGGTCGGCGTCGCCGAGCTCGGCGCGACCCCGATCGTCCTGCGCGCCGACGAGCTGCAGCTCACGCGCGGGGAGTCGATCGGCGACACGGCGCGCGTTCTGTCGCGCTACCTGCACGCGATCGCGATCCGCTCGGGGTCGCACGAGGCGGTCGCCGAGCTCGCCGAATCGGCCGAGGTGCCGGTGATCAACGCCCTGACTCCGCTTCACCATCCCTGCCAGGCGCTCGCCGACCTGCTGACGCTGCGCGAGCGCTTCGGTGATCTCGACGGCCTGCGGCTCGCCTACGTCGGCGACGGCAACAACGTCGCTCGCTCGCTCGCAATCCTCGGCAGAAAGGCAGGCGTCGAGGTCGCGATCGCATCACCGCCGGGCTTTGAGATCGAGCCCGGCCTCGCGGGGCTCGACACAGCTGACCCGGTGGAGGCCGTCGCCGACGCCGACGCCGTCTACACCGACGTCTGGATCAGCATGGGCGACGAGCCCGACGCAAAGCGCCGCCGCGAGGCGCTCGGGCCCTATCAGCTCAACGCCGAGCTTCTCGCGGCCGCATCCGATCGCGCGATCGCGCTGCACTGCCTGCCGGCGCATCCCGGCGACGAGATCTCCGAGGACGTCCTCTACGGCGAGCGCTCCGCCGTCTGGGACCAGGCCGAGAACCGGCTCCACGCCCAGAAGGCGCTGCTCGAGCTTCTGCTCGCCTGATTGCCACCGCGCTAGGGTCCGGCAATGGCGACGACCGGAAGCGAGACGGAAACCGCGCGCGAGGTCGTGAGCGAGTACTTCGACGCCCTGGCCGAGCAGGACCTCGACCGCGCCGTCGCCTGCTGGAAGCCGGGGACGATCGACACGCTCTACGGCTTCGGCGAGCTGCCGGCGCCGGACGGGATCCGCAACTTCTTCGGCTCGATGTTCTCCACGGTTCCGAACTGGCGCTTCGAGGTCCTCGACCTCCTTGCCGAGGGCGACAAGGTCACCGTGCGCTGGCGCGCCGGCGGCAAGTTTGACGGCACCGGCAGCTTCCAGGGGTTCGTGCCCAACGGCCGCCAGGTCGAGCTCGAGGGCGCCGACGTTCTCACGGTCGCCGACGGCAAGATCGTCTCCAACTTCGCCTACACCAATGGCATGGTCTTCGCGCAGCAGATCGGTGCCCTGCCGAAGCCGGGCTCGGCCCAGGAGCGCACGATGACCGCTGCGTTCAACGCCAAGACCGCGGTGACCAAGCGCTTGAGCCGGCGCTGAAGGTCCGGCTTAGACTTGGCCCCCAGGGCCCCGTCGTCTAATGGTCAGGACGGGAGGTTTTCAACCTTCAAGCGCGGGTTCGATTCCCGTCGGGGCCACTGTCGATACCGCTTTGGAGTGATCTAGCGCCGCGGTGCGGCGGGCTCCTGCTTCGCCAGCTCGCGCAGGTTTCGCGCCGCGCGGCCTACGAGCAGGACGATCATCACGCCCGCGATTCCGAGGCCGATGACGTCGAAGACGGTCATGTCGAGCTCGACGAGGCGGAAGTCGAGGCCGAGGCCGAGGGCCAGCGCCGTGTTTAGGGCGATCAGGACCAGCCGGATCTCCGTCGGCCCCAGGTATCCGTAGCCGATCCCGAAGCGGCCGAGGGCATAGCTCTCGAGATAGACGTTGATTGACAGGATCAGGTACGCGACGACGACGAGGGTGCCGATCGACAGCAGCATGAACGGGGAGAGCCCGAGCCCGATCCCGATCGCCGCCGTGGCGATCGCGTCGACCATGTGGTCGAGGTAGAAGCCGTACTTCGGACGCTGGATCCCGCG
>Ga0136620_10000170_pt1 | contig 28492 bp, 28 predicted proteins | sample AntDrymUQ4162106_2_FD_104806 | JGI IMG/M metagenome (GOLD analysis project Ga0136620, IMG submission 104806) | Polar desert sand microbial communities from Dry Valleys, Antarctica - metaG UQ416 (21.06) | ecosystem: Environmental > Terrestrial > Soil > Desert | place: Antarctica: Dry Valley... | reverse complement strand
CGAATGGAGCGGTGTCGAGGCCGACATCGACGTGCCCGATCCGGACACGGTTCGCTTCATTCTCGGCGGCGACCACGTGCCCGATTTCGCCGAGTCGGTGGGTCGCGTCTGATGTGCGGGCTCTTTGGCATCCGAGCGCCGGAGAGGGACGTCGCGCGCGTCTCCTATTTCGGCCTCTTCGCCCTCCAGCATCGGGGCCAGGAGTCGGCGGGGATCGCCGTCTCGGACGGAGGTCGCCTCACCGTCGTTCGCGACATGGGCCTCGTCCCACAGGTCTTCTCCGAGCAGACGCTGCGCGGTCTCGACGGACAGCTGGCGATCGGGCATACCCGCTACTCCACGACGGGGTCGACGCGCTGGGCAAACGCTCAGCCGCTCGTCCACCACGGCCGGGCGCGAACACTGGCGCTCGGGCACAACGGGAACCTGACGAACGCCCACGAGCTGCGCGAGGAGCTGCAGGCCGAAGGGGTCCGGCTCGGGTCGAGCTCCGACTCCGAGGTGATCGCGGCTCTGATCGCCAACGACCCGGCGCCGCTTCCCGAGGCCGTAGCGCACACGCTGAAGCGGGTCGAGGGCGCGACGACAGCAGTGGCGCTCGCCGAAGGCCGACTCATCGGTTTCCGCGATCCCTATGGGTTCCGCCCGCTCGTCCTGGGGCGGCTCGGCGAAGACTGGGTGCTTGCGTCGGAGAGCTGTGCGCTCGACCTGGTCGGCGCCGAGCCCGTGCGGGAGGTGCGACCGGGTGAGCTCGTGATCATCGACCAGGAGGTCGAGTCGCACCAGGTCGTCGAGCCGACGAACCGCCTCTGTCTCTTCGAGTTCATCTACCTGGCCCGCCCCGACTCGCGCCTCGCCGGCGAGGAGATCCACGGCGCGCGCATTCGTATGGGCGAGACCCTGGCAGCCGAGGCACCGGTCGAGGCCGACCTCGTGATGCCCGTACCCGACTCCGGGACTCCCGCCGCGATCGGCTTCTCCCGCGCGGCCGGCATCCCCTTCAGCGAAGGGCTGATCAAGAACCGGTACGTCGGCCGGACGTTCATCCAGCCGGATCAAGGGCTCCGCGAGCAGGGGATCAAGCTCAAGTTCAACCCGCTCGCCGAGGTGGCCGGCAAGCGACTGGTCGTCGTGGACGACTCGATCGTGCGCGGGACGACGATGCGCCAGCTCGTCTCGATCCTGTTCGAGCGCGGCGCGACCGAGGTTCACGTTCGCGTGTCCTCGCCGCCGATCATCTCACCCTGTTTCTACGGGATCGACTTCGGCGACGACAGCCAGCTCGTCGCCGCCGGCCAGTCGGTCGAGGCGACACGCCGCGAGATCGGCGCCACCTCGCTCGCGCATCTCTCGCTCGACGGTGTGCAGCGCGCGACGCAGCTTCCCGGGGCCGAGTTCTGCCGCGCCTGTTTCACGCGGAAGTACCCGACCCGCGTTCCCGCGGGCCGGGTACTCCAGAAGCTTCGGTTCGAGCCGGCGTCCGTCTAGGGCGGATTACTGCTCGAGCACGCGGCTCGCCTTGGCGACGCCGCGCGAGAGGATGTAGGCGATCGTCACCCACTGGAAGAACCCGAACCAGGACGCCGCATTCAGGTTGTCCGAGAACCAGGCAACGAGCCAGGCGACGAAGAGCGCGACCAGGTACAGGGCGAACTCGGCGTTGCCGGGGATCGGCAGCCGTGCGACGTCGATGTTGATCCCGCCTCCTCCGTACGGCGGGCGTCCCGAGCCCGAGTGCGGTGGGGTGGAGTGCTGGGTCGGCTGATCCGGTGTGGTGGACATCGTGCTCCTTTCGGGCGACTGCTCGTGAGTTTCAGCGAGTGTCGCCCAGCTCCTGCCCACGTCCGTACCGAACCGCCCTTCGGACCGCGCGCGGCTCCACCCCCTCCTCCAGGAGCCGCTGCCGCAGCTCGCCCTCCTGCGCGAGCCGCAGGAAGAGCCACGCGAGCGCGCCGATCGTCACGATCGAGCCCTCGATCATCATGATCGTCCCGGCCCAGGCCTGATCCTCCAGGGGGCCGATCCCGAAGCGCTCGTGACCATGGTCGTACGCCCCGTAGATGACGCTGCCCGACCACATGAAGATGTTGCCGAGCACGGTCTCGAGGAGGCGCACCGCGACGACGTAGCCGAACTTCGCGCCCGTCCCGAACCATTCCGGCCCGGGCAGCACCTCGATCACTGCTGCCCACATCAGGACGCCGGTGCCGAAGAAGAGCATGTGCTGGAGAGCGTGAACGGCCTCGTACCGGAGCGCAGCCTCGTAGAGGGACGGCGCGTGCCAGACGTAGAGGCTGATCGCCCAGATCGGCAGGGCGACGAGCGGGTGGGCGAGAACGCGAAGTCGCGACGTCGACCCGACGGCGAGGACAGGCCGCAGGAGAGGGCCGCTGAGGCCGAGGACGAATGCGAGGGCCGCAAGGTCACCCAGGAGCACGTGCTGAACCATGTGCGCCGAGAACAGGTCTTCCTCGGCGATCCGGTCGAGCGGGGTGGCGACCGCTCCGAGCAGCAGGAGCAGCGACAGCGCGAAGCAGACCCGCCGCCAGCGCGGAACCGCCGTCCCCCGGGCGGCCAGCGTCCTCGACCGGACCGAGTACATGACCGCGAGAAGGACGAGCGGGGCGATCTGAAGCAGATCCATCTCGCCCTAGTATCGGTCCCGCGCATCGACTCGACCGCAGCGTGACCGTCTTTCGCGCCGGTTAGAGTCGACGAAGGTGGAGGGAAGGACGTACGCCGGGGCCGGGGTGTCGCTCTCGACGGCCGAGTCGGTGGTCGGCCGGCTGCGCAACGCAGCCGAGTCGACAGGCGCCATGGGATTCGGCGCCTTCGCCGGCCTCTATCCCTTGAACGACCGGCAATTCCTCGCCGCCTCGACGGACGGGGTGGGCACGAAGCTGATCCTGGCCCGGGAGCGCGGCGCGCTCCGCGCTTGCGGCGCCGACCTCGCGGCTCACTGCATCAACGACGTCATCACGACCGGCGCCGACCCGCTCATCTTCCTCAACTACATCGCCGCGAACCGGATCGAACTGGAGGAGGTGGCCAACCTCGTGGAGGGCGCAGCCGAGGTCTGCAGGGCTGCCGGAGTCGCGCTGATCGGCGGTGAGACCGCGGAACTCCCCGGGATCTACAGGGACGCGGAGCTCGACTTCGCCGGCACCTGCGTCGGTCTGGTGGAGCGCGACCGGCTGATCGACGGCTCGAGGATCGGCGAGGGCGACGTCGTGGTCGGGCTCTCCTCCGCAGGAATCCACGCAAACGGCTTCACTCTCGCCCGCCGGGTGCTCGAGGATGAAAACTACGAGGGTGACGACCTGCTGGCGCCGACCCGGCTCTACCTCGACGAGGTTCGCGGACTCGCTCCTGCCCACGGGCTCGCCCATGTGACCGGCGGCGGGATCGAGGGAAACCTCTCGAGGGTCGTCCCCGACGGGCTCCGCGCGGAGATCGACTGGGATTCGTGGCACCGGCCGCCCGTGTTCGAGTGGCTCGCCCGCCACGTCGACGAGGAGGAGCTCCGCCGCGTCTTCAACCTCGGGATCGGATACTGCGCGGTGGTCGCGGAGCCTGCGGACGGGCTCGTGATCGGACGGATCGTCGCCGCGTGATCGGCGTGCTCGTCAGCGGTGAGGGGACGAACCTGCAGGCCTTGCTCGACGCCGATCTCCCCGTGGCGTGCGTCGCATCGAACAAACCGGAAGCCCCGGCCCTCACGCGGGCGCGGCGTGCCGGTGTGGCTGCGCAGGCCTTCCCCCTCGAGAACTTTCCCGACCGGGAAGCCCGGGACGAGGCGATGGGCCGTTGGTTCGAGGAGCGTGGCGTGGACCTCGTGGTGTGCGCCGGGTACATGCATCTCCTCCGCAAGCCGTTCCTCGACCGCTTCGCAGGGCGGATCGTCAATACGCACTCGGCCCCCCTCCCCGACTTTCCGGGGGCGCACCCGATCGAGGACGTCCTGGAGGCGGGTGTGACCGAGACGGCGGCGACCGTGCACTACGTCGACCAGGGTGTGGACACCGGCGCCGTGATCGTCGCCGAGCGAGTCCCGGTTCTGGCGGGGGACACTCCCGACACTCTGCGCGCCCGCGTCCAGGCCGTCGAGCACCGCCTCCTCCCCAGGACGGTGCGGGAGCTCCTCCGCTGATCCGGAGGGCGCTTCTGTCGGTCTGGGACAAGACCGGACTGACCGAGTTCGCGAAGGGCCTCGACGAGCTCGGCTTCGAGCTGATCGCGAGCGGCGGGACGGCGGAGCATCTTGCCGAACACGACATCCCGGTGACCCCGGTCGAGGAGCTGACGGAGATCCCCGAGATGCTCGGCGGGCGGGTGAAGACCCTCCAATGGCGCATCCACGCCGCGATCCTCGCGCGCCGCGACCATCCCGACGACCTCGCCGCGCTCAACGAGCACGGGATCGAGCCGTTCGACCTCGTCTGCGTCGGGTTCTACCCCTTCACGCAGATCGCGTCCCGCCACGGAGTGACCGAGGCTGACGCCGTCGAGATGATCGACATCGGAGGCCCGTCGATGTTGCGGGGGGCGGCGAAGAACTTCGCGCACGTCGCACCCGTGTGCTCGCCCGAGCGCTACCCCGAGATCCTCGCCGAGCTCCGCGACTCCGACGGCCTGTCGGACGAGACGAGACGCTCCCTGGCCGCCGAGGCGTTCGCGAAGACGGCGGCCTACGAGACTGCGATCGCAAGCTGGTTCCTCGGGCGAGAGGCGTTCCCGGATCGTTTCATTCCGAGCTTCGTCAAAGTCGCGGAGCTCTCGTACGGCGAGAACCCGCACCAGCGGGCCGCGTACTACGCCGAAGAGGGAGGGAGGCGGCACCTCCTCTCGCGCGTGACGCAGCTGCACGGCAAGCAGCTTTCGTTCAACAACCTCAACGACCTCTCGGCGGCGCGGCGGCTGCTCGGAGAGTTCCAGCTGCCTGCCGTCGTGATCGTCAAGCACGCGAACCCGGCCGGGGTGGCGTTGGCGGGGACGCTCGCGGAGGCGTTTCGGAAGGCGTTCGACGCGGATCCGGTCTCGGCCTACGGCATGGTTCTCGCCGTCAATCGGTCGGTCGGCGCAGAGCTGGGCCGTGAGCTGGCCGAGCGATTCATCGAGGTCGTCGTCGCACCGGGGTACGACGAGGAGGCGCTCGAGGCTCTGCGCCGCAAACCGGCGACACGCATCCTCCTCGACGAGGAGCGTCGCCGGAGCGATCTCGGCGAACGCGATTTCAAGCGGGTCATCGGCGGACTGCTCGTTCAGGACGGCGACCGGGAGGTCGACGATCGCAGCGGAATGGAGCTCGTCTGCGGCGATGCGAGCGAGGAGACCTGGGGAGACCTCCTCTTCGCCTGGCGGGTCTGCAAGCACGTCTCCTCGAACGCGATCGTGATCGTGAGGAACCTCCAGACGCTCGGCATCGGCGGCGGTCAGACCAGCAGGGTGGACTCGGTGCGGCTCGCAGTGGAGAAGGCGCGGGAGCACGGTCACGACCTCGAAGGTGCTGTCCTGGCCTCGGACGCATTCATCCCGTTCGCGGACGGGCCGCAGGTCGCGCTCGAGGCGGGGGTTCGCGCCCTCATCCAACCGGGGGGCGCCAAGAGAGACGACGAGGTGGTAGCGGCCGTCGAGACCGGCGGCGGAGCGATGGTCTTCACTCGCCGCCGTCACTTCCGGCACTGACGCGGGGCTAACCTTCCCTCTCGATGGCCCGCGAGTTCCCGACCGCGCTCGAGCTCGTCGGCCAGACGCCGATCGTGCGGCTTCAGAAGATCGGGCGAGAGCTCGGGCCCGAGCTCCTCGTCAAGCTCGAGTACCTGAACCCGGGCGGCTCGCTGAAAGACCGGATCGGGCTGCCCCTGATCGAGGCAGCCGAGCGCGAAGGGAAGCTCAAGGCCGGCGGCACGATCGTCGAGCCCACCTCGGGCAACACGGGTGTCGGGCTCGCGATCGCGGCTGCCATCAAGGGCTACCGCTGCATCTTCGTCATGCCCGACAAGATGAGCCAGGAGAAGATCTCGCTCCTGCGGGCCTACGGCGCCGAGGTCGTGATCTGCCCAACGGCGGTCGACGCCGATTCTCCCGAGAGCTACTACTCGGTCTCCGACCGGCTCGCCGAGGAGATCCCCGGGGCCTTCAAGCCCGACCAGTACTCGAACATGGCGAACCCGGATGCTCATTACGCCCTGACGGGACCGGAGATCTGGGAGCAGACGGGTGGCGAGATCGACGTCTTCGTCGTCTCCGTCGGAACCGGCGGGACGATCTCCGGCGCCGGCCGCTACCTCAAGGAGCAGAAGCCGGGGCTGCTGATCGTGGGGGCAGACCCCGAAGGCTCCGTCTACACGGCGGGGGAAGACATGGACGTCCACCCGTACCTCGTCGAGGGCATCGGCAAGGACACCTGGCCGAGGACGATGGCGAGGGAGATCGTGGACGAATGGATCCGCGTGTCAGACCGCGACTCGTTCGTCACGGCGAGACGGCTCGCCCGCGAAGAGGGACTGCTCGCAGGCGGCTCCGGCGGGACATCCGTCTGGGCCATGCTCGAGCTCGCCAAGCGGTTCGACGCCGGGACCAGGATCCTCACGATGATCCCCGACAGCGGGCGCAACTACCTCTCGAAGTTCTACGACGACAACTGGATGCTCGACCACGGCCTGCTCGAGCGCCGCGCGCCGGTCCCGACCGTTGAGCAGGTGCTCAGGTCCAAGCAGAGCGAGGAGCCGGCGATGCCCGACATGGTCACGATCGCCTCGAACCAGAAGGTCGGTGAGGCAATCGACCTGATGCAGCGCTACTCGATCTCGCAGCTGCCCGTGATCCGCAACGGTGAGGTGAGCTCGCTGGCCGACGTGATCGGCTCCCTCCACGATCGCGACCTCCTCGACCGCGTCTTCAAGAACCCCGATGCGCTCCACGAGGACGTGGCCGCCTCGATGCAGCCACCGCTGGCGGCGATCGACGCCGACGAGGCCCTGGACGAGGTCTTCTCGACTCTGACAGGGCGCACCAACGCGGTGGTCGTCGCGCGAGAGGGCCGCCCCGTCGGCGTCCTCACCCGAACCGACCTGCTCGAGTACCTCGCGCACCACCGTTGACGAAGACGATCGCGTTCGCGGCCACCGCGTCGGCCGGCCTGCCCTTGTTTTCTCCAATCTCGCCCCTGGGTCGCCTTCGCGACGGTCGCCGGGTTCCTGCTCTCGTTCCTGCTCGCGGCCTCCGACTAGGAAGGCTCTCCGACGTAACGGAAGCCGAGTCCCGGAATTTCCTCCCCGTCGGCCGGGTACGGCCGCCACCTGAAGAAGCGTTCCTCGAACCGGATGTCGAGCTCCGCGCGCAAGACCCGGTAGCCGTGGAGCCCCTCGTGCTCGGCCTCCCACTCGGGCGTCATCGGTTCCAGACGATCCCAGGCGAACTCGTTCAAAATCAGCGGCCCACCTCCCGGTAGCAGCCGGACGAGCTTGTCGAGGACGCCGCCGAGATCGTGGACGTGGTGCAGCGACCGGCTGGTGACGACAGCGTCGAACGGGCCGGGCTCGTCGAAGGCTTCGATCGTCGCCCGGCGGAAGATCTCGCCGTCCGGCGCCTCGGGATCGACGGCGACCACCTCGTAGCCGGCATCGACCAACGCCAAGGCCAGCTCACCCTCACCGCACCCGACCTCGAGCACCCGAGCGGGCGGCGAGGGTAGATGCAGGAGCACGAATTCGGAGAGCTCCATCTCTAGGGAGAGATGCTTCGGGCGTGCCGACGGAGCACATAGTTCAGAGCGCCGCCCGCTCCGAGTACCAGCATTCCCCAGAGAACGACTTCGTCCACACGAAAGAATTCGGAGACGAGCACGCCGGCGGCGACGACGAGGCCAGCGTGCGCCCCGAGGGCAATCAGACCAGGGCGCGCGCCCGCGAATGCGAGTCCGACTGCCAGGAGCCCGGCAACCGCGCAGGCAAGTCCCAGCACGGGAACAGCAACGCCGTACCACGCCGGACTCTCGGCATCCTCCCCGCAACCCCCGTAGCACTGAAAGACGCCGGCGACGAGAACGCCGGCCGCGGTGACGATCGTCAGCGATCCGTATGCGGTCGCGAGCAGGATGGCCAGTCCGCGCACTGAGCAGATCATCCCATCGTTAGCGTGCCGCCAACCCCCGTGGCCCCAATCACGCTTTCCATCCCACAGGCTCGACGCCTCGCCGTCGCCGGCCAGTGGCTGCCCGCACCGAAGCGTGCCGGGATTTTGGACGTCGTTCGGCACGTCGGCTACCTGCAGCTGGACCCTACGAACGTCGTAGCGCGCAACCATTTGCTGATCCTCTGGAGCCGCCTCGGCAAGTACGACGTGGACGAGCTCGAGCGCCTTCGCTGGGAGGCGCGAGAGCTGTACGAGTACTCGGCGGCGATCGTCCCCGTCTCCGACTTCGCCATCCACGAGACGTGCATGCGTCGCTACCCCAACGCCTACAGCTTTGCCGACTGGGTCAACACCTGGATGCGAGACAACGCGGCGTTGCGGCGCAACGTCATCTTGCAGCTGCGCCGCCAGGGGCCGCTGCCGTCTCGCGAGCTCAAGTTCGCCGCCGACCGGGGCTGGAAGTCGACGGGCTGGACGAACGAGCGCAATGTCAGCCGGATGCTCGAGTTCCTGCATGCGAAGGGAACGGTCATCGTCGCCGGGCGCCAGGGACAGCAGCGCGTCTGGGATCTCGGCGAGCGCTGGCTGCCCAGGAGCGAGCAACCTTTGACTCTCGCGGAGGCCGAGCGCCGGGTCGTCGAGCGGTCGGCGCGAAACCTCGGCGTGGCGACCGCAAAGGAGATCCAGCGCGAGTTCTTCGCCGGCGGCCCCTGGCCGGGCGTCCGCAACGCGATCGAGTCGCTGGTCGAGGAGGGGAAGCTCGTGCTTGCCGAGATCAAGGGGATGCCGGGCGAGCGCTTCGCCCATGCGGACCTCCTCCCACCACCGCCGCGCCGGAGTCACACCACCTTCCTCTCGCCGTTCGACCCGCTGATCCGGAACCGCGAGCGGACGGAGGCCTTCTGGGATTTCCACTTCCGGCTCGAGATCTACGTCCCGAAGCCCAAGCGTCAGTACGGGTTCTTCGTGATGCCGATCCTCCACGGCGACCGGCTCGTCGGACGGATCGACCCGCAGTTCGACCGCAAGGCCGGCGTCCTGCGGATCAACGCCGTCCACTGGGAGCAAGGGGCGAAGGAAGTCCCCCTCGGAAGGCCGCTCCGCCGCCTCGCGGCCTTTCTCGGCGCCGATAGCATCAAGAGCTAGAGATGGACTTCGAGACCCGCGCGATTCACGAGGGCCAGGAGCCGGATCCCGCCACCGGCGCCGTCACCGTGCCCATCTACCAGACGTCCACCTACGTTCAGGAAGCGGTCGGCGTCCACAAGGGCTACGACTACGCCCGGGTCGCGAACCCGACTCGGACGGCACTCCAGCTCTGCCTCGCCTCGCTGGAAGGCGCGGAGTACGGAGTCGCGTTCGGCTCCGGGATCGCCGCGACCACGACGCTCATGCACCTCGTGCACCCGAGCGAGCGCGTCGTCTGCGTGAACGACGTCTACGGCGGCGTCTACCGCATGTTCTCCCAGGTGTACGAGCCGAAGGGCTACTCCTTCGAGTTCGTCGGCGTCGAGACGATCAACGAGTCGCTCGCCGACCATCTCGACGAGCGGACGCGCATCGTCTGGCTCGAGAGCCCGACGAACCCCCTCCTGAACATCGTCGACATCGAGGCTGCGGCGAAGGCTGCGCACGAGGTCGGCGCGATGGTCGTCGTGGACAACACGTTCGCGACGCCGTACCTGCAGCGACCGCTCGAGCTGGGCGCCGACATCGTGGTCCACTCGATGACGAAGTACCTCGGCGGCCACTCGGACACGGTCGGCGGCTTCGTGGCCACGAACGATCCGACGGTGGCAGAGCGGCTCTACTTCCTCCAGAAGTCCCTCGGGGCGATCCCGGGCCCGTTCGACTGCTGGCTCGTGCTGCGTGGAATCAAGACCCTCGCACTGCGCATGGAGCGCCACTGCGAGAACGCGCGGCAGATCGCCGAGTACCTCTCGACGCACCGGTCCGTGGAGACGGTGCTCTACCCCGGTCTGCCGGGCCACCCGGGCCACGAGATCGCGAAACGTCAGATGGCCGACTTCGGAGGGATGATCTCCTTCCTGACCGAGACGGAGGAGGAGGCCGTCGAGCTCGTCGCCCGCACGAAGATCTTCAAGCTCGCGGAGAGCCTCGGCGGCGTCGAGAGCCTCATCGAGCACCCGGCCCGGATGACGCACGCCTCCACTGCCGACGCGCCGTTCGCAGCACCCAAGAACCTCGTCCGGCTCTCGGTCGGCATCGAGTCGATCGGCGATCTGCTCGAGGATCTGGAGCAGGCCCTGGTCCGCTCGCCGGCCGCCGCCGGCGCCTAGCACGCTGATCGAGCCCATCGATCTCCACCACCGGGGCGCCGACCGCGTCATCGGCTGCTACCTGGTCGAGACCGGAGACGGCCTCGCCCTGCACGACTGCGGCCCCTCAGCGTGTGTTCACGAGCTCAAGAAGGGGCTCGCCCGGCGCGGCATCGCCCTCGAGGACGTCGACCACCTCCTCCTCAGTCATATCCATCTCGATCACGCGGGAGCGGCCGGCATGCTCGTTCGCGAACACCCCGGCCTCCAGGTCCACGTCTCGGAGGTGGGCGCGCCCCACCTCGTCGACCCTTCGCGTCTCGAGCGGAGCGCCCGCCGGCTGTACGGCGACGCGTTCGACGAGCTGTGGGGCGAGCTCGCTCCGATCCCGGAGAGGAACGTCCGGCTGCTGGGAGACCGGGCCCTGGACCTCGACGTCTTCCCGAGCCCCGGACACGCCAACCATCACGTCTGTTATCACGCGCCCGACGGAACCCTCTACGCGGGCGATGCGGCCGGTGTTCGCATCCGGCCAGACGGCTTCGTCGGGCCTCCGACGCCCCCACCCGAGTTCGACCTCCTGGCCTGGCTCTCCACGCTCGACGAGATCGAGCGCCGGCGGCCGGAGCGCCTCGCGCTGATCCATTTCGGAGTCGTCGACGATCCCGGCCCACATCTCGTACAGCTTCGGCAGCGCCTCCGCGACTGGGCCGCCGCAGAGCTCCCGGAGACCGAGTGGACGGCCCGCCGCAAGGCCGAGCTCGCCGCGGAGAGCGGCGATCCGGAGACGTACGAGTGCGCGATGCCGCTCGGCCAGTCCTATGCAGGCCTGCGCCGCTACTGGGACAAGCTGGCCGAGACCGACGCGTCGGCGCCCACGATCACCTCGCGAAACGCCCGAACGTAGTCGCCGATCATCCGCTCGGGCGAGAACTGCTCCTCCACGTACCTCCGGCACTCCAGCGGATCCAGGGCATCCGCCTCCTCGAGGGCCGCGGCCATCTCCCTGTAGGTCTCCACGATGATCCCGGAGCGCCCGTGCTCGATCACCTCCGGGACGGCCCCGCAGTTCGTGGCGATCACGGGTGTCCCACACGCCATGCTCTCGATCATCACGAGGCCGAACGGCTCCTCCCACTCGATCGGAAACAGGGTAGCCCGCGCGTCCTGGAGAAGCTCGACCTTCTTCCCGTGCGAGACCTCACCCAGGTACTCGATTCCGTGCACGCCGAGGTGGGGCTCGACGAACTCCGCGAAGTACTGCTCTTCCTTCGGCTCCTGCTTCTTGCCGGCGATCTTCAGTGGCAGCCCCAGCTCGATGGCAACGGCGATGGCGCGGTGGCAGCCCTTGTCAGAACTCATCCTGCCGAGAAACAAGAGGTACTCCCCGGGGTGGGGCTTCGACGGATAGACCGAGAGGTCGAGCGCGTTGGGGCAGTTGGCGAGCCATGGAAGGTCCGGCTTCGGCTTTCGCTGGTTGATCGAGAGCGAAATCAGATGGAGCCGCGGAACGAGCTGGTGGAGGGCCTCGTACATCCTTCCGGGCTCACCCGTCATCGGTCCGTGAACGGTGTGGGCGACGGGTGTGTCGACGAGTCCCGAGAAGAGGATTCCCGTCATCCCGGTGTGCTCGCTGATGACGTCGTATTCGTCGGCATGCGTGTAGCACGGCAGGGCGTGCTGCAGCTCCCAGAAGGACCGGCCGATCCACTCGCTCGGCGCGACGTCGAAGACCGAGGACAGCTTCGCCTTCGTGCGCGAGTCCCCGGACGCGAACAGCGTCACGTCATGTCCCGCGTCGGCGAGTCCGTCGGCGAGGAGGGCAACCACCCACTCGACTCCTCCGTAGCCGCTCGGAGGCACCGGGAACCAGGCAGGGCTGACGATCGCGATCTTGAGCCGCTCGCCGTTCATCCCTCGGTCACCTGGACGCGGCCGTCCTCGAGCCGGACTTCCCAGACGCGGTCGAACGCCCTCACACTCGACAGTCTGAGGGAACCCGCCCAGGCAGGCAGCTCCGCCGGCGCAAGCGTCCCGAGCGTGTTCTGCCGGTGGTCCGGGCGGAGGCCGAGAAGAAGCTGGAGCAGCAGCACCGGCGTGCCCGCTGCCCAGGCCTGCGGCCGAGCCGCCGTCGGGTATGCGATCGGGAACCGCGTCTCCGCTCTCGGCAGTCCCGCGAAGACCTCTGGGAGCTGGTAGTCGAAGTGCCTCGCGGCCGTCAGCATCTGGCGCACGATGCGATGCGCCTCCGGCCAGCGCTCGTAGCGTGCGAGACCCCAGGCGATCAGTGAATTGTCGTGAGGCCAGACCGTGCCGTTGTGGTACGCAAGCGGGTTGTAGCCCCGGTCGAGCGTCGACATCGTCCGCACCCCCCAACCCGACCACAGCGCGTCACCCATGAGACCGTCGACAACCGCGTCGACCCGTTCCTGGGGCACGATCCCGCTCCAGAGCAGGTGCCCCGCGTTAGAGCAGAGAGAGTCGACCTGCCGTTTCTCGCCGTCGAGCGCAAGGACGTAGTACCCGCCCCGCTCCTCCGTCCAGAACGCCTCGTTGAAGCGGTCTCGAAGCTCCTCGGCCTCGCGATCGAGCCGATCCGCGAGGGAACGGTCGCGCCAGACCTCGCGCGCGAGCTCCGCAGTGCGGCGCTTGGCATCGTAGACGTACCCCTGGACCTCTGCGGCTGCGATCGGCGGCTCGGCGAGACGCCCGTCGGCGAAGCGCTGAGAGTCGTGCGAGTCCTTCCACGACTGGTTGTCGAGCCCTCGCGGGCTCCGCTTCCGGTACTCGACGAAGCCGTCGCCGTCGAGATCCCCGCGCGTTGCGATCCACTCGAGCGCGTTCAGGGCCGCCGGCTTCAGCTCGTTGACGAGGCCTGCGTCGTCCGTCCAGCGCCAGACCTCCGAGAGGAGGATCAGATAGAGCGGCGTCGCGTCGACGCTGCCGTAGTACGCGCCGTGCCAGGATCGCGCGGCTTTTCCGCGCCGCACCTCGTGGACGATCTTTCCGGGCTCGGCGTCCCGCGCCGGGTCGTCGACCCTGGACTGGAGCTCGCCGAGGACCCTGAGCGCGGTCACCGCCAGCTCGGGGCCGAAGAGGAGCGTCTGGAGGCACGTGATGATCGTGTCCCGGCCGAAGACGGTCATGAACCACGGCATTCCCGCCGCGGGGAGCTTCCCGACACCGCCGTTCTCCCGCCCGTGCATCCGGAGCGACGCCAGGTCCGAGACGGAGCGCCCGAACGAATACGAGAGGTCGTCCCAGGTCGCTCGCAGCTGCGGAACGCGAAGCTGCCACGCCGCGAGGGACTCCCGGACTCGTGCGATCTCGTCGCCGAACCGCCGCTCGGCGGCGCGGGGAACGAGGGGCTCACCGTCCGACAACGGCACGACGTCGACGCGGAGCTCCCATCGCTCTCGGGGATCGAGGCGAATCGGAAACGAGATCCGCATCTCGTCGACCCGGCCGGGCTGAGAGAAGATCATCTGGGTGCGCGCGGGCGACGCGCCGTCGTCCGTGAGGATGAACTGGTTGTTCTCCTCGTCGAAGTCGCAGTCGACGAGCAGCGGCAGCGGGTCGGCGTGCTGGGGATCCCCGAGCGCGAAGTCGTAGTTCTTGACGGCGAAGATGTCCGCGAAGTCCGAGCCGACCTCGAGCGCGAGCTCGAACGCAACCGACCGCATGCCCTGGTTCTGCACGATGAGCCGATCCTGCATCGACGCATCCCCGATGAACCGCTCGCGAATGATCGAGACCTCATCCTGCTCTAGGTCTGCGGTCACTTGGTTCCGCAGGTAGAAGGCGGCGGAGAAGTAGTCCACCTTCCCGGAGGTCAGCAGGAGGGGGCGGCGACCATCGACGGTCAATCGGAGAACCGACAGGAAGCGCGTGTCCTCGGCGAAGAGCCCGCTCGTGGCCCATCCTCCGACGTCGCCGACCTCATCGCAGATGCAGAAGGTCGAACCCTCGAGGATCGTGATCGCCATGGCCGCCGGCTCCCGAGGTCCTAGGGTTGATCCCGAATGATTCGACTGGGACTGCTCTGGGCCCGAGCCTTGACGACGATCTCATCGACGTTGACGTGGGCAGGGCGGGTGAGGGCGAAGATGACGCACTCGGCGATGTCCTGGGGGGTCAGCGGCTCCACGTCCTCGTAGACCTTCGCCGCCGCCTCTTCGTCTCCGCGCAGGCGAACGATCGAAAAATTCGTCTCGACGAGACCCGGGTCGACGGTCGTGAGCCGGATGGGCCGGCCGAGGAGATCCTCCCGGAGCGCGTAGGTGAAGCCCCGGACTGCGAATTTCGAGGCCACGTAGATGGCCGCCTTCTCGTAGGCCTGCCTTCCGGCGATCGACCCGACGTTGACGATGTGGCCGCCGTCCGAGAGGTGCCGCAGGCAAAGACGGGTCATTCGGATCAGGCCGTGCACGTTCGTCTCGAGGACGGCCTCTTCGTCTTCCTCCGTGCTCGCGTCGAAGAGGTCGCGGCCGACGGCGAGGCCCGCGTTGTTCACGAGGATGTCGATCCCCCCGAGGCGGTCGAATGCGCTCGACACGAACCTCTCCGAGCTCTCAGGGTCGACGACGTCCAGCTCCAGCGCGACGAATCCCTCTCCCAGGTCGGCCAGCCGGTCGGCCCGTCTTGCGCCGACGGCGACGGTGGCGCCCTCGCGAGCCAGCGCGCGGGCAGTTGCGGCGCCGATTCCGCTGGAGGCGCCGGTGACGATCGCCCGCTTCCCCTCCAGCGCCCGCACGGGCGCGGAGCTTACGCGTGAATCGAGGCGGGACCGGCATCCAGCGGAGGCCGGCGGTCCGGCGGGTGGATGTCAAGAGAGAAAAAGGGCCCCGGACGAATCTGCGGCCAAATCGCCGGGGCCCTCCACCCCCTTCGGCCTTCGCCCGGGTCGGGCTTGACCCGCATTCGAGGGATAGGCGGTGCCGGCGGCCTAGCCGGGCAGGGTGAGCCTGCCACGTAGCCGGGCGTCAGTTCGTGCCGTACTCGTACGCGCCGATGTCGGGAGCACGGCTGCGGCGGCGCCCGGTCATGTCGTAGCTCGGGGCATGGCTGGAGTTCGCCCTGTCGATCAGAAGCTGCGACCGCGCCGTGGGGCGGCCTCGCCGGTCGAGGTAGACGCGGCCCACCTCGTCGGAACGGGAGCACCTGTGGCCGCGGACGACGACGTTGGAGATCGATCCTCGCGCGCCGAGGCACACGCGGCCCCAGGTACGCAACAGGCCGATGACGTTGTTGACGAGGAGCGGTCGCTCGCGTCGAGAGTAGCCGCCGTATCGATAAGCGCGGCTCATGCGCAGCGAGCCCGCGTAGCCGTCGATTCGCCTGAAGCCCGTCAGGATCGAGTTGTTGACGACTTCGACGAAGCGTGGCAGGCGATCGGAGCCCTTTGCGCCGATGATGAGCGCCATCCGCGCCTGATACCCAGGGACGCGGGAGTCGGTCCCGACGAAGACGTTGTTGGCGATCGAGACGTGGTCGACGGGGCCCGTGAGGGACAGTTGGGCGCCGCCGTACTTGTAGACGCCGAAGTGGTTGCGCTCCACCCGCAGCCACCTGCCCGCGAACAGCTGGACGAGGTCCTGGTGGCCGCAGCGCACGCGGCCGAGGAGGCGGAACCGGCACGGGAAAGACCGCTCGAAGCGGTTACGCCGGATCGTCAGGTGCGAGCCGAACCGCCCGTGGATGAAGTCGCACCCGAAGCAGTCGTGGAACCAATTGTCCTCGACGGTGACGTGGTGCGTCCGCCGGAAGAGCATGAGGCAGTTGGCCCACTCAGCTGAGCGATCCCCGCAATGCGTGAACGTGCTTCGGCTGATCGTGACGTACCGCGAAGCCCACGCGGTCACCGACGCGGAGAGACTCGTTCCCTGCGCGGTGACGACAAGATCGTCCAGGTGAATGTGCTTGGAGCCGTTGACCTCCACGACCGCGTGCTGCGTTCGCGGCGAGATCCTCACTCGGGCGAGCGACACGTACTTCGTGCGGTCGAACACCACCCGCTCGATCCGCACGCCCCGCCTCCCCACGATGCGCAGCGGGCGCTCGGAGCGAGGCGGGACGACGAGCGTGCGGTAGTGGTTCGGCAGCAGCCGGATCGTTCCACCCGAGTTCGCGAGCTTGGAGACGGCGGCTCGGAACTGGGCGTCGTTCCGCACGCTGATCGTCCTGCTCGACGCGGGCTCGGCCGCAGGCGACGTCGCCAGCACCACGACGGTAAGCACTGCGGACGCCAATGACGGAGTAGCACTCATCCGGCCCGCTGGATGAGGCGAGTGTGAGAGGGCTGCATCGATGAGAAGGATCTCATCGACCCGGCACCGAGTCCTGAGGGGTAGGTGAAGGAGCTAGCCGGACTCAAACCTCCTGGGTGTGTGGTCGAGCATCCCGAGAGACGCCAGCAGCGGCTCACCGAGGAAAAACATGGCGCATGCGGCCTCGACCAGGTCGCCGGGCGAGAGTCCACCAATGCTCGCACGAAGCGGGTCGGTGCGCACCGTCTCCGCTCGCGTCAGCTCGACGGGGCAAGCGATTTCACGAGTGGGCGGTGCCGGGTTCGAACCGGCTAGCTCCATCGCCCAAAGATCCTGCCAGATGAGCCATTTTCGCTCGAGTCCGAACCGGGATCGGAACCGGCAGTGCTTGCTGGCATCGCGAGCCGGTCCTACGCTGAACACCTATGGCGAGGACGTCGGGATAGATACGTTTCTCATCCCGAGCGCCCGCGGCGCGGGCCTGAGAGCAAACGCGACAAACGGGCTCGTCAACCACCTACTGGAACAGGAGTTCAAGCGGATCACCGTTGACCCCTTGGCGGACAACGATCGAGCCGACTGGGGGAACCCAGATCACCAAGAGTGAGGCGAGGTCACTCACCGTCGACGAGGAACGTATAAGACTACGAAAGCTTCGACTCGTGCCGTGGAAGGAGTTCCGGCGATTCGGTCGAAGACGCTGGAGCGGTCCCGAGGACCGTGGCGACTCAAACGGGAGCGATTGCAGCGGAAGGAAGGCACGCGAATGATTTTAAACGGGAGCAACGGCACGCGGATCGCGGACGGCGTAAACCAGGTCCACGAGTCGATCGGCAACGGGTACGCCGCGACACCCCGGCGCTTCGTGGGTGGAGCCGGGGCGACAGCGTGCGGCATGGGGCTGCTTGTGCTCGCGTTGCTGGTGGCGCTGGCGCTCGCGAGCAGCGCCCAGGCGCAAGCGCAAGTGCCTCTTGGAACGGCCGACAGTTTCGCGGTCCTGGGTGGCAGCACGGTCACCAACACCGGGCCTAGCGTGATCAATGGGAACCTAGGCGTGAGTCCAGGTAGTGCTGTGACGGGATTTCCGCCCGGGACAGTGAACGGGACGATCCACGCGGCCAACGCTGTCGCGGCCCAGGCCCAGTCCGACTTGACCGCTGCCTACATCAACGCCGCCGGCCGTGCCTGCCAGGTGGCTCTCACCGGTCGCGATCTGGGCGGACTGACCCTCACCCGCAACGTCCATTGCTTTACCTCGTCGGCTCAACTGACCGGCACTTTGACTCTCGACGGTCAGGGGGACCCTAATGCCGTGTTCGTGTTCCAGATCGCGTCCACGCTGACAACGGCCTCAGGCAGCAACGTCAACCTCATCAACGGCGCTCAGTCCTGCAACGTCTTCTGGCAGGTCGGCAGCTCGGCGACCCTCGGAACGACGACCACGTTCAGGGGAAACATCCTCGCTCTAACGTCGATCACGGCCACTACTGGGGCGACGGTCGACGGTAGGCTCTTGGCCCGCAACGGCGCGGTCACGCTCGACAGCAATACAGTCACCAGAGCCCAGTGTGCCGGGGCCCCGCCCCCGCCCCCGCCCCCGCCACCGCCCCCGCCCCCGGACGAGACCGGGCCGATCGTGAACATCGGCGGGCCCCCCAACAAGCCATGCATCGCACGCGACTTCAGACTGCGGATCAGGGCCAGCGACGATTCGGGGATTCGGAGGATCGAGGTCTTCCTCGACGGCAGGCTGATCGAGCGGACCACCAGCAGGTCGTTCTTCGTGTGGATCAGGGCCGAGCGTTTGCTCGCCGCTCGCCACACGATCCGGGTGGTGGCGCGTGACCGCGTGGGCAACCGGACGGTGACGACGCGGAGGTTCAGGCGGTGCGATCGCCCGGTGTCCCCGCCCTTCACGGGCTGAAGCCGGGGCACGCGCAACCGAGAGCCGCAACGAGACCCCGCCCCATAAGCGAGGCTACCGCACCGCAAACACGGTGAACAGAGGTCTCTTGTTCCCCGCCGTGTTCCCCGCAGCCTCCGGAGGCTCGCTTATCCGAGGAAGAAAGCCCCCTGTGCGGGGGCTTTCCAGGTGGGCGGTGCCGGGTTCGAACCAGCGACCTCCTGGGTGTAAACCAGGCGCTCTCCCAGCTGAGCTAACCGCCCGTGCATCCAGGGTATCGGCAGGATCGCGAACGTCCAAGACGAAGTGCCCCTGGCGACCGCGACGAGACGCAGCTCGCGGAGACAAACCCGTACTCACGATGGCACTCCCGTGCAGTGGGTGCGTTGAGTCGGTTCGCGTCCTACTTCGACTACGCGGGCGGCACGGGCCGGCAAGAGCTCGTCTTCCTCCGCGACCGGAGTGAGGAAGATTGGGAGCGGCTGCTGCGCTTCGGTGAGCGGCGTCGGCTCCGTGCGGAGGAAACGCTGATCTCCGAGGGCGAGATCGACCGGTCGCTCTATCTGGTCGCGACCGGAGAGCTCGAGGTATCGCTCTCGACCGGCCTTCGCCTGGCGGTGATCAGCGCCGGTTCCGTGGTCGGCGAGCTGGCGTTCCTGGACGGCCAGCCGCGTTCCGCGACGATCAGCGCCCTGACGGACGGCGAGGTCGTCCGGTTGAGCTACGAAGCCTTCGAGACCCTTGCAGCCCACCACCCCGAGCTCGGCCGGGCGATCCTGCTCGACCTGGCGCGGATCGTGGCGGTCCGACTGCGGGACACGAACGAGGCGCTCGCCCGCGCCACCCGCTGAGCATGTCCGCGACACCGACCTTTCCCGCCATGCCGCAGATGCGGGAGCGGGTGCCGCTGGTGGCGTGGCGCGCTGCTCGGCTGGCCAGTGTCCTGACGGCCGTGGCCGTCTGCGGCCTACTCGTTGCGAACGGCGAGCTCGGGCTGAAGCTGGTTTGGGGTGTGATCGTTCCGGTGCTACCGCTTCTCTTCGTGGTGGCGCCGGGCTTCTGGCGCAACGTCTGCCCCATCGCGGCGGTCAACCAGGCACCACGCGTCTTCGGGTTCTCGCTGGCACGCACCCTCCCCGGAACGGCTCGCCGGTACAGCTTCCTCGTCGCCGTCGCGCTCTTCCTGGTGATCGTGCCGCTGCGGCCGGCCCTGCTCGAGACAAGCGGAACGGCGCTTGCCGCGCTCTTCGCGGTCACGCTCGTCGCGGCGTTCGCCGGCGTCCTCGTGTTCAAGGGAAAAAGCGGCTTTTGCGGGACGTTCTGCCCGCTGGCGCCGGTGCAGCGCCTCTACGGGCAGACACCCCTTCGCGGTCGTCCGGAACAGCCACTGCAACCCCTGCGTCGGCTGCCAGAAGAACTGTTACGGCTTCAACCCGCATGTCGCGCTGACCGCCGACGTCTACGACGAGGACGCGACCTGGTCGGGTTCGCGCAAGATCTTTGCCGGCCTTTTCCCCGGCTTCGTCTTGGCGTTCTTCGCCCTGTCGGAGGGTGAGCACGCCCGAGCTCTACGGCGGCGTCGCGCTTGCCGGGCTGGCGAGCCTCGGCTCCCTGTTCGTGCTGGACGTGCTGTTGGCCGTCTCCAGCGTGGCGCTCGTCACGGTCTACGCGGCGATCGCGCTGACCGCCTACTACTGGTTCACACTGCCGGCGCAGCCGAGGCCCTCGCAAACACCTCGCCGGCATGGCTCATCTGGCCGGCGCATCTAGCCGCCGCGGCGTTCGCCGTGCTCTGGATCGTCCGGACCGTACGGAAGGAGCGCCTCGTTCTCCGGGAGACGACGGCGCCGCGCGCGACAGCGGCCCGCCTTGGTGTCGAGGGAGCGGCGATCCTCGAAGAGGCCGCAGGAGACGGAAGCCCAGAGGTCACGGTCATGCCGGACAACCGCCGGATCGCAGCCGCTTCAGGCTCGACGCTCCTCGAGGTCGCGGAGCGCGGCGGGCTCGCACTCGAAGCCGGCTGCCGGATGGGCGTGTGCGGCTCGGACCCCATCACCGTCGTCGACGGCGCCGAGAATCTCACCGAGCCGACGGCCGACGAGCGCAACACGCTCGACCGCCTTGGACTCGCCGACGGGACGCGCATGGCGTGTTGCGCGCGGGTGCAGGGGCCGGTGTCGGTGTCGCTCGCCGTAGAGATGAGAGCCGCCGGGACGACTACCTGCGAGGACGCGGAGGTGGATCCATCCGTGCGCCGCGTCGTCGTGATCGGGAACGGGATCGCCGGCGTGACGGCCGCGGACCACGTTCGGCGGCGCAACCCCGGCTGCCAGATCGACATCGTCGGGCGAGAGAGGCACAACCTCTACAACCGGATGGCGATCAGCCGTCTGATCTACGGCCGGTCGGGGCATGCAGGGTCTCTACCTGCTGCCCGAGTCCTGGTACGAGGAGAACCGCATCACGTGCTGGCTGAACACACGGGCCGTGCGGATCGACCGCGAGGGCGGGCGGCTCGAGCTGGCGACCGGAGAGGCGTTGCCGTTCGACCGGCTGATCGTCACGGCGGGAAGCAGCAGTTTCGTCCCTCCGATCGAGGGCTTTGGCGCGTCAGGGACGTTCGTGCTTCGCGAGGCAGAGGACGCGATGCTGATCTGCAGCCATGTCCAGGAGTGCGGCGCAAGCCGCGCGGTCGTCGCCGGTGGCGGGCTGCTCGGCCTGGAGGCCAGCTATGCGCTTCACAAGCTCGGCCTCCGCGTGACCGTGCTCGAGCGGGGCGCGTGACTCCTGCAGCGCCAACTCGACGAGCCGGCCTCTCGGCTCCTCCAGAGCTACCTGGAGAACCTGGGGCTCGACGTGATGCTCGGGACTGAGGCAGCGGCGGTCGCGGCCGGCGGACCGGTCAGCGGAGTCGTGTTCCGCGACGGAAGCAGGCTCCCCTGCGATCTCTTCCTCATCTCCGCCGGGATCCGCTCGAACGTGGAGATCGCACAGGAGGCGGGCCTGGAGGTGGGTCGCGGGATCGTCGTGGACGACGAGCTGATGACGAGCGCGCCCGAGATCCTCGCGGCCGGCGACGCCGCCGAGCATCGCGGGACCGTTTCGGGCCTCTGGCCTGCCGCCGTCGATCAGGGCCGCATCGCCGGGATCAACGCCATCGGCGGCCACGAGCGCTACGAGGGGAGCCTGCCGGTGACCATGCTCAAGGTGACCGGCGTCGACATGATGTCGGCCGGACGCTTCGTTCCGGAGCCAGGCGACCTCGTCGTCGGCGACGAGGATCGAGTCGAGGGCCGGTACCGGAAGCTCGTGGTCTCGGACGGTCGGATCGTCGGGGCGATCCTGCTCGGCTACCCGGTGGAGGCGCGGCCGTCGCGGAGGCGATGATGGCCGCGGAGGACATCCGTCCGCTCCTCCCCCGCCTGGAAGCGGGCGACTGGAGCGCGTTCTCGGCGGGCGCCGCGGCGGCCTAGGCGTTACGCGGGGGTAGGTTAGACCGGTGCGCGCTCAGATCAAAGAGAAGCGGGAAGTCGCGAAAGGGACGCTCCTGGTCATCTTCGACCTGCTCGGACGAGAGGTCGACTTCAAGCCCGGGCAGTACTTCTGGGTTGAGCTCCTCGACCCGCCCTACGAGGACGAGAAGGGGCCGCGCAGGCACGTCTCCGTCGTCACCTCGCCGAACGAGCGGGGTGTGCTCGGCCTCTGTACGCGCCTGCGCGAGAGCGCCTTCAAGCGCTCACTCAATGAGTTGCCGGTCGGGTCCGAAGTCGAGGTCGAGGAGCCGAAGGGGAGCTTCCTCCTCCCCGAGGAGACGGATCAGCGATACGTGTTCATCGCCGGCGGCATCGGGATCACCGTCTTCCGCTGCATGCTCCGCTATATCGCCGAGGAACAGCTTCCGCACCGGGTCACGCTCGTCTACTCGAACCGTGACCAGGAGTCCACGGCCTTCCTGGACGAGCTCGTCGAGCTCGAGCAGAGTAATCCCAACCTCCAGCTCGTCCTCACGATGACCGACGACCCTGCCTGGGAGGGCGAGTCGAGACTCATCGACACCGAGCTCCTCCATGAGCATCTCGGCGACGACCTGCAATCGCTCGTCTACTTGATCGCGGGCCCGCCCGCCATGGTTGACGGAGTCGTCGAGACGCTGCAGGCCGCCGGGGTTCCCGAAGGACAGATTCGACCCGACCGCTTCGCCGGCTACTAGTAGGAGGCTTGGCGAGGGCTCATACACTCAACCGAGTGACTGAAGACCGGCTTCAGGCTTCTCTGGATGACCTCGTGCGCGCGCTTGGCAAGCCGCTTGCGCGAGAAGACAAGCGCAGGAACGGGCTCTGCCCGTTCCTGCCCCGTAGCCGCCGTCCGTCGCAACACCTAGCCGACCGCAGTCGCGCCGCGCGGCGGCGGAGCCGTCGCCCGGCTTCCGGACCGTCGCGAAAAGTCGCAAGACTTTTCGCGAAACGGGCCAAAGGCCCAAGTGGGCCGGGCAGGGATCGAACCTGCGACCTTGGGATTAAAAGTCCGCCTGAACGAGCTGCAGCCAACTGCAAGAAGCGGAAACCCCCTGCTCAGAGGGGGTTCCCGTCTTGCAACAAGCTGTCACGAACTGCACCCTACGGAGACGAGCCGGTACGCGCATTCGTACTCGCACGGCGCCGCTCATCTTCGTCGGTGCGCTTCGTCTCTGAGGCTCTTTAACACCGAGCGCTTGACCTTGGCGACGCCGAAGATGCCCGTCTCCTCGCCGCAGATACCGCAAACAGCCACGGGCACCAGAGGCGGCCCTCCATCGACCGGAAACGGCGTGCCCTTCCAGGAGATGAAGCTGTCGCGGGAAAACTGGCATCTCCCGCAGACTTTCACGTTCGCCATCGCTCACTCCTCCTTCGCATTGGGACAACTGCTCCTCTGCAGCCTCGAAAGCTCGGCGAGGCAAAGCGCTCCGGCGGCCTCGAGGCAGAGCTTCGCCGCCTCTCCTTCGTCCCGTTGATCGTCGTCGACGAGGTCGGCTACATCCCCTTTGACCCCGAGGCGGCGAACCTGATGTTCAGCTTGGTCTCGGCTCGCTATGAGCGGGCGAGCATGGTCGTCACCTCAAACAAGCCGTTCAGCGCCTGGGGGGAGATCTTCGGCGACGAGGTGACCGCGGTGGCGATGATCGACCGCCTCGTCCACCACGCCGAGATCCTCTCACTCAAGGGCGACAGCTTCAGGCTTCGCGACAAGGACCTGGGCTCGCCGCCGCCCAGAGACTGATCGCCCCGCCCGCTCCGCGGGCGGGCTACCCCAATCGGGGTGGGTGCGTTTTCAACCGGCGGAAGTGGGTGCGTTTTCAACCGGCTTGCCAGCCGCTCGCAGCATCCGATTGGGCACTGAACACCTTCTGGTGCCCAAATCGAGCGACATCCACGGCAATCCACCGCTATCCGAATTCCGGCGCGCTCGCATCGAGCAGACCAGATTCCCCTTGATAGAGCCAGATACGCTCGCTAGCGTCGGGCTCTGACGCCCCGCTTCGCAATCAGGAGGTCGCCGGTTCGAGCCCGGCTAGCTCCATCAATACTTGCTTGCTTCCGCAGGACAATGAAGTAAGAGGGTCCGTTCTGGCTGCCCGGTCGCCCCAGGTGTCGCTGAGGTCGATCTATTCAGCTCGGGGCTGTTCAGGCCTGTGCCGGAAAGCCCTCACGGTCAGCGCCAGCAGTATCACCGCAGAGGTAACCGCGAGCAGGAAGACGAGGGTGCCGCCCCCGCCGTCCCTCACGTCGACGTCCTCCCCCCAGTACAAGAGGATCTGGGTTGCGGCGAAAGCGAGGAGGGCGAGGACGATCGCCACTCCGAGGGAGCGCCCGGTCACCGCCGGAGTCAGGGCCACGCTCGCGGGACCGCGCCAGAAACGAACTAGCGCCAGCGTGCAAAGGACCATGAAGGCGAGGCCACAGAGAAAGAACAAGAAGAAGCCGACGTAGGCGATCGGTGGCTCCTCGTAGGGCGCGGTGTTGTCGGCAAAAACCTTATCGAGCGCCAGGCCAACGGCTCCGATGCCCAGCGTCAGCAGGATCCAGAAAAGCGGCGACCGCCCCCTCACATCGCGAGCATTGCGTCCATCGTCAGGGTGTCAACGAAAGCGGGTCAACTCCAACTCCACTATGTGTATCGGTTGTCTTGGGGTGGGTCGGGTTGGATCGGTTGTTTTGGCGGCCTCCGTTTTCGGGGCCGGGGGGTGAGGAAGCGCAAACACGGAGGTGTTTTCACACTCATCGGTACTGCGTGCAGGCACGCCTAGTACCTCGTCCGAGGGCTAAACCCACCCATATGGGTCGTTGAAGCGCGAAACGGAAGCTGCGAGCCTTTGAATTTGACGCCCTACAGGGGAGATTTTCTATGACTGCGGTACCAGCACCGTTCCGGCATGTCCGTCGGGTGGCATTGACGTTCGCTTTCGTTCTGGCGGCTGCGGTGGCGGTCGCCGGAGTGCTGCCTGCGCATGCTTCTGCCGGGATTGGTGCGCCCGCAATCTGGAGCGACCAGCCCGACTACGCGCCGGGCGCCACGGTGACGCTGAACGGCGACGGGTGGGGAATCGGCGAGGTCGTGCACATCAACGTCAACGACAGTGCCGGTTCGACGTGGTCACGCGACGTGGACGTGACCGCGGACTTCCTCGGCAACATCACGGACCAGTTCATCCTCCCGGACTGGTTCATCGCGACGTACACGGTCACGGCGACCGGACCGTCGGGCACCGCAACCACGACCTTTACCGACGGCAACGTGAAGTTCGACGTCGCTCCCTCGGGGGCGGAGGCGACGTTCGTGGAGACCCTCTATTCAAACTCGACGACGTGTGCCTCTGGAGCCACCGTTAAGAACGGGTACCCGAAGACGCTCACGAACAGCAACGGGGATAGCGTCGGCGCCGGCAGCAGCGAGTCCGTTCGGATCGCCGCGTCCGCCACGACGACGAACTCTCCGACGAGGTCGTTCCAGGCCTGGTCGAGCACGGACTCCCCGGCCTCGCCGTTCACCGTGATCGGAGGTACGAGCAATCTGAGCATCTGCGTCCCGGGGTTCGGGAGCGGAACGAGGAACTACCAAGCCACCTACGGCAACGCGGCTCCAGTGATCTCGCGCACCAACGCCTCGGTGACCGTGAACGAGGGCGCAGCCGCGTCGAATGGCGGCACCTGGTCCGATGCGAACCCGACGGAGACGGTGACCCTGACGGCGTCCGTCGGAACCGTCACGAAGTCGGGGACGAACGCAAGCGGGACGTGGAGCTGGTCATTCGGAACGACCGACGGCCCCAATGAGAGCCAGACGGTCACGATCACCGCCACCGATAGCCGCGGCCTGAGCACGAGCACGACGTTCAGCCTCACCGTCAACAACGTTGCGCCGACGATCGCGTTCACAAGTGCGCCCGCGTCCGCGAACGAGGGCCAGACGAAGACCTACACCTATTCGATTTCCGACCCGGGCGTGGACACGGTTTCGTCGGTGGCGACGAGCTGCGGCGGCAACGGGACGAAGAGCAACGCCTCGAACACCGACACGTCAGGCAGCTTCGACTGCACCTTCCCGGACGGCCCGGCGAGCTCGACCGTGTCGGCGCAGGCGGTCGACTCCGACGGCGCGGCCGGCAACACGGCGACGCAGGCTGTCTCCATCGCGAACGTCGCCCCGACCGTGACCTTGTCGGGCCCGAACGCGGCCGACGAGGGTCAGACGAAGACGTACTCCTTCTCGGTGACCGATCCGGGTCAGGACACGTTCACGGTCTCGGTCGGCTTCCCGGATTGCGGGTCGGGTGGCAGTCTGGTCGGCGGCTCGCTGTCGACGAGCGCGTCGGGTGGCTCGTTCCAGTGCTCGTTCCCGGACGGGCCCGCCAGTCCGCTGGTGCGGATCAAGGTGGACGATTCCGACGGCGCGGGCTCGAACGTCGCCTCGGTCGCGGTCACGGTCAGCAACGTCGCCCCGAGCGTTTCGCTGTCGGGCGCGAATGCGGCGAGCGAGGGTCAATCGAAGACGTATTCGTTCTCGGTCATTGATCCGGGCGTCGACACGTTCGTGGTCGCGGCCGGTTTCCCGGATTGCGGTACGGGCGGCAGCCTGGTCTCGGGTTCGCTGTCGACGAACGTCTCCGGCGGCAGCTTCGACTGCTCGTTCCCGGACGGGCCGGCGAGCCCGAGCGTGCAGATCAAGGTGGACGACTCCGACGGCGCGGGCTCGAACGTCGCCTCGGTGGCGGTCTCGGTCAGCAACGTGGCGCCGACGGTGAGCTTGTCGGGCGCGAATGCGGCGAACGAGGGTCAGACGAGGACGTACACCTATTCGATCAGCGATCCGGGCGTGGATACGGTCACGTCGGTCGCGACGAGCTGCGGCGCGAACGGGACGAAGACGAACGCGTCGAACACGAACACGAGCGGCACCTTCGACTGCACCTTCTCCGACGGGCCTGCGAGCTCGACGGCCACCGTGCAGGCGACCGACTCGGACGGCGCTGCCGGCAACACGGCGACGCAGGTCGTCACGGTCGCGAACGTCGCCCCGACGGCGGCCTCCGATTCGGTTACGACCGCGGAGGACACCGCGAAGCTGATCACTCTGTCGAGCAGCGATCCGGGCCCCGATGCGCAGACGTTCTCGATCGTCGCCGGCCCGAGCCACGGCTCGCTGAGCACGATCGGCGCGCCGTCCTGCACGGGCAGCGGCCCGAAGACCTGCACGGCGGATGTGACGTACACGCCGAACGCGAACTACGACGGCCCCGACAGCTTCACGTTCAAGACGAACGACGGCCTGATCGACAGCAACACGGCGACGATCTCGATCACCGTTACGGCCGTCAACGACGCGCCGGTAGCGGTCGATGACAGCGCGAGCACGTCGGAGGACACGGCGGTGGCGAAGGACGTGATCACCAACGACACCGATGTGGACAACTCCAACGCGCAGCTGTCGGTCAAGCCGGGCTCGCTCACGGCGATGAACGGGTCGGCGACCCTCGACCCGGACGGCAGGACGATCCACTTCACCCCGGCCGCTAACCTGAACAACGGGAACGTCGGCCCGGCCGGCTTCACGGTCACCTACCGGGCAACCGACGGGGCGCTCGACTCGAACCTGGCGACGCTGACGATCTCCGTCAGCGCGGTCAACGACGCGCCGGTGGCGGTCGATGACTCGGCCTCGACGGCTGAGGACACGGCGGTGGCGAAGGACGTGATCACCAACGACACCGATGTGGACAACACGAACGCGCAGCTGTCGGTCAAGCCGGGCTCGCTGAGCGCGACGAACGGGTCTGCGACGATCGACCCTGACGGGCGCACGATCCACTTCACGCCGGCGGCGAACCTGAACGACGGCAACGTCGGCCCGGCTGGTTTCAAGGTCAGCTACAGGGCGACCGACGGTGCGCTCGACTCGAACCTGGCCACGCTGACGATCTCGGTCAGCGCGGTCAACGACGCTCCGCACGCGGTCGGTGACGACGTGTCTGGCACTGAGGACACCGACAAGACGATGACCAAGGCCTCGCTGCTTGCAAACGACACGGACATCGACAGCGCGACGCTGTCGCTGACGGCGGTCTCGAACGAGCGCGGCGGCACCGTTGAGATCAGCGGCTCGGACGTGGTCTTCCATCCGGCGGCCAACTTGTGCGGCCTGAACGTCGCGAGCTTCGACTACACGGTCTCCGACGGCAGCCTCACGGATACGGGCACGGTCACGCTCGACCTGGAGTGCGTCGATGACGCCCCGGAGGCAGTCGACGACGCGAAGACGGTGCTGGAGGATGCGGCGGCGACGTCGATCAACGTGCTCGGCAACGACACCGACATCGATGGTGGCCCGAAGACGGTCGCCTCGGTGACCCAGCCGCTCAACGGCACGGTCGT
>Ga0136620_10000169_pt1 | contig 28497 bp, 28 predicted proteins | sample AntDrymUQ4162106_2_FD_104806 | JGI IMG/M metagenome (GOLD analysis project Ga0136620, IMG submission 104806) | Polar desert sand microbial communities from Dry Valleys, Antarctica - metaG UQ416 (21.06) | ecosystem: Environmental > Terrestrial > Soil > Desert | place: Antarctica: Dry Valley... | reverse complement strand
CGACGGCGACCGCACCGAGGCGCGAGCCGACGCGCGCCGCGCCGACTCGATCCTCCTCGTGCGCACGGACCCGGCCCGGCACAGGCTGGCATACCTCTCGATCCCGCGTGACCTCCGCGTCGAGATCCCGGGCTTCGGCTCGAACCGGATCAACGCGGCCTTCCAGCTCGGAGGTCCGGCACTGGCGCTACGGACGATCCGCAGCTTGACGGGGCTGCAGGCCAACCACGTCGCCCTCGTCGACTTCGACAACTTCCGCACGGTCATCGACGCGCTCGGCGGGGTGACGATCGACGTGCCGAAGCCGATTCTCTCGAACCGCTTCGACTGTCCCTACGCGACGGAGGCGCGCTGCCGGCAGTGGCAGGGCTGGCGCTTCAGGGCGGGCGAGCAGACGATGGACGGGCACCGCGCGCTGATCTACTCGCGGGTGCGCGAGAACCGCCTCGACCCGGCGGAGAACGATCTCACCCGGGGCGAGCGGCAGCAGGCGATGGTCGAGGCGATGACGGATGAGCTCGTCGGACTGGGCACATTCGTGAGGCTGCCCTTCATCGGCGCCGATCTGGTGCAGCCGCTGACGACCGACCTGAGCGCCGGCGAGCTGCTGCAGCTGGGTTGGGTCAAGTTCCGCTCGAACCCCGGCCGTGCGCTCCACTGCCGCCTCGGCGGCGACCTCTCGAGCGACGGCGGCGCCTCGGTGATCCTCGGCGGCGAGGAGAACTTCGCCACCGTGCGGATGTTCCAGGGCCTCTCGGCGCCGCAGCCGCCGCCGCCGGGCCAGCCGCTCGCGGCCGGCTGCCTGATCGGCTCGCCGACCCGTTAGGGTCGCCCGATGGGAATCCTCGGCTGGATCGTGCTCGGGCTGCTCGCGGGGCTCGTCGCGCGCGCGGTCACGCCCGGCGGCAAGGGCTCGGATGCTTCGGCACGCTCGCCGTGGGCGTCGTCGGCGCGCTGCTCGGGGGCTTCCTCGGCGAGGCGGTCTTCGACGAGGAGATCGACTTCGGCTGGGACCTGAAGCCGTTCCTGCTGGCCGTGGCCGGCGCGGTCGTGCTGCTGCTCGGACTGAACGCGCTGAGGCGACGCTAGAGGCTTGATGTGAAACTCCAGCACGCACGGCTGGTGTGCCAGACACGGGGCGGTTCGGCCGGCTCGGGCTTGCCCGTAGCACCACTACGTGCCGCACCCGATCCGGCCAAACCGCTTGGTCTGCCCCATCCCCGCACGCACTCGAGTTTCACATCAAGCCTCTAGTTGCTACTCGAGTCGGCCGAGGCCGACTTCGCCTCAGCCGACTTCGCCTCACTCGACTTCCCCTCACTGGGCTTCGCCGGAGCGGAGTTGTCGCTCGAAGACGTCGAGCCGTCGGATGACGAGCCCGCGCCCGTGTCGCTGCCGTCCTTTTCAGCGCCCTTGCGGCCGGAGCGGCCGTAGTCGGTGGAGTAGAACCCCGAGCCCTTGAAGTGCACCGCGACCGGATAGAGGAGCTTCTCGACCGGCCCCTTGCCGCACACCTCGCACACCTCGGCGGGCGGGTCGGACATACGCTGGAACGTCTCGAAGGTATGCGCGTCCGGGCAGCGGTACTCGTAGATGGGCATGGCGCACAAGGCTAGCAGCGGGTCCAGCGGGCACTTAAGGGCTCTAATGCAACAAAGCCTGAGCCGCTGGGGAGGCGCTGGGCGGCGCGATTTCGGCGTCCTCAGTCGCATCGATATGCCTGCATGTCGATGCTCCCTGCGTCCTTGCCTCGCACCACCCATCGCACCCCAGCAACGAGGCGTCATTACGTTAGAGCCTCTTAGGCGAAAATCGGGACGCGAGCGATGAGCGAGAGCGCACAGGCAGAGACACGGTCAAGGGGGCTCGGAACGAGTGGGCTCACCCTTCCGGCGGTGCTCGACCGGCACGCGTTCGCGCTGGCGGTGGCGGGGATCACGGTGACGGCGGCCGCGTTTCTCTTCCACCAGCTGCTGGCCTGGCAGCCGCATGAGGACGAGACGCTCGCGCTCTTCGTCGGGCGGTATCCGCTCGACCAGCTGCTCCAGGTCGTGCTCGAGGAGCGCGGCGGTGCGCCCCTTCATTTCGTGCTGGCCTGGATCGTCGCCCACCTCGGGCTCGGGCTCGGCGGGCTGCGGACGGTGTCGGCGCTCTTCGCGGTCGCGAGCCTGCCGCTCGTCGCGCTGCTCGGTCTGCGGCTAGCCGGGCGGCGCCAGGCGCTGATCGCGACGGTGGTCGTCGGCGCGAGCTGGACCTTCCTCTTCCACGGGGTCTACGGTCGGATGTACAGCCTTTTCCTCTTCACGAGCGCGCTCTCGTACCTTGCGCTGCTCATTGCCCTCGATCTTGGCGACCGCCGGAGCTGGTCACTGTGGGCGCTCGCGATCCTGGCGACCGTCGCCACGCATCCGTACGGCGGGCTCGTGCTCGCGACGCAGGGCGCGTACGTCCTCGTCGCCCGGCGCGACCGGCTGCGGCAGGCGCTCTTGGCCGGAGCAGCTGTGGTCGTGCTCGGAACGCCGTTCTGGCTCACGAACCTCGTCCTCGCGGATCGGTTCGGGGTCGGCGTCGGAGGCGGCGGCGAGCGGCTCGGCGGGCCGTGGCCGGTCGCGCGGTACCTGTGGCGCGTGGCCGGTGATTTCACGACCGGCTGGTGGCCGCTGACGATCCTCGCGCTCGTGCTCGTCGGGCTGGGGTTGCGGCGACTGCCGCGCCAGGCCGTCGCCCTCCTCGCCTGCGTGATCGGCGTGCCGACGCTCGCGTTCATGCTGGCTCAGCTCGGCAACGCCACCTCGCCCGAGACGCGACACCTGATCTTCGCGCTGCCGTTGGTCGCGCTTGCGACTGCCGGGGGCATCCTCCGGTTGGGGCGGCTCGCACCGTTCGCGCTCGCGGCGCTGCTCGTCTCGCAGGTCGCGTGGGCATGGGACCGCACGCCGCAGCTCTTCGAGTGGGAGCCCGACGTGCGCCAGACTGCACGCGCGGGGGCCTCGTCCTACCTGGCTGCGACGGGCCGGCCCGACGACGTCCTGTTCGGCTTCGAGCCGCTCTACCTCGGCGCGTGGGAGCGGAATCCGGACTTTCCGCTCACCGTGCTCCCCCGGGCCGACTCGAAGCTCGCCCTCTCGACCCTCCAGGAGCTCGACCGGCCACTCGGCCGCGGGCTCTGGATCCTCGACGCGAGCAGCAACAACAACTTCTCCCCGTCGCTGGAGATCCCGTTCCACACGCCGGAGCCGCGATCCGCCTTCGAGGTGCGCCGCTTCGGCCCCTTCCTCGTCATCCGCACGACGCAACCGACGCGCACGCCTGCGCGCTACCTCGAGCGCGCGGCGCAGGCCCTGCAGGTCGGCAAGTCGCTCTACATCGGCGACGCCGACATCAACCTCGCCACCGTCGAGCGCGCGCGGCGCTCGCTAGCCGGCGCAGGCTGAGCATCCGCGGGAGCGGAATGCTTCGCGCGCCCTTGCTACGACAGCTCCCTCTCTCGCTCCACGAGCTCGCGGTAGCAGGGAGCCTCCTCGAAGGCGGCGAGCCCGGCCGGGCCGGCAGGCCTGCGCTCCTTCGGCCTGACCTTCCGCGCGGTCGCGAGGGCCGCCGAGGCGCCGAGCGCGGCGCCCATGAGGAACGAGCGGGTTCGCGAGCGGCGGTGTTCCCCGTCCATGCCAGGATCGTAGTCCCGTGATCGTCTCCCTGGGTGATCTCCTGCTCGACGTGATCGTGCGCCTCGAGCAGCCGCTCGCCGAGGGCGCGGACGCGGATGCCGTCACCCGGCTCGGACCCGGCGGGCAGGCGGCGAACGTGGCCGCCTGGGTGGCGGAGCTCGGCGGGCGCGCCCGCTTCGTCGGCAAGCGCGCGGCCGACGAGGCGGGCGAGACGGCGGCGCGCGCACTCGAGCGGTACGGCGTCGAGGTGCGTGGCCCCGTCGTCGAGGGTCGCACGGGCACGGTCGTCTCGCTCGTCGGCGCCGACGGCGCGCGCACGATGGCCTCCGACCGAGGCGTCTCGCCCGGGCTCCGCGCCGAGGAGCTCGATCGCGACTGGTTCGAAGACGAGTGGCTCCATCTTCCGGGCTACTCCCTCCTGCGGTCGCCGATCGACGAGGCGGCGCTGCTGGCCGCCGAGCTGGTGGAGGAGGTGTCGGTCGACCTGTCGTCGTGGAGCGCGATCCGCGACTTCGGACCCGAGCGCTTCCGCGCCCGCGTCGAGGCGCTCGAGCCCGCCGTCGTGTTCGCAAACGAGGACGAAGATCGAATCATCGGCGGCCCGATTCCGGGCGCCCTGTGGATCGTCAAGCGCGGCGGCCGCGGGGCGAGATTCATCGACAAGGAGCTACCCGCCCGGCGAGCCGAGGTCGTCGACACAACCGGTGCGGGCGACGCCTTCGCCGCCGGCTGGCTGGTGGGCGGCGCGGAGCTGGCGCTGGAGGCGGCTGCGCGCTGCGTGGCGCAGCTAGGGTCGATGCCTTGAGGCGGTTCGTCGCCATCTCCGAGGAGGTCGGACAGGCGCTCGCGGAGCGCCGTGCCGTCGTCGCGCTGGAGACGACGCTCGTCGCGCACGGGTTCCCGCCGGGGGAGGGCGTGGAGGTGGGGCTCGAGAGCGAGCGTCGCGTCCGGGAAGCGGGCGGGGTTCCCGCCACGATCGGCGTGCTCGACGGCGAGATCCGCGTCGGCCTGACCGCGGAAGAGTTAGGCCGCTTCGGGCCGGATGCGCGGAAGATCGGCCCGCGCGACCTCGCCGCGGCCGTCGTCCAGCACGCGGTCGGCGCCACCACGGTCGGCGGCACGCTCGCGGCCTGCCGCGCGGCCGGGATCGGGTTCATGGGCACAGGCGGGCTCGGCGGCGTCCACCGCGGCTTCCCGAGCCCGCCCGACGTCTCCGCCGACCTCGCCGAGCTCGTGCGCACCGAGGCGCTCGTCGTCTCGTCGGGCGTGAAGTCGATCCTCGACGTGCCCGCGACCGCCGAGCTGCTGGAGACGCTCGGCGTGCCCGTGCTCGGCTTCCGCACCGACGACCTGCCGCTCTTCTACACGGCTCACGGCGGGCCGCCCGTGTCGGGGCGCGTGGAGAGCGCCGAGGAGGCCGCCCGGATCGCGCACACGCACTGGGGGCTCGGCCGCGCGACGTCGGTGCTGCTCGCGCGGCCCGCGAGCGACAGCCTCGACGACGTCGAGCCGCTGATCGAGCGCGCCCTCGTCGACGCCGCCGCCCAGGGCGTGTCCGGCCAGGGCGTGACACCGTTCGTACTCGCCTACCTGCACCGCGAGAGCGACGGCCGCACGCTCGCCGCCAACAGAGACCTGATCGCCGACAACGCAGCACTGGCCGCGGAGGTGGCCGTCGCGTATGCCTCTCTATGACACCGTCCGAGACCTGAAGCTCTCGATCGAGCGAGTCGAGCTCGAGCATCTCTCGCTTCCGCTCCAGCACCTGACCCGGCGCACGACCGTCGTTCACCTCCACGGTGGTGGCCACGAGGGCGTCGGCGAGGACGTCTCCTACGATGAGGCGCTCCAGCTCGCGTTCTCGGGCGAGGCGCTGCCCGACCTGAGCGGCGAGCACACGGTCGACTCGTTCTCCGCGCTCGTCGCAGGCCAGCCCGGCTATCGGCCCTGGGGCCTGGAGTCGGCAGCGCTCGACCTCGCGCTGCGCCAGGCGGGCCGGTCGCTCGCCGAGGCGGTCGAGCGCGATCCGCGGCCGGTGCGCTTCGTCGTCTCGCAGAGCGCCGTCGAGGAGCTGCTGGCGCTCTACCCCGCGCTCCGCTTCAAGCTCGACGCCAGCGACAAGTGGACGGACGAAGTCGTCGCCGACCTCGCCGCCACGGGGGCGGTCGATGTCGTCGACCTGAAGGGCCTCTACGAGGGCGACTGGGTCGACGCGACGCCGTCGGCGGAGCTCTACGGGCGCATCGGCGAGGCGTTCCCGGACGCGTGGCTCGAGGATCCGCGCCTGAACGAGGACACGACGCCCGCGCTGGAGCCGCACCGCGCGCGGCTGACGTGGGACTTCCCGATCCACTCGGTCGCCGACGTGGAGGCGCTGCCGTTCCCGCCGGAGTGCCTGAACTCGAAGCCGTCGCGCTTCGGGTCGGTGCAGCGGCTCTTCGACTTCTACGACCACTGCGAGGAGCGTGGGATTGCGGTCTACGGCGGCGGTCAGTTCGAGCTCGGCCCGGGCCGCGGCCAGATCCAGCACCTCGCCTCGCTCTTCCACGCCGACGCCCCGAACGACGTCGCGCCTAAGGAGTACAACGCCGGCGGCCCGAGGCCCGGGCTGCCGCAGAGCCCGCTCCCACCGCCCTCCGCCGAGCCCGGATTTCGTTAGCTCGAACCGCGAAGCCGGCCCCTTCAGGGATCTTCGCGCCGCTAGTCAGGCGTCGAGCGCGCCCAGAAGCGTGTCGAGCTCGAGCAGCTCGAGCGACTGGAGCTTCGCGCTGCCGCGCGCGCCGAGGGCGAGCGAGACCTTCGCGATCGTGGCCGCGTCCGGCGCCTCGACGACGTTGACGAAGTCGTACTCGCCGATCGTCGCCCACTGGTGCAACACCTTCGCACCCAGCTCCTCGACGTCGCGGTTCACCTCGCGTAGCCGGCTCGGGTTGGCCTTCAGCGTCTGCACGCCCTGCGCGGTCAGCGTCGTCAGCATCAGGTAGGTCGGCATCAGCGGCTCCTCTCGGCTCGGGCAGCCGATCCTACTCGGGCCGCCTGGTCGACGTAGAGCAGCGCGCCGCCGAGGAAGAGGAGCGGCGAGAGGACGAGGTCGGCGAGGCCGAGCGCGATCCGCTCGCCCGAGTCCCCGAGGTCGCGCAGGAGCAGCACAAGCATCAGCTTCACGAGCCCGAACAGGATCACGAGCGTCGCGAGCGCTCCGAACGCGTGGACGAAGTCGGCACGCCCGAGCGCCACGGCCCTGCGCAGGGCGGCGGTGACGGGCAGCCGCTCGATCACGAGCACGGGCACGACGAGCCCGAGCAGCGCGAGCCAGGCGATCGCCGGAAAGACGTAGACGAGCGAGAGAAAGGCGGCCGGGACGAAGACGAGCGCCCCGACGACGACCGCGCGCGCGAGCTCGACGGCGTCGGGCCGCACGCCGCCGACGAGCGCCGCTGCGGCGGTGAAGGAGGCCGCCATCAGGGGCGCTCCGGCGGCGAGCACGAACGCCTGCTCGAGCGTCTCGCGCCCGGCGGAGATCTGGTTGATCACGGTGAGGCTGAGCCCGAGCGCGAGCGCCGCCCACACGTGGCGGCCGTAGAGCCTCAACGTCTCGGCGACGAGCTGCCCGACGGTGCGGGTCTCGGGCGGGAGCGGCGGCGGCAGCGGCTCCTTGATCACGCGGCAGACGCTACCGCCACGAGCCGCGGCAGCCGCTCGGCCAGCGTCGCGAGCGCCTCGTCGAAGCGCCATTTCGCCCGATCTGGCTCGTCGATCTCGTTCGCGACCACGCGCACCTCGACGGCCGGCACGCCGGCGAGCTCGGCCGCGCGCAGAACCGCGAAGCCCTCCATCGCCTCCACTTGAAGCTCGCTCGCCGTGCCACCGACGCGCGCGCTCGTCCCGATCGGCAGTGCGGGCAGGTCGGGGAAGGCTGCGCGGAGCGCTCCGAGAAGGCGGACGTCGGGCGCGACGCGGTCGACGACGGGGATCGCCGCGCCGAGGTCGCAGTAGACGGCTTCGATCCCGAGCACGGTCGTCCCCACGGCGAGCCCGCGCGCACCGGCGATCCCGACGTGCAGCAGCGCCGACGGTCGCCGCTCGGCGAGAACGCGCGCCGTCGCAGCCGCCGCCTCGACGGGCCCGATCCCGCACTTCAGCGACTCTGCGCCGGCGACCGCAGCAAGCTCGCGGCCGGTGGCCGCGACGACGAGGACATGGTCGTAAGAGCGAGCAGACACGAGTCGCGCCCGACCCTATCCTCGAAGGCATCGAGGAGCTGCCCTAGAGGGAATCGAGGAGCGGAGCCTGCGCGAGCCGGTGACGGAGACGCTGATGTACCGCGAGCTCGGTCTGCAGATCGAAGCGATGTACGACCGCAACGCGCGGACGATCCGGCCGCTGCTGGTGCTTCCGCCTCGCTTCCTCTCTCTGACACTCGAAGTCGCCACATGGGTCGTTGCCCTCTGGAGGTCATGATGTCCGAGCCAAGCCCAAAGCCGAGGCCAAAGCCTGAGCCTCAGTGGCCGGACCTGTCCAAGCCCGACACGCGCGGCGGCGGGTAGCCGGCTAGCCCAGCTCGGCCGCGAGGCTCTCGGCCTCGTCGACGAGCGTCCCGATCGCGTCGAGCCCGGCCGACCAGAAGCCGGGATCGCCGAGATCGAAGCCGAGCCGGGAGGCGAGCTCCGCCGGCGGCGCCGAGCCGCCGGCGCGCAGCAGCTCGAGGTACGGCTCGACGAGCGAGTCGCCCTCCTCGACGTAGCGGCGGTAGATCGCGAGCGAGAAGAGATAGCCGAACGCATACGCGTAGACGTAGCCCGGTGCCGCGATGAAGTGGGGCACGTAGCTCCACCAGATCCCGTAGTTCTCGGTCACCTCGACGGCCTCCCCGAGCATCCGCTCCTGCTCGGCCCGCCAGAGCTCGGAGACGCGCTCGACCGGGAGCTCGCCGTCCTCGCGGCGGCCGGTGTGGATCGCGTGCTCGAAACGGTTGAGGGCGACCTGTCGGAAGACGGTCGCGATCGTGTCGTCGATTCGGCTCACGAGCAGGTCGAGCCGGGCGCGCGGATCGTCCTCGCGCTCGCGCAGCTTCTCGAAGGTGAGCGCCTCCGCGAAGACCGAGGCTGTCTCGGCGAGCGTCAGCGGCGTCGAGGCGTTCAGCAGGCCGAGATCCTGCGCGAGCACACCGTGCAGGCCGTGGCCGAGCTCGTGCGCGAGCGTCAGCACGCTGCGCCGCTCGCCCGCGTAGTTCATCAGCACGTACGGGTGCACGTCGGGGACGAGCGTCGCGCAGAAGGCGCCCAGCATCTTCCCCGGCCGCACGGCGGCGTCGATCCAGTCGCGCTCGAAGAAGCGGCCGACGACGTCGCCCGCGGTCGGAGAGAAGTCCGTGAAGGACTCGAGCACGAGCTCCCGCGCGTCCTCCCAGGCGATCGTGCCCGGCACCTCCTGGAGCGGCGCGAAGCGGTCGTAGTCGGCCATTCGCTCCAGGCCGAGCAGGCGCGCCTTGAGCGCGTAGTAGCGCTGCGGGATGTCGTAGCGCGCCACGATCGCCTCGACGAGGCTGTCCGCGGCCTCGTCGGGGATCTCGTTCGCGAGGTTTCGCGCCGAGATCCAGGTCCCGTAGCCGCGCAGGCGATCCTCGATCGCGCGCTCGTTCAGGATCGTGTTCAGGATGTAGCCGCGCGTGCGCACGCCGGGCCGGAGCGCGTCGGTCACGGCCTCGGCGACCTGCCTACGCTCGCTCTGCTCCGTCGCGCGGGAGAGGCGAGAGAGCGCCTCGTCGACGGAGACCTCGCTGCCGTCGAGGTCGATGCGCAGATCGGAGAGCAGCTCGTTGAAGAGCCGGCCCCACGCGCTCGAGCCGGTGAGGCTCTTCTCGGCGGAGATCTTCTCCTCGGGCTCGGAGAGCAGGTAGGGCCGGTAGCGGCGCTCCGAGCGGAGCACCGAGGCGTAGCGCTCGAGGGCGGGATCGGCGAGCAGGCGCTCCGCGATCTCGTCGTCGAGGCCCGCCCACTCGAGGTCGAAGAAGAGGAGCTCCGTCTCGATCTGCGTGTTCCGCTCGCGCACCTTCTGCACGAGCGCGCCCCGGGCCTGGTCGGAGCTGTCCGCGGCCAGGCGCAGGCGCGCGAAGGTCTCGACACGCGTCATCGAGGACTTCAGCCGCTCGAGCTCGGCGACAGCGCCGTTGAGCTCCCCCGCCGACCGCTCGCCGAGCCTGCCACGATGGCGCTCGCGAAAGGCGCTCGCCTCGGCCGAGGCCTCGTCGAGGTCGGCGAACAGGCGCGGATCGTCCGGCCCCTCGTAGAGGTCAGTGAGATCCCACTCGACGGCCTCGGCCCCGGTCAAGGTCGCGCTCACGACGAAGAACCTACCGGCTCGGGCGGTGAGGGCGTCGACCAGGTCGGCTCGAAAGTACCCAGTGCGCAGAGGTGCGGTCAGCCGTACCCGCAGACGCCGGCGAGCCGCATCCCGGTGGGGCCCTGCCGGAGGCAAGCTGCACCCACAGAGCGTCGAGCGGGAAGGCCACAGCGGCTCTCCCTCCCTCCGGCCGCCACTCCCTCCGGCCCTTCCCGCTCCGCCCTTCCCCAGAGGCGCCCGCTCTCCCCGGGCGCGTCACCCTGCGGCTGCGACGACCGAATGGCGGCGCTCGGCTGGCCGGCGGGCGAGGACGAGGCCCGTCACGATGATCCAGATCGCCGAGAGGAGCAGCGCGACGAAGTCCGCGTACGGAACGAACAGCGCGATGCCGAGCACGAGCGCGGGCCAGCCGAGCCAGCCATGCGAGCGAGGGTGCGCCAGCAGGGTGCCGGCCGCCCCGCCATCAACACCCCGGTCCTGCGTTGAGGGCGACCCAGGCGTTGCCCACCAGCAGGTTGAGCGCCTCCAACGCACCGGCGGACGCACCGTTGTCGACGCTGTCCACCAACGCGAAGTTCGTCATCGCTACTACGAGGACCGCCGCGCCGGCGAGTAGGCTGCCGCCGACGAAAACCCGCTCCCACACGAGCTGGCGTGCCTGAGCTGCGCCCCCGCGGCTGCGTGCCGTGCAGAAGAACGGGACGCTGCTCTCAGCGTCTTCGACGACGGCGTCGGCGGCGCCGTCGCACGCCGAGGCTCCGGTCTCGCCGGCCTCCAGGATCGCGTGGCCGCCGCATGGCGGCACGCTCGAGATCGCCAGCCCTCGCGGCAAGGGCACACGAATCGAAGCGACGCTTCCGTGCGGCTCGTGATCGCCGAGGACACTGTGCTCGTACGCGAAGGCCTCGCGGGCCTGCTCGAGGACGCAGGCCATGACGTCGCCGCGTCGGCGACGCCGAGTCGCTGCTCGCCGTGGTCGCAGAGCACGAGCCCGAGCTCGGGATCGTCGCTGTCCGCATGCCGCCGACCTACGAGGACGAGGGCATGATGGCGGCGATCGAGATCCGGCGCACACATCCGCGAACCGCCGTCCTCGTCCTCTCCCAGCACGTGGAGAGCCGCCACGCCGTCGATCTCGTCGGCTCGGGTGGCGGCTTCGGCTACCTCCTCAAGGACCGAGTGCTCGACGTGGACGAGTTCCTGGAGGCCGTACAGCGCGTGAGTCACGGCAGCTCCGCCCTCGATCCGGAGGTCGTCAGGCAGCTGTTCGCACCCCCGCAGGACGATGATGCACTGGCCCAGCTCACCCCGCGGGAGCGCGAAGTCCTGGGGCTGATGGCAGAAGGCCGAACCAACGCGGGCATCGCCAAGCACCTCTGGCTCACGGAGAAGACCGTGGAGACACACGTCAGCTCCATCCTCGGCAAGCTGGGTCTCTCCCACTCAGCAGAAGGCCATCGCCGCGTCCTCGCCGTACTCACCTACCTTCGGGCCTCGGCTGCCGAGGCGAGCTTCGGCGATACTCACCTCGTGGACGGCTACACGATCTTCCACGCGGACGAGCTCGACTGGCAGCCGCGGCGCGAGGGCGACGCGCGGCTCGCGGCGGGGCTGTCCGACGGGCTGACGCGCTCGCGCGCGAACCTCTTCCGCTACCCACCGGGCGCGGTCGGGCGCCGGCACATCGACCCGATCCAGGAAGAGGTCTTCGTCGTCCTCGAGGGGACGCTGACGATCCACATGGGCGAGGGCGACGAGCCGGAGCGGCACGAGCTGGCGCCGGGGAGCGTCCTCGTCGTCCAGCCGGGCACCGCGCTCCAGCTCTCGAACCGCGGCGATGGCGAGCTCAGGCTGTTCATCTATGGCGCGCCGCCCGAGCGCGGCGAGGCCACGTTCCTGCCGCCGGTCGGGTGAGCGCCTTCGACGACATCCGCGGCCTCGTGCCGAGGAAGGTCTGGGAGGGGATCACCGCCCAAGCCGTCCACGGCGAGCGGCTGACGCTCGAGGTCGTCGAGCTCGAGCCGGGCGCGGTCGCCGAGGAGCACAGCCACGAGCACGAGCAGCTCGGGCTGGTGCTGCGCGGCTCACTCCGCTTCCGCGTCGGCAGCGAGGAGCGCGAGCTCCGCGCCGGCCAGACGTGGGAGATCCCCTCGAACACGCCGCACCGCGCCGAAGCAGGACCCGACGGCGCGACGGTGCTCGATCTCTTCGCTCCGCCGCGCTCCGAGTGGCGAGGACGAGATCTGCTTCTTCGAGGTAGCTCGGCATGCGCTCGACGCTACGCCGGGGTCTCTTTCGCGGAAACGTGGGAATCTGTCTGGCAGGCGAAGGCGAGCCGGCTCATGCTTAATAGCCGAGTTGACGATCCACCTCGCCGGAGCAGGCGGCAACCCGGCGGTCTCGTTGCGCTGCTGACGCTCGCGCCGCTGGAACGTGCACGGCGCCCGAAGGTTGCAGGCGCGGCCGCCGGCGGCTCACGGCTCTGACGACCCAGGTAGGTGAGCGCTTCTGGACGTCCGCACGCCACCAGTTTCGCCAAGCTGCCCCGTCTCACGCGCGAGACGGCGGCATTCGGCTTGAACATGCGGTCGCAGCCCAGGACGAATTCGTTTACCCCATGACGATGGTTCAAGTTGCTCAGAGCAACAATCCCACTCGCGGGACCCGGAGCGGCGCACTGAGGAGGGAACCGTGCCGCCGGGGTCGTCGGCGGCACGGTTCAGCTTTCGCAGGTAGGCTCGTTCCGCTAGCGCGCAGGCCGGAAGTAGTGTTGTTTCCGCCACTTCGCGATCTGCTCGGCGATGTGAGCGGACTGTTCGTCGGCGGCCCGGAAATGGATGCCGGACCACACGCGCAGGTCGACGATCTCATCGAGCGCATCCGACAAGCGCGTGTAGCTCCGCGTGAGCCCGGCGGTGTTGGTGTCGCTCCAGGCCAGCTTGTCCGTCCCGAAGAAGTCCCGCAGCGTCTCGACGTGCGAGCCGCTGACACCCAGATGCCCGGAAGGATGCTCCGGATAAGGGGGATTCGGGATCAGTGGCAGCCAATTGGGATCGGCTTCGGTTGCCGCGTTGCCGTCGGTGTCGGCCTCGCGGATCGCCGTGATCGGCCTCCAAAAGGACCAGTGCGCCTTGTCGTCCCAGATCGTGATCGCAGAGTCGGCCCCAGCCAGGTAGATCTGCGCGTAGAGGCGGGCGCCGTCGGCGGTGGAGAGTCCGTGCTGCACGTCCATCGCCCGAACGATGCGGCCCCAGGTGCGCGGCGGGTGCTCCGCCCAGTAGCGCGCCGAGTTCGTCTGATCAGCGGTTCGCGTCGTGCTCACGGCGGAACCGATCGACTTGACCTCGTTGAACTCCCGCGCGTACTGCGGGCTCGTGAGCTCGTGCGGTCCCTTGCTGCGGAACTGCGACGAGCTGTCGATTAGGAACGGCTTGACGTCCTTGACCCAGGCGGTCGGGTCGTTGACGAACCCCGGCAGGACCGGCCGCCAGGCGCCGGGCACGGCTCCGACCAGGAAGCGGAACGGCCCGAAACGGCCGTCCGCGGTACGGGCCGCAATCATCGCCGCGGCAGCAGCCTCTCCCACGGCGATCCCGCGCGTCTTCTGCGAGCCGTCCGGGATCATTGCCAGCGACACCGCGTACTGGGCGTCGAGCACCGGCTGCTGTGCCGGAACGATGTTCAAGAGCACCCGGTACGCCGCGGTCGCCGCCGCTGCGTCCTGCGAGTCGAACGGCGTCGCCAGGCGCGACGTCAGCAGATACCCCTCGTACCCGCCGTCGATCGCGTTCACCGCGTCATAGACGGCGCCGTGAACCATCGCCAGGTGCAACATCGAGACGGTCGGTGCTTGCCCGGCGGTGACGATCAGCGCGTTTGTGGCGTTCAGGTTCCACTGCGTCACCGAGCTTGCGCGTGCAGGTGTGGCTGTGACGAACGCAGCAAGCGCGGCGGCGAGCACGACCAGACCGGCCGCGGCAGCGAACGGAGCGAGTGCGAATCGCCTCTTCATGGTCATCTCTTTTTCCTCTCCTGACGAGACCGCCTCGACGACTCGGAACGGCTCGAGCCCGGCTCGCTGCGCGACCAGCGCAGCGTCCCGGCTCGAGCCCGCGTCGAAGACGAAGAAGCAGATCTCGTCCTCTGGAATGTGGATGGCGCCGTCGAAGCGGACGCTTGTTCCGGTGCTCGTCTGCTCTTCGGCTGCAGAGCGGGCCCGCCGCTCGCGCGCGGCGCGCTCTCCAGCACGACCGCGAGCGAGGTAGGTCTCGACGAGATAGCTCGGCACGTGATCGACGCTACGACCGCGCCTCCTCGGAGGAAACGCGAGAACCCCTGAACTTTGCACGACGGGGCGTTGCGGACCGGAACCGTAAGGAGCGGATCCCGCCGGCGCCTCGACGAAGATCACGGGCGCGGCGAAGCACGTCCGCACGAGCTGCTGTCAGGTGTCTCCAGCTTCATCCCTCACTCGTCTCGATTCGCTGCCTCACGCCGGTGTCGTACCCACCGATTCGACCGCAGGGCGCGCGTTGGTGGAATAGGACGAACGTCGTATCTTGTGATGATGACCACGATCAGCGAGCGGGATACAGCCGCGCTACTGGAGCTCGTGCACGATGGCGCCACCGACGTCAGTCGCGAGCCGTTCCCCTCGCGAGTGCTGCTTGCGCTCTCGCGGCTCATCCCCTCCGACGCGTGTGTCGGGTACCAAGAGGCCGATGTTGCCGGGAGATTTCGCGTCGTCGACCAGGTCGAGGTCGTCGGGGAGCAACCGTCGCCGGCGACCGAGGCCGCATTCGACACCCTCGGCTGGCAGAACCCGATGCATTGTCGCCTCCACGCACACGACAACGGGGTGCTTCGGCTCTCGGATTTCCTCATGCGTCGCCAGCGACGCACCCTCGAGTACGACGAAGTCGTCTGGCGGCCACATGGGATCGACGACTCTCTCCGGCTATGGCTGCCGGCCGAGCAGGGCCGCTCGCGATCCATCTACCTCGAGCGCAGTGGGAAGAACTACACGAACAGGGAGCTGATCCTCCTCTCGCTGCTTCGACCGCACCTCGTCCGAATGCGCGCCAATGCCGAATCCCGTCGCCGATTCGGCCCACACAAGGGGATGACGCCGCGTGAAGCGGAGGTGCTCGGCTTGATCTCGCGTGGCAAGACGAACAGGGAGATCGCCACAGTCCTCTTCATCTCGCCGCACACCGTGCGAAAGCACATCGAGAACATCTTCGAGAAGCTCGAAGTCCGCACTCGCACCGCTGCGGCTCTCTACGCAACGGACGCCGCTCTCCTGAAGAGCGCCACCAGCTGAGCCACGCCGGCCCAGACGTCCTTGCGAGTCGTCACATCTCGCTGGAGGCCGCTGCCGACGCGGGCATCGCCCCAGGAGGGAGCGGCTCCTCGTCCCTTGCGGCGATCGGGCCGGCGAGGGCCATGGACGTCGTTCGGTGCAGCGTGCGGGCGAGCTGCGTCCGGGAGCGGATGCCGAGCTTCGCGTAGACGTGCGTGAGGTGCGTCTCGACGGTGCGCTCGCCAAGGAAGAGCGCCGCGGCGACCCCGCGGTTCGTGCGGCCTTCGGCGACGAGTGCCGCGACACGATGCTCGGCCGGAGACAGGCCGCCGTTATGGGCGCGCCCGCCGATCCGGCCGAGCTCCGCGCGCGCCTTAACTTCCCAGCCGCGGGCGCCGAGCTGCTCGAAGCCGGCGAGCCCGGCTTCGATCGCCTCGCGGGCCGCCCGCTTCTGCCGTCCGCGCCGACGGACGATGCCGAGCGCCAGCAGCGCCCGTGCGCGCCCGAAGGGGTCGCCGACCGACTCGTGCTTCGCCACCGCGGCCTCGAGCAGCGCGACTGCCTCTTCGTGGTCGCCGACCGCGGCCGCGAGCAGTCCCCGGCAACGCGCCGCGCCGGCCAGCTCCCACGAGCTCGCCTGCCGCACGGCGTCCGCCTCCCAGGAAGCAAGAATCGCAGCGCCGTCGTCGAGCCGACCCAGCTGGAGCAGCGCCTCGACGTACTCCGCGATAACGGAACGACGCCAGTCCGCCGAAGCCGGCGGCGTGCTGTTCGCAATCGATCTCCTCGAAATGCTCGACGGCGACTCCCGATTGGCCACCCCAGTTCTCGAGCAGGCCGAGCAGGGAGCGAATCTCCCACGACGTGAACTTGACCTTTGCCTCGGCCTCCCCCTCGGTGTCCTTGTGCGTCAGCGTCCGCTCGGCCAGCTCGCGAACTGCGAGCTCGTCCCCGTCATGGGCCGCAATGAGCGTTTGGAGCGTCAGCGCGAGGCAGGTCTGATCCTCGGGCGCGTAGTGAGCCTCGAGCTCGCCCAGCCGATCGGCGTAGCTGCGTGCCAGCTCCCAATGTCCGGTGCGGTGCTCGACGAGCGCGAGAAAGTAGAGCGTCGCGATCGCGCGCCCCTCGTCGTGGTCGCTCGCCCAACCATGGCACTCCGAGAGGATCTCGCGCGCCTCGTCGGGTCGGCCGGCGATGAGGAGGCACTGGCCGTAGGCGTACGTTGCCGCGTTGACGGAGGCTTGGTCGCCCCACGACCGGGCGAAGCGGAGCGCGCCTTCGACCAGCTCCAGCCCGTCCGGCTCACCCGCCAGGAACCGAGTCGCCGCAAACGGGATGTGGGCACGCGCTGCGAGCGGAGCGTCGACCCGCGCAGCAAGCTCGACAGCCGCGCGGGCGTGAACCTCGGCGACGGTCAGGCCTTCGGTGTTCTGCAGCTGCCACGCAAGGAGCTCGTGGAGGAGGAGCTCCAGCTCGGGGAGATCCGGCTTCTCTGCGAGCGCGTCGGAGGTACACCACCGCGATACGGGGCTTCCCCACGTTCACCCAGATCTCGCCGAGCACCCCGAGCGCCTGCGCGCGCGCGCACGGCCCGGCGCCGCTTGGGCGAGCACCTCCTGCCCCAGCGAGCGCGCCTTGCCGGGCGTGCCGGACGCGACGTGGTCGCGAGCGGCCTGGAGCAGACGGCGATGCGCATCCTGCGCGGCATCCGCCGGCGTTCGCCGGCCCGCAAGCTCGGCCAGCTCGGCCGCGACGGTGATTGCGCCGCGAGCCCGCGCGACGGAAGCCGCCTGCTCGAGCTCGCGCGCGACGCCTTCCCCGGGCTCCTCGTCAGCGAGCGCCAGGTGGCGCGCACGTGCGACCGGCTCCGTGACGACCTGCGCTAGGCGGCCATGGAACGCGCGCCGTTCGGCGGCCGGCGCTTCGCGGTACACCGTGGATGAGAGGAGTGGGTGCGTGAACCGCACCTCGTCGCCGACGACCTCGATCACGTCGGCGGCCAGTGCCGGCGCGAGCGCCTGCTCGTCGGAGCCGACCACCTCTAACGCCGCGAGCGTCGACCGACTCGATACCGCGAGGGCCAGGAGAGCCTCCCGCGTCTCAGCCGGAAACGGTGCGAGACGGCGCCGGACGAGCCCGGCCAGCGTCTCGGGAATCGGAACGACCTGCGCAGCGCGGTCGAGGCCTCGAGCGAGCTCGAGCGCGTAGAACGGGTTGCCGCCCGAGACCTCGTGAAGTCGGAGCAGAGCCGGCCGCGCGAACGTCTGGCCGAGCCGCGTTTGGACGAGCCTGTGGATTGCTCCCATGCTGAGCGGACGCACGTGCAGCCGCTCGGTCTGGTCTGTGCCGAGCGTCTCCTCCAGCACGCGAGGATCCGCGTAATCGCCGAGACGCCGAGCCAAGAGGAGCAGGACGTGCTCGTCGCGAAGCCGCCGCAGCCCGAATTCGAGCGCGCTCGCCGTGGCGGCGTCGAGCCACTGGACGTCGTCGACCGCGAGCACGAGCGGCTCGTCCCGGCTGAGCCGCTGCAGCGAGCTGCGGACGGCTACCCCCAGTGCCCGCGGATCCGCTCGGCCCGGCATCTCGTCGATGAGCAGCGCGACCTCGAGCGCCCGCCGCTGAGGCGCCGTCAACTCCGGCAGCACCTCCTGGGCGACACCGTCCAGTAGGTCGCCCAGGCCGGTGAGCGCGAGTGGCTTCTCCGCCTCGGTCGGCCGCGCCGTCAGAACACGCAAGCCCTGCTCGCGCGCTGCCTCGACGCCGGCGCGCCAGAGTGTCGACTTGCCGATCCCCGCCTCGCCGCTCAGGACGAGCGCAGCGGGGCCGTTCGCCGGTCGCACCACGAACTGATGCAGCGCGGCGAGCTCCTCGTCCCTGCCGACGATCTCGAGTGCCATCTTTCTCTTGTGATCGTGACAGGGCGAAGCGACGATTACGAGGCCGCGAAACCCTGGACGTTGCTCAGTGGAGCGTGCGCGCCAGCTCCGTGCGGGAGCGGATGCCGAGCTTCGCGTAGACGTGCGAGAGGTGCGTCTCGACAGTTCGCTCGCCGAGGAAGAGCGCCGCGGCCACCTCGCGGTTCGTGCGCCCCTCGGCAACGAGTGCCGCAACACGCCGCTCGGCCGGGGTCAACCCTTCCTCCCGCGTGCGACCCCCGATGCTGCCGAGCTCGGCGCGCGCCTTCTCGACCCACCCGCCCGCGCCGATCGCCTCGAACCCCGCGAGCGCCCCCTCGATCGCCTCGCGCGCCGACCGCTTCTGCCGGGCGCGCCTGCGGATGACACCGAGCAGGAGGAGCGCCCTCGAGCGGCCGAACGGGTCGCCGACCTCCTCGTGCAGCGCAACCGCCTCTTCAAGGAGCGCGGTGGCTGCCGTGACGGCGCCGTCCTTCGCCGCGACGAGCCCGCGACACCGAACGGATTCCGGGACCGCCCAGCGGTGTCCGAGCCTCCGGGACTCCGATTCCCAGCGATCGAGCAGCTCCAGAGCGTCGGCGTCCCGATCGACCTCGAGCAGCGCCTCGACGTGGTCGGCAAGGTGGATCGACGTGGCGAGGCCGAAGCCCGCCGTCTGCCGTTCCTCGTCGAAGGCCTCGAACCGCTCGAGGCCGCGCACGGGCTCTCCTGCCCAGTGGTCGAGGATGCCGAGCAACGCTAGATGCCCGCGCCCCGTCGACATTCCACCTCGCGCCTCGGCGTAGCCGTAGGCGCGCTCGGCGAGGTCTCGCGCAAGCCGCTCGTCTCCCTGGTAGAGCGCGACGCGCGCGAGCGGCATGTGCACACCGGGCTCGTCCAACTCATGACCCGCGTACTGAAACGTGAGCTCCCGGAACAGCTCCGCATGCTTCCGCGCAAGCGCCAGTCGGCCGGCCCGCTCCTCGACGAGGGCGAGGTACCAGAGAGCGTCCGCCGCGGCGGGCTCGTCCCGCTCTGCGACCGAGCGCAGACGGGCGGCAAAGACGAGCCGTGCCTCGTCGATCCGCCCGGATCAGAGGAGGCAATGGCCCCAGGCCATCGTCGCTGCGTCGATCGCGCCGGCGTTGCCGGAACGTCGCGCATGCTCCGCCGTGCGTTGCGCCAGCGCGAACGACTCCGGCTCGCCCTGGTTGAAGCGGACGACGGCGAGCGTGGCGAGCGCGCGGGCCGCGAGCGCATCGCTGCCCAGTGGCTCAGCGAGCCTGAGCGCCTCGCGCGCGTGGCGCTCTGCGACGGCCAGACCTTCGCTGATCCGGGTGCCGAGTGCGAGGTTGACGTGGAGCTCGAGCTCGAGCTCCAGTGGGACGTCCGACTCGCGTAAGGCTTCGCGGAGGTACTCGACCGAGGGCTTGATCTCACCGGCCATGCCCTCCAGCTCACCGAGCAGCGCCAGCGCCTCCGCACGGGCAGGTCCAGGACTCGCCTGCTCGAGCAGCTCACGGCCCAGCACGAAGGCGCGCTCTGCCGACCCCGCCGCCAAGTGATCCCTCGCCGCGCGCACGACGCGGTGGCGGCGATCCTCCTCCCGGTCCGCAGGGGTGGATCGCGCCGCCGACTCGCCGAGCTCCGCCGCGACCGACGGGGCGCCGCGCGAGTGCGCGAGCCCCGCCGCGTCCTCCAGCAAGCTCGCGATCCCGGCGTCCTGCCCCTCCAGCGCCGCCGCGACGTGGCGGGCGCGGCTGACGGGATCGTCGACCACGTTGGCGACGAGCCGGTGCGCGCGGCGGCGCTCGGCTGCCGTGGCCTCCGCGATCGACGCCGACGCGAGCAGGGGGATGGACGAACCGGACCTCTCCGTTCGCCAGCTCGACAACGTTCGTTGCGACGGCCGGAGCCAGCGTCTTCGCGGCGATTCCGGCTGCCTCGACCAGCTCCATCGCGGGTGTGCCGACGACGGCGACGACGAGCAGCGCCGCCCTCGTCTCCTTGGGAAGGGCGCGAACCCGATCGCCGACGAGGCGCTCGAGCGACTCCGGCACGGGGAGGGGCTTAGCGGGATCGAGAGGTGCGCGCGCCGCCGAAAGCGCCCGGGCAAGCTCCAGGGCGTAGAACGGGTTGCTGCCCGACACCTCGTGCAATCGCAGCATCGTGGGGCACGGGAACGTCCGGCCGAGCCGGTCGCGAACGACGCCCTGGATCGCGCCCAGGCTGAGCGGGCCGACGAGCAGTCGCTCGATGCCTCCGCGAAACGCCTGCTCGAGCGCGGTCGCCTCCCCGCGGCCCCGACGAGCGAGGAGCGCCCTGACGGGCTCACGATCGAGCCGCCGCAGAGCGAACGACAGCGCATCGGCCGACGACGTGTCGAGCCACTGGACGTCATCGATCGCGATCACGATCGGACCACGTTCGGCCAGCGCCGAGAGGGCGCTGTGCACAGCCACCGAAAGCGCACGGGGGTCTGCTGTCGATCCGTCGCCGTCCCCGTCGAGCAGAAGCGCAGCCTCGAGCGCCCGCCGCCGCGGAGCCGAGAGCTCCGGCAGCACCTCGGCGGCGCAGGCCTCGAGCAGGTCGCCGAGCGCAGCGTGCGCGAGTCCCTGCTCGGCCTCCGCGGGTCGGGCGCTGAGCACGCGCAGCGACCGTTCCCGTGCCGCCTCGACCCCGGCCAGCCAGAGCGTCGACTTGCCGATGCCGGCGTCGCCCTCGAGCACGATCGCGGCCGGTCCCTCGCCCGCCCCGTCGAAGAAGGCGTGCAGGGTGGCGATTTCGTCTTCCCTGCCGACGATCTCCACTGCCACCGTGCGCCCATGCTGACGGTGCAGCAGCGATATCGAGTGTCAGGCCACCGCCGGCGCCGCAGCCTCGGTCTTCGCGAAGACGAGCTCGCCCTCCTGCGCGTCCACCACGATCGTGTCGCCCTCGGCGAACTCACCTTCGAGCAGGCGCAGCGCGAGCGGGTTCTCGACGAGGCGCTGGAGCGCGCGCTTCAGCGGCCGCGCGCCGTAGGTCGGATCCCACCCCACCTCGGCTAGCAGCTCCTTCGCGGCGTCGGTGAGCTCGAGCGAGAGCCGCCGCTCGGCGAGGCGCGCGCGCAAGCGCTCGAGCTGGAGCTCGGCGATCTCCGCTAGCTGCTCCTTCGCGAGCGGCTCGAAGACGACGATCTCGTCGATCCGGTTCAGGAACTCCGGCCGAAAGTGCTCGCGCATCTGCTCGGCCGAGCGGATGTTCGAGGTCATGATCAGGACGGTGTTGCGGAAGTCGACGGTGCGCCCCTGGCCGTCGGTCAGCCGGCCGTCGTCGAGCACCTGCAGGAGCACGTCGAAGACCTCGTTGTGCGCCTTCTCGATCTCGTCGAGGAGCACGACGGAGTAGGGCCGACGGCGTACGGCCTCGGTGAGCTGGCCGCCCTCGTCGTAGCCGACGTAGCCGGGCGGCGCGCCCACCAGGCGCGACACGGTGTGCCGTTCCTGGTACTCGGACATGTCGATCCGGATCATCGCCTTCTCGTCGTCGAACATGAACTCGGCCAGCGCCCGCGCGAGCTCGGTCTTACCGACGCCGGTCGGGCCGAGGAAGACGAACGAGCCGATCGGGCGGTCGGGATCCTGGAGCCCGGAGCGAGCGCGGCGGAGCGCGTTGGAGACCGCCTCGACGGCCTCCTCCTGGCCGATCACCCGCCGGTGCAGCCGCTCCTCCATGTGGATCAGCTTCTCGGTCTCGCCCTCGAGCAGGCGTGAGGCGGGGATGCCGGTCCAGGCGGCGACGACCGCGGCGATGTCGTCCTCGTCCACCTCCTCCTTGACCATCGGCTCCGCCGGGGCCTTCCGCTGCTCCCGCTCCTGCTCGAGCGCCGGCAGCTCGCCGTAGCGGATCTCGGCGACGCGCTGGAGGTCGCCTGAGCGCTCGGCCCGCTCCGCCTCCATCCGGAGCTCGTCGATGCGGGCGCTGATCTCGCCCCGGCGGTCGAGCGTCGCCTTCTCCTCGGCCCAGCGCGCGGCGAGGCTATCGCGCCTTTCCTTGGCGTCGGCGAGCGCGCGCTCGATCGGCTCGCGCGCATCGTCCGACTCCGCTGCCATCGCGGCCAGCTCGATCTCGAGCTGCCGTACGGCGCGGTCGGCCTGGTCGAGCTCGAGCGGCGAGCTCTCGATCTCCATCTTCAGCCGGGAGGCGGCCTCGTCGACGAGGTCGATCGCCTTGTCGGGCAGCTGGCGGTCGGAGATGTAGCGGTCGCTGAGCACGGCTGCGGCGACGAGCGCGGCGTCGCGGATCTCCACGCGGTGGTGGGACTCGTACTTCTCCTTCAGCCCGCGCAGGATCGCGATCGTGTCCGCGACGGACGGCTCGCCGACGAAGATCGGCTGGAAGCGCCGTTCGAGCGCGGCGTCCTTCTCGATGTGCTTGCGGTACTCGTCGAGCGTCGTCGCGCCGACCGCGCGCAGCTCGCCGCGCGCCAGCATGGGCTTGAGGAGGTTGGCCGCGTCGACGGCGCCCTCGGCCGCGCCCGCGCCGACGATCGTGTGCAGCTCGTCGATGAAGAGCACGATCTGGCCCTCGGCGTTCGCGATCTCGGCGAGCACGGCCTTCAGCCGCTCCTCGAACTCGCCGCGGTATTTCGCGCCGGCCAGGAGCGCGCCCACGTCGAGCGCCCAGACGCGCTTGTCCTTCAGGCTCTCGGGCACGTCGCGGGCGACGATCCGCTGCGCGAGCCCCTCGGCGATCGCGGTCTTGCCGACGCCCGGCTCGCCGATCAGGACCGGGTTGTTCTTCGTCCGGCGCGAGAGCACCTGGATCACGCGGCGGATCTCCTCGTCGCGCCCGATCACCGGGTCGAGCTTGCCGCTCTCCGCCGCTTCCGTCAGATCGCGCCCGAACTTGGAGAGCGCCTCGTAGGTGCCCTCGGGGTCCTGCGAGGTGACCCGCCGGCCGCCGCGGATCTCATCGATCCGGGCGAGCAGCCCCTCGCGTGGGACGACGTCGAGCGCCAGCAGCAGGTGCTCGCTTGTGACGTATTCGTCGCCGAGCTTGCCCATCTCGTCGAAGGCGCGATCGAGCACACGCGTGAACGCCGCCCCGGCCGCGGGCTGCTGCGTGCCCCCCTGAGCGGTCGGCCTCGCGGCCAGCTTCGCCTCGGTCTCGGCCCGCAGCGCAGCCGCGTCCGGGACCAGCTTCGGCGGCAGCTCCTGGTCGAGCAGCGCGAGCAGCAGGTGCTCGGGATAGAGCTCGGGATGGCCGGAGCGGCGCGCCAGCTCCTGCGCGGCGGCAACCGCCTCCTGCGATTTGATCGTGAGCTTGGTGAAGTCCATTCGCCCGCTACCTCCTCGCAGGGTGCTGTGCGTGGCGGTAGAGGACGATCTCCCGCTTGTAGGAGCGGTGTACCGTCCGGATCTCCTCGCGCAGCTCGCGCTCCAGGCGATCCATGCGCGCGTGCACACGCCTGAGCTCGTCCTCCAGCCTCAGCACGTGCTCGACGCCGGCGAGGTTGAGCCCGAGCTCGGTGGTGAGCCTCTGGATCACGCGCAGCCGTTCCAGGTCGGCCTCGGAGTAGAGCCGCGTGTTGCCGGCGGTGCGCTTGGGCCGCACGAGCCCCTTCGCTTCGTACATGCGCAGCGTCTGCTGGTGCATGCCGACGAGCTCGGCGGCGACGGAGATCATGTAGCGGGGCCGCTCGTCCATCACAGCTGCACCTTCTGCAGCTCCTCGAGCACCTCACGTTCCCGCTTCGAGAGCTTCTCGGGCACCGTCAGCCGCAGCCGTGCGAGCAGGTCGCCCTTGCCACCGCCCTTCAGCCTCGGTGCACCGCGTCCCTTCACCTTCAGCAGCTTCCCGTGCTGGGAGCCGGCCGGAACCTTGAGCGAGATCGTCCCCTCCGGAGTCGGCACCTCGACCGACGCGCCGAGCGCGAGGTCGGCGTAGCTCACGGGCACGTCGACGACGAGGTCGGCGCCACGGCGCTCGTACAGCGGCGAGTCGGCGACGCGCGCGACGACGTACAGGTCTCCCGCGGGACCGCCGTTCCGGCCCTGCTCGCCGCGGCCCTTCAGCCGGATCCTCGTCCCGTCCTTCGCGCCGGCCGGGATCTTCACCTGGAACGTCTTCTGCACACGCTCGCGCCCGGTGCCGCCGCAGGTGTGGCAGGGCTGCTCGATCACGGTGCCGTTGCCACGGCAGCGCGGGCACGGATGGGAGAGCGAGAAGAGTCCCTGGGAGTCGGAGACGATGCCGCGGCCGCTGCACTGCGGGCAGACGATCGGAGCCGTGCCCGGCTCGGCGCCCGAGCCGCCGCACGTGTGACACGCCGTCTCGAGGTTGGCACGGACGGGAGCCTGCACGCCCTGGAGGGAGTCCTCGAACGAGACGTGCACCTCGGTCTGGAGATCGGCCCCACGCTCCGGCTGCGGGGCGCGCGCCCGGCCGAAGCCACCGGCGCCTCCACCGCCGCCGAAGAGCCCTCCGAAGAGGTCGGAGAGGTCGAAGTCGCCGAACTGCGGCCCGCCTCCGCCGGGAGCGCCGCCCCCGCGGCCGTTCGTGGAGCCGAACGCGTCGTACTGCTTGCGCTTCTCCGGGTCGGAGAGCACGTCGTACGCCGTCTGCACCTCCTTGAACTTCGCCTCCGCGGCGGCGTCGCCCGGATTCGCATCGGGGTGGTGCCGGCGCGCGAGCTTGCGGTACGCCTTCTTGATCTCGTCGGCCGAGGCGTTCTTGGCGACACCAAGCGTTTCGTACAGGGACGCCATCTACTCGGCCACGATCACCCTGGCCGGGCGGAGCACGCGCTCGCCCAGCCGGTAGCCCTTTTGCAGCACCTGGAGCACCGAGCCCTCCGCGGCACCGTCGCCGGGCTGGGTCAGGAGCGCCTCGTGCACGTGCGGGTCGAACGCCCCGTCCGCCTCGATCTCCGTCAGCCCGTGGCGCTCGAGCAGCCCCGAGAGGGCTTGATGCACGAGCTTGACACCGTCCTCCAGCTTCGCCTCCTCGTGCTGGGCGGCAGCCTCGAGCGCGCGCTCGAGGTCGTCGAGCACGGGCAGGAGCTCGTCCAGAAGCCGCTCGTTCGCGCGCTTCGCCAGCTCGGCGTGCTCGCGCGCGACGCGCTTGCGGTAGTTGTCGAAGTCGGCCGCGAGGCGGAGATAGGAGTCGTCCGGGACGGGAGCCGGCGCCTCCTCGGCAGCCGGCTCGTCCTGTGCGACGTCCTCCTCTATGACGTCCTGCCCTTCCTCCTGCCCTTCGACGTCCTGCCCTTCGACGTCCTGTTCCTCGGTGTTGGCCTCGAAGGGGTGACCGGTCACGACCGCGTCGCCTTCTCGTCCTCGTCGACCACCTCGTAGTCGGCGTCCTCGATCACCTCGTCCTCGGTCGGCGCGGCTCCGTCCCCGTCTGCGGCGCCGGACCCGGTTGCCTGAGACTGGGCCTGAGCGCTGGCCTGCGCGTAGACCGCGTCGGCGAGCGTCCGCGACGCCTCGTTCAGCGCCTCGGTCTTGGCGTTGATCTCGCCGACGTCGGTGGACTCGAGCGCGGCCCGCAGCTCCATGATCCGGCCCTCGATCGTCGAGGCGTCGGACTCGTCGAGCTTCTCGCGGTGCTCCTTGAGCGAGCGCTCCGTCTGGTAGGCGAGGTTCTCCGCGGCGTTGCGTGCGTCGGCGAGCTCGCGCAGCCGGTGCGCCTCGTCCGCGTGCGCCTCGGCTTCGGAAACCATCCGCTGCACCTCGTCCTCGGCGAGGCCCGAGCCGCCCTCGATCTTGATCTGCTGCTCGTTTCCCGTCCCCATGTCCTTCGCGGTGACGTGGATGATCCCGTTCGCGTCGATGTCGAAGCCGACCTCGATCCGCGGCATCCCCCGCGGCGCCGGCGGGATGCCGACGAGCTGGAACTTGCCGAGCGTCTTGTTGTATGTCGCCATCTCCGACTCGCCCTGGAGCACGTGGATCTCGACCGACGGCTGGTTGTCGTCCGCGGTGGAGAACTCCTGCGCCTTGCGCGTCGGGATCGTCGTGTTCCGGTCGATCAGCTTCGCGAAGACGCCGCCCTTGGTCTCGATCCCGAGGGACAGAGGCGTGACGTCGAGCAGGAGCACGTCCTTGACGTCCCCCTTCAGGACGCCGGCCTGGATGGCCGCGCCGATGGCGACGACCTCGTCCGGGTTGACGCCCTTGTGCGGCTCCTTGTCGAGCAGCTCCTTGACCTTGTCCTGCACCGCGGGCATCCGGGTCATGCCGCCGACGAGGACGACGTGCTCGATCTTCGAGGCGTCGAGCCCCGCATCCGCCAGTGCTGCCTTGGTCGGGCCGACCACCCGCTCGATCAGGTCGGCGGTGATCTCACCGAGCTTCGCCCGGGTGAGCTGCAGGTCGAGGTGCTTCGGGCCCTCCGCCGTGGCGGTGACGAACGGCAGGTTGATCTGCGTCGTCATCGTCGAGGAGAGCTCGATCTTCGCCTTCTCGCCGGCCTCGTAGAGCCGCTGCAGCGCCATCTTGTCGGCGGCCAGGTCGATGCCCTGGTCGCGCTTGAACTCCGCAACCATCCAGTCGACGATCGCCTTGTCGAAGTTGTCGCCGCCGAGGTGGTTGTCCCCGTTCGTCGACTTGACCTCGAAGACGCCGTCGCCGAGCTCGAGCACCGAAACGTCGAACGTGCCGCCGCCGAGGTCGAAGACGAGGATCGTCTGGTCGGCGCCCTCCTTGTCGAGCCCGTAGGCCAGCGCGGCCGCGGTGGGCTCGTTGATGATGCGCAGCACGTTGAGGCCGGCGATCTTGCCGGCGTCCTTCGTCGCTTCGCGCTGGGCGTTGTTGAAGTAAGCCGGCACGGTCACGACGGCATCGGAGACCGGCTCGCCGAGGTAGGCCTCGGCGTCCGCCTTCAGCTTCTGCAGGATCATCGCGCTGATCTCCTCGGGCGCGTACTGCTTGCCCTCCACGTCGACGCGCGCGTCCCCGTTCTCGCCCTTGGCAACCTCGTAGGGGACGATCGTCATCTCCTCAGAGACCTCGTCCCACTTGCGGCCCACGAAGCGCTTGATCGAGAAGATCGTGTTCTGGGGATTCGTCACCTGCTGGCGCCGCGCGGGCGCTCCGACGAGGCGCTGACCGTCCTTCGTGAACGCGACGACGGACGGCGTCGTGCGGCCGCCCTCTGCGTTCGGGATCACGGTCGGCTCCCCGCCTTCAAGGACGGCCATGCAGCTGTTCGTCGTGCCCAGGTCGATTCCGATGGTCTTCGCCATGTGTGTGCTCCTCTGGTTTTTTGTTGTCGCCCTGAGAAAATCTGAGTCGCAGAGTAGCAGATACTCCTTGGTGGCCAGGTGCTACCGGAAGACGCCGATCAGGGCGCCGCCCGCCACGACGAGCGTCGCGCCGGCCGCGAGTTGCGGCCCGACGAGCTCGTGTCGCCGCAGCAGCAGCACTGAGAGGGCGACTCCCCAGAGCGACTCGGTCGCGACGAGCGGCGAGACGACGGTGACCCGGCCGCGGTAGTAGCCCTCGAACAGGCAGACGTAGGAGAGGCCGAAGAGCAGGCCTGCCGGCACGAACACGGGCAGCTGCCGGAAGGAGACACGGCCGCGGCGGACCGCGAGCACGTAGGCGACGACGCAGGCCCCGCCGGCGCCGAGCGTCGCGGCCGCCGCGAGCGCCGGCGAAACGTCGGTGTCGATCGAGAGCCAGCGCACGAGGTTGTCGCGCACGGCGAAGACGATGGCCGACACGAGCGCCAGGGCGAGGCCGATCCGCTTCACGTGCTCCGGGCGTCCCCGCTCGCCGACGAGCAGGAAGCCACCGACGACGATCAGCAGCGCACCGAGTGCCAAGCCTGCCCGCAGCGGCTCGCCCAGGACGATCAGCGCGATCACCACGGAGAAGAGCGGAGCCGTGCCCACGACGACCGACGTGCGCGAAGGGCCGGCGTCGCGCACCGCGAGCGTGAAGAGGAGCTGCGAGAGGCCCGGGCCGAGCATCCCGGCAAGCAGGAACGGCCAGACCCCGCGCAGGTCGAGCGATTGCGCGGCCACGAACGGCAGCGTCACCGCGAGCGCAGGCAGGATCGTCAGCAGCGCTCCCACCTCGGCGTCGGGCGCGCGGTGCAGAGCGAACCGCAGCGCCACCGTCATCGCGCCGAAGAGGAAGGCCGAGGTCAGCGCGAGGAGCACCGCGTCCATCGCGCGAGCCTAGATGCTTGATCGGTGATTGGGGTGTTGCCGGGGACTGTTCAGACCAAGTAGCGTGTCGTGATCGAGCGGTGCGCGTACCGGTAGTACGTGTGCCGGTCGAGCGCGGCGCGCTGCGCAGTG
>Ga0136620_10000168_pt1 | contig 28523 bp, 30 predicted proteins | sample AntDrymUQ4162106_2_FD_104806 | JGI IMG/M metagenome (GOLD analysis project Ga0136620, IMG submission 104806) | Polar desert sand microbial communities from Dry Valleys, Antarctica - metaG UQ416 (21.06) | ecosystem: Environmental > Terrestrial > Soil > Desert | place: Antarctica: Dry Valley... | reverse complement strand
CGCTCCTGCGCGGCCGGCATTGGGCGGACCGACGACGAGGCCGAGGCTCATTCGGGCATCACCGTCCAGAATAGGTCGGCGCCCGGGCGCGCACTCTGACGGGTGCTAGCGCCTCGTCCGGGTGGCGATTGTTCATTCGCGGCTCTGCCGCGAGAAGCATGTGATGTTGGCGATTGTTCATTCGCGGCTCTGCCGCGAGAAGCATGTGATGTTGGCGATGTTCCGTCGGGCGGCGACTCTATCTTTGACCGCGTCCCGCATTGTCGAGGGAGATCAGATCTCGATGTCACTTTGCTTCATAGACCCCGCGGACGCAATCCGCGCAGTCGCCGACTCGGTCGGCCGCGAGGCGCGCCGCCAGCTGCTCGGCGAGGCGGTCCGGGCCTGGGTCGACGAGATCCCCGACGACGAGCTCGAGGACCATTACGCCAAGGCGATCTCCGAGCTCGACGAGCACGACATCTCGATGCTCGCCGCGTGGCACGCCTCGATGGAGGTCGGCCACCCATTGCCCAACCGCGACTTCCTGATGGCGTCGTTCTCGTCGCTCGGCGTGCATCGTCGCGAGGCGCTCAAGCTCGCGGCCGGGTTTCGCGGCGAGGAGGCCGTTGACGCGGGCGTCACCGAGGAGCGCGCGCTCGAGACCGTGCTCGGCTGGCTCTCGGGTCCCAGGCTGAGGGCCCTCGCCGCGGAGGCGATGGAGCTCTACATCTGGGACCGCGCCGGGTCGGACAACTGAGTACCGGCCCTGGCCTCTCGCAAACGGGGCTCATAGGCAGGGCGCCCGCGCACGTTGCGTGCGCGTGGCTAGCCGGCGCCCGAGCCTAGAGCCGCCTCGATCTCGCCGATCGCCTGATCGGTGTCACGGAAGTGCACGCCCGCGATCCCGAGCTCGCGGGCGGCCGCGACGTGCAGCTCGACGTCGTCGATGAAGATGCACTCTGCGGGGTCGGGATTGCCGAGGCGCTCGAGCGTGAGCTCGTAGATCTCGGGCTCAGGCTTTCGCATCCCGACGAAGGCCGAGTCGACGACCAGCTCGAAGATCTCGTCGACCGGCAGCAAGGAGCGCCACAGTGGCTCCCATTCGCGGACGTTGTTGGTCAGCAGCGCCATCCGGTAGCCGCGCCGGCGCAGGTCGCGCATCAGCTCCACCATCGGCTCGTTGGGGTTGAGCGCTTTGAAGTAGATCTCGCGGAAACCATGCAGCTCGGGCCGGTGGCCGAGCTCGGGCTCAAGCTCGGTCGCAAGCAGCCCCAGGAACTCGTCCTCGGTCAGCTTGCCCTTCTCGAGCTCGAACAGGGGGTATGCGCCGTCGCGCTCCGCGGAGCGCCGCATCGCTTTGCCGAGCGACTCCCAGGAGATCCCGGTCTCGTCCTGGAAGGCCATGAACGAGTGCAGCAGAGGCGTCGTGAGCACGCCTCCAAAATCCGAGATGACCGTGGTTATCGGGGCGGCCGTGCCGCGACCGACAGCTGAAGCTGATGGTTCGTTCGCCATCGTCAGGGCCGGGAGACGAGCTCGAGCAGGCCGGCGCCCTGCGAGCCCTCGAGCCGAAAGCTCATCGCGATCGCGTGCGGACTTTCGTCTTGGTCCGCTCGGTCTGCGGAGCGATCGGCGGCGACTCGCAGCGGAATCGCTTCCGGGTAGGTGTAGAGCTCGAGCCCGATCCTGGCTGGTGTCCCGCCGGCGTCGTATTCGATCGAAAGCAGCGCCTCGGCGAGCTCGACGACCTCGCCGTTGGCCTGCACCAGCGCGCCGCGCACGTAGGCCTCGTCGTGACCGTCGGCGCGTGTGGGCCGCGTCGTGACGAGGGCCAGCATGCGCCCGTCCTCGAACGCCGCCGAGATCAGCCGTAGCGACTCGATCGCCTCCCAGTCCGGCTCACCATCGAGCCGCCACCCGGCCTCCATTCGCGCCTGGGCGTCGGGCCCGGCGAGGGCGCTGAGCCCGTCGCGCTGCCACTCGACGCGAGCGTCGCCGGGGAAGACATCGAGCGCGATCGGGTCAGCGTTCGCCATCCGGCTCCGGAAGCTGGCGCCCCGAGTCGTCGACCTCATGGCCGGTGCCCTCGACGTCATAGGAGCGGTCGGGTGGGGGCCGTTCAGCGCCGCCGGCTGAAAAAGGTCCGGAGGCCGGTCCGCCGGGTTCGCCGGGCGTGCCGCGGCGCTGGTCGTATTGGCCGAAGCCCCAGAAGGCGACGCGGCCCACCGCGCGGCGTTTACCGATCGCGGTCAGGACCCGGCGCACCACGTCGCGGGTGGGTGGAATCAGCAACAAGAGACCGAAGATGTCGGTGATGAATCCCGGGGTCAGCAGCAGCGTCCCCCCGACGATCACCATCGCGCCGTCGAAGATCTCGCGCGCCGGCGCCCGGCGCTCGGCGAGCGCCTCGTTGAAGCGACGCCAGACCGCACGGCCCTGGGAGCGCAGGAGCATCGCCCCGAGGATGCTGTCGGCGAGCAGTAGGGCGATCGTCGGCAGCACGCCGATTGCACCGCCGACCTGGATGATCACGTACAACTCGATCAGCGGCACGACGATGAAGGCGACGATCAGCAGGAACACGCCGACAGCCTAGTGCGGCGTCATCTCCGGGCGAACGTCGTGAGGCACCGCACTAGCGCGTGACCAGTCGTGCCTAGCGGCCCCGGTGCGCGACGCTAGGATTCAGTCATGGTCTCCGAAGACGAAGTAACCGAGGCGCTCGAGGAGGTAATCGACCCCGAGCTCGGTCTCGACTTCGTATCGCTCGGGCTCGTCTACGACGTCGAGATCGAGGGCAGCGAGGTCTACGTCACCTTTACGCTGACCACGCCCGCCTGTCCGATCGGCCCGCAGGTCTCCGAGCAGATGAAGGAGTTCGTCGGCGAGCTGGAGGGCGTCGACGCCGTGCATCCAAAGATGGTCTTCGACCCGCCGTGGTCCCCGGACAAGATGACCGAGGACGCGAAGTTCGCACTCGGGTACTGACGATTACCAACCTCACATGCTGCTCGCGGCAGGGCCGCGCGCCAACCCCGCCTCGCTAGGGTCGGTGTCATCGGCGGCCGCGCGAAGCACTTTGTCTGGCAGCGCACCCCCGTTTGCGCGTCGACGCGGTGCCTGGCGACATCGTCGAGGGCGCCAGCGCGGGAATTCTCGGGCTGCAGGCACTCGAGCCGCCGGATCGGCGCCTGTGGCTCTTCGACGCTTTTTCCGGCATGCCGGCGCCAGGCGAAAAGGACGATGCCGCGGCGCGCGAGATCATCGGCGGCTACGTCGGCAGCGAGGCCAATACGCACCGCATCCTGGGCCGCCTCGGCGTGCCGCAGGATCGCTATCAGCTGATCGCCGGCTGGCTCGCCGACACGCTTCCGAGCTTCAGCAAGCCGCCGATCGCCCTGCTGCACATCGACACCGACTTCTATGACCCAGTGAGGCTGTCGCTCGATCAGCTCTACCCGCACGTGAGCCCGGGCGGTTACGTCGTTCTCAATGACTATGGGGTGTTCGAAGGCTGTCGCCGGGCCACCGACGAGTTCTTCGCCATTCACGAACCCGGGGTCGAGGTAATCCCGATCGACGCAATCGCCTCGTATGTGCGCAAGCCCGTCCCGGCTGCCGTCTGAGTGCCTGATCAGCCCCTCTGGCCATTCCTACGAGGGCGCCCAAGTCCGCTAATCAACGCCCTCGAGCTGCCGACCAGGCTGGTGAGGGTTTCTTCTCAGAAGATCAGATTTGCGCACGATCAAACTCAGACAGGGCGCTCGCAAGCCGAGTCGCACCGAGAGCTTCGATTCGCGGCATCTCGCCGCGATCGTGCGGTCCAGCGAGGACGCGATCGTCACCACCACTCTCAGCGGTGAGGTATCGAGCTGGAGCCCGGGCGCTGAGCTGATCTTCGGCTACCGCGCCGACGAGCTGATCGGCAAGCCGATCGACGTCCTGATTCCGCACCACCGAGAGGGTGAGGAGGTGGCGCTCATGGCCGACCTCTTCATGAGCCGCGACGGGGTGGCTCGAACCGAGACCGAGCGCATCGCCAGGGACGGGAGCCTGGTGCCGATCGCGCTGACGATCACCGCGATCCGCGACGAGGAGGGAGGCGCGGTCGGCCTGTCTCTGATCGCCCGCGACGTCATCGAGCGCAAGGTCCTCGAGGTCGAGGCCGACTACCTGCACCGTTACGACCAGCTCACGGGCCTCTACACCCGGCGCGAGTTCGAGCACCTGTTGCGGCGCCAGCTGCCCTACAGCCGGCGATACGGGTGCGGGGGCGCGGTGTTGTTGCTCGACGTCGACGGCGTAGCGAACCGCAACGCGGACCTCCGACGCGGGGACGGCGGCGAGCTGCTCACCCACGTCGCGCGCCTGCTCACCAATCGCCTGCGCACGACGGACACGGTCGGCCGCCTCGGCGCCGATCGCTTCGCGGTGCTGCTTCCCGAGGCCACTGAGGGGGACGCGCGCACGGTAGCCGACGACCTCGTGGCCCGGCTGGCGACCCATCTCGCGCCGATCGCTGGACGCCGGAGGCCGGTTAGCTGCAACATCGGCGTCGCCTGCTTCGACAACGGGGCCCCCGCCAGCGCCGACGAACTGATCTCGACGGCCGATTCCGCCGTCCGGTTCGCCAAGCTGGCCGGTGGCGATCGCGTCGTCTGCGCCCGCGCAACTCGCGACTCGCGACACGGCGCCGCGATCGGCTCCTAGTGGGGCCTCTCACAACGTCGCACCCGAAATGACGGCCCCAGATCGCCGCCATGCGGCGTCCTCAGTCGCCCGAATAGCGCTGCTTTTCGAGCTCCCTTCTTCCTTGCCTGACGGCGCCTGGACCTCGTCATTTCCGGGCGAACGTCATGAGACACCCCACTAGCCCTCGACTACGGGCGCAGCGCCCGGGTGCGCCGCAGCTCGATGATCTCCGCCGAGGGGGCGTCGATCGCCGGCCGCGGGTCGTCGAGCTCACGGATCTCGAGCGCGATCTCCGCTGCGCCCGCGGATTTGGAGTCGATGCGCCAGGCCCCGCCGACCCCCTCTCCGCTCACTGCTTCGACGAGGTGGCGATCGCGGAACAGCAGACCGGCGCCGTCGTCGATCCCGTAGCCGGGCAGAGTTGCGTCGGCGCCGGCATCGAGTAGGGCACGCCGCCGACCGTGGTCGCGGTGGTAATGGACGCAGAGCGTTCCCGGCAGCAGCCCGAGGCCTGGCACGGCGCGCGCGCGGCCGGCCGAGCGGGTGATTCCCCATTCGAACCAGCACAGCGCGCCGGCGCTCTGGCCGCATAGGACGACCCCCGCCTCCCAGGCTTCGCGCAGCACCTCGTCGATGCCGTGGGCCCTCCACACGGCGAGCAGGTTGAGCATGCTGCCGCCGCCCACGTAGACGATGTCCTGACTCAGCAGGTGCTCCTGAACCGCGACCGGCTCGGTCTCGAGGCGAAAAAGCGAGACATGGGTGGGGATGCAGGGCAGGTCGTCGAGCGAGCGCCGGAAGGCGAAGATCTGCTCGCGCGGATCGCCGCTCGCGGTCGGCAACAGGCAGATCCGCGGCTCTTCGGCTGGTGAGAGGCTAAGCAGGTAGTCGCGCAGCGCTTCGTTGCCGCGACGGCGAGAGAAGTCGTGGCCACCGAGCGCGAGGACGTGCCGCTGACGCTGCGGCGCCTGCGAGTCGCGCCGCGTTCCTCGCGCCGGGAGGGTCACGCGGAGTGGGCCAGCCTCGCGGCGGGCGAGATCAGCGGCCGCACCTTCGGGTCGCCGAGAAAGCGCGTCGCGAGCTGGGTCGTGACCACCCGACCGCCGCGGGCCTCGACCCGATATCCGCGGGCGCAGGGCCGCGAGGCGACGACCTGGGCGACGTCGGTGCCCACGAAGTGCAGCGCGGCGCCGTCGTCGGCCGCGTAGCCGGGGAGCATCCCGTCGATCAGCCAGTCGTGGTAGGCCGCGCGGCGCTCGGGCTCACTCGAGTAGTGCACGGTGTTGCTCCACGGCAGCAGCCCAAGGCCCCCGACGCGCTCGGGAGCGCCGTGAAACGTGCTCACCCCCTGCTCGAACCAGCACAGCGACCCCGCCGACAAGCCACAGAGGACGACACCACGTTCCCACGCCTGACGCAGGATCGCATCGATCCCGTGCCCTTGCCAGACGCCCATCAAGCTGCGGATGCTTCCTCCGCCGACGTAGATCAGGTCCTGGGCGAGCAGGTGCTCACGCGGGTCCTTGGGGGCACGGTGGCGTCGAAAAAGCGACAGGTGCGACGGGATGCAGCGCTCGGCGTCGAAGGCGCGGTAAAAGCGCACGAGGTAGTGATCGGCGTCGCCGCTCGCCTGGGGCAGAAAGCAGACCCGCGGACGCTCGACGCCCGTGAGCCCGAGCACGAACTCGTCGAGCAGCGGGTTGCCGGCCTCCATCGAGAAGCCGCCGCCGCCGAAGCTGACGATCTGTCGCATTGGGGGCATCGCAAACCTCCGTCTCGCCGAGCCGCTGAGGGCAGTCTGCTGTGGCGGGCCGGTGGTGTCCTTGGACGCCTGGCCAAAGATCGGGGCCAGCGGTTCGACACACGGTCGACCCCTGGCCAGGTGGCGGTGGACCCCTGGCCCGGTGGCGGCGCTAGGCGGTTTCAGCTTCCGCGGCGCGCACCGGCGCCGGCGTCAGCGCGGCGGCGCCGACCACGAGCACGAAGGCGGTAACGCGGACGATTACCCCGAGCATGTCGTCGGGCATCGGCTCGCCGAAGACGATCGGGCCGGCGGCGATCGTGAACGCGTTCGCGGCCACGCTCGTGACGGCGATCACGGGAACAGCCTTGCCGAGCTGCAGGCTGCGCGCCGATACCAGCAGCCCGGCGAGCGAGAGCGTCGCGATCAACACGGCGAGCGGGTGGACCAGCACCGAGGCGACGCCGTCGCCGAGGTTGCCGCTCAGCGCCTTGATCGAGACGTCGGAGGCTCCCCACAGCAGGCCCGCCGAGGTTCCGAACAGAACGCCGCCGTGGTGCGCGGCGCGGTTGGCCGCCAGCGCGACGGCGATTCCAAGCGCGGCGCCGGTGGCGAGATAGATCCCGAGCTCGGCCGCAAAATAGTCGGCATGCGCCTCGCTGCCGGCGCCGTCGAGCGTCGCTGCCAGAAAGGCGAGCCCGATGGCCGCGAGCCCGACTCCGATCCACTCTCGCCGTGTGACCGAGTGCGCGAACAGGCGGTCTGCGATCACGGTGAGGAAGACGAGGCCTCCGGCGATCACCGACTGCACGAGGGAGATCGGCGCCAGCGCCAGCGCCCCGACGTGAAGTCCCCAGGAGCCCGTGGCGATAACGATCCCGAGCGTGTACCAGCGCGACCGAAACAGCACCAGCGAGCTCCACACCGGCCGTCGCCAATCGACTTCGGGCGACTCGACCGCGCCGCGGTGCTTGTACAGAAAGCCGACGATCGAGGCGAACGCGGTTCCCAGCGCAAGCAGCAGCCCGATCTGTACCGACAGGCTCAACTCGAGCTACGCCGCCGACGGGGAGCCGTCGTCGGGCGGCGGCTCTGGGTCGGCCGACCCCGCCCTGCCCTCGAGCCGGGCCGCGACCTCGTGATCGAGGCGAATTGCCCGGATCGCGTGTTCGTCGGGAAGCTTGTCGAGCACCTCGCGGATCACCCGGATCACGTCTGACTCCTCGTGTCCGAAGTCGTCGAGCAGCGAATGCAGCGCCGTGTAGGTGATCTTGAGCTGTGCCGGGGTCAGCTCGAGGTGGTAGTGAAACTGGGTCGGAGGCGTGTTCTCAGCGCCATCGGCGGGCATCGGACCATGGTAGGGGCCATCTGCCCGCACCTCGCATGGCTGGGCGTTGTTGAATGAACGCATGACTCTCCGGCTCGCACCCCGCCACCTGCTGGCGCTCGCCGCGGTGCTCGCCGCGCTTGCGCCGCACGCGTCCGCCTCGCCGCCGCTTGCCGAACATGCCCAGCGAAGCGGACGCGCGGTCGTCATCTTCGAGCCGACGGCCACGACCTCGCGCGCGAGGATGGACGCCACCCTCGAGACGGCGGGATACGAGGACGCGGCCAGCGTTCCCGAGCTTGACGCCGCGGCGGTCGAGATCGCGGCCGGCTCGACGCTCGCCGGGCTGCGCCGCGAGCTGCTCGGAGCGCCCGGGGTTGCGCGGGTCACCCCGGAGTACCGGCGCAGTCTGCGCATCGCGCCAGTCATGCCCAGCGATCCAGCGCTCACGACGCTCGACCCCGCGGCTCCGGCGGGCGACCTCTTTCAGTGGCACCTGGTGCGCGCCAACTTCCCCGGCGCCTGGGCGCGGTCACGCGGCACTGGCGTGGAGGTCGCCGTGATCGACACCGGAATCGATGCCGCTCACCCCGACCTGGCGCCGCGGATCGTCGCCGCGATCGACGCCGACGACGACTTCGCAACCGGGCCTGCGACGGTTGACGAGAACGGCCACGGGACCCACGTCGCGGGACTCGCCTGCGCGCAGTCGGACAACGGCTACGCCGGCGCGTCGGCGGGCTTCGGCTGCGACCTGATCATCGAGAAGTCAGACCTCACCGACCTCTCGATCGCGGCCTCGATCACCGACGCCGTCGACCGCGGCGCCGATGTGATCAACATGAGCTTCGGTGGGCCGTCGCCCTCACCGGTGATCCGCAGTGCGATCGAATATGCGTGGGCGCGCGACGTCGTGATGGTCGCGGCGGCGAGCAACCAGACCGTTTCGGCTCAGGGCTATCCCGCGCAGTACCTCCAGCCGACCGGCAGCGCACCGAACATCAAGGCCGGCATCGGCCTCGTGGTCACGGCAGCCGAGTACGACGACACCCCGGCTTCGTTTAACCCGGGCTTCGGCACCGGGATCTCGCTCGCGGCCTACGGCGCCGCGAGCGCGACGAGCCCCGGCATCTTCTCGACCTTCCCGACGACGCCGACCGAGCTCGAGCAGGGGGTCCCGGGCCAGTCGGGCCCGTGCTCCTGCCGGACGTTCTTCGGGGGCGAGAGCAGCTTCGCCTACCTGCGCGGCACCAGTATGGCGACGCCGCAGGTCGCCGGCGCGGCGGCCCTGATCCGCAGCGCCAAGCCGGCGATGAGCGCCGCGAGGGTGATCGAGATCCTCAAGCGGTCGGCCAGGCCCGGCGGCTTCAGCGATCCGCTCGGCTGGGGAGTCCTCGACGCAAAGGCGGCGCTCAAGCAGGCGGTCGCCAAGAAGAAGAAGAAGAAGAAAAAGAAGCGCTCGATCTAGCCGGCGTCGGGAGCGTGTACGCCCTGGGCGCTGCGCGCCGGCTCGGCCTCGGACCGAGCCTCCGCCTGCTTCGCGGCCTCGCCGAGCTCGGCGATCGACGCCTTGATCCCGTCGACGATCAGCTCGACGTCGTCCATCGCGTCGTAGTCGGACAGCAGTCCGAAGCCGATGCCGTGGTTGTAGCTCATGATCGCGATCGCGAGGGCGTGGTTCTCGGGCAGGAATGCGACCGGAAAGACGTCCTCGAGCTCGCGCCCCAGAACGTAAAGCGGTAGCTGCGGGCCGGGGACGTTGGTCACGATCAGGTTGAACAGGCGGGTCGAGAAGTTCAGCCGCGAGGCCTGGGCCAGCAGGGTGGGGGGAGCGAAGTCGTTGAAGCGCGAGATCACCTCGGCGCCGAGCGCCTGCTTGGAGCCCTTGACGTCGCCCATCGACTCGCGCACCGCCTGCAGCCTGCGAACCGGGTCCTCGACGTAGACGGGCAGCGGCCCCCGCACCGCGGCGATGCGGTTGCCGAGCTGGCCGTGCTCGTCCGAGGCGCGAATCGAGACCGGGACGAGCGCTCGCAGCTCGAGGCCCTCGGTCTTGACACCGCGGGCGCGCAGCCAGCGCCGCAGTGCCCCACTGACGACCGTCAGCACGACGTCGTTGACGGTGCCGCCGAGAGCGTTCTTGATCCGCTTGAGCTCGTGCAGGTCGCTGCGCACCCAGTCGAAGCGGCGATGCGACCCGATGTCGACGTTGAGCGGCACTTCCGGAGCGGGGTTGGCCAGCGACCACGCGACCTCGCCGAGCGCCTCCGCGGCCTCGGTCGCCTGGGCCGCGGCCGGGCCGGGGTGCTGAGCGGCGTTGAGCAATCGACGGGCAAGCCGAAACGGGGTCGTCGCAATTCCCTCGACCCCGCGCGCGGCCAGGTCGGCGCCGGACGGTTCGGGCGCAGGCACCCAGGTGTGATCGGGCTCGACGGGCTCGGGCACCGGCGTGACGTCGAACAGGACCGTTGCGATGTCGACCCCGGAGACGCCGTCGACGACCGCGTGGTGGGTCTTCGAGATCAGCGCAAAGCGCTTGCGCTTAAGTCCCTGGACCAGCCAGAGCTCCCACAGCGGCTTCGTGCGGTCGAGCTGTTGTGAGAAGACGCGGGCGGCCATGTTGCGCAACTGCTCCTCGCTTCCCGGCGACGGCAGCGCCGAGTGGCGCAGGTGGTATTCGAGGTTGAAGCTCGGATCGTCGATCCAGAACGGCCTGCCGAGCTCCATCGGGGGGAAGGCGAGCTTCTGGCGAAAGCGCGGCACCTGGTGAAGCCGCGAGCGCACGTGCTCGAGCAGGTCGTCGTAGCCCGGCGGCGGGCCCTCGAAGATCAGGACCGCCCCGACGTGCATGTGGCTGTCCGACGTCTCCTGGGTCAGAAACGAGGCGTCGATCGAGGTCAGGCGGTCCATGTGCTGCTGAGCCATCGTCGAGACCCTATCGTCCGTGGTGCCGATGCGAAAGTTCCTGCTAGCCGCGCTCATCGTAGGTCTGGTGAACGTCGCGGCCGCCTGTGGCGGGGACGAAGCCGGCGCCGAGCTGGGCGCCAGGGGAGCGGGCGGCTTCGACGAGCAGCGGGCGTTCGCCGACCTCGAGGCCCAGGTGGCCTTCGGCCCGCGTCCCGCCGGCTCTGACGCGAACGTCGAGATGACCAGGTTCCTGGCCGGGCGCCTGCGCGAGGCCGGCGTACGCCGGGTCCGGATCCAAGCGCCGCATCGAAACGTGGTCGGAGTGATTCCCGGTGACGAAAGCGGCACCGTCGTGGTCGGTGCCCACCACGACACGAAGGACTCGATTCCGGAGTTCGTCGGCGCCAATGACGGAGCATCGGGCGTCGCCGTCGTGCTCGAGCTCGCACGCGCTCTTCCCGATCGCCTCGAGGGCCCGTCGATCCGGATCGCGCTCTTCGACGCCGAGGAGGCTCGCGGCGACGCCCCGGTCAGCGTCGACGGGACGCGCGGCAGCCGCCAGTACGTGCGCTACGCGAAGCGTGGGCGCGATGGCTCGCCCCGGCTCGGCTCGATCCGGGCGATGGTGCTCTTCGACCTCGTCGGCGACTGCGACCTGCAGGTCCCGCGCGAGGAGTACTCGAGCGCCAAGCTCTATGGCCTCTTCGCGTCCGCGGCGGCCGATCTGCAGGATGGAGACCCAGCCCCGTTCAGCGGCACGACCTCGGCGATAGGAGACGACCACGTCCCGTTCGTCGAGGCCGGCGTCCCATCACTCGACCTGATCGACTTCACCTTCGGGCCCGGGCCGACCCCGGGCGCTTACTGGCACACCTCCGAGGACACGATCGACAAGGTCTGTCCCTCGAGCCTCGGGACGGTCGGTCGGGCGGCGCTTGCCGCGGTCCCCAAGATCCGGTAGCCGGCTCTCGCTAGACGCCGCCGCCGAGGCGGTCCCTCAGCACGAGAATGACGAGCCCGGCGACGATCACGAGCATCGGGACGACGAAAGGGATCGCGCTGACGAGGTCGCCGTGGTCGGCGATCGGGAGGAAGGGGACGGGGGCGCTCACGCGCGTCCTCGGGCCGCGGTGGGCAGCGGCGTGCGCCGCGTCGAGTGCTCGCGGCGTCCGCCCCGCGGCGGGGCGCCACCACCGGCGAGCCTCGTGAGCGCCCAGCCAAGTAGCACGATCAGCACCACGACAACCGCCCCGACGGTGCCATAGGCCACGGCCGGGAGCACGCCGGCGACGCCCTCCTTCCTCTCCCGCTGGAGGATCTGCTGCTCGGGCACGAACTCGCGCGTGAAGCTCGATGTCGCGGGGACTCCCTCGGCCGGGATCGCCGGGTCCTCGGGCAGGTAGACCGGCAGGCCGACGAGCGAGGAGCCCTCGTGGAGGCGGATCTGGGACTTCCAGTTGCCGTACACCGGGAGGGGCTCGGTGGTTCGAAAGGTCCCGGGAGCGATCTCCTCCATCTCGGCGTTGACGAGACTGCCGCCCTGCCAGGCGATGCCGCGGATCCAGTCCGCGCCCTCGGCGGCCGCCGCGGGAACGAGCTCGACGGTCGCGTTGACCGTGCGCTCGGGTCCCGCCTGGGCCTCGGTGAGCGCCACCGTGCCACGCAGGCCCTCGGCGTGGTCGCTGCGCAGCCCGTAGGCGACGACCGCGGCGATCGCGACGAGCGCGACGGCTGCCGGGGCGAGCCGCGGGACGCGAACGCCCTCGCGGTCGCGCGGGGCCGCCAGGCAGGCACCGACGAAGCCGCCGATCACCCCGGCCGCGATCGCGGTCAGTGGGACGACGACGATCGCCTCGCCGATCAGCTCGCTTGGCCACGCGATCGGCATCCAGAGGTGCGACCAGACGTATTCGGAGGCAAAGCCGACGGTCCCGATTAGCGCCCCGCAGACGGCTCCGAATGCCAGTGGGCGGCGCCGCGGAACGAGCCGGAGCGCAACCGCCTCGACGACGAGCGCCTCGACCGCGAAGAGCGGGAAGTGCGGCATAGATTGGCCGAGCACCGGGCCGACGAGCACAGCGAGCATGCCTCGGACGGCGAAGTAGTAGGCCAGCGCGACCAGGGCGCCGCCCCGCCCGGTGTAGACGCGCGCGGCAACCAGCGCGATGCCGCCGGCGACGGCAATCAGCAGCGGCTGGAAGAGCAGCCGGAACTGCGGGACGCCGAAGTCGAACTCGGCCTGGAAGGTGCACAGGCCGACGAGCAGTCCGCCGCAGACGCCCGCGTAGCGCGTCCGGTAGAGCATCTGGAAAGCTGACGCCAGCCGGCCCGAGGCCTGCGGCTTGCCGCTCCCCCCCTCGACGAGCAGCGCCGCGTACCCGAGCAGCGACAGCCCGGCGCCGCCGATCAGCATCAGGTGGGTGGGGCCCCAGAGGGTCACGTCCTGGCCGAAGAGGCGGTGCCACATGTCGTCGAGAGGAAAGCCGATCAGGGCGAAGGCGCCGCAGGCGAGCAGCACGACGCCGCCGATCGGCGCGTACCAGTCGCCCGAGATCCGCACGGCGGCGCGGCTTGGCCTGCCGTCGGGCAGCACGACGGCGAGAAAGCCGGCCGAGAAGATCCCGAACAGGCCGGCGAGGATCAGGTAGTGGGCGGGGTTGGCCAGCGGCCCCGCGTCGCGGCCGTCGTCGATGTGAAGCGAGATGTCCCAGTACATCCCGATCACGGCGACGAGCAGCGACACGGTGGCGATGTTGCCCGGCAGGACCGCCCATCCGGGGGCGCCGGTGATCTCGCCGGCCTTGTCGGCCGCGCGGCGAATGAAGCTGATGCGGCCGGTGCGGTGAGCCCAGCCGATCCACAGCAGGGCAACCGTCAGCAGGGTGGCTCCCGCCGTGGCGCCGATGACCTCGGCAATCGCGGCTCCGCCTGCGGGTGGTGACTCGGGGCTGTTCATCTCTCGCTCCTCGGCTGGGGGCCTGAAGTGGCTTCTCTCTCTGCAATTACCCTGCCGCGAGTAAATGTAACATTGTTTGATGACACATAGACCCGCGTAGGATGCTCTTGTGACCAAGCTCACGCAGGAAGGCGGGGGCGTCTCGGGCAATGGCGAGATGACCGTCGACGAGCTGGCGCGGCGCGCCGGGATGACGGTGCGCAACGTGCGTGCCCATCAGTCACGTGGGCTGTTGCAGGCGCCCGAGGTGCGTGGGCGGACCGGCTACTACGGCTCCGACCACCTGGCGCGGCTGGAATTCATCAAGGAGCTTCAGGCCGAGGGCTTCAACCTCGAGGCGATCAAGCGGATCGTCGAGAACGCCCCGGAGGCCTCCTCGCAGCAGGCGCTCGACTTCACGCGCGCCCTGACCGCGGGGTGGGTCGAGGAGCGTCCGGAGATTGTCAGCGTTGAGGAGCTGGCCGAGCCATGGGGTGATCAGGGCACGCCGGAGATGGTCGCCAAGGCGGTCAAGCTGGGGGTGCTGCGCGACCTCGGCGACGGGCGCTATGAGGTTCGCAGCCCGCGGCTGCGAAAGGCCTTTCAGGACCTCGTCGAGCTCGGCGTCCCGCTCGAGACCGCGATCGAGGTGCTGCGAACGCTCAAGCGCCACTCCGAGTCCGTCGCCCGCGCCTACACCGAGCTCTTTATCGAGCACGTCTGGCGCCCGTTCGAGGAGGCCGGCCCCGAGGACGGTGACTGGCAGGACGTCCGCGACGCGCTCGAGCGCCTGCGCCCGCTGGCCGCGCAGTCGCTGCTGGCCGAGTTCGGGCTCGTCATGACCGACACGGTCGAGGCGGCAGTCGAGCGGGAGCTCGCGCGGATCGCGGATCGCGGCGGGCGGCGTGGCAGGCGCCGGCGTCGATGATCTGAGGGCCTGTCTGAGGCGATCTCCGCTGCCCGTCGCGGCCACTACCCTTCATGACATGGGTGTCGTCGCATCAAACGCCCCGCGCCGCGTGCTCCTCGCGGCTCCTCGCGGCTATTGCGCCGGGGTCGATCGTGCCGTGCAGACAGTCGAGCACGCACTCGAGCACCACGGCCCGCCGGTCTACGTCCGCAAGGAGATCGTGCACAACAAGCACGTCGTCGAGCAGCTGACCGAGCGTGGAGCGATCTTCGTCGATCAGGAGACCGAGGTTCCCGAGGGCGAGCTCGTCGTCTTCTCCGCCCACGGGGTCGCCCCGAGCGTGCACGAGAACGCCGAGCGCATGCAGCTGCGCACGATCGATGCGACCTGCCCCCTCGTCACGAAGGTCCACGTCGAGGCGCGCAAGTTTGCGGCCGAGGGCTACACGACCGTGCTGATCGGCCATGAGGGACACGAGGAGGTCGAGGGCACGACCGGCGAAGCTCCCGACAGCATCGTCCTGGTGCAGACCGAGGCCGATGTCGACGCGCTCGAGGTCGCCGACCCCGACCGCGTCGCCTTCATCACCCAGACGACGTTGTCCGTCGACGAGACGACCGTGATCATCGAGCGACTGAAGCAGAAGTTTCCGAACATCACGGGTCCGAAGACCGATGACATCTGTTACGCGACCACGAACCGCCAGCTCGCCGTCAAGCAGCTTGCCCGCGAGTGTGACCTCGTGCTCGTGATCGGGTCGACCAACTCGTCGAACTCCAACCGCCTCGTCGAGGTCGCACGCGAGCACGGCGCCGCCTCGTATCTGATCGACAACTCGACGCAGGTCCAGGAGGCGTGGCTCGAGGGCGTCGACACCGTCGGGGTCACGTCGGGAGCCAGCGCGCCCGAGGAGCTCGTGACGGCGCTCGTCGACTTCTTTCGCGAGCGCGGCACCGAAGACGTCTCGGAGCTGCGCGTCGTCGACGAGGACGTTCGCTTCATGCTGCCGATCGAGATTCGCAAGCAGCTCGCCGCCGCCCGTAGCTAGCCGCCACGGGCGCCGCCGTCAGGCCTTGAGCCGAACCTCTACGAGCTCGGTCGCCCTGTCGCCGTCGAGGCCGGTGGCCGTGACCTCGATCCGAACGATCACGGGCTGATCCATCTCGCCGGCCTTGAGCCGGCGCACGAGGCGCGCGACAACGTCTTGCAACCGGCCGCCTACCCTGAGTCTAGTCCGCGCGATGCCGCGGGACGCCGGGCGCGAAGCTCAGCGACCAGACGCGAACGCCTCCCGACGGGCGCAGCTCGAGCCGATGGGGCTCGTGCTGCGGGTGCTCGGCGAGCTCGTAGAGGCCCGGGGCGCCGATCGTGAGCCGCGCTCGCTCGGCGTCGTCGATGACGACCTTGAGCTCGCCCTCGCCATCGATCGACGCGAAAGCCCCGCCGGCTTCGTATCGCACGCTCAGCGCCGGGCTCTCGGGAGTCGCTTGCCAGGGGTCGCTCGACGAGCCTCCGGGAAAGACCTCATCGCTCGGCGGGATCACGACTGCCTCCGGGGCGTCGGAGGGGCGCAGCGGCTCGAGCGGCGCAGGCAGCTCAGCCTCGGGGCGCGCCGCGGCGACTACCTCCTGGATCGCGCGTTCGGTGGCCACGTACTCCCCCTCGCCGAAGTGAAACCACTCCAGCGCCCCGCCCTGGCCCCACAGGAACAGCGACGGCCAGCGATCGCAGCCATAGTCGCGCCAGACCCGGAACTCCGGGTCGACGACGATCGGGTGCGAGATCTCGAGCCGATTCGCCGCCGCCGCAACGGCATCGGGGCCCGCGGTAAAGGGGAAACGCGGGCTGTGAACGCCGATCACGGTCAAGCCGGCGACGCGATAACGCTGGCGCCACGCCCGCACGTACGGCAGCGCGCGAACGCTGTTGAGCTGCGCGAAGTCGAAGAAATGGACCAGCGCCGGCCCCACCGCGGTCAGTCGCTCGATCGGCGGCGGCTCGCCGCCAACCCACGCCATCGAGGGCGCAAATGGGGGTACGGCGATGTTCGGGGCCTCGGGCCGCATGCGCGGAAGTTATCCTCCAAGGTGTCCACACCCACTTCGGCACCTCTGCGCCCCGCGCCGGGGCTGCCGGCCGTCGAAGGGAAGATCGCGTGAGCAAGACCGTCTGGGATCGCATCGAGCAGAGCCGTGGCCGCTTCAACGTCCTCCAGCACCCCTTCTACGAGCGCTGGTCGCGCGGCGAGCTGACGCTCGACGAGCTCGGCCGCTACTCGGGCCAGTACCGCCACGCCGTCGAGGCGATCGCGACGATCAGCGCCGACGCCGCGGCGGCGCTGCCCGAGCGGCCGGAGGTTGCCGAGCACGCCGCCGAGGAGAGCGCCCACGTGCGCCTGTGGGACGGCTTCGTCGCTGCGGTCGGCGGTTCGAGCGACGCGCCCGCGACGCCCGAGACCGAGGAATGCGTCGATGCCTGGACCTCAGCGGACGGCCGTCTCGCGACCCTGGCGCGTCTGTATGCGATCGAGAGCGGCCAGCCCGAGATCTCGCGCACCAAGCGCGAGGGCTTGGCAGCGTTCTATGGGATCGAGTGCGGCGCCGGTGACGCCTACTTCCGGGTCCACGAGTCGCGCGACGCCGAGCACGCCGGCGAGGCACGGCGGCTGATCGAGGAGCTCGCCGGCCCCGCAGACGAGGACGAGATCGTTGCCGCCGCCGAGTCCGCGATGCGCGCAAACTGGCGGCTTCTCGACGGCGTCTAGGAAGCGATGTCCTGGGGCGATCGCGCGCTCGGGATCGCCCTGGGCCTGATCGTCGGCATAGTCGCGGTCATCCTTTTTGTCTTTCTAGGCAGCGAGGAAACGATCGACGATCCGTCGATAGACCGCGGCTCGACGACGATCGAGCGCCCGGCCGACGACCAGCAGCGCTGAGGCGCCTGGCGACAACTGAGCGACCTCGCTGGCCGCAGGCTGCCCAAGCGATCACGGAATCCCAATGGACTCCGTCGCGGAGCGAAAGGAGCGTGAGCAATGCAATCAAATGCAGGCAAGCTGGCGATCGTCGGGGTGGCGATCGCCGCCGCGACGATCCTGTTCATCGTCCTCAGCGGCGACGACTCGGACAACTCGTCCTCGGCACCGGTCGGCTCCGTCGAGCGCGACACCGAGACCGGCGAGAGCCCTGACCGCGGAGAGGGAATCGAGCAGGCAGACGAAGCCACCGAGGAGGCGAGCTCCGAGATCCCGGTGATCGTCGTCAAGGGCGGTCAGCCCGCCGGTGGAGTTCAGGAGCTCAGCTTCACCGCCGGCCAGCAGATCGCCTTCGAGGTCGACTCCGACGTCGCCGAGGAGGTCCACGTCCACGGCTATGACGTCATCGCGGAGGTCGAGCCCGGCAAGCCGGCGATGTTCAGCTTCCAGGCTGACATCGAGGGCGTCTTCGAGGTCGAGCTTGAGGGATCGGCGCTTCAGATCGCCGAGCTGACCGTCAATCCCGAGTGATCGCGGCACGGGCGACCCGTGCAGCCGCGGCGACCTGCCTGGCGGCCGCCGTCGCGGCTGCGCTGTATCCGCCGCCGGCGTCCGCCCACGCGCTCGTCGGCAAGCAGGACCTGCCGATCCCGCCCTGGCTGTTCGCCTGGGGGGCGGCGCTGGTTCTGGTCGTCTCGTTCGTCGCCCTGACGCTGGCCTGGCGCAGGGCGCGGTTCGAGGACGAGAACCGCCGCCCCGCCCCCGGCTGGGTCTCGAGGCCGGTCGTCAACCGTGCGACCGAGCTGTTGGCAGGCGGAATCGGCGTCTTGCTGCTCGGCGTTGTCGTGTGGAGCGGGCTGTCGGGCACCGAGGCGCCCGACCGCAACTTCTCGCTGACCTTCGTCTTCGTGACCTTCTGGCTCGGGCTCGTGGCCGTCAGCGTCCTGTTCGGCGACGTCTTTCGCGCGTTTAACCCGTGGCGCGCGATCGCGCGTGGCTTCGCCGGCCTGTTTCGGCTCGTCGCGCGCCAGGACCCGCCGCGGCCGCTGCCCTATCCCCAGCGCCTCGGGCGCTGGCCCGCGGTCGGCGGCCTGCTCGCCTTTCTGTGGCTCGAGCTGATCTACGGCGACAGCGGTCAGGTCACCGCCGGGCTGACGCCGCGCACGCTCGCGATCGCGGTCCTGATCTACACCGCGTTCACATTCGTCGCGATGGCCCTCTATGGCATCGATACCTGGATCGAGCGCGGCGAGACCTTCTCCGTCTACTTCGGGATGTTCGCGACAATGGCGCCGGTCGAGGTCCGCGACGGGCGCCTCGGCGTGCGTCGTGTGCTGTCAGCCGCGACGCGCTGGGCCGTCCTGCCGGGGTCGGCGGCGCTCGTCCTCGTCGCGATCGGGGGCACCACCTACGACGGCGCCCAGGAGGGAGTGCTCGGCGGCGTGATCTCGGGCGTCTTCGGGCGCCTGCTCGACGCGGGGGTCAACCCGACGTTCGCGCTGCGGGCCACGAACACGGTGTTCATGGCGCTGACGCTCGCCTTCGTCGCTGCGATCTTCTGGCTCGGCGTACGTGGGATGCGCAGCGTGGGGGGCACTGATATGTCGCTCAACCGGCTCGGGCGCGCGTTCGTCCACGGCTTCATCCCGATCGCTCTCGCCTACCTCGTCGCGCACTACTTCAGCCTCGCCGTGTTCCAGGAGCAGGCCCAGTTCACCTACCTGCTGACCGATCCCCTCGGCGACGGCTCGAACATCTTCGGCATCGCCAAGGACCCGATCGACTACGGGCTGATCGGGGCAAACGCGGTCTGGTACGTCCAGGTGGCTGCGCTGGTCATCGGCCACGTCACGGCCCTCGTGCTCGCCCACGACAAGGCGATCGCGATCTACGACGACCCCCGCATCGCCGCCCGGTCTCAGTACTGGATGCTCGGTCTCATGGTCGGCTTCACCTCACTCGGGTTGTTTCTGCTGTCGCAGGCCAACCAGTAGGACACCGAACCGCGGGGCTCACTCGTCCCCGATCGCACGCAGCGCCGCCGTGAGCCGGGCAAGCGTCTCCGGCTCGGCGTCCTCGACGATCAGCACGACGTTCGCGGCCCGAAAGCAAAACAGCAGCGACTGCTCGCAGCGCGTGTACTCCGCCTCGGCTGCCTCGCTGTCGTCCTCGACGCGCAGCGAGCCGCCGCCGTGGCTCTCGCCGATCTCGGTATTGCCGCTCGGGGGGTCGCCGCCCGTAGGTTCGGAGATCGTGACCGAGTAGAGCTGGGTGCCCCCCTGCTCGGTGCTCAGTGGTTCGCCGAGCGTGAGCGCGACCCCGTTGGCGTTCGCCTCGTCGACGAACTCCTCGGCCGTGAAGCTGCGCTCGCCGCAGCCTGTCAGCGTCGACGTGGCCGCCAGACACAGCGTCGCCACCAGGAGGGACACGCTGCAGCGCCGGGTAAGGGCAGGTGATCCGGTGGCGCGCAAGCGTCCGTAATATTGAACCCGATGCCCTTTGTCGTCGCTCACGCTGCTCATTGGGGAATCTACGTTCTCTACGCGATCCCGTTCGTCGTCGTCGGTTTCTCGATCGTCTCGACGACGCTGCGCCAGCGCCGCGAGAGTCGTGAAGGCTCCGACGGAGGCGCCTAGCCCTCCAACGACGCCGTCGGCGACCGCCGGGCCCGGTCGCTAGCCGTTGTCGCCGAGCAGCTGCTCGAGGCGCAGCTCGAGCGCGCCCGACAGCGCCTCGCGTACCGGTCCCTCGGCGACGCGCTCGACGAGCTCCTGGAGAAAGCCGTCGATGATCAACCGTGTCGCGTCGGGCTTGCTCAGGCCGCGTGAGCGCAGGTAGTAGAGCTGCTCGCGGTCGACCTGGGCGATCGCGGCGGCGTGGGTGCAGCGGACGTCGTCGGCCTCGATCTCGAGCCCGGGAATCGCGTCGGCGTGGGCCTGCGTCGAGACCAGGAGGTTGCGGCTCTCCTGGAAGGCGTCGGTCTGCTGCGCCCCGCGATCGACCCGGATCATGCCGCGCCAGACCGCGGTCGCACGGTCACCGAGCACGCCGCGAAACGCGAGGTCCGAGGTCGTGTGCGGCTCGGCGTGCTCCTGGGTCGTGTCGTAGTCGAGGTGCTGGCTCCCGCCGCCCGCGTAGACGCCAGTCACCTTGGCGCTCGCGCCCTGGCCACCGAGCCGGGTCTCCATTCGCACCTTGCCCTGGCCGGCGCCGAATCCCAGCGCGACCCAGTCCAGCGACGCGTCGCGCCCGAGCTCGGCACGCTGGCTGGCGAAGACCCAGCTCGACTCCGAGAGCCCCTGACCGCAGACGTAGCGCAGCCGTGCCCCGTCGCCTACCACGAGCTCCACGACGCCGTTGAACAGCCCGTCGTGCCCGCCGTCGCCGGCTGACAGGTACTGCTCCCAGACCTCGGCCTCGGCGTCGGCCTCGAGCACGATCAGGGTGCGCCAGTGCATCGCGGTGCCCGGCGCGGCCTGGATTGCGGTCAGGGCTACCGGTGCGTTGAGGCTGGCGCCGCGCGGTACGTAGACGAAGGCGCCACCTTGCCAGTCGGCCTCATTTTGGGCCACGAAGGGGTCGTCGGGCTGTACCAGCGAGCCGAGGTGGGCGGCCACGAGGTCGGGATAGCGTTCGATCGCCGTCGCGAGCGGGAGCACGATCGGCTGCGCCGGCGGCTCGGTGACGCTCGCGTCGCCGGCGTCGGCGGCATCGGCGTCGAGCGGCGTCGCGTCTACCTGGCGCACGCGCGCGGCGCCTTCGGGGGCGACGATCAGGTCCTCGACGCGATCGGCCGCCGCGGCGCCGGCGCCGGCGCCGGCGCCATTGGGTTCCACATAGGCGTTGAAGTCGAGCTGCGAGAGGTCGGTGAACTCCCAGCCCTTGCTCGTGTGGGTGGGCAGCTCGAGCTCGGCGACGCGCTCAGCGCCGCGACGCCGGCGATCCTGAAGCCAGTCAGGCTCGACGTTCATTGCTCGGCCACACGCCCGCCGACGAGCTGGAACGGGAGCACGGGGCCGAGCGGCGAAATGCGCTCGATCCGTCGTTCGAAGGCGATCGCTCCGGCGCGGTCGGCGACGAAGGGTGGGAAGAACCCGAATCGCTCGAACCACGGGTCGCGGATCCCTGCCCCGCGCATCGCGTCGACGAGCGGACCTCTGCGCATCCGGGTTACGCCGCGGTCGCCCTCCCAGCTCATCGTCGGTCGGATCACCATCTGAGCGTAGTAGAGCGGGTTGTACGCATTCGGCTCCAGGAAGGCCAGGCGTCCTCCCGGAGCGAGCAGGCGTGTCATCGCCGCGACCGAAGCGGCGACGTCGTGGAGATGGTGCAGTACGAAGAAACCGACCACGCCGTCGAACTGGCCAACGAGCTCCGGCGGGGGATCGACAATGTCGGCGTGATGGGTGGCGATGTCTTGGTCGGGCCGCGCGAAGCCGCGCAGGCGCTCGAGTAGAGGGGCCGAAAGGTCCAGGGCGTCCACCCTCAGCCCCCGATCGGCGAGGTTAAGGGTGTATCTCCCCATCCCGCATCCAACCTCCAAGATCCGGTCGGGTGGGCGCAGGGCGGCGAAGGCGAGGAGCTCATCCACCTGACGGTCCAGGTAGCGAGACCTGCGCGGCACCATGTTCGGTTTGCGCCCGTCCGCGTAGTAGCGCAGCTGGCCCGCGTTGTGGTCGTGCCTTTGCTCGGCGGACATCGCATTGGGGGCGGCGGCCGGCGGCTCGTGCGCTGAGCCGTTCCGGCGCCGGCCCCCTGTTCGTTTGCGTAGCGCCCAGCGCAACGCGCGCGAAGCACTGGCCAGGCGCGTAATGGAGGTGTATCCCGAGCGACCGTTGGCGCGGCGGGAGCGCGCCACCGGCACGGAGTCGCTGCGCAGGCCGGCGCACCCGATCATCGCCGGCACGAACGGTGCCGGTCCATGGAGTTCAAGCAGGGCCTCGACGCCGTCTCGACTCAGGGCGACGAACATCCCGGCGTCGAGCGGAATATCGCAGGCACGCGCGAGCGCGTGCTTGAAGATCCGAGAGCTGAGCAGCCGGCCGCGGGATTCGTATCGCCCGCGCCGTCCCGCGAACACCGCGTCGAAGCCGAGCTGACCGCGAGCCACCAACCCCGGGATCGACTCGGGCGGATCCTGGAGGTCCGCGTCCATCACGACCGTCCAGCGACCCCGTGCGCGGGCCAATCCGGCGAGCGCGGCCGCATGCTGGCCGTGGTTGTGCGTGAGGTGGATGGCCTCGACGTTGTCGTGCTCGCGCTTCAGGGCGTCAAGCTCGGCGCGCGCGGCGTCGGGGGAGTCGTCGTTAACGAAGATGATCTCGTTGCCGCCCTCGCCGAGGGTGTCGTTGAGCCGGCGGGCCAGCGGGGCCAGAGTGTCGGCGTTCAGATAGACGGGGATCACGACGCTCAGCTCCAGCTCCGGGGTCTGCTCTTTCCCGGCGGCTTCAGCAGGCAGGGGGGAGCCCATGCTCACCTGAGCGCTTTCCGCGTCGGTGCGAGCTCGTCGGCCCGGAGGCGCGGCGGCGGCGCCGCCGCGCGTGTCCAGTCCACGGTGTGGCGGATCCCTGACTCAAGCGCGGTCCGGGCCCGCCAGCCGAGCAGCTCCTGCGCCGTCGATGTGCTTCCCGCCCAGTGCGGTCGATCCCAATCTCGGGCGGGCAGCGCCTCCCGCCGCACCCGCAGCGACCGTCCCACCGCCCTCTCTATCGCCCTCACCACCTCCTCGTTGCTGGACTCGCGGCCCGTCGCGAGGTTGACGACCTCCCCGTCCGCGCGGCCGTCGAGGGCGAGCAGACACGCCTCCACGACGTCGGCGACGTAAATCCAATCTCGGCGGCAGCCCGGCCCGGTGAGCGGCAGCTCCTCACCTGCGAGCGCGGCGCGGATCGCGGTCGGAACCAGCCGCCGCTCGCGGTCGCGTGGCCCGTAGACCATGAAAGGGCGCAGCACCGTGGCGGGCAAGGCCCCCGAGCGCGAGGCGGCGAGGCACAGCGCGGTGGCGCTGGCCTTCGTGGCACCGGCCGCGGTCAGCGGAGCCGCGGTCGACCTCTCGTCGAGTGGCTGGTCCGATGGGCCGTACTCGAGCGCGGTGCCGAGCTGGACGAGTCGCCGCGAGCCCGCCGCAGCCAGGGTCTCGAGCAGGTTTGCGATGCCCACCACGTTGGTGGCGGCAAGCTCGCTCCAGGGCGCGTTTGGCCCACCGCCCGGACGCGCCAGATTGAAGACGTAGGCGGGGCGAGCCTCCGAAACCGCTTGCTCGACGTCCGAGCGCTCGCGTAGGTCCGCCGCATGCAGCGTGAGCCGGCCGCGCCACGCGGACAGGCGCGTGGGATCACCGCCCGGTCGCACCATGACGTGAACGTCTGCCTGGCGTCGGATCAGCTCGTCGACGAGGTTCGCGCCTACGAAGCCGGCCGCCCCCGTGACCAGGACGGATGTGCCGCTCAACACCATGTCGCTCGCGCTCTGCGGTCCTCTCGTGGTGGTTTGCGTGTCGCTCCTCAGCCGGGAGCTACCCTGTTGCGGCATCGATACTGTACGTGGGTGTTCGCGTCAGCGGTGAGCGCGAGGTCGGCTCCATTCGACGGCGTCCCGCTGCTGGACCGGCAGGACCTCGCCGCCAAGATCGAGCTCGAGGGGCGCCACTGGTGGTACCGCGGGCGTCGCGAGGTCGTCCACGCCGCGCTCACCCGGCTCGACTTGCCGCAGCCCTGCGAGCTGCTCGACGCCGGGTGTGGGAGCGGAACCAACCTCGAGTGGCTTTCCAGCCTTGGCCCGGCGCGCGGCGTGGACTTGAACCCGGCGGCGATCGAGTGGGCAGCCTCGAGAGGTCATGACGTCGCCGTGGGCTCCCTCAACCAGCTCGACTACCGGCGGCAGAGCTTCGACCTCATCACCTGCCTCGACGTTCTCGAGCACATCGAGGACGATGCGGGTGCGCTCTTGGAGCTGCGCCGGGTGACGCGGCACGGAGGCCATCTGCTCGTAACCGCTCCCGCCTACCCCAGACTTCGCTCCGAGCACGATGCCGCGGCCGGACACGTCCGCCGCTATACGCGGCCGCGCCTGGTGAGGCTCGCCGAAGCGAACGGGTGGGAACCCGTCCTCGTGACGAGCTTCAACTTCCTGCTGCTGCCCGCCGCGGCGGCGCGACGTCTTGCCACCCGGCCGCGTAGGCAATCGCGGCGGCCGCGCTCCGATCTGCTTCGAGGCCCGGCGGCACTCGACTCCCCCCTCAGCCTCCCGCTTCGTCTCGAGGCCGCGGCGCTACGGCGGGGCGTGCGGCTTGCGTGGGGGCTTTCGATCTTGGTCGCGTTGCGAAAGCGATGAGCCGGGACTTCGAGCTCTTCCTGTTCGCGCGCGAGCCCACCGTCGTGCGTGAGGCCACTGCGGCGGGTGTCGACGGCGTCGTGATCGACTGGGAGCGCTTCGACAAGCACGAGCGCCAATCGGACGCCGATACCCAAATCAGCGGCGACACAGCAGACGACCTCGCGCGGGTCAGGGCCGCCACGAAGGCGCGGGTGATCTGCAGGATCAACCCGTTCGGCGCCCACACCGGGAACGAACTAGAGCAGGCACTCGACGCCGGCGCCGACGAGGTTCTGCTGCCGATGGTCCGCTCTGCCGACGAGGTCGACGCGACGCTCGAACTGGCTCGGTCACGCTGCGGCGTCGGGATCCTCGTCGAGACCGATGAGGCCGTGCAGGGCGCCGCAGGCCTCGGGACGCTTCCGATCGCTCGCGCCTACGTCGGCCTCAACGACCTCGCGATCGCGCGCAACAGCGCCTCGATCTTCGACGCGGTCGCCGACGGCACGGTGGAGCGGATCAGAGATGCGTTCCAGGTCCCCTTTGGATTCGCGGGCCTGACCCGGCCCGAGCGCGGTGTACCGGTTCCGTGCCGGCTGTTGATCGCCGAGATGGTCCGGCTCGGCTGCTCGTTCAGCTTCTTGCGCCGCTCCTACCGGCGCGACGTGGCGCGAGGCGAGCAGCGTGATGCGATCGTCGCGATCCACGACGCCCTCGACACCGCTGCCGCTCGCAAGGGCAGCGCGGTCGATCGCGACCGGCGCCTGCTGGAGAGGACGATCGCTGCCGGATCGCAGCCAGTCGTCAGTGGCTGACCGCGAGCGACGCCGCAGCATCGTCCTGCTCGCCTGGATCGGCGCTGGAACGCTGCTCGTGGCGGGGATCGTCGAGGTCCAGCTCGCGTACGGCCTGTCTGGCGCCGATGACGCATGGTTCCTTCAGGTCGTCGACCGGGTGCGAGGCGGTGATGCGCTGTATGGCGAGGTGCAGTTCGGTGCTACCCCGCTCGCGGTCTGGGTGGCGCTGCCGCCGGTCGCCGTGTTCGGCGCCAAGCTGGTCGTCTTCAAGACCCTCGTCTCGATATGCGCGGTTGCCAGCGCGTTGGTCGCCTCCCGAGTGGCGGCCCAGGTCGGGCTCGGCCCGGCGGGCCAGGCGCTGGTTGCGGTCAGCTCGATCGCCTACCTGCCGCTGCCGGGGCTCGATCTCTACAACCCGCTCTCGTACTTGTTCCTGCTGCTCGCCCTGAGCGCGGTGCTCGCCTGGCAGGCCCGGCTGGCCGACACGGTTCCCGCGCGGCAAGGATTGCCGCTCGCGGCTGCGCTCGTCGCGGCCGGCGTAGCGGCGGGGCTGTGCTTCGCCGCGAAACAGAACGTTGGATTGTTGGCCTTGGCCGCTCTGATGGGCGCGGTGCTCTGGTCGTCGACTGGCGGGCGGGATCTCGCCCGCCGTGCCAAGGACATGGCCGTGGCGTTAGGCGCGTTCGCGGTGGCGGTCGCGCTGCCGCTGATCCCGGTTTTGCTCAGCGGCGCTTTCGATGACTTCGCGGTGTCGGCGTTCGAGAAGTCGCGTTACGTCAAGTACGGCTCGATCTCGTTTCTCGACGGGCTCGATTCGCTTGCCGGCTTCGCGCGAGATCCATTCGGGCAACTGCGCTCGCTGGCCGAGTACGCGGTGTTCCTGCTGCCCCTGCTCGCCTTCGCGGGTCTCGTGGTCGGCTGGATTCGCGGCGATCGCGAGCGTGCTTTGGCCCTGGGGCTGTTCGCCGCCGCCGCGTTCGCGGGAATCTTCCCCCGCGCGGAGATCTATCACCTCGGCTTCAGCGTCCCGGCGCTCGCGATCGCGGTGGGGTGGTCCGCCTCTCGCATTCGGCCGCTGATCCCCCGGGTTGCGGCGCGGGGCGCAGTAATGGCGCTGGGCTGCGTGTTGGTGCTCACCGCGGTCGATTCCCTGTTGGTCTATCCGAGGCAGCTCGTCAGCGATCGCGGGTTGAGCGCCTCCGCGCTGCCGAACCTAGAGGGCACGCTGGTCGGGCAGGGCTTCGACGACAGTGCGCTACGCGTCAGCGAGGAGCTGCGTCGCGCCGACATGGGCGCGGATCGCACCTTCCTGCTGATGCCGAGCGCGGGGTTGTACTACCTGCTCTCGGGGCTCGAGAACCCCACGCGCTTCGACTATCCCGCTGTGACCACCTTCGGCCGATCGGGACAGGACGAGGTGATCGACGGGATCGAGCGGGGCTGGATCAAGCGCGTCTGCGTTGGCGGCTACGGCGGGTCGACCTTCGGCCCGCTTCGCCCCAGCATGCTGGTGCGCCACGTGCACGAGCGCATGTACCTCGTGCGCCGAATCGGGAACCGCGACGACGTGCCCGGGTACGACGGCGGATGCAGTCTCTACACCACCGAGCGCCGCAGCGCCGTCAGCCGATCGAGCCTTCCATCTGCAGCTCGATGAGCCGGTTCATCTCGACCGCGTACTCCATCGGGAGCTCCTTGGCGATCGGCTCGATGAAGCCGTTGACGATCATCTTCGAGGCCTCCTCCTCGTCGAGCCCGTGGCTCTGGAGGTAGAAGAGCTGCTCCTCGCCGATCTTCGAGACCGAGGCCTCGTGGCCGACGTCGGCGTCGTTTTCGTCGATGCGAATCGTCGGATAGGTGTCCGAGCGCGACTTCTCGTCGAGCAGCAGCGCGTCGCAGACGACCTTCGACTTCGCCTCGGTCGCGCCCTTGGCGACCTCGAGCAGGCCGCGGTAGGTGCCGCGCCCGCCGTCCTTGGAGATCGACTTGGCGAAGATCGAGGAGGTCGTCCGGGGGGCGCCGTGGATGATCTTGCCGCCGGCGTCCTGGTGCTGGCCGTTGCCCGCGAACGCGATCGAGAGAATCTCGCCGTGGGCCTCGGGGCCGAGCAGGTAGATCGACGGGTACTTCATCGTCAGCTTCGATCCGAGGTTGCAGTCGACCCATTCCATCGTCGCCTTCTCGTGCGCGACCGCGCGCTTGGTGACGAGGTTGAAGACGTTCTGGGACCAGTTCTGGACCGTCGTGTAGCGGACCTTTGCGCTCGGCTTGACGATTATCTCGACGACCGCCGAGTGCAGCGAGTCGGATGAGTACACGGGTGCGGTGCAGCCCTCGATGTAGGTCACGTCCGAGCCCTCCTCGGCGATGATCAGGGTGCGCTCGAACTGGCCCATGTTCTCGGTATTGATCCGGAAGTAGGCCTGCAGCGGCATCTCGACCTTGACGCCGGAGGGGACGTAGACGAACGAGCCGCCCGACCACACGGCGGAGTTGAGCGCCGCGAGCTTGTTGTCGTTGGGCGGGATCACGGTCGCCCAGTACTCGCGCACGAGGTCCTCGTGCTCGCGCAGGGCCGAATCCATGTCCATGAAGATCACGCCCTGCTTCTCGAGGTCCTCGCGGATCTGGTGATAGACGACCTCGGACTCGTACTGGGCGCCGACGCCGGCGAGGAACTTGCGCTCGGCCTCGGGGATGCCGAGGCGGTCGAAGGTGTTCTTGATGTCCTCGGGGACGTCGTCCCAGCTGTGCTGCGCCTTGTCGGACGCGCGCACGAAGTAGTGGATGTTCTCGAAGTCGATCTGGCCCAGGTTGCCGCCCCAGGCGGGAATCGGGCGGTCGCGGAAGTGCTGCAGTGCCTTGAGCCGGAAGTCGAGCATCCACTCGGGCTCGGACTTGTACTCGGAGATGTCGCGCACGAGCTGCTCGGAGAGGCCCTTGG
>Ga0136620_10000167_pt1 | contig 28710 bp, 26 predicted proteins | sample AntDrymUQ4162106_2_FD_104806 | JGI IMG/M metagenome (GOLD analysis project Ga0136620, IMG submission 104806) | Polar desert sand microbial communities from Dry Valleys, Antarctica - metaG UQ416 (21.06) | ecosystem: Environmental > Terrestrial > Soil > Desert | place: Antarctica: Dry Valley... | reverse complement strand
GCCCGCCACTCCCCCAGCTCGCTCGATGCCTCGGCGAGCGCCTCGACGATCAGCGGCACGCCGTACCACAGGTCGATCGTCCCGTGGTAGGCCACCACGAAGTCATCGATGCGGTCTGTGGTCAACTCGCGGGTGCTCCTCTCCCGCTCCGCGGCCATCCCGACCCGCTCGACGCGCCGGGCATCCGGCGAGTTCATCACGGTCGCGACCTTCCGGCGCGAGACACCGTTGGAGACGAGCAGATCGACGTAGCCCTCGTGAACGGTCACCACCTCGTGGGCGAGGGCGCACGCGCCTCGCTCGAGCCACTTGAGTACCCGTTGGGCGATTCGGGCGCCGCGGCCCGTGAAACGCTCCCCGAACAGAAGCGGCGACGAGTCGTGGATGTCGATCACCACCTTGCGGCGGAGGAGCCGGGGCAGCAGGCCGACGACCGCGAGGAAGTCGGGTGGCGCGTTGACGTAGACGACGTCGAGGCGACGTCGCGTGAGAAGCCGCCGCGCTACGCGAAGCGATGCCCTGAGGGTAAATCCAACGTACTCGGCCAGGTACTCCGCGAGCGCGCTCCGGCCCCTGTCGGCGATGGGCACTGTCAGGCGCTCCACCTCGATCCCGTCGACCACCTCGTGAGCCGGCTCGCCCGGGGCTCTGAGGCACAGGACGCTCACCGTGTGGCCCGCGTCGCGCGCGGCAAGGGCCTCCCTCGACACCCGGGGATCCTCCGGATAGTGGGCGTGCACCACCATGCAGACACGGGCTCCGCCGCTTGCGGTCTCTTTGGGCGCTTGGCTCATCGGCATGGTCTCAGGGCTCGCGGGAATGGCTTGAAAGTCAACGCCGTGGGTGGCGGCGAACTTCCAGCGCGGATGACTCCCGTGCCGGGGACTTCCGGCGTTCGGTGCTCGGCGCGCCGTCCGGAGGTTTCCGCTACTGTGACCGCTCCTCATGAGCCGCTTCGTCCTGACCGCAAGCCTCGTCTTCGTCCTGCTGCTGGCGGCTCCCGGAGCTGCCTCCGCGGTTTCCGGCCCTTCCGCCGGCGGGACCGGCGCGAGCACTGCGGCGATCCAGTACCGGGACGGGAACGGCAATGGGAACGGGAACGGGAATGGGAACGACGGCAACGGGAACGGCGACACCGGTGTAGCCGGCGTCACCGAGACCAGCCCGCCTCCCAGCCTAGATCCGCCCGGTGGTGGACTGCCGGACATCCCCGAGGGCGGTGGTGTGGCGGGCGGGAGCGAGACGAGCGCGCCTGAGGCGCCCGTCGGCGGCTCAGAGGGCCGGGGGATCGAGACGCGCGTCATCGCCGCCGAGCGCGGCGACGGCGCACTTCCGTTCACGGGCTCGTCGCTCCTCCCCCTCCTCATGGCCGGGCTTGCGCTGCTCGTCATGGGCGTCGCGCTTCACCGGCGCGCCCGCGGGGCGTCCGCCCCAGCGACGGCTGCCTTCTCCTAGCCTCCGCACGCGCCGAAGCGCCCGGGCGCCCGCGCGGCACGGGTAGCGGCGCGGTACGGGCGTAGGACTCCCACCTCGCCGGTGATCCTGTCCGCAGGCCCCGCCACGCCGCCCGCGTCCGTGGCTCGAGCGGGTTGCGCTCCAGCGCTGCCCTGGCCGCGGGCCGAGGGTCGAGCCGGGCGGTCCCGCGCACGAGAGCGAGCCCGTAGCGGAGCTCCCAGCTGTCGGGATCGAGGCGGGCGGCACGCTCGAGATGCTCGCCGGCAGCCACCGCGGCCCCAAGGCGCGCCTCGCAGTAGCCGAGCACCTCGTAGGGCTCGGGGCGCCCGGGTGAGGCCTCGATCGCGACGAGCGCCGCGTCGATCCCCTCACGGCAATCGCCGCCCACCAGAGCGCGCACCGCACGGTCGAGCCTGATCTGAGAGAGCGCGAGCTGGGCGGGGACGGCGACGAGCCCGACCAGCACCGCCGCGATGGCCACCGCGGTCAGGCGTGTGCCGATGCTCCCCCTCCGCGAGCGGCGGGCGCCGGGCACCGCCGCGCCCGCGAAGCCGCAGACCGCGAACACCCACAGCGTGAGCGCGGACATCTCCCAGTCCCAGTCCACCCCGGCGTGCGCCGCCCAGGCGATCGTGGCCGCCGCCACCGCTCCGTATACGGCCCTGTCCGGCCCGCGGGCGCGCCGGAGGACACCGACCAGGAGGGCGAGCAGGGTGAGGGCGAGCAGCACGAGGCCCACCAGGCCCAGCTCGGCGAGCACCTCGAAGTACAGCGAGTGGGCGTCGAGGCCGGTGAGCCCGGTCGGGCGCTCGCGAGCCCAGACCGTCTGGAACGTTCCCGCCCCCGCGCCGGTCGCCTTCTGCTCGGCGAAGGTCGCGCGCGCGACCTTCCAGTACAGAAGGCGTCCTCCGCTCCTCGGGTCGGTGAGACGTCCCCGCTGGTCCTCGTCGCTCGTCGGGGCGCCGCCCTCGACGAAGCGCTCGTACTGGCGCTCGGCGGCTCCGGGAAGCCCAAGCGCGACGGAGACCGCGACGGCCCCGACCGCCAGCACCGCCGAGCCCGCGAGCCAGACCGGCCACCGGGCGCGCGCCGGAAGCCGGGCGCGCTCGGGGAGTCGCGCCCGCACGAGCCAACCGTCGGCGAGGAGGAGCAGCGCCCGCACCGCGACCGCCGCGAGCGCGGCCAGCACGACGACCGTGGCCAGGTCTCCGCCCTGCGCGACGGCCTCCGGGACGGTCGGATCCTCCGAGGCCAGCAGGTCCGCCTCGTAGCCGGCTCTGATCGCCACCGCCGTGGCCGGCGCGGTCGCCAGCAGGCCGGTGAGCAGGCAGCGCGGGCGAGCGAGGACGACGTACGCGAGCACCCCGAGGATCGCCATGCCGATCGCCCCGCGCGAGAACGTGAGCAACAGCGTGGTGGCCAGCACGGGGGCGAGGGCCGCTGCGGCGACGCGGACCACGCGGGGCTCGCCTTCGCTCGAGGTCAGGTGCAGACCGAGGACGAGCCCGAGCGCAGCCAGCACCCCGACCGCGTTCCAGTACCCGAGCGGGAAGTTCAGCCGGCCCTCCACCACGCCCGACTCGGCCACCGGCCACAGCTCGGGGAGCACACGGGTGATCAGGGCGCAGAGGCCGACCGCGAACAGTCCGAGGGCGAGGCCCCTGACCATCCATCGCAGGCGGGCCGGTGTCGAGGGCACCGAGGCGAACAGCACGAGCGCGGCCAGGTAGAGCAGGGCTCGGTCGAACTCGAGCAGGGCCCTTGCCCGAGCACCGGACCAGTCGCCGGAGAGCAGCGTCCACCCGGCGTAGAGCCCGAGCCCGACGATCGCGCAGAGTCCGGGTAGCGAAAATCCCGCGAAGGGCTCTCTGGCCGCCACCATCCGCAGGGCGGCGATCACGAGGAGCGCCGCGGCGACGAGCGCCGGGGCGGTTACGAGATAGCCGCCCGACTGGAAGCTGAGGAGGACGGTGAGCGCGCCCGGGAGCGCCAGCAGCCCCGCGAGCGCAGCACCCCGGAGCAGCCGGGTCAGCGTCCCGGAGGCGCCAGCGCCAGATCGGCGCGTTCGACGGTCGCGGAGCGCTCGAAGTCGACGACGTCGGCGAGGGTCTCGTCGAAACCCCGCTCCGGCTTCCAGTCGAGCAGCGCTTCGATCTTCGTGGTGTCGGGGATCCGCCGGAGCATGTCCTCGAAGCCCTCCTCGTAGGCCTCGTCGTACGGCACGAGCGTGATGTCCGAGTCCGAGCCGGCCGCAGCGCGGACGCGCTGCGCGAGGTCCATGATCGTCAGCTCCTCGGTGCTGCCGATGTTGAAGACCTCGCCGTAGACCCCGTCACGCAGCATCAGATCGGCGAGCGCTCGCACCACATCCTTGACATGGCAGAAGCAGCGCTGCTGGGTGCCGTCGCCGTAGACGGTGATCGGCCGGCCGGCGAGGGCCTGGCGGACGAAGCTCGGTATCACCATCCCGTAACGGCCGGTCTGGCGCGGGCCGACCGTGTTGAACAGGCGCCCGATCACGGTAGGGAGCTTGCGCTCCTTCCAGTAGGCCAGCGCGAGGAACTCGTCGATCGCCTTGGAGCATGCGTAGGACCAACGCCCCTTCACGGTCGGCCCCATCACCAGGTCGCCGTCCTCCCGGAACGGGAGCTCGACGCTCTTTCCGTAGACCTCGCTGGTCGAGGCGATGAACACCGGCTTCCTCTTCTTGCTGGCCTGCTGGAGCAGGACCTCGGTGCAGTGGACGTTCGTCTCGATCGTCCGCACCGGGCTCTCGACGATCAGCTCGACCCCGACCGCCGCAGCCAGGTGGTAGACGACGTCGGCTTCGTCCACGAGCTCGGCGACCACGCGCGCGTTGGAGGCCGAGTCGATCGTGTACTCGAAGCCGGGCTCGCCCTTGAGGTGCCGGATGTTCTCGATCGATCCGGTCGAGAGCTGGTCGAGCACGTGGACCTGCTCGCCCCGCGCGAGCAGCTCGTCGCAGAGGTGGGACCCGACGAAGCCGGCCCCGCCGGTGATCAGGTAACGCATGGCTCTCTTTCGGTGGGTCCCATGGATGCAGGTACGCGGCCGAGGCTCGCGCACAATCACCTAACGGGCCCGCAGGGTCGAACCTTGCGCGTCGCGCGGCTCGGCGGGGAACCGGCTCAGCGGCGCAAGTCTCCCCGCCCGCGCCCCGTTCTCTGTTACCAGACCGGCAACCGTGAGGGGAAGCCCAGTCTCAGCACAAGTCGCCGGCACGAGCAGGACTACGAACGGCGATCATGCACGTGGTCCACGACGAGACGAGAAGCCTGTTGCCAGGAGAGGCTACGGTGATCCGGATCAACCTGTTGACCGCCGGCGGCGAAAGTGATATGAAACGATGAGTCGGACCCTCAAGGGGTTGCAGCCAACCTGGGAGCGCTATGGCCGCTCGGTTCCCGGGAAGGTCCGCAGAAGGCTCGTGCGGCAGCTCAAGACGGAGGAGCTGTTCACCCACGAGACGGCGCGGATGATGACCAGTGCGTTCGGCTACGTCGGTAACCAGAAGGTGGTCGGTGACTACGCAGAGTTCGGCGTGTTCAAGGGCCGAGCGTTCATCGAGGCCTGGGACGCCGCGCGCAGGTACGGCTCCGACGCCCACCTCTACGCATTCGACTCGTTTCAGGGATTACCCGAGCTTTCGGGCACCGATCGGGAAGGCATCTGGCACGCTGGTGAGTACGCCGCCACCACGGGGGAGTTCCAGCAGGCACTGAGGCGCCGGCGCGTGCCGGGATCACGGGTCACGATCGTCGAGGGCTTCTTCGAGGACACGCTCAAAGCGGAGCACCGCGGGCGTGTCCCACTCGAAAGGGTGGCGATCGCCTGGATCGACTGCGACCTCTACGCGTCCAACGGTCCCCGTTCTCGACTATCTGAGCGATCGCCTGGTCGACGGCGCCGTCGTCGTGTTCGACGACTGGTACCACTTCAAGGCTCGTAGCGATCGCGGGCAGCAGCAGGCCTGCTCGGAATGGCTCGACGCGCACCCGGAGCTCCAGCTACGGCAGTTCTTCGGGCATGGCCTGACCGGACAGTCGTTCATTCTCAATCGCCTCCCGGCCCCCACCGTGGCGTCCCGGTTTCCGGCCGCGCGTTCCAGGCTCGAGCTGGCGGTCGGCAGCGGTTGACCTGAGAGACCTGCGCGTCGAGTGCGGATCGGCGAGCGAAAGTCCCCCGGCCCGCGCCGCGTTCTATTGCGGTGACCGTAGCTCCGCAGCAGGATCTCGAGAGACCGCTCCCGCTCGTCGATCTCCACGCCCTCCACGCGGAGCTCGGCGACGAGCTCGAGGTCGCGATCGCGCGCGTCTGGAGGAGCGCTCGCTTCATCGGGGGTGAGGAGGTCGAGGCCTTCGAGGAGGAGTTCGCCCGCTACCTCGGCGTGCGCCATGCCGTCGGTGTCGCGAACGGCACCGATGCACTCGAGCTCGCGCTGCGCGCCGCCGGGGTGGGACCTGGTGACGAGGTGCTCGTGCCCGCCAACACCTTCATCGCGACGGCCGAGGCCGTCGTCCGGGCCGGAGCGAGCGCCCGCTTCGTCGACGTCGACCCCCTGAGCGGGCTGCTCGACCTCACGAGCTGCCGCGAGTGCCTGACCGCGACCACGCGGGCGCTCATCCCGGTCCACCTGTACGGGCGGATGGTCGACATGGACGCGGTCCGGGCGTTCGCCGACGAGCGGGCCCTCGTGGTCATCGAGGACACCGCCCAGGCGCACGGAGCCCATCGCTTCGGCCGCCGCGCCGGCACGGTCGGCGCCGTCGGGTGCTTCAGCTTCTTCCCGGGCAAGAACCTGGGCGCCTTCGGCGACGCCGGCGCGGCGGTGACCGACGACGACGCCATCGCCGACCGGCTGCGGCTCCTGCGCGACCACGGTCGCCGGGGCCGCGACGACCACGAGGTCGCCGGGGTCAACAGCCGGCTCGACGCCATCCAGGCGGCGGTGCTCCGTGTGAAGCTGCCCCACCTCGACCGCTGGACCGACGCCCGGCGCGGCGTCGCCGTCTGGTACCGCGAGTCGCTCGACGCCCGGACGCTCGACTGGCAGGGTGGGGACCCTCGCTCCGAGGTCCATCACCTGTTCCCGATCCTCACCGAGGATCGCGACGGACTGGCGGCGCACCTGGCGAGCGCCGGGGTGAGCACCGGCGTCCATTACCGCCGGACGGTCCCGGCGACGACCGCGTTCGCCGGCTCCGGCGATCACTGCCCCGTGGCCGACGAGAGGGCGAGGCGCCAGCTCTCGCTGCCGATGCACCCCTGCCTGTCCGAGGGGGACGTCGCCCGCGTCGCCTCCGAGGTGCGGCGGTTCCTGGCCGCGGGGGGCTAGGCGTTGAACGCGCAGCTCGAGACCGTCGAGCGCACGGGGTACCGCACGGAAGCCGAGGATGGCCGCCGCCGGTCGACCGGCCTGCCCACCTGGTCCGGACGCCGGGCCGCGGCGCTCAAGGTCCTCTTCGTCACGAACACCTGGCCAGACGAGGTCCGTCCCTGGCGTGGTTCGTTCGTCAAGGTCCAGGCCCGCTCGCTCGAGGAGCTGGGCGTCGAGGTGAGCGTGCTGCCGATCTATGGCTACGCGAGCCGGGCCGCGTATCTCCGTGCCTCCGGGGACCTCATCCGGCTGAACGCGGCGTGTCCCTACGACGTGGTCCACGCGCACTACGGCCATTCGGCCGTGGTCGCGCGGCTCCAGGTGAGGGCGCCCCTGGTCGTCACGTACTGGGGGACCGACCTGAACGGCGACCCCACGGCCGACTCGATCACCCCGAAGAGCCGGGTCGAGGCGGCGGTGTTCCGCCAGCTCGCTCGCGTGTCGGCGGCCACGATGACCCAGTCACATCGAATGACGCGCTTCTTGCCGCCCTCGGCGCGTCAGCGCAACCATGTCGTGCCCGCGGGCATCGACCTCGAGCGCTTCCGTCCGGTGGACCGCGACGCCGCCCGGCGACGGCTCGGCTGGCCGCTCGACGAGAAGGTGATCCTGTTCGCCGGCAACACGGAGCGGAGCGTGAAGAACTATCCGCTCGCCCAGGAGGTGGCCCGCCGAACGGCAGCGAGGCTCCCGAACGTCTCCCTGCGTGTGGCGTGGGGGCTGACCCCCGAGGAGGTTCCGCTCCACATGAGCGCCGCCGACGCCCTGCTGCTTACGTCGCGCTCGGAGGGCTCCCCCAACGTCGTCAAGGAGGCGATGGCCACGGAGCTACCCGTCGTGGCCACGCCGGTCGGGGACGTGGAGGAGCGGATGCTCGGGGTACCCGGCTGCTACGTGCGCCCCGCCGACGCCGACGCACTCGCGGAGGCGGTGGCCGCGGCGCTCGGCCACGGGCGCACTCCCGAGGCGCGCGCCGCGATGGCCTCGCTCGGCAGCGCGGAGGTGGCCGGGCGCATCCTCGACGTCTACAGGACAGTGCTTCGCCGCTGATAGGCGCCCGGCTCATTCCGCAACCACCGACATCAAGGAGGCGCGCCGCATGAAGGTTCTAGTGACCGGCGGGGCCGGATTCATCGGGTCCCACCTCGTCGACCGGCTCCTGGCCGAGGGGGCCGGGGTCCGGGTGCTCGACTCGCTCGACCCGCAGGTCCACGCCGGCCAGGCCGCGTATCTCAGCCCCGACGCGGAGCTCGTCGAGGGCGACGTTCGCGATCGGGACGCCGTGCGCGGCGCCCTCGAGGGCGTGAACCGCGTGGTCCATCTGGCCGCCGCGGTGGGCGTCGGCCAGTCCATGTACCAGATCGAGCACTACACGTCGGTCAACGCGATCGGCGCGGCCATCGTGCTCGAGGAGGCGATGCCGATCCGCGACCAGCTGGAGAAGGTCGTCGTGGCCTCTTCGATGTCGATCTACGGCGAGGGCCTCTACCGGTGCTCGCGAGACGGGCGCGAGGTAACCCCCACCCCCCGGCCGGACGAGCAGCTCGCCGCGCGCGAGTGGGACCTTCGGTGCCCGGACTGCGGAAACGTGCTACAGCCCGCCGGCACCCCGGAGACCAAGCCGCTCCAGCCCACCTCTATCTACGCGGTGGGCAAGCGCGACCACGAGGAGATGTTCCTGGCTTGGGCCCGCGCCTACCGCGTGCCGACCACGGCGCTTCGCTTCTTCAACGTCTACGGACCGCGGCAGTCGCTCTCGAACCCCTACACGGGCGTCGCCGCGATCTTCGCCTCGCGCCTGCTCAACGGCCGTCCGCCGGTGGTCTTCGAGGACGGCCTCCAGAGCCGCGACTTCATCCATGTGAACGACATCGTCGGGGGCGTGATGGCCGCGCTCGAGCCGGGGCGCGGCGACGGCGAGGCGATCAACCTCGGCACCGGCCGGCAGACCACGGTCCTCGACGTGGCGGACTCCCTCGGCCGCGGACTGGGAGTGCAGCTCGAGCCCGATGTCCAGCGCAGCTTCCGCGCCGGCGACATCCGCCACTGCTTCGCCGACGTCTCGCTCGCCCGCGAGCGGCTCGACTTCGAGGCCGCCGTCCCGTTCGACTCCGGAATGGAGGAGCTCGCCGGATGGCTGGCCGGCCAGGAGGCGGAGGACCTCGTGGACCAGGCCACCGAGACGCTGGCCCGGCACGGCCTGACCACCTAGACGACCAGAGGGCGACGTCCGCGCGAGCCGATAGGGATCCACTCGAATGATCCTTGACGCTCGCGATCTTGCGGACGGGTCGGAGCTGGAGGCCGACCTGGCCGTGGTGGGCGCCGGGCCGGCGGGAATCGTCGTCGCGATCGAGGCCGCGAGAGGCGGCCTCGACGTTCTCCTACTCGAGAGCGGCGGACACAGGCGCGACCCGAGCGCCCAGCGCCTCGGTGCGGCCGCCGACGGGGACTCGGGGCACCACCTGCCGACGGCCCTCGTGACCCGGCGCCAGGTGGGCGGCGCGTCGGTGATCTGGGGTGGGCGATGCGTGCCGTACGACCCGGTCGACTTCGATCGCCGTCCGTTCGTCCCGGACGGCCGGTGGCCGATCTCCTACGAGGAGGTGTCGCGCTTCTTCCAGCGCGCCTGCGACTGGTTCGCCTGCGGCGATGCCTCCTTCGACTCCCTCGACGTCCCGGGCCTCTCCGGGCGAACCCTCGTCCCGGGGCTACCGGACGGTGATGTGCGCACCTCGACGCTCGAGCGGTGGTCCCTGCCCACCAACTTCGGGCGGGAGTACCGGCGAGCCCTGAGGCGCTCGCCCCGCGTACGCCTCGTCACCGGGCTCACCTGCGTCGAGGTCGTGCCGGACGAGACGGCGCCGCGGGTGGCCTGGCTCGACATGCGAACGCTCGATCACCGGGCCGTGCGTGTGCGGGCGCGAAAGCACGTCCTGGCCTGCGGAGGCCTCGAGACCACGCAGCTGCTGCTCGCGTCGAGGCGCCACCGGCCGGCCTCGGCAACCACTCCGAGCACCTCGGCCGCTGGTACATGGGTCACGTCAACGGCCGCATCGCGCGCGCCAATTTCTCAACGCCACCGCGCGAGACGATCTACGCGCACGAGCGCGACACCGGCAGGGTGTACGTCCGCCGCCGGTTCTCCTTCTCGCGCGAGTTCCTGCTGCGGGAGGAGATGACCAACGTGGCCGCCTGGCTCATCAACCCCGAGATAGCGGACCCCTCGCACCGCAGCGGCGTGCTCCCCTTCGCCTACCTGGCTCTGAGCTCCCCCTCGGCCGGCACGTCGCGTCAGAGCGGCTTCGCCAGTCGGTGACGACCCCCTCCACCCGCTCCTCCCCCACCCCTCGACGGGAGCACGTGCGCAACGTCGTGCGCGACATCGGGCCGGCCGGCAGGTTCGCGGTGAGCTTCGGGTACCGCCGCTTGGTGCCCCGCCGCCGTGCGCCGGGGTTCTCCGTCTACAGCGACGCCAACACCTACCGCCTGAACTATCACGCGGTGCAGGTGCCGAACCCCGACAGCCGCGTCACCCTCGCCGAGCAGACCGACGAGCTGGGCGTTCCGAGGCTCCGTATCGACCTGCGGCTCTCCGGGCAGGACGTCGACTCCATCGTGCGCGCGCACCGCCACTGGGACACCTACCTGCGCCGGCACGGCCGCGGGCGGCTGGAGTTCCTGAGCGACGACCTCGAGGCCTCCGTTCGGGAGCAGTTCGTCGCGGGGACGCATCAAGTGGGCACCACGCGGATGTCGGGTCGACCCGGAGGACGGCGTCGTGGGGCCTGACCTGGCGGTCCACGGGTTCGACGACCTCTACGTGGCCAGCAGCTCGGTCTTTCCCACCTCCGGGGCAGGCCAACTCGACCTTTACTTTACGCTCGTGGCGTTTGCCGTTCGGCTCGGCGGACCATCTGCGCCGGGAGCTCGTGAGGCGACCGGCACTCGCGAAGTCGATCCCGGGCTAGCGGAACACACCCGAGGCCCGCGACATCGGGCACGCGCCGTCCGCTCCGCCGGCCTCGTGGGCTCCCATGTCGAAGTAGGGGACCGGCCCACCGCCCCTGTTCCTGACGCCCGGCTGGTCGAACCGTGGCCGGCACTCCCTGTCGCGCTCCGTTCCCCCCGTGGGCGGTACCGGCGTCGGCCCCGAGCGACCTTCGCCTCAGGCGAAGCAACGGGTCGTCCCGGACGAAGCGGGGCACGCGGCCTCGGATGTCGTGGCTACCGAGCGAATAGCCCGGCGCGAGCTCGTCGTAGCGCTTCACGAGGTTGTAGTCCTCCTCGACCTGCACCTCGGGCTCGATCGAGAGCCGCTCGATGATGTTGTTCCGGATCTTCACGCCGCTCGTCTCGCTGGCAGTCTCGGGGCTCGGGTCGTAATGGCTGATCCGCACCCTGGGCTCGAAGTTGCCGCCGCTGCCCCAGCAGGTGTGTTGACGATCGTCATCCCGGTGACCGCGCTCGCGTGGAGGCATCCGTCCCCCGCGCCGCTCGTCTTGGTGGCCGTGTTGAACAAGTTGTTCTCGACGCGCACGTTGACCGGCCACCTGTCGTCGCTCCCCATCATCGGCAGGATGCCGCGCGTGTCTATGAAGACGTTGCCGACGAACGTGGTATCCCGGTTCTCTCCGATTATCTGGGCGTCGGGGTGCTCCAGCGGATCACCGCCGTCGTCCGAGGACTGGATGGCCACGTCCTCGAAGCGGTTGCGCTCCATCAGCAGGTTGGCCGTCCGGAACGCCTGAATCCCGTCGGCGGGGACCTTCCGGACCGTGTTGTCACGGATCACGTGGTTGGCACCCTGGATCCGGAACGCATAACCGCACCGAGGGGCTATGCCCCCGGTCCGGCTGAGCGGGTGGTCGTACACGCCGTCGCCGTTCTTGTCGCTCGACTCGGTCAGCTTCCACTGCGGGTGGCAACGCCCCGCGCTGGACCTCTCGTCGAAGACGATCCGCAGGTCGTGGACGTGGTTTCCCTCGACCAGGTTGTCGTTGCCCTGGAGCACGACGCCCGTGCGGGGACATGTCGTTGGCGGCGATCTCGATCCTCTCGCCGTAGACCTCGGTTATATCGGTGACGCCGAAGTGCTCGAGGCGCACGCGCCGCGCCGCAGGGGTGAAGGACACGCCACGCAGCTCGGGCTTCTCGTCCCGGTACGCCCTCACGGTCACCCGGTCACCGAACGCAGGGCCCACCGTCAGCTTCGGATAGGTGCCCGCTCGCACGAGCACGGTCGCCCCGTCCGGGGCGACCTGAACCGCCTTTGCCAGCGTGCAGAGTGGCTTGGCTATCGAGACCTCGCCGACCTCGAGGTCGTCCGAGCACCGCCCGCCCGTCGACGCGACGTCGACGTAGAGCGGCGACGATGTCCTCTCGGCGCCGCCCAGCCTGAGTGAGAGGCCGACGCCGACGGCGACCGTCGTGGCGACGGCCCCGGGAAGCGGCCCCCAGCGGCGCGCTCGTCGCCGCCGGCGCCTGCCACTACCGGCGGCGCGGCTCAGACCACGCCGGCGCGCTCGATGTTGATGGTCAGTGTCCTGCGCAGCACCCCGGGCGGCCCGGTCATCGGCGGCACCGAGTGGAGCGAGTTGAACGTCTTCACGAAGATGACACACTGGTTCGGCTGGAACGGAAACGTCTCCAGGACCTCCACTTCGTCGAACTCCAGCTGATCGTTGCGCCAGTTGAAGCTCTTCCGGGCGTCGTGAGGCCGGAGCATGTCGGTCCCGCCGCCGTACCGCGAGTCCCACTCCCTGGGCTTGACCATGGAAAAGATCAGCGTCACGAACTTCTGCGGAGCGTCGGTGTGGGGCTTGATGTTGCCTCCGTCAGCGGGAAGCATGGAGAACTCGAAGCGCGTGTTGAGGCCGATCTTACGCGGGCGGTGCGCGATGCTGCGTGCGAACTCCCCCGCCCCGATCTCGCGGCGCCGCGCGCGTCCCAGGAAGTGCCGACCGTGCTTGATCCGACCCCTGCCGGGCTGCTGGACCCCGACGTCGATGTCGTTGTCGCGCAGCATGTCGAGCACACTCGAAGCGAAGTCGGGGCTCTTCACCTCCGCGAACAACCGCCGCCACAGCTCGTGCGACTTGACCCTGCGATGGAACAAGCTCGCGTTGTTGACCTCGGAAAGCGAGTACTTGTTGCCGAGATGAGGCTTGAAGACGAAATCCTCGAGCGGGGGGAAGTCCTCGACGAGCGCCTCGTACACCTCATGCGCGAATACCGGGCTCACGACCCCCATGGGAAACGGCTCGTAGGTGAACCGCGCATCCACGAACGAGATCAATCTGTCCCCCCGTTCCTGCGAGCGGCTGCTCGGAGGATCGGTTGACACGGCTGGCTGCGGATTGTCCGTCAAGCTGTTCAACGGTCTACGCCTCCTCTGCGCTTCGGGCTGAAGATTCCGTTGTATGCGATCAGTTCGGGCGCGCGCCCCTCCTCCAAGGCCTGAGCGCCCAGCGCAGTGTAGTGACGCGAGGTCAGCTCGAAACCGAAGGCATCCATGACCCCGAGGAGGGCGTCTTGGTCCTCGGGGTTCGCCTCTATCTGAATCGACCTCGGCGGCGAATCTCCGGTGAGGATGCCCCGCATGCCTTCAAGGATGAGCAACTCGTTGCCGTCGACGTCCATCTTGACCGCCGTAGGTGGGAGGATCGTCGCCTGCTCTACCAAGCGGTCGAGCGTCGTGGCGAACTTGAGCTCGGTGCCGACGAGCCGGAGCTCCTCGCCGTAGGGATCGAGGTGGCCCTCGAGCTGGCTCATCGACGACCCCTGGGTCCAGTCGCGGTAGTTGAAGTCAAAGAACCCCGTAGCGTTGTGAAGGGCGCACGAGATGACCTTGACCCGGCCCTTGAGTCCGTTGCGGCTGACGTTCTCCAGCAAACTCTTGCAGTTTGCGACGTGCGGCTCGAACGCATACACCGCGCCCTCCGGCCCAACCTGCGAGGCGGCCGGGATGGTGTAGATACCCACGTTGGCTCCGATGTCATAGAAGACGTCGCCCGGACGCAGGCTGCTGTCGATCCACTCGAGCGTGCCAGGCTCCTTGGAAAACATCGTAACGGCGCGGCCGTACTCCTGGATCGACTCGCACATGAACGCGAACTCACTTCTGCGACCGGTCACTCGGACGGCGAGTGCAAGCCACTTGCGGAGGCTGAGCTGAAACCGGGCTCGGCGGGCCTGGAACCTTGCCGCCGGCTCGCGCGCGCCCTCGAAGCCCGTCGTCTCGATCTCCGCCGCCCGCTCGAGTCGCCGCGCGGCCCGCCTCACGAGTTGCCGGGCGGACTGTCGGATCCTACATGGCTTCCAGCTCACGCGTGACTACCTGTGAGACGGTTGAGACGGGCTAGTGCGATGCGTGGCGTGCCGCGGGGGCACGCCTCGAGATAGCCGCGCGCATGTCCCCGGCCCACTCGCCCCAGCGCGCGGGATCTTGGAGGAAGGCCACCAGGCCGCGCGGCGCCGCCTCGAGCCCCCACCGGGAGGCCTGGAGCGGCTGGCGGCGGCTGACGGCATCGCGGAAGAGGCCGCGCGCGCGCAGGGCCCGCAGGTGGCGTAGTCGCGCCTTGACGGCGCGGCGCCGGCGCGGGCTGATCGCGTCGCGCTCCAGGGCACGGTTCAGCGCGACGATCCCACCGCGGGCGACGAAGGCCTCGTTGTTCCTGGTGATGCTGCCGGGGTGCACGCGGTAGTAGGCCACGGTCTCGCGCGTCGTGGCCACCTCGTAGCCCGCCTCGAGCATGCGCAGCCACATGTCGTAGTCGTCCCAGCTCATGCACTCCGGCGAGAGCGGACCGACCTCGTCGTAGGCGGCCTGGGAGAAGATGACGCGCGCGAGGAGGTAGTTGCGCTTGATCATCTGGTCGTAGTCGATCTCGTCGGACCAGCAGCAGAACTCCGCGTAGGTCTCGTCCATGATCCCATCGGGGCTGTCGAGCAGCGCGTTGCAGTTCACGACCCCGATGCGACGCCCGCGGGCGACCTCCCGGTCGTACACGCCGACCATGTGCTCGAGGTAGTCCTCTCGCAGGTAGTCGTCGCTGTCGAGCAGCATGACCAGCTCGCCGCCCCGCGAGGCCTTGATGGCCTCGTTGCGGGCGCCGGCGATGCCGAGGTTGCGCTCGAGCTTGAGCGCGGTGATCTTGCCCGGGCGCCGTTCGGCGTAGCGGGCCGCGACGGCGTAGGTGTCGTCGCTCGAGGCGTCGTCGGCGATGACGAGCTCCCAGTCCTCGAAGGTCTGGGCGAGCACCGAGTCGACCGCCTGCGGCAGGAGGTCGGCCCGGTTGTAGGCGGGGACGATCACGGCGACGCGCGGCTTGTGGCTCTGAGGGGGCTCGTGCACCACCTGCTAGAACGCCGGTCACGGGCTCGAACTTGCGCTCGAGCGGAATACGAGAGCGGCAGGCTCCCGCCGCGTGAAGGACGTGAGGCATGGCAGGTTCGTCCCCCTCAGCCACTCCCGGACCGAAGACCCTTTGCTTCGATCTCGACGGCACCCTCTGCACGAACACCTTCGGCGACTACGAGGTCGCCGAGCCATACGCGTCGGCAATCGAGCGCGTGAACGGCTTGGCCGCCGCCGGGCACCGGATCCTCGTCTTCACCGCCCGCGGCACGGCGACGGGCATCGACTGGGGGGAGGTGACCCGGGCTCAGCTCGGGCGCTGGGGCCTCTCGTACGACGAGCTCCATTTCGGAAAGCCGAGTGCTGACGTGTACGTCGACGACCGTGGGGTGCCCACAGCCACGTGGCTCCGAGGCGACGGGTTCGCAGCACCCGGCTTCTCAGCCGCCGCGACCCTCGAGCTGCCCACGGTGGCGCCGCCCCCGCTCACCGTGGTCGTCGAGGTGGGCCGCACCTACGCAGGTGCGCCGCTCCGCCTGGCCGATCACGCCAGGCGAGCGCGGACGCTCGCCCAGGCCGCTGCGGTCCCCGACGTGCCGAGCGTCGGCGAGATTCAGGCCGCGGTGCTCGAGAGGCTCGCTGCGCACACTTCCGCCTTCGCGGATCGGCCTCATCCGGACGACGACCTCCTCTACGCGATTTCGCTGACGGGCCGCTCCGCCGCCGTGCTTCTGGACACCTGGGAGGCCCCGACCACCGCGCCCCTCGAGGTCGCCTGCCGCTGGCTGCACGAAGCGGCCAGGGGGCTGAACGGACTGCTCGCGTCCGAGCCCGGTGCAGACGGGATAGCCGTCCGCGCCGGAACCGGCGGCGGCGACGGCTCATGGCCCGTCGAGCGCCTCGAGACGGGCGGGTGGAGGGACGGGCTCGGTGGCCAGCTGGGGCTCGTGCGAGACGATCGGCTGGTGCTCCAGGAGGCGACGCCGATCCGGAGCGTCGAGTCCGCATGGCTCCACGAGCTGCTGCCCGATCTCGGGATCGAAGTGGAAGAGCGGCGGATCGAGCTCGAGGAGCTCCGGGACGCTGACGAGGCCGTGATCTTGACGATGCCCTGGTGCCTGGTGCCGGTGGCCATGCTCGATGGAAGCCGCCTGGGTCGGGTATCCCCCGGCCTGGTGGCCCGGCGAGTGCTCGCGGCGTGGAGCGCCGCCGTCGATTGCGACCTCGGTGCGCAGGCGGGCAGGCTCGCGGCCCATTCCACCTCGACCTCGAGGCAACCCGTGAGCCGAGCGGAGTGAACGCCGCAGTTGTCATCCCCGCCCGGCTCGAGTCCTCGCGCCTTCCCCGGAAGGTGCTCGCCGACATCGGCGGCCAGACGATGCTCAGGCGCACCCATGAGGTCGCCGTGCGGGCCCGATGTGGTCCCGTCCTCGTGGCGACGGACTCGGAGGAGGTGGCCGAGGAGGTGCGCTCCTTCGGGGGCCAGGCGATGATGACCGGCGCGTCGCTCGAGTCGGGAACGGCGCGGATCGCCTCGATCGTCGACCAACTCGCGGCCGACGTCGTGGTCAACCTTCAGGGCGACGCTCCGCTCACCGACCCCGCCGTCGTGACCGAGAGCGCTCGCCAGGCGGCGGAGAGCGGCGCCCCGGTCACGATGCCGGTGTACCGCATGCTCCGACCCGAGGACGTCCACGACCCGAGCGTGGTAAAGGTGGTCAGGGCACACGACGGTCGCACCCTCTACTGCTCTCGGAGCCCGGTGCCGTACGTCAGGGAGGCCGCCTCCGAGTTCCCCGACGCCGCAAGTTTCTGGGGGCACGTCGGGTTATACGCCTACAGCCGTGACTTCCTCCGATCCTTTCCTGCGCTCCCGGTGAGCCCGCTCGAGCAGGCGGAGCGGCTCGAGCAGCTGCGATGGCTCGAAGCGGGCCTCTCGATCCACACCTTCGAGGTGGAGCCGCAGGGCCCGTCGGTGGACACACCGACGCAGCTCGAGCGTGTCCGCGGGATCCTTGCCGACCGGTCGAGCCGGTGAGCGGGGCGGCAGCGATAGCCCTCGAGTCCTCGACGCGGCCCCGAGACGTCGGCCGGCGCACGATCGCCGACGAGCTGGCTGCGCTTCGCCGGCTGCACGACAGCCTCGACGAATCCTTCGACCACGCTGCGGCCGCCCTCGTCGAGCTTCGGGGCAAGGTGCTCACGCTCGGGGTGGGAAAGTCGGGGCTTGCGGCGCAGAAGGTCGCGGCCACGCTGCGCTCCGTAGGTGTCCCGGCCCTCCATCTCAACGCCTCCGACTCGCTGCACGGAGACCTCGGGGTGGTCGGTACCGGAGATGTCGCCCTCCTGTTCTCGAAGAGCGGGACCACTCGAGAGGTGATGGCGCTCACCCCCCATCTGCGCTCGCGCGGAGTGACTCTGATCGCCATCGTGGGAAGTTCCGAGTCCCCCATGGCGCGCGAGTCGGAGATCGTGCTCGACGCCTCCGTCGAGCGTGAGGGATGCCCGCTCGGAGCCGCTCCCATGGCCAGCGTCATCGCCGCTCAGGCGGTGGGAGACGCTCTCGCCGCCGCGGTGATGCACGCGCGCGACTTCACTGCCGACGACTTCGCCCGACTCCATCCCGCCGGCGCGCTCGGAGCGCGCCTCTCCCTCACCGTCAGCGATGTGATGCGCAGGGGCAGGGAGCTGCCGTTGATCGCGAGCACCGCGAGCCTGAAGGAGGCAGTGCTCGAGATCACGCGGACGGGGTACGGCGCCGTCTGCGTGGTCGACGAGGGGCACCGCCTGGCCGGCTTCCTCACCGACGGGGACATCCGTCGGGCGCTCGTCGACGTGGACAACCTCTCCGCGGTCTGGGTCTCCGAGGTCATGACGACGTCCCCACTGAGCGTCGCTCCGGAGCTCCCGCTCTCCCAAGCGCTCCTCATGCTCGAGCAGCGGCCGAAGGGGCTCCTGACCGCTCCCGTGGTGGTCGATGGAGAACGGTGCGTCGGGCTCCTGCGGCTGCACGACGCCGTTCAGGCCCACCTCCCCGGCTGAGCCCATGCCGGCGGGCGACGGGATGAGCCACGGGCTGGACAGTGCCCTATGGAACGGCCCCGAAGCGGCCCCCGCGTCGGTGCAGGTGACGCCCGACGTGGCCGTCGGGGGCGGGCGGCTGGCCCTCCTGGCCGGACCGTGCGTGCTCGAGAGCAGGGAGCTCGCTTTCGAGGTCGCGCGCGAGTTGCAGGACATGTGCGCCCGTCTCGGGGTGGCCTTCATCTTCAAGGCGAGCTTCGACAAGGCGAACAGGACCTCCGCCGAGTCGTTCCGGTCGATCGGCCTCGAGCCGTCGTTGGCCATCCTGGCCGAGGTCCGCGAGAGCCTGGGCGTCCCGGTTGTCACCGACGTGCACGAGACCTGGCAGGTGGCACCGGTCGCCGAGGTGGCCGATGTCCTTCAGATCCCGGCCTTCCTCTGCCGTCAGACCGACCTGCTGCTCGCGGCCGGGGCCTCCGGGCGCACGGTCAACGTCAAGAAGGGGCAGTTCATGGCCCCGGCCGACATGGAGTATGCGGTCGCGAAGGTCCGCGAGGGAGGTGGCCGGCGCACGATCCTCACCGAGCGGGGTACCACCTTCGGCTACCGCGACCTCGTCGTGGACTTTCGAGGACTCTCGGAGATGCGGCGCTTCGCTCCCGTGATCTTCGACGCCACCCACAGCGTTCAGTCTCCGGGTGGAGGCGGGGGCAAGTCCGGGGGCCGGCGTGAGTACGTGGCACCGCTGGCTCGCGCGGCCGTCGCCTTCGGCGTCGACGCGCTCTTCCTCGAGACCCATCCCCAGCCGGACCGCGCCCTCAGCGACGGTCCGAACATGCTGCCCCTCGCCGCGGTCGAGGACCTCCTCTCCTCGTGTCTCGCGCTGCGCTCGGCCCTGAAAGGGGTCACGGCATGAGTTACCTCTTCCTCTTCCACGTCCCGCCCGACGTCGATCACATGGCGCCACTGGCCTGGAAGCTGCTCGAGGAGGGCAACGAGGTCCACGGTGTGATCTCGGCCGGCCTCGACCCAGCCGGGGACCACAGGCTCGAGAAGCTCCGCAGCTACCCGAGCTTCCACCAGCAGGAGTTGTGGCCCAGCTCGGGCGGCGGAGGTCGGACCGGGCGTGCCTACCGCAGGCTGCGGGGCTACCTGCGCGGCACCCTTCCCTATGCGTTCCTCTTTCTCCGGCGGCACCGGGTGGAGCTGCTGGCGACCGAGTGGGGATACGGGTTGCCGCCCGGATTCGAGCGGCCCAGATCCCGGGCCTGGGCTGTGGCGCTGCTCAGGAGCCTCGTCCGCTCGTTCGTCAGGCCGGGGTCCGACCCGAGGCGGGCCCGGACGAACTTCCTCGTCGCCGCCCGCGTCCGGGGGGTGCCGACCGTCTGCCTGCCGCACGGCCTGAGCATCAAGCTTGACCTCGCCTCGAACGCAGAGCTCGCCGACCTGCTCAAGGACGGCCCCATCGACTGGCGGGATCGCAATCGCGTCTCCGCCTACGTGTTCAACACCGAGCATCACCGGCAGTGGCACCTGGAGCACGCGATGGGCGACCCCGAGGTGATGCAGACCTGGGGCTCCCTCCGCTGGGCGCCCGAGTGGTTCGAGCTGAACCGCCGGCTGGTGCCGAACTTCCGGTGGCCGGGCGATCCGGAGGGCCGCGTGAAAGTGGTGCTCATGGTGCCGAAGTGGGTGAACCAGGCCAGCCCCGAGGCCACGGCCGAGCTCATCAAGCGGATGCAGGAGCTCGACTTCGTGTCGCTCGCGATCATGGGGCATCCCCGTCCCAAGCGCGGGACCACGGACCCTCTGCGGGCCGATCCCGACATCCGGTGGGCGGACCTGCACGATCTCACCGGGGCCAACTCGGTGGCGGTCATAGATGCGTGCGACGCGATGATCGACGTCGGGTCATCGATCGGGATCGAGGCGGTCATGCAGGGCAAGGTGCTCATCAACCCGACGTATGTCCACGAGCTGACGACGCTGTTCGACGAGGTGGAGGGCTCATGCGTACTCGCGCGCGACGCCCACGAGGTCGTCGAGTACCTGCGGGCCCACGCAGCCGGCCGCCCTAGTCGCGTCGACGCAGACGCCTACGGCGAGCTGATGCGACGGGCCGTGTACGGATCGCACCCCGAGCCGTTCGACGTCATCGACGTCTACCGCCGGCGGGTGCAAGAGCTCGCGGCGGCACAGCGTCACCGGACCGAACGCGGTCCGAGTCGGACCACCACGATCAGGGAAAGGACCAGCCATGGCAGCAGCTGAGCCGCATCGCGTATTCATCGGGTACGACCCCACCCAGCACATCTCGTTCGAGGTGCTCAGGTACTCGCTCGAGAAGCACGCCACCGAGCCGATCGACGTCCAGCCGATCGACGCCGAGAAGCTGACGGACTTCAGCCGGCCGGGCGATCCGCTGGCCTCGACGCCGTTCACCTATACCCGCTTCCTGGCCCCCTACCTCATGGGCTATCAGGGCATGGCGCTGTTCATGGACTCCGACATGCTCGCTCTCGGCGACGTCTCCGAGCTGTTCCACCTGCCCATGGACGGCCTCGCCCTACGGGTCCGCCAGCACGACTACAACCCGACCGACACGGTCAAGATGGGTGGCAAGACGCAGACCCAGTACCCGCGGAAGAACTGGTCGAGCCTCATGCTCATGAACTGCGCCGAGCTGACCGCCTGGACCAAGGAGGCGGTCGAGACCCAGAGCGGCGCGTGGCTGCACCGCTTCGAGCCGATCCCGGACGAGATGGTCGGGGACCTGTCGCCGGAGTGGAACGTGCTCGACCACATGACCGGACCGACCAAGCTCCTGCACTACACCTCCGGAGGGCCGTGGCTGCCGGGCTGCGAGGACGCCGACCACGCGGACCTCTGGCACGGGTACCGCGAGGAGTACGAGGCCGCGCAGGTTCCGGGCTAGGCGCACGACCGCCGAGGCCGTACGACAATGCCCGCCGAGAGCACGACTCTCCCCGAGGTGCAGCCCAGGTCCTCGGCTCCGCCGAGCCGGGCGCTGCTCGCCATCGTCCCGGCCCGGGGCGGCAGCAAGGGGGTGCCGTTCAAGAACGTGCGGCGCTTGGCGAACCGTCCCCTGATCGCGTACACCGTGGAGGCCGTGGCCGCCTCGGAGGCGGCCGTCCGGATCGTGATCTCGAGCGACGACCACCAGGTCCTCCGGTGGGCCGAGCTCCACGGGTACGAGACGCACGAGCGACCGGCCGAGCTGGCCGGGGACGAGGCGACTATCTCCGAGGTCGCCGCCCACCTCGTCGCGGAGCTCGGATGGAGCGGGGACGTCGGGGTCTTCCAGCCGACCTCCCCGCTGCGCTCCGCGGTCTCGATCAGCCTCGCGGTCGAGGCCTTCCGGTCGAGGGAGGTCGACTCGTTGGCCTCGTGCGTGCGTGAGAAGCACCTCTTCTGGCTCGACGAAGAGGACGACCTGACTCGCGCACGTCCTCTGTTCGATGCCCGGGTCAACCGCCAGTACGGCCGTCACCGAGTCATGCGCGAGACCGGCTCGATCCAGCTCGTGAGCGCGGAGGCGCTCGTCGAAGGCGGCCAGATGGTCACCGATCGGCACATGCTCTTCGAGGTCGACGCCAGTGAGTCGCTCGACATCGACGACAACGAGGATCTCGTCGAGGCGCGCCGGCGCGTCGAGCGTGGCACGGTCGTGTTCCGGATTCGTGCCAACCAGAGGATCGGGTCCGGGCACGTGCACCACTGCCTCCAGCTCGCCGACGAGCTGGCCGACCAGAGCCTGGTGTTCCTCCTCAAGGACTGCGACCCATTCGTCAGCGAGCTGCTGGCGGAGCACGGGTACCGGTTTCGCGCCGAGACGGACCTGGCCGAGGACCTCGACGCCCTGCGTGGGCCGGCGGGCAACCTGATCGTCAACGACGTCCTCGACACGACCGAGCAGGACGTGCTCTCGCAGCGCCGCGCGGGCTGGAGGGTCGTGAACATCGAGGACCTCGGACCGGGCGCCCGGCTGGCCGACTGGGTCGTCAACGCGCTCTACCCGCCCGACAACGGGGCCTCCGCCCACGTCGTCACCGGCGCGAAGTACGCGACCCTGCGGGGCGAGTTCTCCGACCTGCCCCCGAAGGTGATCAGGGCCAAGCCCGAGCGGGTCCTGATCACCTTCGGCGGAACGGACCCCGGGCAGCTCGCACTGCGCTGCGCGCGGCTGCTCACCGGCGTGGTCGACGCCGAGCTGCGGGTGGTGGTCGGGTCCGGAGCCGCCGACACCGATTTCCCTCCGGGCGTCCACGTCATGCGCAGGGTCCGTTCGATGGCGGCCGAGATGGCCGCCGCGGACCTGATCCTCACCTCCGCCGGGCGCACGGTGTACGAGGCGGCCGCCGTCGGGACCCCCGTCGCGGCATTGGCGCAGGGGGCGCGTGACGCCACCCATGCACACCTGGACTACAAGAGCGGAGTCGTGTTCCTCGGGATCGGACCGCTGGTAGACGACCGGCACATCGCGGAGGTGGTCCGGCGCCTGCTCGGCGACGAGCAACTCCGCGTCGAGCTGAGCGAGCGCCTGCGATGCTCGATCGACGGCCTCGGCGCCGCCCGCATCGCCGAGCGCGTCCGGGCCATGCTCAAGGGCCTCTAGGAAAGATCGCGTGGAGATGACAGCCACCCCGAGAAAGATCGCCCGGAAGCTCTATCGAAGCTCTCCGGAGGATCTCGTCGAGCTGACGGGCAGGCGCTACCGGGCACTGGCGCGACGCCGCCGGAGCCCCGCCCCGCCTACCGTCGCGTTCCTCCGGTCGGAGGAGTACCGGAAACTGATGAATCGATACACCCCGAGCGGCGGGGACTACGGACGCCACGAGGCGGAGCTCGCCACGAAGAGCTACGTCTTCCGGAACTTCGACGTCGACGATCGGCTGGGCGCGTTCCGCTGGCGCGGCATCCAGGAGAACCTCGACGTGGTGCTTGACGTGATCGCGGAGCACTCGGGGCTCGTGGTGGACCTGGGCGGCGCGGCCTCCCCCTTCGGCCTCGGCTCGGTGGTGGTCGATCGGCTCCCCGAGGATGCCTACGGCAACCCGGTGCCCTACCGCTCGCTCGACGAGCTGCCCGGCAAGGCGGACGCGATCATCTCGTCCCACACGCTCGAGCACATCCCGGATCTCGAGGCGGAGCTCGAGCGGATCCGCGAGTCGCTCCGGCCCGGCGGAACGCTGCTCGTCCTCCTCCCATCGTTCTATTGCGAGCGCTGGCGGGTCGGGACCCACTCGCACGCGTCCTTCGGCGACCACGTGTGGACGTTCGGGCTGAGCGGAACGCCGGATGTTCCCGACGACCTGGTGAGCTACGTCGAGATCGACCGACTGCTCGAGCAGCACTTCAGGGTCGATTCGATCGCCTATTGCGGCGACGACAGCATCTTCGCCGTCTGCCGCCGCGACGAGGACGCCGGGGGACACCCATGAGCACTGAGGTCCTGGTCGAGGGCCACGAGCCGATCCGCGAGGGCGCGTGCCGCGTGATCGCCGAGGCCGGCGTGAACCACAACAACTCGGTCGAGCGGGCGATCGAGATGGCCCGCCGGGCCGCCGAGGCCGGCGCCTGGGCGGTCAAGTACCAGCTCTACAAGGCCGACACGATCAGCGTCCCACACTCCCCCAAGTACTGGAGCGACACGTTCGGGACGGCCTCCCAGTACGAGGCGTTCAAGCTCTCCGACCACCTCGACTACGGCGCCTACGCCGAGGTGGCCGCCGCGTGCGCGGAGCTCGGCATCGTGTTCTTCGCGACCCCGTTTGATCCGGCCGCGGTAGCGGCGCTCGAGTCGATGGACACGCCGATCTACAAGGTGGCAAGCGCGGACATCACCCACCGGCCCCTGCTCGAGGCGCTGGCCGAGACCGGACGCCCGATCCTCCTGTCCACCGGCGCGGCGACGACCGTGGAGGTGCACGACGCGATCGAGTGGATGGGGCTCGGCCCCGACAAGCTCGTGCTTCTCGTCTGTACGCTGACGTATCCGACCCCGGACGCGGATGCCCACTTCGCCCGCCTCGAGGAGTTCCGCCGCGTGTTCGCGCCCTACCTGTCCGGCACCTCGGACCACACACTCGGCACCGCCGGAGCGTGGATGACCGCAGCGCTCGGCGGCGTGTGCATCGAGAAGCACTACACGCTCGATCAGACCCTGCCGGACGTACCCGACCACGCGATGAGCGTCGAGCCGCACCAGCTCGCGGAGATGGTGACCGCGTGCGATCGCGCCGCGGTGCTGCGCGGAGAGGCGTGGATCGGCGTTCGAGCGTCCGAGGAGCCGGCCAAGGCCAACGCGCGCCGTTCGATCGTCCTCGAGCGCGACAAGGTGGCCGGATCCCTGCTCGAGCTCGCGGACCTGGGCTTCAAGCGCCCAGGCACAGGCATCCCGCCGTTCGAGGCCGGCGCCGTCCTCGGGCAGCGGCTGGGCGCCGACCGCCCGCGGGGAGCGATCCTCTCCTACGCCGATCTCGAGCCGGCTGACGCGGACGGTGACCGATGTTGACGGCCGTATCGCCCACCGACGCCGCCCGCCGACGGGAGCGCGGCCGGGCCCTTCAGCAGGAGATCGCCGCCGGCGAACCGCCTGACGCACGCTTCCACGTGCTCAGCTCGTTCAACGTCGACCTCCTGCCCCCCATGCTGGTCGAGGCGCTCGACCGGTCGGGGACGCGCGCCGAGGTCACGCTCGGCGAGTTCGGCCAGATCGCCCAGGAGGCTCTGCAACCGGATTCGGGGCTCTACCGGGCAGAGCCCGACGCGGTGGTGGTCGTCCCCGCCGTCGAGGACATGCTCGGGCCGCTGTTCGAGGGGGGCCCGGCTTCACTCGCCGAGGGCGATGCAGAGGCGCTCGTCGACCAGCGCCTCGCAGAGCTGAGCGCCACGATCGACGCGCTACTCGACCGCCTGGTCGGCGTGACGTGCTACCTGGTCGTGTTCGGGACCCACCGGGCGCCGGTCGAGCACGTCCTCGATCCGGGCGCCGGTCACCGCGGGCAGGCAGCCGTGGAGCGCTTCCAGGCAGGTGTCCGCACGCTCGGAGAGCGTTCGGAGCGGGTGCTGGTGGTGGACTGGGACTGGCACGTCCGCAGCGTGGGATCGGCGGCCTACGGGGACGACCGGCTTTGGTACCTCGGCCGCATGCGGCTCGCCCCCGCCGGCCTCGCGGCACTCGGCGAGCTGGTCGCCCAGCACGTGGCCGCCTACCGCGGGGAGGCGCGGAAGGTCGTCGCGGTGGACCTCGACGGAACGGTCTGGGGGGGCGTCGTCGGGGAGGTCGGGCTCCAGGGCCTCGAGCTCGGTGAGGAGGGGCTCGGTCTCGCGTTCCAGGACCTCCAGCGCGAGCTGCGCAAGCTCCACGACGCCGGCGTGCTGCTCGTGGCCTGCAGCAAGAACAATCCCGAGGACGTCCACGAAGCGTTCGAGCGCCACCACGGCATGGTGCTCCGGCGCGAGCATCTCGTCGCCGAGCGCGTCAACTGGCAGGACAAGGCCACGAACCTCCGGGAGCTCGCCGCGGAGCTGAACCTCGGGCTCGACAGCTTCGTCTTCCTCGACGACAACCCCGTCGAGCGCGACTGGGTGAGTCGGTCGCTGCCCCAGGTCGCGGTGCCCGACCTGCCCGAGGATCCCGCTCGCCGGCCGGCGTTCCTCCGCGACCTCCCGCACTTCCGCCGGATCACGGTGACCGACGCCGACACCCAGCGCGCCGGGAGCTACCGGGCGCAGGGCAGCCGCCTGCGCCTTCGGTCGGACACCCTCTCCTTCGACGAGTTCCTCCGCTCGCTCGAGCAGGAGGTCACCATCGAGGCGGTCCACGACGGGTCCGTGGCCCGCGCCGCGCAGCTCTGCCAGCGCACGAACCAGTTCAACCTCACGACCCGTCGTCATACGGTCGCCGACATCGAGCGGATGCGCGCGAGCGACGAGGTAGAGCTCTACACCCTCGCGCTCCAGGACCGCTTCGGCGACAGCGGCATCACGGGGCTCGCGATCCTGCGCTTCGAGGACGAGGAGGCCGAGGTGGACACCCTGCTCATGAGCTGCCGGGTGCTGGGCCGCCGGGTTGAGGACGCCTTCCTCTCCTTCCTCGGCGATCGAGCCCGGGCGCGTGGAGCCCACCACCTGGCCGGCCGCTATCTCCCCACGCCCAAGAACGCGCAGGTCGAGCGCTTCTACCCCGACCGGGATTTCGAGGCGACGGGCGAGGGCGCGTACCGCCTCGACCTCTCGGCCCAGGCGATGCCGGCTCCGCCCGAGATCGCCCTCAGGGTGCCGGCCAATGCGTGACCGGCTGCGCGCGGTCGCGGCGGAGGTCTTCGGCGTCCCCGCGGCGGAGATTCCCGACGGCGCGACGAACCAGGAGATCCCGGGCTGGGACTCGCTTCGCCACCTCGAGCTCATGCTGGCCGTGGAGATGGAGTTCGGCGCGCAGATCTCGAGCGAGGCGATGCCCCTGCTGCTCTCGCTCGAGGTCATCGAGGAGTATCTCCGGGAGCAGAACGTCGCGGCCTAGGGCGTTCGCCCAGATCGTCCAGGGCGAGACGGCGCGCTGGACCCACGAGGTGACCGCCGAGGACGTCGACGGGTTCGCAGGCCTGTCCGGTGACACGAACCCCCTGCACCTCGACGACGGCTTCGCCCGGCAGCAAGGGTTCCGAGGCCGGGTCGTCCACGGTATGCTGCTCGGCGCCTTCCTCTCGCGCGTCGTCGGCACCGTCCTCCCCGGTCCCGGCGTCGTGTGGCTCTCCCAGAGCATCCGCTTCGAGAAGGCCGCCTACGTGGGCGACCGCGTCGAGGTCTGCGTCAGCGTCAAGCACAAGTCGCCGGCTCTGCGGACCCTGGTCCTCGAGACGAAGGTCACCAACCAACGAGACGACACCCTCCTGTCGGGAGAGGCGAAGATGATGATGCTGGGACGCACGGAGACGGTTCCCTGGAACGAGATGGTGGCCGTGGTCACCGGGGGGAGCCGCGGGATCGGTGCCGCCGTCGCACGCGCTCTGGGTGAGAAGGGTGCACGGGTCGTGGTCAACTACCACCGCAGACGCGATGCCGCCGACGAGGTGGCCTCGGCCATCGTCGCCGCCGGGGGCGAGGCGCTCGCCGTGCAGGCCGACGTGGCGCGGGAGGAGGAGGTCAGGAAGCTCGCCGGCACCGCGCTCGAGGCCTACGGGCGCGTCGACGTGGTGGTCAACAACGCCACGCCTGCGATCGAGCGCAAGCCACTGTCCGAGCTCTCGTGGGAAGAGGTGGACCGCTACTGGCAGACGTACGTTCAGAGCGCCTTCACGCTCGCGCAAGAAGCGATCCCGGGCATGCGCGAGCGGGGCTTCGGTCGCTTCGTCCACATCCTGACGACCGCGATCTGGGGCGCTCCTCCCCCCCTGACCGCGGGCTACGTGGCGGCCAAGAGCGGCCTGTGGGGCCTCGCCAAGGGGATGGCGGTCGAGCTTGCGCCCGCCGGCATCACGGTCAACGCGGTCTCGCCGTCGGCCGTCATGACCGACCAGTGGGAGGACGAGCCCGATACGAGGCGGCGGGCGCTGGCGCTGAGCGTTCCCGTGCAGCGGCTCGCAAGCCCGGAGGAGGTGGCGGCTACCGTCCTGTTCCTCGCGGGCGACGAGGGCGCGTACATCACGGGGGCCAATCTGCCGGTGGCCGGCGGCGAGGTAATGTGACCCCCATCGCCCCACCCTTGAGTACGCTCCGGCGGGCCTGGAAGTGCTCCAGTCGCTGGGTTCCCCGGAAGGCTCGCCAGGCGCTCGTTCGACAGCTCAAGACGGAGGAGCTGTTCACCCACGAGGCCGCGCGGATGATGACAAACGCGTTCCAGTACGTCCGGATTCAGGACGTGCCTGGTGACTACGCTGAGTTCGGCGTGTACCGAGGTCGCGCGTTCGTCGAGGCGTGGAGGGCCGCGCGAAAGCACGGATCGGAAACGCAGCTCTACGCGTTCGACTCGTTCCAGGGATTACCCCCGCTCTCGGGCACCGATCGCGATTCGATCTGGCACGCCAGAAGGAGTTCCAGCACGCGTTGAGGCGCCGGCGCGTGCCACCGTCCCGGGTCACGATCGTCGAGGGCTTCTTCGAGGACACGCTGAGGCCGGAGCGTCGCGGGAGCATTCCACTCGAACAGGTCGCGATCGCCTGGGTCGACTGCGACCTCTACGCCTCCACCGTCCCGGTCCTCGACTATCTGGCCGACCGCCTGCCCGACGGCGCGGTCATCGTCTTCGACGACTGGTACCACTTCAAGGCACGACCCGATCGTGGGCAGCAGCTGGCGTGCTCGGAGTGGCTCGTCGCGCGCCCGGACCTCAGACCCAGATTCCTGAGTAGTCGCACCATTCTCACGCCCGCGATGGCGTCCGACCCGCATGGGACCTTGGCTTCGGCCGATATGCAGGCGAAAACGGGGGGTCACCGTGGCGGTGAAGGAGAAG
>Ga0136620_10000166_pt1 | contig 28748 bp, 33 predicted proteins | sample AntDrymUQ4162106_2_FD_104806 | JGI IMG/M metagenome (GOLD analysis project Ga0136620, IMG submission 104806) | Polar desert sand microbial communities from Dry Valleys, Antarctica - metaG UQ416 (21.06) | ecosystem: Environmental > Terrestrial > Soil > Desert | place: Antarctica: Dry Valley... | reverse complement strand
GTCGAAGTTGTAGACCGTGGGGCAGTTGTCGAAACCGTCGTCGTAGCGATCGCCGTCGTCATCGCGGTCGCAGGCGTCGCCCTTGTCGTCCCCATCGAGATCCGCCTGATTCGGGTTGGCCGCGAAGTCGCAGTTGTCGTCGTCGTCGATCAGGCCGTCCGCGTCGTTGTCCACCGGCGGGCATGCGTCGCCGTGGCCGTCACCGTTCGTATCCTCCTGGCCGGGGTTTGCCACGATCCGGCAGTTGTCCGGCTGGGCGTCGGGCACGCCGTCGGCGTCGTCGTCGTCGTCGCAGGCGTCGCCCAGCACGTCCGTGCCGGGCGTGCCCGGCGACGGCTCGGAGTCCCTGTCGGTGTTCACCTGACTGCCGTTCTTGACCCTGGGGCAGTTGTCGTCCTCGTTGAGCACCTCGTCGCCGTCCACGTCGTTGGGCTCGGGGTGGCGCGCCGCCCTGGCGGCCGCGAGGGCGAACGTACGCGCGAGCCTGATACGCGGGGCGTTGCGCCGCCTGGACCTGCCGGCAAGGTCGGTGGCCACGACCCCCAGCCGCAGCTCCACCCGGCGCCGCTTGCGGAGCGCCGCCCGCGCGGCGCGCCAGCGGCCGCGTGTGAGCCGGTAGGTGAGCATCACACCGCCGCCATCGACCGGCACCCGGCGGCGGTCCGTGCGCACCGGCAGCGCCAGCCCCGCCACGTTGAGGAACCCCGACGCGCTGATCGTGCCGCGCTTGGTGGACGTGGCGTACACGCGAACGCGGCGAGAGGCACCCACTGACTGGATCGTCGGCGCCCCCACGTCCAGGAGGGGGCGCTTGCCGTCGTCGGCCTCCCCGCCCTCCGGCGGTGTACTGAGGGTGCGTGTGATGGTCTCGCAGTCGGACGCCACCCGGTCAACGGTGTCGGCGTCCACCACGTCCGCACCCGCACCGCAGCGCACGCCATCCGCCACGCCATCGCGCGACACGATCCTGTCCGGGCCACCGTTGCCACTCAGCTCGTCTGTGCCCTGGCCTCCCATGAGAGCGTCGCCCGCCGGACCGCCCTGGAGGTCGTCGTCCCCGTCGCCGCCGCTGAGCTCACCGGCCGCCTCGGAGACGGTCACGCGATCGGCTCCCGGGCCGGCGATCACGGTGGCCTCCACCGGCAGGGCCACTGTGGCGGTGTCCTCTCGGTCGCCCAGTTCGATGCGGACCCGCCGCACGCCGCCCAGAGGGCAGAACGTCTGGATGATCCAGAAGTTGGCGTCCTGGGTGACGTCGCCGGGCGTGCAACTGCCCGGATCCATGCCGCCGTCGACCGTGGGATCGCGGAACTCGATCCGCCCACCGCTCACCCGCGCCGTGAGGGTGTTGAGCGAGGTGGCGTCCGCCGAGACGTAGGACACCAGCTGGCCGGCGGGCCGCACGAGCGAGTGGGCCTCGGCGCCGGAAGGCAGGGTGGCCGCGATCGCCAATGCGGCGAAGGCGACGGCGGTCCCGCGCCTCATGGCCGGAACTCCTCCTTCCACTCGCGGCCGCCGTCGGTGGTGCGCAGGATCGTGCCGTCGCTCAGCGCCAGGTACAGCTCGTTCGCGTCCACGGCGTCGAGCTTGTAGGGCTCTCCCTCCACCCGCCCGACGACGTCGAAGCTGTCGCCGCCGTCGTCGGAGAGCTGCACGGTGCCGTCCTTGGACGCGCGGTAGAGACGGTCGGCAGTGGGCCACGCCAGACGCGAGCCTTGGCCGCGCAGGATCGGACGCCAGCTCTCGCCCTCATCCCCCGAGCGAAACAACTCGTCGTCGTTGGCCGCCACCAGCCGCTCGCGGTCCTCGGGGTCGACCTCGAAGTCGATGATCAGGCCTCGCGGCGTGAAGTGTTCGGCGAAGCTGCGTCCGCCGTCGTCGGACACGATCATGGCGCTCAACACAGCATCCCACGCGTATAGGCGATCGTGCTTCAGCACGATCTTGTGCAGGTCGGCGTCGCCGAGCCGCGATACCGAGCGCCACCTCCTGCCGCCGTCGGACGAGCGCATGAGGCCCAGGAACTGCGGCAGCGTGCGCTGGTCCGGATGGCCGGACGCCACCAGCCGCGATCCCCCCTCGGACTTCAACTCGAGGAAGGTCCCGATGGTGGAGGAGTCTCCGCCCACGGCCAGGGTGCCATTCACCCGGCGCACCCGCTCGTTCCGCGGGTCGATCCGGAAGAAGCCGCGGTTGGTGGTAAGCAGGAACTCTCCCGAACTCGGATCGCGCTCCAGGGAATTCACGTAGGGCGGCTTCTTCGAGAAGTCCACCAGCCGATCGGAGCGCTCAACCGGGTCGCTCGAGCCACCGCACCCCGCGATAGCGACCGCGGCCAGCGCGACGAGCTGCCGTCGCATCATCCCTGCGCCGTGGCGAGCAGCCACAGCGCCAGCGTGGTGAATCCCATCATCACCCCAAGCATCCAGTACTGCGAACGCACAGCGTGCCGCGAGCCCGGATAGAGCACAAGCGCCCGGTCGTGGGCCAGCACGAGCGCGGACACATGGCCCGCCACCACGAAGCCCACCTGCAGGTACCAGGCCTGGTTCTGACTCAGTACGCCGTAGTCGATCGCCGCTGCGGCGCTGCCGAGCAGGTTCCACCCCTCGCCGAGCGGGTCAGAGACCAGGTACACGATCGCCTGCCCCTCCAAGACGAGGAACGTGAGGTAGTGCGCCGCCACGTAGGCCATGGCGATCGGCACAAGCGAGTGCACGAAGCCGCGGCGCAGCCTCTCGGCACTGAGATCGCCGCCCACCGACCGCGCTCCCGCGACCCCGAGCGCGTAGAAGCCGCCGACCAGCACGACGCTCGCCAGCAGCCCGAGTGTGGCGGCGGCCTTCTCCACCCCCTCGCCCATGTCCGCGGTGAGGTCGAGCCAGAGCCGGCCCTGGCTGAGGCCGTCGAAGGTAACGGTGCCGATCATCACGGCGAGCAGGGCCACTGTTCCCGGCGCGGGATCGAGGCGGGAGAGCCCCGCGAGCGGGCGTCTCACGCCGACGACGCCTTCCCGGCGCTCGAACGGCGAGATGCTCGCGAAGAGCCCGAAGTAGACGGCGAATGCCTCCCCGCGCCGGGTCCACGCCTCCGTGCCGTAGACCGACTGCGCGGCGAGCGTAGCCGCCGTATAGCCGAGCACCGCGAACGCGAGCATCCGCGGCTCCTCGCTCCAGCCGGACACCAGCTCGATCCAGGTGAAGGCGAGCAGGCCGACCGCCGCAGGCCAGCGACCGAGCCAATCGGGGTAGGGGCGGCGCTCGCGCCCGAAGCGGCCGAGCGAGCGCCACGGGCTGAAGGCGGCGAAGACGTTGCCCAGCAGCGCGCTGGCGAACACCATGCCGACCCAGAAGACGATGAAGATGAAGGTGGGAGCGAAGTTGTTCAGCGGGCTCTGGGTGCCGGCCAGGCCGGCGACCACCACCAGCGCGAGCAGCGCCACTCCGGCTACGGCGCAGACCGCCTCGAGCGCCCGCGACCCGAGCGTGCGCCCGAGCGCACCTGGGAGGGGCCGCCAGCGGGCGCGCTCGAGCTTGGGCTCGGGCCAGAGGACGGCCAACGCGAGAAAGGACACCAGCAGCACCACCCCGGCGGCCCAGCCGAACAGCCACTCCGGGATGGGGAGGTCGGGGCGCTGGACGACCCCGTGCGCCGCTGCCGCGGCCGGCACAAGCACGAGGCCGGCCAATGCGGCCGCTGTGACCCGTCTCAGCGTCGGATTGCGAACAAGACCTTGATGCCTCTTGAGCACCGGAACCTGATCCTGGTCTGGCGCCCGTAGTTGCGGCAGCGGTAGCCGCGCGGCGTTCGCTCGCGGATCAGGTAGCGACGCGCGTACGTCCTGGCCGTTCGGCAGCGAATCTGATCCGACTTTATGTTGTAGCGCTTGCCCTTCGCGTCCAGCGTGCCGCAGTTGCGGGGTGGCACGATCGCCCCGGCGTGCACGGTCAGGACCGCCGTACAGGCTGTCGATAGCAGCGCGACGATGATGATCCGTGCTCGCAATAGGCTCCTCTCCTGGTTCCTCGCCGCGGAGCCTAGCGCCGCCAGCCGCCGCTCGAGCAACCGTCGCTCGGCGTCGTCGACCCGTCCCAGGCCGTGCTAGGCGGGATGCTGCTCAACCGGGGGCAGGCCGCTCTACCTGAGCGCCCGCGTCGTCGGTGGCCTGCTCGAGCCGGGCCGCCGCCGTGCGCCTGACGGCCGCGCGCAGGACCGGCGTCCAGCCGAACAGCAGCCCGACCGGTCCGAGGGCCTGGCGCGACCAGTGGTGGAAGCTGAACTCGTCGCGGTGCTCGGCGATCAGCCCGTTCTCGAAGCCAAAGCGAGCCTGGATGTCGTTGACCACCGGGCGTCCCGTCTCGGTGAAGGTGTAGTGGGCGCGCCAGTGGGCCGATCCCTCCGTCTCGCCGGCCTCGTGCTCCAGCAGCTCTATGCGCAGCTCACCGGGCGTGCCCGTGAGCATCCGCCACATGGCGCCTGCCCGATCCCCGCGAAGGTCGGGGAATACCGGGTCCGAGAAGTGGACGTCGGGCGCGTAGCAGGCGGCCATCGTGTCTCCGTCACCGTCGTCGAACGCCTGATAGAAGCGCTCGATCAGCTGCTGGTTGGGACCGGCCATCCGCGCAAACCTACTCCAGTGCGTTCCGGCGCAGGTACCGCACGTGCAGATGCCTGGCCCGGTAGAGATTGAACGCGTACAGGGCCACCATCCCGATCAAGAAGCCCGCATTGAGGTCGAGCAGGATGAAGAGCACCACAGCCAGCACGATCGCCGCCAGCGACGTCCCGAGGGCGCGGCCCCAGGACCAGGTGCCAGGGTCGCGCTGGCCCATCATGTTCCAGGCGCCGCGATCCATGAATGGCCCGAGGCCGTCGCCGGGAGCTATCTGCTCGAGCTGCCGCTTCCGAGCGGCGACCCGCTCGCGCCGCGACTCGCGCTCTCCGGCGCTCATCGCAGCCGCTGCTCGTCGAGCGCTTCGTTGACCAACTCGTCGGCGCGCTCGTTGGACTCGCGCCGCACGGTGCGAACCGTCCACCGGTCGAAGTTCCGGAGCGCCTGGAGGGTTTCGAGGAACAGCGGCTTGAGCCCGGCGCTCTTGACCTTGTAGCGGCCCTGCAACTGGCGTGCAATCAACTCCGAGTCGTTGACCACCTCGACCTCGGAGGCCCCGAGCTCGCGCGCCAGCTCGACTCCGAGCAGCACGGCCCGGTACTCGGCCACGTTGTTGGTGGCCTCGCCGATATAGGCGTGGCGCTCGGCCAGATCGCCACCGTCCGGCGCGGAGGCGACCGCCGCCACTGCGGCGGGCCCGGGGTTGCCGCGCGCGCCGCCGTCCACGTGGACGACGACCTTCTCCAGCGAGCTCAGTGCTCCTGGTTGCCGGCCGGGCCGATCGGCGGGAACGTGCCCGCCACTCGGTGGCGGCGCTTCTCGGTTTGCGGGTCGTGGGTCCCCGGCGCGCCCCCCTGGGCGCGGCGATCGACGATCACGGTCACGTTCGGCTCGTCCGCATAGTGGGCCGTCAGGCGGTCGAGCAGCTCGTCCTCGAGGGGTCTGGGCACCACGCAGTAGATCATTGCTGGGCAGTTCCTATCACCAACCGGCCCTCATCGTCCAGAACCGCGTTCCAGCCGCGGAACGCATCGTCGATACCGGCCATCTCGTCGCCCTGGGCCTGCAGCGCCACGGGCTCCGCCGCGTCGCCCAGATCCACCCCGTACCTGTACCAGGACAGCTCCCAGGCCACGACGAGCGTGACGGTGGCGGGGGCGCCGGGGTCGGGCAGTGCGGTGGCCCAGGGCGATCCGAGGCTGCGAGCGAGGCCGGCCACCGTGCGCTGGTGCTCGGAGGCGTTGAAGATGTCCAGCGCCCGGTCGATCTTCGCCTCGGCCGTGGTGGGCACCGCGCGCACGTGTCGAGGGTCCTGGGGCGGAACGTAGGGGCGCCTGCGTGGTCGCTGCGGCGCGGAAACCTCGCCGTTGCTAGCGGGTTCGCCGTACTCGCCCTGCTCCCCCTGATCTCGCGGCGCGGCATCGGGTTCCTCGGGCGTCAGCTCCTGCGGGACACGCCGGCGCAGGCGGCCGAACAGGGGGCGGCGCTCCTGGGGCGAGGGCCCGCGGGTGGGTGTGTCGCCGTGGGCCGACTCGCGAATCCACCCGGCGTGCTCGGCCCGGACGAAGCACAGCTCGCAGACGCCGTGGCGATCGCCACCAGGGGCCAGGAAGGGCTCGGTGCGCTCACCCTTGAGGATCGTGCGACCGCAGACAGCGCAGGTCACGTGATCGTGGAACGGCCGTAGCTCCTTCTTCATCGCAGGCGAGTCTAGAAGCCTGGCCAACCCGCCCGGAAACTCGCAAGGGCGCTTGCCCTTTCCGGACTCACGCCTGCGTGGACTCGTGCCGGGCGTCCGCGGCGGCTACCACGCCTTTTGCCAGGTGCCCTGGCATCTCCTCGTAGCGCGCCAGGTCCATCGCGTAGTCGCCCCTCCCCCCGGTGATCGCTCGCAGGTCAGGCGCGTAGCCGAGCATCTCGGCCATGGGCACCTCGGCCTTGACCTGGGTCATCGAGCCGTTGGGCTCCATTCCCAGCGGGTGGCCCCGGCGGGAGTTCAGATCGCCGATCACGTCGCCCACGCAGTCCTCGGGCACGGTCACGGTGGCGGTCATGACCGGCTCGAGCAGCACGGGCTTGGCCGCCTCCATCGCCTCCTTGAAGGCCAGGGAGCCGGCCACCTTGAACGCCATCTCAGACGAGTCCACGGTGTGGAAGGAGCCGTCGAACAGCGTCACCCGCACGCCCTCCACCGGGTAGCCGGCCACAGTGCCGCGGGCCATCGTCTCCTGGATCCCCTTCTCGACCGCCGGAATGAACCCGGAGGGGATCGCACCCCCCTTTATGCGGTTCACGAACTCGAAGCCGATCCCGTCCGGCAGCGGCTCTATCTCGATGTGACAGTCGCCGAACTGGCCGCGTCCGCCGGTCTGTTTCTTGTAGCGGCCGTGAGCCTTGGCCGAGCCCTTGATCGTCTCGCGGTAGGGAACGCGCGGCGGCTTGAGGATGACCTCGGCTCCGAAGCGGTCCCTCATCCGGCCCACGATCACCTCCACGTGGATCTGCGTGAGCCCGGCCACGATCTCTTCGCCGGTCTGCGGATCGCGGTGAACGTCGATCGTGGGGTCCTCTTCCTGCAGGCGGCGCAGCGCGGCGAAGGCCTTCTCCTCGTCGCCCTTGGCCTTTGGCTCCATGGCAAAAGCCATGACCGGGCGCGGCAGAGCGGGCATGTGCAACTCGACGTCGTGGTCGGTGGACGACAGCACGTCGCCCGCGTGGGTCTCCTTGAGCTTGGCGACGGCGCCGATGTCACCGGGGCCGAACTCGTCGGCGTGCTCCAGCTCCTTGCCCTGCGGGACCAGCAGCTGCCCCACACGCTCCTTGGTGTGCGCGCGGCAGTTGAAGACATGCGAGTCGTGCGCAATCACGCCCTGGTAGACGCGGAAGAGGTTGATGCGGCCGGCGTAGGGGTCGGCCAAGGTCTTGAACACGAATGCCACCAGCTCACGGTCCTCCACGGGCTGGAGCTCGGTGTCCCCGGCGGCCACGGAGCCGCGCTTGGCGGGTGAGGGCAGGTCCTCCACCAGCGCGTCGAGCAGGCGGTCGGTGCCGAGGTTGCGCGTGGCCGCGCCGCAGGTCACGGGAAAGATCGTGCCGCCGGTGACCCCCGACTTCAGCGCCGCCACAGTCTCGTCGTGGGAGATCTCCTTACCGTCCAGGTAATGCTCCATCAGCTCGTCGGAGACCTCGGCCACCTCATCCATCAGCCGCTCGCGGTACTCCTGGGCGCGCTCGCGCAGCTCCTCGGGAATCTCGATCTCCTGGGCGTCCGCCCGGCCGGTGCCGTCGTAGCGGAAGGCCTTCATGTCGATGAGGTCGATCACACCCTGCAGATCGTGCTCGGCGCCGATCGGGATCTCGGTGGCCACCACGTGCGCGCCGAAAGCTGCCTTCAGCGAGTCCAGGGTGCGGTAGAAGTCGGCCCGCTCGCGGTCGAGCATGTTCACGAAGACCGAGCGCGAGAGTCCCAGTTCGGCGGCACGGTGCCACAGGCGATCGGTGCCGACCTCGACGCCCATCACGCCGCTGACCACGAAGACCGCTCCTTCGCACACGCGCAGCGCAGTCAGGGCGTCGGCCACGAAGCTCGGCTCTCCCGGGGTGTCGATCAGGTTGATCTTGCGGTCCTGCCAGCGAAATGAGGCAAGGCTGGAGGCGATCGACATGCCGCGCATCTTTTCGTCAGCGGCGGAGTCTGAGACCGTCGTGCCGTCGGCCACGGTGCCCAGGCGGTTGATCGCTCCCGCCTCGAACAGGAGGGCCTCGTTGAGGGAGGTCTTGCCGCTGCCTCGGTGGCCCACCAGGGCCACGTTGCGGATCCTCTTCGCACCTTCGTGAGACATGGTCCCCCGTCTTCTCGCGTGTGCGGAAACTACGCGCCGAGGAGGAGCGGCGCAAGCAGCGCCGGCGGTGCTGCGGGACGGGTCGACCCTCTAGGCCGACTCGCTGAGGGTGTCGCCCTGCAGGCGGGACTTCAGCCGCAGCACCGCCTTGGTGTGCAGCTGGGACACGCGTGACTCGGTCACCCCCAGCACCTCGCCGATCTCGCGAAGGGTCAGGTTCTCGTAGTAGTAGAGGGCCACCACGAGCTTCTCGCGCTCGGGAAGGCGGGCGATTGCGTCCGCCAGCCGGTCCTTCATGTCGGTGAGGTCCATCTCCTGGGAGGGATCGACCGCCGTGGGGTCCTGAATCGTGTCCAGGAGCGACACCTGGTCGCCCGAGGAATCCGAAACGGTCCACAGCTCGTCCAGCGCCACCACCGACGAGTTGGAGATCCGCACCAGCGACTCCTGGAACTCCTCCACTGTGCTCTCCAGCTCTTCCGCCATCTCGATGTCGGTCGGCGCGCGGTGAAGCTGATTTTCGAGCTTGGCGTTGGCCCGCTCGATCTCGCGCGCCTTGGCGCGCACCGAGCGCGGCACCCAGTCGAGCGAGCGCAGCTCGTCGATGATCGAACCCTTGATGCGGGTGACGGCGAAGGTCTCGAAGCGGATCTCGCGCTCGAGGTCGAAGCGCTCGATGGCTGAGATCAGGCCGATCAGGCCGTAGGAGATGAGGTCGGCCTCCTCGACGTGGGCCGGTAGGCCGCTGGACATGCGCCCGGCCACATACTTGACCAGCGGGGAGTAGGCCAGCACCAACCGCTCGCGGGAGCGCGAATCCCCCTCGTCCTTGTACTTCCGCCATAGGCCCTTCAGCTCTATCGCTTTGAGGTCTGTCTCCACGATGGATCTCCCTCAGGCGCGCGGATGCGCCTGTGCGTAGGCCCTTCTAAGGCGTCGCGACTCTATCCGAGTGTACGTCTGGGTCGTACTTATCGAGGAGTGACCGAGCAGCTCCTGGATGGAGCGCAGGTCGGCGCCACCCTCCAGCAGGTGTGTGGCGAAGGAATGACGCAGGGTGTGCGGCGAGACGCCCGATCCCAGCGCCGAGCGCTTCACGGCCAGGTCCAAACGACGCCTGACGTCGGAAGTCGAGAGCCGTTGCCCGCTGCGCGAAAGGAAGAGCGCCCGCTCGGGCTCGCGTTCGAGCGCGCGCCGGCCCCGCTCGACCCAGGCCCGCAGGGCCCGCCACGCGGGCTCGCCTGCCGGCACGACCCGCGTCCGACCGCCCTTGCCCTCCACGCGCAGCTCCTCGCCGTCGAAGTCCAGGGACTCCACGTCCAGGTTCACCAGTTCCTGGGCTCGCAGCCCGGCGGAGTAGGCCAGCTCGAAGATCGCCCGGTCACGCAGCTGCAACGGCGTGGAAGCCGGCATCGAGGCCAGCAGGTCTGCCGTCTCGGACTGCTTGAGCACCGCCGGCAGGTAGGAGTCGGGTTTGGGGGTGCTCACCAGGTCGGCAGGGCTGGCCGCGAGGTGGCCGCGCTCCACGAGCACGCGGTAGAAGGCGCGGATTGCGGCCAGCTTGCGGCCCACCGTGGACTTGGAGGCACCGCGCTCGGAGAGGACGCCTGCAAAGCGGCGGATGGCCCGGTGGTCCAGCTGCTCCGGAGCCAAACCCTGGCGGGCAGCCCATTCGGACAGCTGGCCGAGGTCGACTCCGTACGCGTGGCGGGTGCGCTCCGCCATCCCCCGAGTGCGCAGGGTGGTATCGAACATGGTCAGCTCAGGGGCCCAGCTAGGCTCGAGCGACGTGGTGTCGGGGTTCTTCGTCAACACTCAGGACGGACGCGTGGCCACCCGCCGGCAGTTGTCCGACGCAGGGCTGTTCGACCCCGAGGACGGGGCACCGCGGCCTTGGCATCCAATCCAGGGGCCGAGCGACGCCTCGACCATGTGGTATTCGGTGCTGCGCAAGCGAGTGCGGGGAGTATTCATCGGCACCTTGACTGTTCGGCACGTGGGCCGCCAGGCCTTTCTGGAGGCGGAAGGATGGGAAGAGGTGCCGCTGGAGGCCATAGGCCTCTGACCGAGCGGGAGCTGACGAGGCCAGGAGGGTCCTGGCCTAGGAAGAGCGAGCGACGCGTGCCCTGCACGCGAGCGAAGCGATGACAAAGGCCAGGGCCGTCCTGGCCCGTCAGCCAATGTAGATGGGAGTCTGTACTTCGACCTGGTCGTAGAGCTCGATCACGTCAGGAATCGCCATCCGGATGCAGCCGTGCGAGGCGGCGGTGCCCAGCGAGGCCGTGTCATCGGTCCCGTGGATGCCCGCGCCGGCGAATATCCCCAACCAGCGAGCCTTGAGCGGGTTGTTGGCCGCGCCGCCCGGGACGACCGTGCCGGCCAGCGAGCCGGCCCAATCGCTGTTGGGCACGCTCCAGGCGGCGTTGACGGCCTTGTTCTCGACGTTGTAGAGCCCGGCCGGCGTCTCTAGGCCGACCTGCCCGACGGCGATGGGATAGGTCTTCTGGAGCTTGAGGTTCTTGTACAGGCTGAGCTGGAAGCCGCCCCGGTTGACGACCATCAGGACCGGGTACTTCGCGGCCAGCTCGGCGCGCGTCACCTCGGGCTGGAGCACCTTGACGGGCACTCGAACGGTGCGGGAATCCACGGCCAGCATGGCCCGCCGGACCCGGCGCGCAAGCCGGCGGTGGCGGACCGCTACGCCGGTCTGCTCCTTGACCTGGTCGAGCGACGGGAAGTTCAGCTCGGCATCCTTGGCCGGGCGGTCGATGCCCTTGCGCACCCGTGCCACCAGGCGGGCTGTGGCGGCCTGCGAGTAGCTGACTCGTGCGCGGACGGCCACATCCTCCTCCGCTCCGGTCAGGTCGCGGTAGCTGCGACTGACCAAGTTGCCCTGGCGGCTGGCGCGCAGCGCCTCTGCGACCATTCCCTTCACGTCGGTGCGGATGCCGGCGTCCTCGGCGGACAGCTTGAAGCGCTTGCTGCCGCGGCGCACGGTGATCGGGCGCTCCAGCGGCGCGCCCACCTCCCGGCGCAGCTTGGCGGCGGCCTGCCGGGAGGCCAGGCCGCCCAGGTCCACCCCGGCGGCAGTCACGCCCTCGGCGATCAGATCTTCGCGGCCCGAGTCGTAGACATACACGGCTGCGGCCCCTCCGAAAAGGAGCACGAGAGTGACCGTGACGACGATGATCGACTTGTTTGCCATTGGGTCCTTGGCCGCCCGGGGTACCGGCCGCAGCGGTTTTCAGTGTACGCATCGCGGTCCCCGGTACCAGAGGTATCCACGTCCTGCAATCGGGCTTGCGCGGTACTACGCGCCAGGGGCGCTTTCGGATGCCCCGGCCGGTGAGCGCGCGAGCAGCGACTCGATGGCCCCCAGCACGGGCTTGCGCGCGAGGTGAGCGCGCTCGTGATCACGCAGCGCCGCGAGGTCGGAGGCTTCCAGTGACCCCAGCAGGGACAGGATCTCCTCGGCCCCGAGGTCGTCGTAGTGCTCGACCGGCGCCTCGTCCACTCCGGATGGCTGTCCCGGCCGGTCCCCGGCGGCCCCCAGCAGCCGCTGGAGCTCCTGGAGCTGGCCGCGCGTGAGGCCCACGCCGTCCTTGACCCGGGACGAGCGCACGTTGGGACTCCAGCGCAGGAACTCCTCCACCTCGCGCTCGTAGCGGTAGGGCTCGGCCGTGTTGCGCAGCAGCGGGTGCAGCCGCAGGTGCTCACCCAGGGCCAGGGCCGCCTCACGGCTGGTATAGCCGAACTCGAAGCCCGCCGCCTTCAACCGGCGGTTGTCCACCCCGCGGCCGAAGCGCATCTGGCTGAGCATCTCCGGCGGGATGTTCAGGCCCAGCCGCCGCAGCACGCCGGCGGCCAGTCCGGTGCCCCACGGCGGCAAGATCGGGGCGTAGGTCTTGCCGAGCAGGCCGGCCACCTCCGACAGAGCCAGCACGCCGTCGGCCCCCACGTTGAACACGCCGGGCAGATCACGCTGGACCACGTGCTCGAGGGCGTGCACCACGTCGTCCTCGTGCACGAACTGGTAGCGGGGGTCAAAGCCCAGGATCATCGGCACCGCGGGCAGTGAGAACAGCGCGATGTGCGAGGTCCGTACATCCGGACCCAGCACGTTGGCGAGGCGCAGGATGGTGACCGACGTGTCGGGGCTCTTGTCGGCGAACTCCGCCACCGAGGCCTCGGCCTCCAAGATGTCGCGCTCGATCGGGGTGCGCGGCGGGTGGGGGCGCCCCATCGTCTCGTCGAAGAAGGCGGGGTCGTCCTGCTCGGAGCCGTAGAAGTGGGTGGAGGACTTGAAGATCAGCTTGCGCACACCCGCGCAGGCGGCAAGTACGTTCATCGTCCCGATCACGTTGTTCTCGTGGGCCTTGGGTTGGCTGGTGGTCACCGAGTCCACGACCAGCCGCGTGTCCACCACCGTGTCGATCTCGGCGGCCTCCACCACGCGGCGCAGTAGCGCGTGCTGGGTGCCCACCTTCACGTACTCGGTGCGCTCCAACTCGACGCTGGGCTCCTCGTTGTCAACTCCCACGATGGCGTCGATCGACGGATCGGCCTCCAGAGCCTGGGCCAGCCGCCCGCCCCAGTAGGTCGACAGCCCGGTGATGAGGATCCGCTTGGAGGTCATCCGAACCACACCGACTTGCGCTGGGCGACCATGTCGAGCAGGTTCTCCTGGATCCGGGCGCGCACATCGTGGGCGGTGGTCTGCACGAGCGCCTTGTCCTCCTCCATGGCGGGGTCGTCGAAGTGGATGGGCTCGAGGAAGCGCAGTTTGAACTTGGCCGGTAGGTAGCCGAGCATCCCCGCCAGACCGAAGTGCGGGAAGGTCGGGGTGAGCGGCGTGTAGAGCAGCCCCGTCAGCTTCTTGAGCAGATTGAGCTGGGCGAAGACCGGCATCGCCTCCTCGGCGCCGACGACGCATACCGGGACGATCGGGGCCCGGGCGCGCATGGCAGCCTCCACGAAGCCGCCGCGACCGAACCGCCGCAGCCGGTAACGGTCCTTGTACAGCTTCTCGGTGCCCTTGCGGCCCTCGGGGAACACCAGCACGAGCTGCCCCTCGTCGTGGAGGAGGCGATGCACGTTGGCCGGGTGGGCGGCCACGCAGCCCATCTTGGGCAGCAGCATCGAAAAGCCCGGGTAGCCCTTGAAGAAGTGCTCGACGGTGATGTTCAAAGGCCGCGCGTGGCTGTGCTCTTCGCGGATGGCCTTCCCGATCATGGCTGCGTCGGGCGGCAGCGCGCCGGAGTGGTTGGACACCAGTAGCGCCCCTCCCGTGGCGGGCACGTTCTCGACCCCCTCGACCTCGGCGCGGAACCAGTAGCGGTAGTAGAACTCGATCAGCGTGCGGTCCATCAGTCCCTCCACACGCTCGGAGCGGCCCCAGTCGGTGAGCCGGCGCTCGGTCTCCACGCCGGGCATGAGGTGGCGCCGGTCGTCGGTGTGCAGCGCCTCCAGCTGGCCCGCGGGCACGCGCGTGGGCGCTGCCTTCCCGCGCTGGCCGAGCGGGGTTCTCGCTGACTCTGCCATCGGTGCAGTCTGCCAGGATGCCCGCCCGATGCGCACCAAGGACGAGGTACGGCGCGACGTGTGGCGCGCGATGGACCGCGAGGGCGTTTCGCGCTTCCCCGGGGCCGAGGGACGGATCCCCAACTTCGCCGGCGCGAAGGCCGCGGCCGAGCGGCTGGCCAAGCACCCCGCCTGGGTCGACGCGCAGACCATCAAGGCCAATCCCGACTCCCCGCAGACCCACGCCCGCCGGTTGGCTCTGTCGCAGGGCAAGACGGTGGTGATGGCCGTCCCGCGCCTGCGCGACCAGCACCCGTTCCGGCTGCTGGATCCCGACAGGCTCTCCAAGGATCAGATCCGCGAGGCAGCCACGATCAAGGGCGCTATGCGCCACGGCGAAGTGACCGACCTCGACCAGGTCCCCCAACTCGACCTGGTGCTCACCGGCTCGGTGGCGGTCAACCTCAAGGGAGCCCGCTGCGGCAAGGGGGGCGGGTTCTCAGACCTCGAGTACGGGCTGCTGCTCGAGGCCGGCAAGATCGACCGCCGGACGGTGGTGGCCACCACCGTCCACCCCATCCAGATCGTGCGAGAGAACCTGCTCATGACCGCCCATGACATCCCACTCAACCTGGTGGCCACGCCACGCGCCGCGATCGAGGTGGAGGGCGCTTTCAAGCGCCCCACGGGGATCCTCTGGGATCACCTCCAGCCGCCGCAGATACATGAGATTCCCGTGCTCGAACGCTTCGGCTACGTCGGCTGACCTGGGTGTTCCTAGCCAGGCTTGGTTTTCGTACTCAGGCTCTCGGCTACACGTCCGGTCAAGGCGGCGTCCACCCGGCGCTCCAGCTCCGGCCAGTCCGGGGCGCCTATCACGCCGTCGCGGTCCAGCAGCGCCTCGTTCCACGGGTGAGACACCGTGGCGGCCAGCATCCCGTGCTCGCGGGCGCGCTCGATGTTGACGGGGCTGTCGTCCACCAGCACATCGATTCCCAGCTCCACGCAGCGGGGAATCTTGTCGAATGAGCAGTGCAGGTCGTCATAGGGGAAGCCGGCGTCATCGAGCCAGCGGTGAGTGGCGGGCGCGCAGCTCTGGCGGCGGTGACTGGTCACGTGGATCCAGTGACCGGCCTCGTGCCAGCGGCGAACGGCCTCGACGGCGCCCTCGTAGGGCGCCGCCCCCGCGATGTTCCCATCGGAGTGCGTCTCCTCGACGGCGGCGATCAGCTGCTCGGGCTCCAGGACGGTGATGCCCCAGTCGCGCTGCTCAGCGTAGGGCAGCGCCACGCCGTAGCGCTCCATGACGATTCTCTCCAGGAGAGCCCAGTAGTGGTGCAGCGTCGAGTCGATATCCAGCGCGATCCGGGCCACGCCGGTACCGTAGTGACCGGCATGAAGCAGATGATTCCGATGGCATCCCCTCCCGCGCGCCCCGGGGCCGCCCGTAACGCAGGCGACGACTATGGCGTCGGCGATCCGCCCGACTGGCGCTCAGTCGACTGGGCAGCCCACCTGCACCGCGTCGAGGTGGCCGGCCGCGAGGTCAACTACGTCGACATGGGCGAGCAGGGTCGCCACCGCCCGATGCTGTTCATCCACGGCCTCTCGGGACAGTGGCAGAACTGGCTCGAGAACATCCCGCACTTCGCCCAGGAGCGTCGCGTGGTGGCGGTCGACCTGCCGGGCTTCGGCACCTCGGACATGCCCGCCGAGCAGATCTCGATCGAAGTCTACGGGCAGGTGGTGGCCGAGCTGTGCGAGTGCCTGGACCTGTCGCCCGCCGTGGTGGTCGGCAACTCGATGGGCGGGTTCGTGGCCGCGGAGCTGGCGATCGTCAAGCCCGAGGTGGTGGAGCGGCTGATGTTGCTGGCCTCCGCCGGCGTGTCCCAAATGGACGTGGCCAAGCGCCCGCTGATGGCCCTGGGCAAGGTGGCGGCCCTGTTGGCCACCTCCAGCGTGGCCCAGATGAAGCTCGTGGCCCGCCGCCCCAAGGCGCGCCACTGGGTGCTGAGCCTGGTGGCCCGGCATCCCAGCCGTCTCAAGGGAGACCTCCTGTACGAGGGAATGATGAAGGGCGCCGACAAGCCCGGTTTCGAGGACGCACTGCGTGCCTGCCTGGCCTATGACTTCCGCGACCGCCTGCCCCAGATCGGCTGCCCCACACTGGTGGTCTGGGGTGAGAAGGACGCGATCATTCCCGTGCGTGACGCCGACACGTTCGTGGAGCTGATCCCCGGCTCGCGCAAGCTGGTCTTCAAGGACACCGGCCACGTGCCGATGCTCGAGCGGCCGCGCACCTTCAACGCCTGCCTGACCGAGTTTCTGCGCCACGAGGTGCGCGAGGGAGAGCTGGAGGGAGAGCTGGACCTGGACCTGGAGGCCCTGGCCTCCGGCGGCTCCGGCGGGGCGGAGTCCGAGGCCGCGGTCTAGCTGGTCAGCGCGCCCTGGGCCGCCGAGCCCACATGCCGCGCGTACTTGCCCAGCACGCCCGACTCGTAGGCAGGCGGGGGCGGCTGGTAGGCGGCCACGCGCTGGGCGATCTCGTCCTCGGACAGGTCCACGTTCAGCTCGCGGCGCTCCACGTCGAAGGTCACAGTGTCACCGTCGCGCACCGCGCCGATGGGGCCGCCGCGGGGGGCCTCCGGGGCCACATGGCCGGCCATGAAGCCGTGGGTGGCGCCCGAGAAGCGCCCGTCGGTGAGCAGGGCCACCGTGTCGCCGAGGCCCTCGCCATGCAGCGCTGCCGTTACGGCGAGCATCTCGCGCATGCCCGGCCCGCCCGAGGGTCCCTCGTTGCGGATGACCACCACCTGGCCGGCCTCGATCTCGGACGCCTTCACGGCCGCGAACGCCTCCTCCTCGGACTCGAACACGCGGGCCGGGCCGCTGTGCTCGCGGCGACCGTGACCGGCCAGCTTCACGACGCAGCCCTCGGGAGCGAGGTTGCCGCGCAGGATGGCGAAGCCACCGTTGGGCGCCAGCGGCTGGGACAGCGGGCGAACGACCGGCTGGCCTTCGGTCTCGAGCGCGGCGGCGGCCTCCTCGCCGATCGTCCGGCCCGTGACCGTGATGGCGTCGGGCTTGAGCAACCCGGCCTCGCGAAGGCGGGCGGCCACGAGCGGCACGCCACCGGCGCGCCACAGATCGGGCGCCACGTAGCGGCCGAAAGGCTTGAGATCGGCCAGCAGCGGCGTCGCCCAGGCGATCCGGTCGAAGTCGTCGATCGCGAGCTCCACGCCCGCCTCGTTGGCCACCGCCAGCAGGTGCAACACGGCGTTAGTCGAGCCGCCGGTCATGGCCACGCCGGCAATCGCGTTCTCGAGCGCGTCGCGGGTGATGATTGCGCTCGGCCGCAGGTCGCGCTCGAGGATGTCCAGCACCAGGCGGCCGCAGTCCTCAGCCACCTGCCCCTTCTTTCCCTCTTCGGCGGGCACCATCGAGGTGCCCATCGGCGAGATGCCGAGCAGCTCGAAGGCCATCGCCATCGTGTTCGCGGTGAACTGGCCGGCGCAGGCGCCGGCGCCGGGCGAGGCCACGGACTCGAGCTCGTGGAGATCCTCGTCGGACATCCGGCCCGCCGCGTGCGCGCCGACCGCCTCGAACACCTCCTGGATCGTCACGTCCTCGCCCTTGAACTTCCCGGGCGCGATGGAGCCGCCGTAGAGCATCAGACAGGGCAGGTCCACCCGCGCGAGGGCCATCACGCAGCCGGGGATCGTCTTGTCGCAGCCCGAAATCGCGACCACGGCGTCGAACATGTGCCCGCGAACCACCAGCTCGATGGAGTCGGCGATCACCTCGCGGCTCACCAGCGAGGCCTTCATGCCCTCGGTGCCCATCGAGATCCCGTCCGAGACGGCGACCGTGTTGAACTCCATTGGCGTGCCGCCCGCGGCGCGCACGCCGTCCTTCACACGCCCGGCCAACATGCGCAGGTGGAAGTTGCACGGTCCCACCTCCGTCCAGGTGTTGGCGATGCCCACGATCGGGCGCTGCAGGGCCTCGTCGTCGAAGCCGACCCCCTTCAGGTAGGCGCGCGCCGGCGCCCGATCGGGACCCTCGAGCTGTTTGCGGCTGCGGCCGCGCAGGTCGCGGCTCACGCTCGGCGGGCCTCCTGGGAACCCGCCCGCCGCCGCTCCCACTCAGCCAGGCGCCACAGGTCGCGGCGGACCCGAGCCGGGTCGAGCTGGCGCCCGACGAGATGCATGTTGGCCTGACCGATCACGCGGCTCTCGTCGGAGGTCAGCGCCATCCACTTGGCCAGCACATCGTCGGAGGCGGGGAGGCGGCTGCGCCCCACGCCGGTCAGATCCGGGAACTCCACGCAGTACTCGCTGAGCAGCCGCCCGTCGGCGGGCACGAAGGCCACGACCGGCTTGTGGGGGTAGAGCAGGTAGGCGTACGGCGGTATGTCGGCGGGATCCGGCGGGGCCGCGGCCCTGTCCGCCGCTCGCCGCCGAGCGGCGGCGCCGCGACGCTGCTGGCCGGAGCCGGCCACGCGGATGAAGCCGAGGTCGCGGTACATCTCCCACTCCTCTTCGTTCACGCACGAGCGCAGGAGCTGGCGCGCGCGCTGCTCGGCGCGGCGCTCGCGCCCGGGGTCGTAGTCCAGGGCCGCCAGATCCTCGCCCGGCCGGGTGACGCGGGCGCGACCGGCTGCGCGCCGCACGCGCGCGGCGCGCAGCACCACGGGAGCGGCGAGCACGACCGCTATGAGCGCCAGGACCAGCAGAGCCGGCAGCATGCGACCGGCCGGCTCAGCCGCCGGCGGCTCGCGGGAAGAAGATCACCCGCTCCGCCTCGGGCGGCACGTCGGAGTAGTCGTGCACCATGAGCGCCTGACGGCGCCCGCTGCCCGGGGTCGATGTCGGCACCGCGGCCCACATTCCCTCGTCGAGCTGGCGGCGAAACTCTGCGATCAGGCGTTCTTCATCCTCGCGCACACGCGGATCGCCCTCCGAGATGAGGACCTCACCGTAGCCCGGCTTCATGCGTAGGAACTTGATTTCTATCTCCTGGGTTGGCCTTGCGCCGGACGCCGAACTTCGGCGGCGCGGACCTGCCGCCCCGATTATGTCAGAGCCGCTTCGCCACCTCGCCCGGTCGATCCGCTCCGGCGATCGGCCGGCCGACACCCAGAACGTTGACCGGTCCGGCACCCACACCGATCTCGCGCAGTCCGTCCCTGATGGCTCGGGACGCGACCTCCCGCGCGACGCGGGCCGCCTCGAGCGGCGTGCGACCCAGGGCCAGCTGGCTGGCCAGGACCGAGGAATGGGTACAACCGGACCCATGAGCCGCCCCGTCGGCGTGGCGCTCTCCCGGGATAGCCGCCAGCTCGTGGCCGTCGAAGAAGACGTCCACGACCTCCTCACGGTGGCCGCCGGTGACCACCACGGCGCCGGGCCCGAGAGCGTGCACCATGCGGGCCAGCTCACCTGCGTCGGTCTCATCCCCGGCCCCGGCCAGCACCCGCGCCTCGGGCAGGTTGGGCGTGATCACGGCCGCACGCGGCACCAGCCGTGTCAGCAGCGCGTGGCGGGCGTCCTCGTCGAGCAGAACCGCGCCGCTCTCGGCCACCATCACCGGGTCGATCACCACGGGTACGTCGCCCACCAGTTCCAGCGCTCGGTCGACCGCGTCGATCGTCTCGGCCGTGCCCAGCATCCCGATCTTGACGGCGTCCACCCCGATGTCCTCCACGACGGCCTGCACCTGCGCCACCACCGCGGCGGGCGGCAGCGGGTAGATGGCGCTTACCTCGCGGGTGTTCTGAGCCGTGACCGCCGTGATGGCGCTCATGCCATGGGCGCCGCAAAACGCAAAGGCCTTGAGATCGGCCTGGATGCCCGCTCCACCGCCGGAGTCCGAGCCCGCGATGCTGAGGAGGCGCGGAGTAGCCACGGGGCCGGGAGCATAGTCCTGCGTTCACGTCAGCCCTGCGGCGATCCCGCCGCTCGGCGGTACATCCCGAGCGGGTCGCGTCTAACGTGCCCGGCGGCCTCCAGACGGGAGAGGCCGGCGCGGACCTCCTGTACGGGCAGGCCCGCGTGCGCGCAGATGCCATCGACGCCCAGGCCGCCCTCCACCGCCTCGAGCAAAAGGCGCTGCACCGGGTCCCCGAGTGAGACCAGAGGGTTCCGCCGGGGCTCGGCCGGTCGGTTCTGCGTTTCCGCGCCGTAGAGCTCATCGAGCACGTCCTCTGGAGACGTAACGAAGACCGCCCCATCCTTGAGCAGCCGGTTGGTGCCCCTGGCCACGGACGAAGTGACCTGACCCGGCACCGCCCCGACCGACCGGCCGAGCTGGGTGGCGAAATCGCTGGTGATCAGCGACCCCGAGGGCTCCGCCGCCTCCACTACGACCGTCATCTGCGCCAGCGCAGCCATGATCCGGTTGCGGGCGGGAAAGCTCCACCGGAAGGGCCGCTGGCCGGGCGGCAGCTCGGCGATCACCAAGCCGCGCTCGCAGACCCGGTCATAGAGGCGCCTGTTGGTGCGCGGGTAGGGGATATCCGGTCCGCAGCCGAGCACCGCCAGGGGCAATCCGCCGGCGTCGAGGCAACCCCGATGCGCCTCGGCGTCGATCCCGAGCGCCAGGCCGCTCACCACCGTCAGGCCCGCCGCCGCCAGGCCACGGCCGAGCTCGTGGGTGACCTCCAGCCCGTAGGGCGAGGCCCTCCGAGCCCCCACCAGCGCCACGCACGGCTCGCGCCCGGCCAGTGGGCCGAGGTCCCCCGCTCCCTTGACGAATAGCACCGCCGGCGCGTCGTCGAGCTGCTCGAGCTGCGACGGGTAGCCGCAGTCATGCCGGCACACCGCCCCCACTCCAGCTTGCTCGAGCTCCTGCCGTGCCGATGCCGCATCGAAGCGTTCCAGGAACGCGAGCGCATCGCCACGGTCCTTGCCCCCCACGGCCGCCACCAACTCCTCGTCGGGCAGTGCGAGCACACCCGTGAGTCGTGCGTGCGGGCTGTCGAGCAGGCCCGCGATCCGCGCTGCCAACTGCCCGACCAGATAGCCGCGGCGAAGGCAGGCGGCGCACGCCGACGAGGCGGTCGCAGTCATGCCGCAACCGGGGTCACGCCGCCAGCCCCACGGGTGCTGCCAGGCGGTAGCCCAGGGCCTCCTCCAGGTGCTCGGCCGCTATCCGCTCGCGCCCCGCCAGATCGGCGATCGTCCGCGCGAGACGCAGCACCCGGTCGTGGCCGCGGCCGGTAAGCCCGCCCTGCTCCACCGAGCCGAGCAGGCGTGCCGCCGCCTCGTCCCCAAGTGCCCCGTGGCGCCGCGTGAGCCTGCCGTCCATATCGGCGTTGCAGAGAGCCTCGCTGCCGGCGAGGCGGTGGCGCTGGCGCTCGCGAGCGGCCACAACGCGCTCCCGGATCGTGGCCGAGCGCTCCGTCGCATGCGCGCACTGATCGACCAGCTCGGCGGCCGGCGGGGCAGCCGCCTGGCACACCAGGTCGATGCGGTCGAGCAACGGTCCGCTCAGGCGGCGCCCGTAACGCAGGCGATCGACATCGTTGCAGCGGCAGTCGCCGGCCGGGCGGGCGCAGGGGCAGGGGTTGCACGCCGCCACGAGCATCGCTCGCGCCGGGAAGGTCAGCGAGCGCTGCCCGCGGGTGATCTCTGCGAACCCGTCCTCCAGCGGCTGGCGCAACGCCTCCAGTGCCGGGCGCGAGAACTCCGCCACCTCGTCCAGGAACAGCACTCCCCGGTGGGCGAGCGTGATCTCGCCCGGGCGGGGATGCGACCCGCCGCCGACCAGGCCCTGCGGCGAGGTCGTGTGGTGGGGCGCCCGAAAGGGACGCTCGGCGGCGAGCCGGCCGTCCCCCACGCCCGCGACGCCATGGATCCGGGTGATCTCGAGGGCCTCCTCGAACGACGGCGGGGGCATCACCCCCGGAAGCCTGCGCGCGACCATGGTCTTGCCCGCCCCCGGCGGTCCGACCATGAGCAGGTTGTGCCCGCCGGCCGCCGCTATCTCGACTGCGCGCTTGGCGTCTGCCTGGCCACGCACGTCGGCCAGGTCGGGCCCGTGCATGTGACGGTCGGGCCGCGTGGAGTGTGGACGAGCGGGCTCGGGCTGCCACCGGCCGTGCAGCACGTCGACCAGCCGGTCCAGCGAAGGCACGGCGAGCACGTCGAGGCCGTGTGCGAGCGCGGCCTCACCCGCGTTCTCGACCGGCACGATGAGCCGTCGGTAGCCGGCCTCCCGCGCCCCGAGTGCGGTGGCCAGCGCGCCCCTGAAAGGCCGTAGTGCGCCGCTCAGCGACAGCTCGCCACACACGGCCGAGCCCGTGACCGCCTCGGCGGGCACCTGCCCGCTCGCGGCGAGCACCGCCACCGCCAGGGCGAGGTCGAAGCTCGGCCCGGCCTTTCGCATGGACGCCGGAGCGAGGTTGGCGGTGAGCCGCTGCAAAGGGAACTCCAGCGAGGAGTTGAGCAGCGCCGCGCGCACGCGCTCGCGCGCCTCGCGCACCGCGGCATCGGGCAGCCCCACAAGGGTGAAGGCCGGAAGGCCCCGGCGGACGTCCACCTCGACCGTGACCTCCCGGCTGTCGACTCCCAGCAGGGCGAACGTTGCGACACAAGCGAGCATGGCGATGAAGCTACGTCGCGCCGACGCACCCGTGGGCCTGCGCGAGTAACGGTTGTGCGACGAATGGATCGGCCTTGCGCGCTGGATCGTCACCTTCGTCACCCATGGGTCCGCGGGCGGCTCCTACGCTGGCCCGATGGACGAGCCCAGTCGTAGTCGAGACCCGCGCCGTGCCCTCGGAGAGCTCGGCGAGCGGCTCGCCGCGGCCCACCTGGAGCGTGCCGGCTACCAGGTGCTGGCGCGCAACTGGCGATGCCGTGCGGGCGAGCTGGACATCGTGGCGGCCGACCGGCGGGCGCTGGTGTTCTGCGAGGTCAAGACCCGTGTGGCCGGTGGGCGTCATGGGCCGGCCGGTCCGCTGGACGCCATCGGGGGCCGCAAGCAACGCCGCCTTCGCATGCTCGCCCGGGAGTGGCTGTGCGCAACCGCGCGCTCACGGCCAGGTCGCGACGCGCTGCGGTTCGACGCGATCGGCGTCACGCTGGACCCCGGCGGGGCTCTGCTCGCCCTGGAGCACGTCGAGGACGCCTTCTGATCGCGGCGGGAACGCCGCGCGCGAGGCCCGCCGCCGGGGGTGGGTCAGCCGCCGAGGGCGAGCTGTGTGTAGGCGATCGACTGGAACGACATGCGATGCAGCGGGGACACCCCGTGCTCGGCGATCGCGGCGCGGTGCTCTGGTGTCGAGTAGCCCACGTTGGTGGAGAAGTCCCACCGGCTGTGGCGTTCGGCGGCGCGGCGCATGTAACGGTCGCGCGTCACCTTTGCGAGCACCGAAGCCGCCGCGATCGCGGCGCTGCGGCAATCGCCGTCGACAACGGCGCGCTGCTCGAAACCGAAGGGTGGAACGCTGAAGCCGTCTACGAGGCAGATCGCCTCCTCTCGCGCAACACCCAGCAGCGCGGACCTCAGGGCGTCGAGGTTGGTGACGTGCAGGCCCCGTGAATCGATGCCCCGCACACAGCGCGACACGACGGTGACCCGCGCAGCGGCGCGAATGACAAGCGGGTAGAGCTCTTCACGGGCCTCCTCGGAGTGTTGCTTGGAGTCGTTGAGCTTGGACAGCGCGCGGCGATCGGCCAGCGTGAGCCGTTCCAGGTCGAACAGCACCGCCGCCGCCACCAGCGGCCCGGCGAGCGATCCCCGGCCCGCCTCATCCGCGCCGGCGACGAAGCGGCGGCCGAGCTCGCGGTCGAAGGTGAACAGGCGACGCCCGCTGTGGGCTCTGCGCCGCCGGCGGCGGACGGCACGGTTGCCCCGAGCGCGGGGCTCAGACGCGGGGACCTCCGGCCCTACGGACTCGGCGGCTGCTGTGGAGGCATCACCCACGGTCGGCCGGGACTATAGGTCGGCGGTCGGCGGAAGCAGTCGGCCTCAAAGCCCGCCGACACGGTTGGGCGGCCAGTAGGTGGCGAATGCCTTCCCGATGAGCCACTCTTCGGGCACCGGGCCCCAGCGGCGGCTGTCGTCGGACTCGCCGCGGTTGTCTCCCATCATGAAGACGTGGTCCCGCGGGATCGTGATCGGGCGCGGAAGGTTGCAGATGTCGCAGTCCTGGCTGGGCCTGATGAAGGGCTCCGGCTGGAGCTCGCCATTCAGGTACACACGTCCCCGGCGCACCGACAGCCGATCGCCCTCGATGGCCACCACGCGCTTGATGAAGTTGGTGTCGGACTTTCCCTTGGTGGGGCTCGCGCAGACAGTGCCTTGTGCGCGCTGGCGCCCACACACCCCGTCATCGGCGCCCTGCGGCGGCTTGAAGACCATTACGTCGCCCCGGTCGGCCTCGCCGAAGCGTGTGCTCACCCGGTCCACGAGAACCCGCTGCCCCACCTCGAGCGCCGGCACCATCGACTCGCTGGGGATGCGGAAAGGCTTGACCAGGAAGGCCTGGATGCCCAGCGCCAGGCCGAGGGCCACGGCGACGATCGAGACGAGCTCGATGAGCGAGCCGGCGGGGCTCTGCTTGGTGCCGGAGGCCACGGGGGGGTCGGCTCGCGTCCGGCGGCCGCTAGGCGCCGGGCTTGTCCGCGGAGTCGTCGGAATCCGAAGCGCCGGCCTCGACGGCATCGGCCTCGGGCTCCGAAACCTCGGCGCCCTGCGCCTCGGCGTCCGCGTCCTGCTCGATGACCTCCTCGACGCCTGCGTCGCGCGGATCGCCCTCCGGCGGGGACCCGGGCTCAGGTGCCGCCTCGGGTTCGACCGCCGCGACGTCCGCCTCGGGCGGCGGCATGACGCCCTCGGCGTACACGTCCTCCTCGACGCCGGTGAAGCGGCGCTCGCGCACCCGCGCCCCGCGGCCGACGCGGTCGCGCAGGTAGTAGAGCTTGGCCCGGCGCACGTCACCTCGTGCAGCCACTTCGATGCGCTCGATCTTGGGCGAGTGCACAGGGAACGTGCGTTCCACGCCGACACCGAAGGACTGCTTGCGGACCGTGAAGGTCTCGCGTGCGCCAGAGCCCTGCCGCTTGATCACGATGCCCTCGAAGACCTGCGTACGGCGCCGAGTGCCCTCCACCACCTGAAAGTGCACGCGCAGGCGATCGCCCGCCTGAAACGACGGGACGCGGCGCAGCTGCGCGCGCTCGATGCTGTCGATGACTCCGGTCATGGCAAAGGAACGCGGAAGGGTCGGGACCCTCCTCGCGCCGGGCGGATGGTAGCGAAGGCCGAGCGTCTCGGCCGGAACCGGCCAACCGGAGAGCGCGCCACTTCAGAGGCCGCGCAGGCGGCTCTGCTCCAATCTCCACTCTCGCACGCGGGCGTGATCGCCCGACACCAGCACCGTGGGCACGTCGTGCCCACGCCACTGCGACGGGCGGGTGTAGTGCGGGTACTCCGGGCCGCCCGCCAATGCCTGGCTGAAGGACTCCTCAACAGCGCTGTCGGCGTGCCCCAGCGCCCCGGGGAGCTTGCGCAGCACGGCGTCGCACACCACCATGGCCGCCAGCTCTCCGCCCGCGAGCACATAGGGGCCGATCGAGACGACGTCGGTGGCCAGGTGCTCGTGAACCCGCTCGTCAAAGCCCTCGTAACGGCCACAGAGCAAGGTCAGCTGCTCCTGCGCCGCGAACTCGGAGACCAGCGCGTCGTCCAGCGGGCGCCCGCCCGCCGCCAGCGCGATCACCCGCCGGGTGGGATCCCGCTCCACCGGGTCGCTCCCGTAGCGGCCGCGCAGCGCGGCCTCGACGACATCGACCCGGATGACCATCCCGGCGCCGCCGCCGTAGGGCGTGTCGTCCACCTGGCCGGCGCCGAGCGGGGTCGTGGCCCGCAGGTCCACGGCCTCGAGCTCGTGCCCCAGCTGCAGGGCGTTCGTTACGTGGCGCTGGGACACGAACCAGTCGAACCACGAGGGGAACAGCGTGAAGACGTCGATCCTCACGGTTCCAGCCCCAGGAAGGCGCGGTTGATCTCGACGGTGCCGGCTTGCACGTCCACGGCGCTCACCGCGTCGGAGATCAACGGGATCAGGGTGCCGTCCTCGATCTCGAGCACGTCGCACGAGGGACCGGCCATGACGCGGGCCACGGCGCCCAGGCCCTCGACCCGCAGGCCCACCAGGTCTTCGGCCAGCCATTCCTCCATCTCCAGGGGGGCGGAGTGCTCTGGCACGAGCAGCAGCTCGCCGCGGAGCCCGGCGGCCGTTTGGCGGTCGTCGATGCCCGACAGGCGAACCACGGGCCGCTGGGGGGTCCCCGACGCACGCGTCACCTCTCGCGCCACGCCGGCCACGGTGAGCTTCCCGCCGGCTTGGAGCGGGTGTTGGGGATCGGCCACGTGGAAGCTGCCGTCCAGCCCGTGAGCACGTCCCACGCGGCCTGCCGTGACCAGGCGGACCTCTTCAGGCATTTCGGCCCCGGACAGGCGGCTCAGTCGCCGCCGTCGATCACGTCCACGAGCACGCGCTTGTTCTCGCGGACGGCCGAGGCCTTGACCACGGTGCGTAGCGCCGCGATCGTGCGGCCTCCCTTTCCGATCACCTTGCCGGCCTCGTCCTCGGCCACCGTCAGCTCCAGCACCACGGTGCCGTCGTCCTCCTCGAAGGCGTCCACCGAGACCTCGTCGGGCTCGTCCACCAGCGTCCGGGCCAGGTACTCGAGGAGATCCTCCACCGGATGCGCTGCGGCCGCTAGGCCTGCTCGGAGGCGCCGTCGGGGGCCGGCTCGGCCGGGCCCTCGGTCTCGGTCTCGGCGAGCCCCGCGGAGTCGGCGGGCGGATCGACCTGGGCCTGCGCGCCGGCGTCCGGCGACTCGTCGGCAGGCGGTTTAACTGGAGCCGGAGGCGCCTCGGCCTCGGGAACGTTCGAGCCGTCGGGCTTGGCACGCATCAGCTTCCTGACCTGGTCGCTGGGCACGGCCCCGCGCGCCAGCCAGTGATCGAGTCGCTCGCGGTCGAGCACGATCGTGGAAGGATGGGTCTGCGGGTTGTAGTGCCCGATGGTCTCGATCGAGCGGCCATCGCGCGGCGAGCGCTGGTCGGCTACGACCACGCGCCAGATCGCGTTCTTCTTGCTGCCCACTCTCGTGAGCCGGACACGGACCGCCATAAGTCGCGAGAGGTTAGCGGGCGCCGGGCTCGGCGGCTCGCGTGGCTACCTGCCGCCGGCCAGCTGCTGTAGGTCGGGCATCTTGCCCTTGGAGAGCTGGCGCATCATCTTCTTCATCTGGGTGAACTGCTTGACGAGATTGGACACGGCTTGGACGTTGGTGCCCGACCCGCGCGCGATGCGCCGGCGGCGCGAGCCGTCGATCAGCTTCGGGTTGGCCCTCTCGGCCGGGGTCATCGAGGTGATGATGGCCTGTAGGCGGTCAAGCTCGCGATCGTCGACCTGAAGCGGGCCGAGCTGCTGGCCGACCCCGGGGAGCATCTTGAGCAGGTTCCCGATCGGGCCCATGCTGCGCACCTGCTGCATCTGCTCGAGGAAGTCGTCCAGCGTGAACTGGTTCTTCTTGATCTTCTGCTCGAGCTCGGCGGCGCGCTTGTCGTCCATGCGCTGCTCGGCCTTCTCGATCAGCGTCTGGACGTCGCCCATCCCGAGGATGCGCTGGGACATGCGGTCGGGGTGGAAGCGCTCGAAAGCATCGAGCTTCTCGCCGGTGGAGGCGTAGAGGATCGGCTTACCGGTGAGCGCCTTAACCGAGAGTGCCGCGCCGCCGCGGGCGTCGCCATCGAGCTTGGAGAGGATGACGCCGTCGAAGGCCGTGGCCTCGGCGAAGGACTCGGCCACGTTCACGGCGTCCTGGCCGGTCATCGCGTCCACGACCAGCAGCACGTCGTGGGGCTTCACCCGCTTCTTGATCTGGCTGAGCTGGTCCATCAGGTCCTGATCGACGTGCAGGCGGCCCGCGGTGTCCACGATCAGCACGTTGCGACGATCGGCCTTGGCCTGGCCGAGGGCCCACTCGGCCACGTCGACGGGGTCGCGGTTGACGCCCTGCTCGTACACGGTGGCGCCGGCCTGACCTCCGACCCTGATCAGCTGCTCCACGGCGGCGGGACGCTGAAGGTCACAGGCGGCGAGCGCCACGTCGAGCTTGCGCTCCTCGCGCAGGTGGCGGGCCAGCTTGCCGGCGGCGGTCGTCTTGCCCGATCCCTGCAGGCCCGCCATCAGGATCACCGTCGGGCCGCTGGACGCCATCGCCAGCTCCCGGCCCGAGCCTCCCATGAGCGTGGTCAGCTCGTCGCCGACGATCTTGACGACCTGCTGACCGGGGTTGAGCGCCTCCAGCACGTCGGCGCCCAGCGCCCGCTCCTTCACCGCCGAGGTGAACTGCTTGACCACCTTGAAGTTGACGTCGGCCTCGAGCAGGGCGAGGCGCACCTGGCGCATCGCCTTGGTGATGTCCTCCTCGGTGAGCGTGCCGCGCGAGCGGACGTCCCCAAGGGCGTCCTGAAGGCGTTCGGAAAGCGAGTCGAACACGTGGTTGAGGCTAGCGCTGCGGCGCGGGCGGGCCGGCCGGTGGGCGCGGCGGCTCTGACGGCCCCTCGGCCGTCGCCGGCAGCGCCTGCCTGATCTGGTCCAGCGCGGCGGTGAACTCGCCCGGGATGATCCAGACCTTGTTGGCATCGCCCTGCGCTATCTGGGGGAGCACCTGCAGGTACTGGTAGGCCAGCAGCTTGGGGTCGGCGTCGCCGCGGTGGATGGCCTCGAACACCGTCTCGATCGCCTT
>Ga0136620_10000164_pt1 | contig 28795 bp, 26 predicted proteins | sample AntDrymUQ4162106_2_FD_104806 | JGI IMG/M metagenome (GOLD analysis project Ga0136620, IMG submission 104806) | Polar desert sand microbial communities from Dry Valleys, Antarctica - metaG UQ416 (21.06) | ecosystem: Environmental > Terrestrial > Soil > Desert | place: Antarctica: Dry Valley... | reverse complement strand
CTTGTCCTTGTCCTTGTCCTTGCCGTCCGGATCCTGCTTGTTCTCCTGACCGTTTCCCTGGCCGCGATCCTTCCCGGGGTCCTGCTCCTCGGCGGGCGCGGGCGCCGGCTCGGCTGGAGGGGGCGGGGCTTGCCCGCCCTGGTCGTCGTTCTTGTCCTTGTCTTTCCCCTTGTCCTTACCCTCGTCCTTGGGTTGCGTCTGCTCCTGCTTGTCGGATTCATGCCCGTTCGACTTCTTCTCCGCGCCCTTCGCCGGCTGTGCGGCGGCGACGGGCTCGGGGGAAGCCTCGTGGTCGTGCCTCGCGTGGCCCTTGTTGTCGTTCTCCTTGTGCTTCGCATGGCCGAGGGCCTTACCCTCCTTCGCCCGGCCCGGCGCCTTACCCTGCTTCGGCTTCTTGGTCGCTTCGATCCGCACGACCGGCGTGGCCGTCGTTGCCGGCGACGCTGCGTAGGGTGGCTGCGCCGGCTCGTCGGCCTTCGCCATGGCCGACGCCTCTGGAGCCGGAGCCGGCGCCGGAGCCGGAGCCGGTGTGGCGGGCTGGGCCGCCGGGGCTGCAACCGTCGGGGCTGCGATCCTCGGGGCCGCAACCGTCGGGGCTGCAATCGCCGGTCCCGCATCCGGCCGTGCGGTCACGGGCGCCGGTGAGCTCTGCGAGATCGGAGCGCCCGGCGCATCGGGCGGCGGAGCAGGCGACTCGGGTGCGGGTGAAGTCGGCGGTGGGGCCGATGCGGTCCCGAGCACGGGCTGCGGAACGCTGGCGACGACAGGAGCGTCCTGCGGGGCCGGTGTCGGACGCGTCACGGCTCGCGGCGGCCGAGCAGCCGGCGGCGCCGCCACGACGTGCACGACGGCCGGCGCCTGCTCGGTCTGCGCACGGAACACGAACGGAGCCGCGGGCGGCGGTCCGAGGATTGCGAGCGGAACCACCACGACGCCGACGATTGCCGCGGTGAGCGCCGCGGCGGTCAGGAGCCCTGGCGCTGTTGCACTCATGCCCGCCTCTCCTCGTGCCGACAAATACCCGTAGCGATTGAGTATCGGCAGTAGTAGGAGAAACTGAAGGGCGAGATGATCGGGAGTCTCAAGTTCAAGCTGGTCGGGACTTTCCTGGCGCTTTCGCTACTGCCACTGGCTGCTGCGTACTGGAGCTTCAGCGAGGTTTCAGACCGCAGCGTATCGCGGGGTGTGGACGCCCGCCTCGAGGCCGGGCTGCGCGCCGCTGTCGCTGCGTACGCGGACGAACGGCGCGAGGCCGAGAACGCCGCCCGACGGCTCGCGCGCGAGCCGGCGTTCCAGGCGGCCCTCGCTCGCCAGGACCGGGCCGCGCTGCGCGAGATCCTCGCGGCGACGCCGAACCTGCGCGTCGAGACACCGACCGGCTTCTCCGTCGGCATCCCGCGCCCGCTCGCCGCGGAGACGAGGGTCTCGCTCGTCGGTCCCGGCGCGAGCCCCGCGACCGTCGTCGCGGCGATCCCGCTCGGCGACGAGCTCGTCCAGCGCCTGCGCGTCCGCTCTGGTCTGCGGCCTCCGGACGAGCTGGTGCTCGTCGGCGGCGATGGAGGCGTCCGCGCCTCGAGCGCCGAGCTCAGCGGCCGCGTCGAGGTTCCGCTCGGCCGGGTCGGCACCGTGGCGGTCGGCGACGAGAGCTATCGCGCCGTCGGCGTGCGAATCGCGCCGAACCGGCCGCTGGTGCTCGCGGTCGCGACGCCGTCGTCTGCGATCGCCGGAGAGCAGGGCTCGGTTCGCAACAGGATTCTCGCCGCCCTCGCCGGGTCGCTCCTGCTCATCGCGCTCGTGGCGTATCTCGCCGGGCGCTCGATCGTCGGCGCGCTCGCACGGCTCGCAGCCGCCGCCAACTCGATCGCGGCGGGCCGCCTCCGCGAGCGGGTGCCGGTGCGGGGCCGCGACGAGTTCGCCGCGCTCGGCCGAGCCTTCAACCGGATGGCGGTCGAGCTCGAGGCGCGCGTCGGGGACCTCGAGGACCAGCGGCGCCGCCTGCGCGACGCTAATGCCCGCTTCGGCGAGGCGCTTGCCTCGACGCTCGACGCCGACCAGCTGCGCCGCGTCATCGTCGAGTCAGCCGTGGAGGCCACGCACGCCGGAGGCGGGCTTCTTCACGCGAGCGACGGTTCCGTCGTCTCGGCGGGCGACATCCAAGCGGGACCGCGGCGCCTCGAGTACGAGCTGACGGCGGGACGGGGCAACTTCGGGAAGCTCGTGCTGCTCGGCGCCTCGTTCGACAACGAAGCGACCATGACCGCGGCGTCGCTCGCGGGGCAGGCGGTCGTCGCGCTCGAGAACGCGCAACTACACCGGATCGTCGAGCGCCAGGCGCTCATGGACGATCTGACCGGTCTCGCGAACCGCCGTCAGGCCGAGGAGGCACTCGGGAGCGAGCTGGCCCGCGCCGAGCGACTGGGCGGCTCCGTCGGTCTCATCCTCGCCGACCTCGATGACTTCAAGGCGATCAACGACCGGCACGGCCACCCGACGGGCGACGTCGTGCTGCGCGAGTTCGCCGATGTCCTGCTCGAGACGGTTCGAGAGATCGACGTCGCGGCGCGCTGGGGTGGCGAGGAGTTCGCGGTGATCCTTCCCGGCACCGACCTCGAGGGTGCCGCTCAGCTCGCCGAGCGGCTCCGGCTGGCCATCGCCGGACGGCAGCTCGTCGCGCTCGACGGAGCACGGCTCCAGTTCACCGCCAGCTTCGGCGCCGGCAACTCGCGTGGCGGCACCGGGCTGAGGGCGCTCGTCGAGATCGCCGACAACGCTCTCTACCGCGCCAAGCGGGCCGGCAAGAACCGGGTCTACGCGGGTGCCCAGTCGGTCTCTCCGCACTGATCGGAACGGAGACTCCGCGAGCAGGTCGTTCCCGCTTCTCCGCTACACTCCCACGCTTGCAGCACGTCGTGTTCCCGACTTCGGAGGCCCTATGCCGGTGGAGACCCCCTCGCTCTTCGCTCGGGTGATCCAGGATCATCTCGAGCTCAAGCGGCGCAACGCCGAGCTCGAGCCGCGGATGCCGATCGATCGGTATCAGGCCGAAGATCCGTTCGACAATCACCCCCTGTTCAAGACCGAGGAGCAGGCTCGCCTCGAGGAGACGATGGACGGGGAGCCCGCCGTCGACCTGAACGCGCTCACGATCGCGTGGCCCGGCGAGGAGTCTCAGGAGAGCGCCGAGCCGGCCGACGGCGATCCGCGGGACGCCGAAGACTCCGGGTTGTGGAGCCGCTCCCGCGACTTCGACTGGGGCGACTGACTCGCGTCCCTGGCCGGGCGGCTCCCGGCAGGCCAGGCGGAGCCGGTCGGGCAGGAAGGGCGGCGGCCGAGGCGAGCTCGGTCATGGGATCGAGCTACCCGGTTGGCGCCGGTTCAGTCCTTTGGGGCAGCGCGTCGGCGCTGAGGCCGTGCGCGAGCCGGCGGAAGGGGCCGTCCTCTCCGAGCAGCTCGCGCTCGGTGCCTCTCTGCGTGATCCGCCCGTGCTCGACGACGAGGATCTGGTCGGCGCGCCGGACCGTCGCGAGCCGGTGGGCGATGATGATCGACGTTCGTCCCGCGAGCAGCCGGTCGAACGCGCGCTCGATCAGGATCTCGGTGGGCCGGTCGATGTTCGAGGTCGCCTCGTCGAGGATCAGGATGCGCGGGTCGGCGAGCAGCGCCCGGGCGATCGAGATCAGCTGGCGTTCTCCGGCAGAGAGGCCCGCGCCGCCCTCACGGACGACGTGCTGGAGCCCTGCCTGCAGGCGCCCCGCGACGCGGTCGACGCCGATCGCCGCGGCGGCCGACTGCACCTCCTCGTCGGAGGCGTCCGGCTTCGCGAAGCGGATGTTGTCCGCGATCGTGCCGCTGAAGAGGAACGGATCCTGGAGCACGACCCCGAGCTGGCGCCGGTAGCTGCGCAGCTCGACGTCCCGCAGGTCGGTGCCGTCGACCCGCACAGCGCCGTCGTCGGGGTCGTAGAAGCGGGCGATCAGCTTCGCCATCGTCGACTTGCCGCCGCCCGACTCGCCGACGAGGGCGATGCAGCCGCCCGGAGGGACCGCGATCTCGATCGCGTGCAGGACCGGTTCGGCGCCGTAGGCGAAGGTGACTCGGTCGAGCTCGAGGCGGCCGTCGATGCGCCCGATCGGCCTCGCGTGCGGCGCGTCGGCGATGTCGATCTCCGCGTCGAGCACGGAGCTGATCTTGTCCATCGCGGCGTTCGCGGCCTGCACCTGGCCGTACAGCTCCGAAAGCTCCTGCAGCGGCTGAAAGACGAGGTTGAGCAGCCCGACGCCGGCGATGAGCGTGCCGATCTGCATCGAGCCCGCGCCGATGAACTGCGCGCCCGCGTAGATGACGGCTCCCATCGCGACGACGCCGAGCAGCTCGATCGCGGGGAAGAAGACCGACGAGAGCTTCTGCGCGACGACGTTCGCCTGCCGGTTGGCTTCGTTCATCCCGTCGAACTCGTCCTGGAACGCCCGCTCGCGGTTGAAGGCCTGGATCACGGCCATCCCCGACACCGACTCCGCCAGCTGCGCCGTCACCGTGGCGATCCGCGTGCGCACCTCGGTGAACGCCGCGTGGGAGCGGCGCTGGAACCAGCGCGTGATCAGGATCCCGGGCGGGAGGACGCACAGGGCGACGAGGCCGAGCCGCCAGTCGAGCAGGAACAGGCCGGCCACTGCGGCGAGGAGCGTAAGCGTGTTGACGACGAGCGTGGTCAGGCCCTGGTTGAGGACGTCCGAGAGCGCGTCGACGTCGCTCGTCAGGCGCGCGATGATCCAGCCCGCCTTCTGCTGCGAGAAGTAGCGGAGCGAGAGCGAGGTCAGGTGGTCGAAGAGGTCGCGCCGCAGCTCGAGCACCACGCGCTGGCCCACGCCGGCGAGGCCGAGCCACGTGGCGGTGCCGAGGATCCAGGCGGCGGCGTTGACGCCGATGTAGGCCAGCACCGCGAGCGCGAGCCGGCGGTCGTCGCCGGCCTGGACGCCGTTGTCGATCGCGTCGCCGACGAGGTGCCAGCCGGCGACGGGCGCCGCCGCCGAGAGCGCCGCGAGCAGTCCGATCAACGCGAGCCGGCCGCGCTTGCCGCCGGCGTACGGCAGCAGCCTGGAGAGGCCGGTGTGAGGATTAGGCGGCAACGGCCTCGTCTCCGAAGAGCGCAGCGAAGGGGCCACCCGCGGCGAGCAGCAGCTCCGGCCGTCCGTCCTCGACGATCCGCCCGTCCTGGAGCACGACCGCACGGTCGGCCACGCCGATCGTCGAGAGGCGCTGCGTCGCGACCAGCACCGTGCGGCTGGCCACCGCGGGCCGGAGGTTCTGCACGAGCAGCTGCTCGGTCTGCGTGTCGACGGCCGACATCGGGTCGTCGAGGACGAGGACGCGCGCGCCGGCGAGCAGCGCGCGCGCGAGCGCCACGCGCTGGCGCTGCCCGCCGGAGAGGTTGACGCCGCGCTCTCCGATCAGCGTGTCGTAGCCTTCCGGCAGCTCGTCGACGAACGCGGAGACTCCGGACGCCTCGCACGCGGCGAGCACCTCCTCCCAGTCCGCATCCGGACGGGCGGAGACGAGGTTCTCGCGCAGGAGCACCGAGAAGAGCACCGGCTTCTGGGTCACGATCGCGACCGCCCGGCGGAGCTCCGCGAGCGAGGTCTCGCGCGTCTCGACGCCGCCCACGAGCACGCGGCCGCCGGTCGGGTCGTAGAAGCGCGGCAGCAGGTTCAGCAGCGTCGTCTTGCCCGCGCCGGTCGGGCCGCAGACCGCGACGATCTCCCCCGGCTCCATGACGAGGTCGATGCCGCGCAGGACGTCGCTCTCGGGTGCGTCTTCCTGTGCACCGTACGCGAAGCGGACGCCCTCGAAGGCGATGCGCAGCGGACCGTCCGGCAGGGAGGTCGGCTCGTCGGGCTCCGCGAGCGGCGCGATCCCCTCCAACCAGGCGAAGCTGCGGCCGGCCGAGGCGACCGCGCGCTGGCCGAGGTTGATGATCCAGCCGAGCGCCACCAGGGGCCACACGAGCTGGAGCAGCAGCGTGATGAAGAGGCTGAACTCGCCGATCGTCAGCTCGCCCGAGATCACGTCCCTGCCGCCGAAGTAGAGGACGCCCGCGATCCCGAGCGTGGGGAGGAAGAGCACGCCTGGGAGGAACCTCGCCTCCACGCTCGCCATGCGCATCGTCTCGTGGCGCACGGCCTCGGCGCGGCCCAGGAAGCGCGTGCGCACGTCGTCCTCCCGCCCGAACGCCTGCACCATCTCGATCCCGACGACGGCCTCGTCGGTGGCCTCTGTGAGATGGCCCTTCTTTGCCTGGACGAGGCGGGAGATCGGGAAGAGGCGATGCGCGAAGAGCCACGTCAGCGCGACCACGGCGGGCATCGCGACCGCCGAGATCAGCGCGAGCCGCGCATTCACCGAGGCGAGTACGATCGCCGCGCCGAGGATCATCATCCCGCTCTGGATGCCCTGGACGACGCCCCAGCCGATGAAGTAGCGCACGGGATAGATGTCGTTCGTCGCGCGCGAGATCACCTCGCCGGTGGCGTGGCGGTCGTAGAACGCGCGCGGGTAGCCGACGTAGGCGTCGTAGAGCAGCTGGCGCAGGCGCGCTTCGACCGCGATGCCGATGCGGGCCGTGGCGAACCGGCGCGTGAAGTTGACGCAGAAGCGCACGAGGGCCACCGCCACGATCAGCCCGAGGTAGGGGAGGAGCCGGCCTTCGTCCGGGCCCACGATCGACTCGTCGATCGCGCGCTGCACGAGCACCGGGATCGCGAGCGAGAGCCCGGTGAAGGCCAGGGCGCAGGCGAGCCCGATCGCGGCCAGCCGACGCTGCTCCCACCAGAGCGGTGCGAGGCGACGCAGGGTCGGCCAGAGCGGTAGGTCGGATGGGTCGACGGTCGTCATGCGGTCTCCTGCGCGCACGGGCGCGCGGGGTGGGAGGCGGACAGGGCGCGGACGCGGTGGCGTCGGCCGTGCGCTAGCGCGGCGGGACGCCGCGGGGCGCGAAGCTCGCGCTGAGGTGGATCGGATTGCGCATCTCCGGCTCCCTTCGGCGTCGCGGAACGGACGCTCCGACGATACCAGCCGCTGCGGCGGCGGCGAAGATCCGGCGTCGTCGGCTGCTGAATCGCGTTGTTCCCGGCCAGGATGCACGTGCCGAACGTCGATGGCATGGAGACATCAGTCGTGACTTGACAAGACATCATAATGATGTCATTATGCGCACATGCAGATGGCACACCACCTCCACGCGATCCAGGAGGACCTCGCCGCGGCCGCTGCACTAGCCGCCGACGAGCCCACCGCGGAGGCGGCAAGGCGTCTGAGCCAGGCGCTCGGTTCCTCACTCCACCTGCGCCTGCTCGACATCGTCTCGGAGGCGGCGGCCGAGCTCTCGGCCGCCGTCCCGGGACGGATCGACGTCCGGCTTTCGGGTCGCGACCCCGATCTCGTTTACGTCGAGGAGGATGTGGAGCCGGCCCCGGCGGCCACCGGCGGCGAGGACACGCTGTCCGCGCGGATCACCCTCCGCGTGCCGGAGTCGCTCAAGGTTCAGATCGAGCTGGCCGCCTCCACCGAAAGCACTTCCGTCAACTCCTGGATCATCCGCGCGCTCGCGCGCGGGCTTGAGTCCCGTTCGGGCCGACGGCCCGGCCGGCGCCTGACCGGTTACGCCAGCAGCTGAAACCACGGAGCTGAAAGGAGCTCACCATGATCAAGTTCGAGCGCACGATGTTCGGTCACGTCTTTCTCCCCGAGCCCGACTTTGATCGGCCCCCCGGCGAGCGCGTCGTCAAGCCGGCCCGGAAGCGCGGCGAGCGTCGTGCATAGGTTCGAGACTCCGGAGCCACCGCGCCTCCGCGTGCGGATCCCCGCGGGGGCGATCACCGTCGAGGCGCTCGACACCGGCGGCGAGACCACCGTCGGTCTGCAGCCGCTGCGCGACGACGATGCCACGCGCGAGGCCCTCGAGCGTGCCACCGTGGAGCAGCGCGACGACTCGATCGTCGTCGAGATCGGGAAGGTCGGCTGGGGCAGCTTCGGCCGTTCGCCGCAGGTCGGCGTCCACGTCCGCTGCCCGAGCGGAACCTCGCTCGACTGCGACACGGCTTCCGCCGACGTCGTCGCGACCGGTTCGCTCGGCGACGTCGAGGTGAAGACGGCGTCGGCCGACGTCATCCTCGGGCACGTCGCCGGCAGCCTCACCGTCAACTCTGCGAGCGGCGACGTGCGCGTCGACGAGCTCGACGGCGACGGCCGCGTCAACACCGTCTCCGGCGATGCCCGCATCGGCTCGGCCCACGGCGAGCTGGCGGCGAACACGGTCTCGGGCGACCTCGAGCTCGGCGAGGCGCACCGGGACGTGGTCGCGCAGACGGTGTCGGGCGACCAGCGCCTCCGCTCGATCCGCGCCGGCGAGATCAAGCTCAAGTCGGTCTCGGGCGACGTCGCGGTCGGCGTGCTGCAGGGCACGCGAGTCTTCATCGATGCGAGCTCCACGAGCGGCGACGTGCACTCGGAGCTCGAGGTGGGCGATGCGCCCGTCGAGGGCGACGGCTCCGAGGCGAACCTGCGCGTGAAGACCGTGAGCGGCGACATCGCGGTCACGCGCGCGGTTTAGTCGGCTGCGAGCTCCTCGGCGAGGAGCGCACACGCATATGCGCGCCAGGCGACGTCGGGGTCGCCGCGAAGCCTGGTCAACGTGGCCGCGACGGCGGGCAGCCCGTCGGCCTCGGCGGCCAGGCGCTCGAGGCCTTCGAGCAGCGAGGCGCGCGCGTGCGCTGCGTCGAGGTCGGCGGCGACCGCCGCCACGGCGCGGCCGTCCGGGTCGAGCTCGCGGCGCGGATCGCCGCCTGACGCGAGCAGCAGCTCGGCGCGCCGCAACGCGGCGCCGACTTTCTCGTCGTCCAGGTCGACGTCGACCCCCGCGAGGTAGGCGAGCAAGGCCGGTAGGTCTGCCCCGTCGCGCTCGAGGCTCGCCAGCAGTTCACGCACGCGCTGAGCCTAGGCTCGGTCGCGCTTCCAGCATTCCGCGGCGGGAGGCTCTTCTGAGGAGCGCCCTGGAGATCCGCTCCGAGTCCGAGGGAGGGCGTGCCCCGGTCTCCGCGCGTCCGTCGATCGACATCGGCTCGCAGGTGAAATCTACGGGCGCCATGTCGTCCTTCGCTCCCGCAGCTGGCGACGCACGTGTCCAGTGCAGGCGGCTCACGGGGTCCCGTTCGGATGCGTGTGGACTCTTCGTTGCACAATCGTCTCATTTTCGACAGGTCCCGTTCAGACGTGTCCGGGGACTGTCCCCCGACATGTCCCAGGCGGACGTGTCCGCGGTGGAGGCGGCCCAAAAGGGGTTCGCGGCAAGGGGCCGAGCTGTGCGCTAGGCGCCGACGGGGGCGGCGGTGCGCTCGAACCAGCTCGAGTAGCCCCCTTCGAACGAGACGGCGTCGCCGTCGCGGACCTCGACGATCCGGTCGACGATCCGGTCGAGGAAGTAGCGGTCGTGCGAGATCACGACGACCGTGCCGTCGAACCCCTCGAGCGCGGCCTCGAGCGCCTCCACCGACTCGATGTCGAGGTGGTTCGTCGGCTCGTCGAGCACGAGCAGGTTCGGCCCCGCCAGCATCAGCAGGAGCAGTTGCAGCCGTGTCCGCTCACCGCCCGAGAGCAGCTTGTTCGCGCGGCGCACCTGCTCGTAGGGGAAGAGGAACTTCATCAGTAGCGCAACGGCCTCGCCCTCCGAGCAGCGATGCGCGCGCCGCACGGTCTCGAGCGGGCTGAGGGAGGGGTCGAGCGTCTCCTGATCCTGCGCCAGGTAGCCGATCTGGATCGAAGGGCCGACCCAGACCTCGCCCTCGGTGGGCTCGATCTCGCCGACGACTGTCTTCAGGAGGACGCTCTTGCCTGCGCCGTTCGCGCCGACGAAGCCGACGCGCTCGCCGTGCACCACCGTCAGCTCGACGCTCGCGAGCACGAGGTCGTCGCCGAACTGCACGCTCGCGCGGCGGAACTCGAAGACACGTTGCCCGCCGCGCTGGTGGGGATGGAGCCGCAGCGCGATCTTCCGGCGCTCCAGCACCGGCCGCTCGACCTTCTCCATCCGGTCGATCTGGCGCTGCTTGTTGCGAGCCTGCTTGATGTGCCGCTCGTCGACGACGCGATGCGCCCAGTCCTCGAAGCGGCGGATCGCCGCCTCGAGCCGCTCGATCTCCTTCTGCTGGGTGACGTAGGCCTGCTGCTGGCGCTGCAGCTCGAGCTCGCGCGCGAGCGCGTGGGCCGAGTAGTTGCCCGGCCACGTACGCGTGCGGCCGCGGTCGAGCGAGGCGATCTGGCCCACCGTCTCGTCGAGCAGGTAGCGATCGTGCGAGACGACGACTGCAGCGCCGTCGAAGCCTGCGAGCAGGCGCTCGAGCAGCGAGCGGCCCACCGCATCCAAGTGGGCCTCCGGCTCGTCGAGTAGGAGCACGTCCGGTTCCTGCGCGAGGCAGGCGGTGAGCTCGATCAGCTTGCGCTGGCCGCCCGAGAGCGCGCTCGTCGGGAGCGCGAGCTCCTCCTCGGAGATGCCGACGTCCAGCAGCATCGCACGGGCGCGGCCGTCGAGGCTCGGTCCACCTGCCGATTCCCACCTCTCCACCAGCTCCTCCTGGCGCCGCAGCACGCGCGCCATCTTCTCGAGGTCGGCGGCCAGCTCCGGCGAGCCGAGCTGTCCGGCGACGCGGTGCAGCTCGCGGTCGAGGTCGGCGAGGTCGGGCCGGGACGCGCGCACCGTTTCGAGCGGCGTGCGCCCGTCTCCGAGCGGGTGCTGGGGGAGGTAGGAGACCGTGACGCCGCGGCGGCGCACGACCGTGCCGGCGTCCGGCTCCTCCAGCCCCGCGAGCAGCCGGAGCAGCGTTGACTTGCCCGAGCCGTTGGCGCCCACGATGCCCACCCGGGCGCGCGGCTCGACGAGGAAGTCGAGTCCGTCGAGCACGATCCGGCTGCCGAACGACTTGCGGACGGCGTTGAGGCTGACGATCGCCATCCTCGTATAATGCGCAGCTCTTCAGCCGGCGGCTAGCGGTTCCTGGCGCGTTGCTCGCGGTGCGTAGGTAGGCCGGTGGGACAGTACGGAGGTACGGCCCGCCGGGTGGAGCGCCGCGAGCAACGCGAGGTGGCGTCGGAGGCCGGCTCCGCCGGCCGGAAACGCCGCCGGCCAGGGGCGGCTAGGCCGAGCGGACGACGGAGAGGACGTAGTCCTCGCGGCCCTCGCGCAGCGCGTCGGCGAGGCGGGTCGTGCCGGACAGGCCGGCGCGGCTCGTCAGGACCTCGTACAGCCGGTCGTCGCTCATCCCGTTCGCCCGCGCAGAGGCGATCAGGCGTGGCAGCACCGTGCGCGGCTTCCCGTCGCTGCCGAACTGCCAGGCAGGGTAGAGATAATCCTGACCCCCGGGCCTGCGCACCCCGAGCAGCTCGCCGCCGCGGCGCATCGCCTCGAGCCGGTGTGTGCCGATGCCGAGCCGTGACGAGAGCCACGAGCCCGAGAGCGATTCCTCCAGCAGTCGCGTCTCCATGACACCAATCATGCTGGAGCGAGGCGGCCGCGTCGATGCCGAGATCCGGTGAGCGTCCAGCGGACCCCCTGGACGGCCCACGCGCCGGGCGCGAGGAGCAGTAGCCCAGGGCGAGCGCGCAGATGACGAGCCAGCGGTTCATGGCGTTCACGCTACGACATCGCGGTCCCCCTCGTACATCCGTCGCGGCGCGGATCCGACCTCATCCTTCCGGGTGATCTCCCCATCCGCCTGCCGGACGAGGTCGCGGTCAATCCAGCCGGCCGGCGAGCGCCTCCCAGTCCGCCTCGGTGCCGCCGCCCTCGAAGCTGCCGACGACCTCGCCCTCGGCGTCGAAGAGGATCACGTGCGGCTGGTAGGTGGCGCCAAGCGAGCGGGCGAGCGTGCGGTCGGGGTCCTGGAGCTGAGGCCAGTCCCAGCCCTTCTGGGCGAGGAAGCGGCGCGCCTCGTCAGCCGTGTCCGCGACGTTCAGCCCGAGGTAGGCGTACTCGGGATGAGCCTCGACGAACTGTGCGTAGGCGACCGCCTCGCTCTGACACGTGCTTCACCAGGACGACCAGACGTTCACGAACACCGGACGGCCGCGGAAGTCCGCCAGCGATACGGGCTCGCCGTCGAGATCCGTGCCGGCGACCGGAGATCCCTCCGCGGGCGGCGCCGACGCCTCCAGCCCGGGCGCCTCCTCGGAACCGCACGCCGCGAGCGTGAGTACGGCCAGCACGACGAGGAGCAGGAGTCTCATCCTTCGCACAGTAGCCGTCTAGCCCAGCCATCCCGGGCCCACCTAGCGCCCCCACACGTCGAGGATCGTCTCCGTCAGAGTGTCGAGGGGCTCGCTCTTCGAGACGAAGACCGAGGCGCCCGACTCGAGGGCGGCGGTTCGGGAGAGCCGGTCGGTGTGACCGCTGAGCACGATCACCCGCGGCGGAGGGTCGAGCGCGAGCAGCCGGCGCGTGGCAGCGAGCCCGTCGAGTGAAGGCATCGACATGTCCATCAGGACGACGTCAACGGCGGATCTCCTGACGGCCCGGATCGCCTCCCGCCCCGTGGCTGCGGTGCCGACCACCTCGAAGCGCTCGTCCTGGTTGAGCGTCGTGGTCAGAGCGTGCGTGAAGAGCTCGTGGTCGTCGACGATCAGCACGCGGATCGGGGGTGTCCCGGCCTTGTTCACGCGTGAGAACTATCGCAAGCGCGGATCGCCGCGGTCGCAGTCACGCTCCCGATCGGTCCGCGACGACGTGGCCGTCGTCCAGCTCGATCGTGCGATCCGCCGCGGCGACGACGATCGGGTCGTGCGTGGTCACGACGGCGGTGAGGCCCCGCGTGTCGACGAGCTCGCGCAGGATCGTTGCGATCGCGTGGCTCGAGGCCGAGTCGAGCTGCGAGGTGGGCTCGTCCGCGAGCACGAGCGGCGCATCCGCGACGAGCGCGCGGGCGATCGCGACCCGCTGCTGCTCGCCGCCCGAGAGCTGATCGGGGAGGTGGCGGCCGCGGGAGCCGAGGCCGACGCGCTCGAGGGCGGCGCGGACGCGCGCGTCGCGATTTCCGGCGGGCGTCCGAAGGAGCCGCAGAGGCACCTCGACGTTCTCCGCCGCGGTCAGCTCGGCAAGCAGTCCGAAGGTCTGGAAGACGAAGCCGATCCGGTCTCGGCGCAGTGCGGCGAGCCGGTCCCCTGCGAGCGTGGTCAGATCGACGCCGTCGACCGTCACGGCACCGCCGGTCGGCCGGTCGAGGCCGCCGAGCAGGTTGAGCAGCGTCGTCTTGCCGGCGCCGGAGCGGCCGTAAACGACCACGTACTCGCCGGCGCTCACGTCCAGGTCGACGCCCGCCAGGGCGAGCCGCTCGTGCCGGCCGTCCTGGAAGCGCCGCGTCAAGGCACGCGCGGAGATCACGTCGCCGGGCCTCTGCGTCCGTACTCCGGTCGCACCTCGATGCGGTCCTCGTCGAGCACGAGTCGGACCCGGCCGCCGAGGCCGAGTGCCTGGACGTACTCCGGCGGGAGCTGCAGCCGCCCTGCGGCGTCGAGCACGGCGAAGTCCTCGCCCACCGCTCCGGCGGTCCGGCGGATCGTCTCGGCGCTCGTGCGGCCGTCGCGGATCGTGATCGTGCGCTCGACCGAGGCCGAGACGAGTGGATCGTGGGTCGTCACGACGACGGTCACGCCTGCCGCGCTGACGGTCTGTAGCGCAGCGAAGAGACGGCCGGAGCTCTCCGTGTCGAGCTCCGCCGTCGGCTCGTCCGCGAGCAGGACCGCCGGCGAGTTCGCCATCGCGACCGCCACCGCGAGCAGCTGCCGGTCGCCGCTCGAGAGCGTCTCCGAGCGTTCATCCGGGAGCTCCTGGAGCCCGACCAGCTCGAGCGTGTCGGCGAGCCGGACGCGACGCTCGCGCAGCCGTGCGCCCCTGAGCAGCAGCGGCACGGCAACGTTCTCCGCCACGGTCAGGTAGGGAACGACGTTGGCCGCCGTCTGCTGCCAGACGAGCCCGACGGTCGTGAGCCGGAACTCGCGCCGGCGGCGCTCGGACAGCGACGTCAGGTCCCAGCCGGCCACCTCGGCGGTGCCCGCAGTGGGCGACTCCAGCCCGGCGAGGATGCTCTGGAGCGTGGACTTGCCGCTCCCGGACGCGCCGACGACGGCGACGAGCTCGCCCGGCTCGACGAGCAGGTCGAGACCCTGGAGCGCCACCACCTCGACGTCCTCGGTCTTGAAGACCTTGACGAGGCTCCGGCAGACGATCCGGCCGTTCACGCTGCCCTCCTGCGGGACAGGCCGACGACGACCGCTCCGGCAAGCGGCAGGGTTGTGAGCGCGAGGGCCACTGCGAACGGTGCCTCCAGCGCGATCGCGTCGGCCGCGTCGAACGCAGGCCGGACGGCAGCGAACGCAAGTGCCGCCGCGAGCGCGCCCGTAAGCGCCCCGCCGGCGATCGGGGGCACGAACTGCGTCAGGCCGAGCGCGAGCGCGGAGCGGCAGCGCAGCCCGAGGGCGGCGAGTCGCCCGTCCTCCTCGGCTCTCTCGCGGACGAGTACCACCACCACGATCACGATCGCAGCCGCCGCGTAGACCACGCTGAGGTAGGAGATCGCCGCCAGCGCGTCGCCGACTGTCTCGAGGAGCGGTGCGGACGCCTCACCGGCGCCGCCGACCGTCAGCGAAGCGAACGTCGCGACGGCGGTCGCCACGAGAGGGACGACGAGCGGCGGTGCACCGAGGGCTCCCTGGCGCTCGATCCGCCGCAGCGCGAGCGTGGGTGCGAGGTCGGTCCGGCCGCGCAGGCGATTGCCGACCCACCGCGCCACGGCTGGTAGCAGGCGCAGTGAGAGCGCGCCGACGGCGAGGACGACGAGGATCGGCGTGACGGCTGCGAGCGCGTCGAATCCCTGCGGCGCGGCGGTGCGCGTCCGCAGCGCCACCGCACCGGCGATCGCCACCGTCACGAGCGTCGCCTCGAGCGCGGCCCGCCGGCGGTCACGCAGCTCCCGTTGCTCCCGGGCTGCCACCGCGTCCTGCGACTTCGGCGCCCGTGGCGCGACGACGGCGGCGATCGCGATCGTCGCTCCCGCTGCGAGCACGAGCCCGAGGGCGAGGCCGGCTGGATCGAGCCGTTGCGTCAGCGCAGTCGCGACAGCCAGGCCGACGAACGCGGCCGGCACCACGAGCGCCAGCGCGGCCGTGGCCGCGGCGGCGCCTACCGAGCCACCGCGGTCGCGAGCGAGCGTCAGCGCTCGCCGTTGCGCCGCACCGCCGGCGAGGGCGACGGCGACGATCACCACGAGCGCGAGGCCGAGAAACCCGGCGCCGGCGAACGAGAGGCTCGCCGAGGCGACGCGTTGCTGCTCGCGGAAGCGCTCGAAGATCCGGCCGATCCCCGTTCGCGCCTCGGGCACTGGCGAGCCGGTCTCGGCCACTGCCCCGTAGCGCAGCTCGACGGAGCGCACTGCAGCCTCCAGCCCGTCGAGTGCGGGTGCCTCGAGCCGCGGCGCGTCGACGGCGTAGCGCCAGCGGTAGGTCAGTGGCATCACGGCGCCGGTTTCGCCCAGCAGGTCCGGATAAGCGGTGAAGGGAATCAGCCCCGACGCAAAGACGAGCCGCTGTGTCTCGGTCTCCTCGATCCGTGGCCGCAGCGAGCGCAGATCGCCGAACCAGTAGTCATCCTCCGTCCGCGCCGCCACGATTCCGGCGACTTCGAGGTAGACCGAGGGCAGGCGGTCGAAGTTGAGCGACCGCAACTGCGGTTGCCGGAGGTCCGGCTCGAGCAGCAGCCTGTCGCCGAGACGCACCGAGAGGGCGGCGGCCGTCGCTGCCGTGAGGGCTACCTCGAGGCGGCCCTCGGTCGTCGATTCCGGCAGCCTTCCCTGCACCAGGCGGACGTGCTCCGCGAGCTGCTCGTGAGCGCGCAGGGTCAGGAAGCGCGACGTGCCTGCGGGAGTGGGCGAGTCGCCGAGCGAGCTCAGCGTGTAGAGGGGGGTCTCAACTAGGAGCGTGCGGTCGCCGACGAGACCGGCGAGCTCGGCGGGCACGGTACGCAGGCGCTCCGCGCTCGCGCGCTCCAGTCTCGCCGCCGGCAGGCGAGCCGCCTGCACGACCTCGAGGTCGCGCTCCCGCGGGGAAGACTGCGCCGCCTCCTCGCGCAGCGCCTCGTTCTGCGCGTCGGCGTAGAGGGGCGGCAGCGCGGCGACGGCGGCGGTCGATACGGTGACGACGAGGAAGAGAGCAGCGGCCCAGCGCACGTCGGCGCCGAGCCCGCGGAGCGCCAGGAGGCGTGAACGGCGGATGAAGAGCTCGAGCCTCAGCGCGCCCTCAGCTCGGCCGCGATCGACGCGCGTCCGGCGCCGCGGGCGCGCACGGCCGCCTCGAGCATGATCGCGCCGATCGCAGCGGCCGTGACGATCGCGACCGTCGACCAGGGGATCGCGACGCTCGGTGGCGGCACGGCGGCGCGCCCGGTCTCCGTGAAAGCCACCGCCGGCAGGACGAGCTCGGCGAGCGCTATACCGATGCCCACGCCGATCGCCGCCGAGAGCGCGGCAAGGACGGCGTCCTCCAGCAGGATCATCGCGCCGACTCCTCGTCGCACCAGCCCGAGCCCGGCGAGCAGCGCGGCATCGGCGACGTGCTTCCCGCGTCGCGCGGCGCCGGCGACGGCGAACGCGGCGACTGCGAACAGCGCTGCGGCGAAGGAGCCGACCCAGAGTGCGCCGGCGGTCGCGACCGCGAGCGGATCGTTCGCGAGGGAGCGCTCGAGCGGCTCCCGCGCCGTCACCTGGTCCGCCCCGAGCGGCGGCCTGCCGAGCCTGGCGACGGTGGCCGCTACGGGCGCGGCACCGAGCTCCAGCGTCCAGAAGTCGGGCCGCGCCGCCTCGTGCGACCGCTCGTACCGCTGGGCGAAGAACGTGGGCAGGTCGGTGACGAGAAAGCTGTCGCCCTCCGTCGCGGCCGCGACGTTGGTCAGCGAGCCCACGAGCTCCAGGCGGCGGCCGCCCTCAACCTCGACCACGTCGCCGATACGAGCGCGCAGCGAGTCGAGCAGCCCCGTCCCGGCGATCGCTGGCAGCAGTCGCGACGGTGGCGCGCCAGGCCGTAACACAACGGTCGTCGTCGTCCGGTCGTTGTCCGCAGCGCCTGTGTCCAGCCGCACCCGGAGGCCCGGCCCCGGCGCGACCGTGGCGCGGGCAGCCGCCACGGTGGAGGTGAGCGGCAACGTCTCGGCGCGCCACTCCTCGCCATCGACGAGGGGCGACGTGAGCTCGACGGTCAGCTGCCGGGGAACGAACGCCGGCACGTCGTAGGAGAGCTCGAGCGCCGCCAGCCGCAGCGGCTGGTGTGGTCGCGTGGCCAGCTCCACCGAGAGCCGGGTGAACCCGTTCTCTCGAAGCAGGCCGGCCGGCAGCCGGTGGTACAGCCCGTCGGCGTCGCTGACGACCGCGGCGAGCGATGGAGCCGGATCGACGGACTGCTCGCGGGTGCCTTCGAAGAACGAGAAGGTCGGCGGCGGCTCGAAGCCGGGCGGAAGCGATTCGAGCGTGACCCTGGCGGTGAGTTCGATCGCCTCCGCGTCCGCGGCGACCCTCGCTCCCACGGCTCGAGGGCGCCGCGCCGCGAGCCGTCCAAACAGTCGCTCCTGCCGGTCCGCGGTCCTCCCGATCGGAACCACGGAGCTTCGGGCGGCGTCGAGGGCGATCAGGGGGACCGGCTCGCCGCCGACCTGGAGGCTCTCGACGGCGAGGGGCGAGGCCGATTTGACGCCCGCGGTGGCGGCGAAGGCGTGCGACCGGCCGAGCGGCGGGTAGGCGTCGGACCGGCGGTCGTCCGCCACGAGCACGTCCGAGCCGACGATCAGGGCGGCGCGCGCCCGCTGCGTTCTCTCCCACGTCGTCGCGTAGGCGGCGGCGAAGGTGCCTATCGCGAGGGCGGCGACGAGCAGCACGGCCGCCGGCCGGTGCTCCTCGGCCGTGCGCGCGAGCCGACGTGCGGCGAGTGCGGGAACAGCTCCCGGTCGCGCTGAGGCGGCTCGGGCGAGGGACGTGAGCGCCGGTGGCAGGAGCCGTCCGGCGAGCACCGCGCCCGCCAGGATCCCGATCGCCGGCACAGCCACGAGCAGCACGTCGAGCTCCCCGTCGCCCGCGACGACCGGCGCGCCCTCGGCGCGGAGCTGCCACAGCGCGACCGCTGCGGCGACGAGCAGCGCGACGTCGAGCCCGGTTCGGGCGAAGAAGCCGGACCGCCCGGCTCGCCGTCCATTCGACTCGCCGCGCAGCGACGGCAGCACGAGCGCGCCGAGGCAGGCGACTGCGCCCAGGATCGCGAGCGCGTACGGCAGCCGCCCGACCTCCGGCTCGAGCTCGAGCCGCGCCGCGGCGAGCGGGCCGGCGGAGGCGACGAGCTCGATCGCCAGCACCGCGAGCCACGGCGCCGCGAGTGCTGCGAGCGCCCCAAGCACCACGGCCTCCACCGCGGAGGCTGACGCCAGCGAGCGTGGATCGGCACCCCGGGTGAGCAGCAGGCTGTCTTCCGGCTGTCTGCGACGACGGACGAGCGCGGCCACGAAGACGAGCCCGTAGCCCGCGAGCAGCGCGAGCTGGGTCAGAGGTACGAGCACGCCCGTCCGGGCGACTCCGACCTCGCGTCGGGCCTCCGCGAGCAGGCCGCCGAGCCCGCTCGAGACGACTGGCCGCGCGGTCCCGCGCCGCACGCCCGCCCCGAGCTCTTCCTCGAGCCGCTCGACGGCCGCTTCGGCCGGGCGGAGCTCCCCGACGGTGAACGCCCCCGCTGCCGGCCGGGTGCGCCAGCTCGCGCGGACGCGCTCTGCCCTCGCGAGCAGGGCGCGCTCCGCGACGACCAGCGGGCCGAAGGTCGGCACATCCCGGCCGCGGACGCCGTCGAGCACGAGCTCGTCGTTCCACCAGATCGCGGCAGCCGGGTCGGAGACGTCGAACTCGCCCACGATCCGTGCCGACACGGGTTCGAGCGTCCGCGTGCCTGCGAGCGCAACCGTGTCGCCGGTCGCAAGCCCGGTCGTCTCCGCCGCCCGGACGGAGACAACCGCCTCGAGCTGGTTTGAATTCGCGTCCGGCCAACGTCCGCGGAGCAGCGTTCCGTACTCCTCGATGCCGTCGTAGAACGCCAGGATGTAGCGGCGGCTGTCGTTCGAGCCCACGGAGTCCGACTCCGCGACGCGGTGGATCGCGGCGTCGCCGGGCAGCGCGAGCCGCAGCTGCTCGACGACCCGTTCCGATTCCGCCCGGTACTCGTCGGCGTCGGCGCGGCTCGTCACGTCGACACCTGCCCCCCCGGCATCCGCGTCCGCGAGCTTCCGCTCGAGCCCGGCCTGCGCGGCCGCGCTCGCGTACATCGGCGCGGCCGCGAGCAGCGTCGCCGCGAGCAGGATCGCGCCGAACGAGACGGCGACGAGCGGCCAGACCGCGAGCGTCCGCTTCGCGAGCAACCGCCACGGCCGCGGCGGTGTCATGTGCGACAGCCCGGTTTCATGGCGCTATACCCTAGTCCCGGGACGGCAACAGAGACCCAAGGAGCCACCCGCGAAGGATCGGAGCGAGGGTCGGTCGCACGCTCGAGAGCGTCGCGTTTGCGCGTCATCCGCGCCTCGGTGGTGAGATCGAGCGCCGCCAGGAGCGCCTTCTCGAGCGAACCGTAGTGGTAGAAGATCAGCGTCTGGTTGAAGCCCCGATGCGCGCGACACCCGATGTGGCGCCGGCGAACCCCTGGGTCCGTAGAGCCTCGAGCGCCGCGCTTCGAGGGCGTATCGGGCGAGCTTCGCTTGGCTAGGGTCTCGCCTCAGCCGGAAAGCGCCCGGGGGGCCGCGGCCTCGATGCGGGCGCGTCCGAGCCGCTTCGCCTGATAGAGACAGCGATCTGCACGTTCGAGGAGGGGCCTGGGGGAGCTCGGAGCCGTCCCAGCGGGCGACGCCGATCGAGCAGGTCTCCCCTCGGGGAACCGCCGCGGCGACGCGTTTGAGCACGGCGGTCGCCTCGGCGATGTCGCAGCCGGGCAGGATGATCGCGAACTCCTCACCCCCGTAACGGGCGAGGAAGTCGGTCGGGCGCAGCTCGGCTCGCCAGGCGAGGGCGGCGGCGTGGAGGAGCTCGTCGCCGGCCTGGTGGCCGTACGTGTCGTTGAACTGCTTGAATCGATCGAGGTCGAGCAGCGCCATCGAGCAGGGGACGTCGTCGCGGGCAGCTCGCGCTAGCTCGACGGGCAGCTGCTCTTCCCAGGCGCGCCGGTTGGGGAGCGAGGTGAGCTCGTCCTCGTGCGCTTGCTCGTTCAGGCGCACGAGCAGCGCGTCGCGGTCGAGGGCAACAGCGGCTTCGTCGGCAAGGAGGCCGACGGCCGCAACGGCGGGATCGGCAAGCCTGACGAGCTGCCGGTGCCACATGACGACGAGCACGCCGATCGGCCGGCCGCGGCTGAGGATCGGCTCGGACAGCATCGAGCCGGCGTTGATCTGATGGGCGATGCGCGTGGAGGCGGCGGGGTTCGTCTTCGCGTTCTCGATGAAGATCCGGCGGCCGGAGAGATAGGCGCTGACAGCACCGGATGCCTCGACGCCCGTCAGCGAGATCCGCGTGGGAGGGAGCGCGATGCCGGCGGAGGCGGTGAGGGCGAGCTCGTCACCCTCCGGCTCGAAGATGAAGGCGGCCGCGGCATCCGTCACCTCTGTCGTCGCCTCGCAGATGGCCGTGCGAACGTCGCTGCTCGCCGACAGCTCGCGGACGACGCGCGCGATCGTCTGCAGTCTCGCCTCGCTCTCGCGCAACCCCTGCTCGGCGCGTTTCTGCGCGGTCATGTCGCCGAAGTGCGCAAGTAGCTGGCTGGGCGTGCCCTGCTCGTCCCGCACCACCGTGATGCTGAGGAGCACGGATACCTCCGTGCCGTCCGGCTGCAGATAACGTTTTTCCTCCTGATGCGAGGGGAGCGAGCCGCTCGTCAGCAGCGCGAGCGCGGCGATCGTGCCGTCACGCTCGTCCGGATGCGAGAACTCCCGCGCACGGCGGCTGAGCAACTCGTCCTCCGAGCGCCCGAGGCACCGACACAGGGCCGGATTGACGGAGAGAAAGGTCCCGTCCAGCTCTGCCTGCGCGACTCCGATCGGGGAGTGTGCGATCGCCTCGGACATCCGTTCCTCGGCCCGCTGCAGGATCGCGGCCTGCAGGCGCCCCTCACGCCCCCGCTGCTTCACGTCTGCGACCAGGGCCTGCACCCGGAACCCGACCAGGCCTGAGATCGCCACCCACAGGATCCCCCGCCGCCACTCGCTCGCGGGGTAGTCGGCGCCGCCCCGCGAGCAGCGGCCCGATGAACATGACGGCCACCGCCCCGACCGCCACGGCCAGCTGTCGCCTCGACCCGTACGGGGAGAGCCAGAAGACAGGCAGGATGCAGAGCGGCGCGTAGCCCGAGACGGCTCCTCCCTGGCAGCCAGCTCTCTGGCCGTGGCGGCAACGCGATCGTCGCCAGAGCGAGCAGGACGGCTACCCCGCACGGGGCCAGCGTTCTCGTGCGTCGCGAGAGCGCGGGAAGGCGTTTTGTCATACCCGTCCATCGACCCGCTAGGCCCGCTGGGATCACCCGAACGGGGCCGTCGGCGCGCCGATCGTGCGCCGCCGGGTGACTGCGAACACGCCCATCGATCGGACGGAGCCAGTCGGGGCGGGGCAGCGTCCCCTTCAGGGGTCTCGGCGCGGTCGGAATCTGCTTCCAGAGACTCCGACCTTGCGCAGCCAGTGGAGCGTGCCGGGATCGAACCGGCGACCTCCGCCTTGCAAAGGCGGCGCTCTCCCAGCTGAGCTAACGCCCCGAACGGCGGACAGTGTAGAGAAGAAGGGGAGCGCCGCCGCCCGCGGCGCTCCCCCTCGAGCTCTGTAGCGGAAGCGGAAGTGCGCCACCGGGCTGCTCGCTCCCGCGATCTGGAGCGTCAGCCGGCGGCACGTGCCCGCCCAGGCCGGGTCGGTCACCCAGTTGGCGTGGTACTCGTCACCGGCCTGCTTGGTCTTGCCGGTCGTCTGGGTCGGCGCGGAGGCGCCGTCGAGCGAAGGTCGTCGCACCCAGCGCCCGGTCGGCCGCGAGGATTGCGTCCCATCCGTCGACGAAGCCCGGCGAGTACGGCTGGAACTTCATCCCGTCCGACACGCTCGTCTCGGTCGAGTACGGCGTCGGGCGGATGCCCGGGCCCTCCGCCGGCTGGAAGCTGACGTACGGGCCCGCGGAGCTCGCGTTGTCCCTCGCCGGGAAGCTCGGCAGCGCGGCAGCGAGGTTCGATCCGCGATCGACAAGCCCCGCGCTAGTGCAGGTGCTCGTCCGGTCCCGCCGTCTTGAGCCCGCGCCGCTCGAGCGATCGCAGCCCATCGCTGAACGTCTGGGTGGACGCCCCGCGGCCGCGGCCTCCCTGCTCGAGCCGTCGGATCCGCGCTTCCAGGATTGCGAGCTCCTCGCCGGCAGGGGCCTCCTTGGCTGTCGCCGCGCGCTCTCGCGCCGCGAGCGAAGCCTCGCGCTCCGCGAGCGCGTCACTGCGGGTCGCCAGCTCGGCGTGCGTGCGCGCGAAGGCCCCCTCGGCAGCGCGCACCTCCTCGAGCTTCTCTTCGAGCCGTGCGAGCTCGTCGGAGATCGTCGTGTTCGCGGCGGCTGGTACGGCGCGCTTCGGGTCGGCAGGAAGAGCTCGTGCCTCCAGCTCCTCGGCGTAGGCGTCGAGCTCCGCGGTGCGGGCAGTCGCAACCTGCTCTCGCTCGGCGAGCGCGGACTCCCGTGTCTCGAGCTCCTTCGCGCGTGCGACCAGCTCCTGCTCGAGCGCGGCCTTCGTGGCGTCGGGCGACCGGGGGGCTTCGGCTTCGGCAAGCTGTCCGCCGGGGTCGTCCTGGTGCTCGGGCGCGCGCGCGAGCGCTGCCTCCCGCGCGGCCAGCACCTCCTCGAGCGCGGCGAGCTCGGCTGCGCGTCCGTCGAGCTCGGACCTGCGGCTCTCCAGGGCTACTCGTTCCTTCTCGTCGCCGCGGGCTGCCCGAGCCGCTTTCGCCTCGGCGAGTCGGGCCCGGATCGCGTGGACGCGCACACCCTTTCCGTCGGAGCCCGCGAGGGCGGCCTCGCGCTGCTCGACGCGCTCGATCGCCTCCGCGAGCTCGCGCTCCCGTAGCTGGATGTTCGCCACCCGCTCTGCGAGGGAGCGCTTCAGGGCAGCCAGCTCGGCCGTCGCTTCCGCCCGCTGCCGTTGCAAAGCCTCACGCTCCGATTCCGGATCGAAGGCGGCCTTGTGCTCGAAGATCGATCGGAGCCGGCTCAAGGAGCCGGATGGTACTCGGTCTAGGCTGCGCGCTCCAGGCGCTCTTCGGCTCGTGCGCGCCGCACGATCTCGTCCCGCTCGCCGAAGCGGATCCGCGCGCGCTCCGCCCGATGCTCGTCCCAGAGCTTCTGCAGGCGCTCGTCGATCTGCTTGATCTCGTCTCGCACGGCCTCGCTTCGCCCCCTGGAGAGCAGATTCCACAGCTCGGTGCGCTGCTCGCTCAGGGTCGTGATCTCGGCGTGAATGTCGGCAATCGTTCTCATGCCCGTCAAAACGCCCGCCCGCGCGTCGGGATTCCCCTACTCGTCGCGTCTGAACAGAACCGCAACAATCGCGGCTGCGCCGACGACACCGGCGGCGATCGCGAGCGCGTAGAGGACGGTCACCACGAGGAGAGTTTCCTACTCGTAGCCGAGCTCTGCGATCCGGTCCTCGTCGAGCCCGAAGTAGTGAGCCAGCTCGTGCAGGACCGTGATCCGGATCTCCTCCTCGAGCTCCCGTGGGTCGCCGAACGTCTCGGTGAGCGGTAGTCGATAGATCGCGATCCGGTCCGGCAGCTCGCCGTGGCCGCCGCTTCCGCGCTCCGGCAGCGGAATCCCCTCGTACAGGCCGAACAGGTCCGGATCGTCCGGGTGCTCGTCCTCGACGACGACCGCCACGTTCACGAGCGCACGCGCGAGCTCGGGCGGGACGCGGTCGAGAGCCGCGCGCACGTGCTCCTCGAACGTCGCGCGATTCAATGCCTCGGCCGCAGCGGGGCTCGAACCGCCACGAGCTTGACAAGCAGGCCGCCGAAGACGAACCCGCCGACGTGCGCGAAGAACGCGACCCCTCCGCCCGGCTGCGGATGCTCGAGTGCTACTCCGCCGGAGTAGAGCTGGAAGACGAACCAGAGCCCGAGAAAGAGGAGCGCGGGAATCTCGCGCAGGATGAAGAAGATCAGCGTCAGGACCCGCGCGGTCGGCAGCAGCACGAGGTAGGCGCCCAGCACCGCCGACACGGCCCCGCTCGCGCCGAGGTTCGGGATCGTCGCTTCGCTGCCGCTCGCGGCCGAGAGCGTGACGGCGGTCTGGAGCGCGGTCGCCGCGAAGCCGCCGGCGAGGTAGAAGACGAGGTAGCGCACGTGTCCGAGCGCGTCCTCGATGTTGTTGCCGAAGATCCAGAGGAAAAGCATGTTGCCGAGCAGGTGCTCCCAGCCGCCGTGCATGAACATCGACGTCAGCGCTGTGAGCGGCCAGTCCTGACCGACGACGGCACACTCGCCGACGACCTCGCAGGGGTGGTAGGCAAGCTCGTCGACCGAGGCCTGGAGATCGGGCAGCTGGTAGAGCACCCAGACGAGCACGTTCGCGAGGATCAAGCCGTACGTGAGCCACGGACGCGTCCGCGTCGGCACGTTGTCGCGGAGCGGCAGCACGCGGCGATGCTATCCGCCTCCGCACTTGACAGACAGACACTAAGGTTTTATGAACGTCTCGTAGTTAGACCGTAACGACGCAAGGAGGTGGGGAACGGTGGCAACCCTGGTTCGGTGGGAACCGCTGCGCGAGCTGGCGTCGCTGCAGGCGGAGATGAGCAGGATGATGAACGACGACCCGGGCTCGACCGTGCAGAGCTGGGTGCCCGCCGTGGACATCTGGGAGACGGACGACGAGCTCGTCTACGCGTTCGATCCGCCGGGTATCCCGGAGGACCGGATCTCGGTCGAGCTCCAGGACGACACCTTGACGGTGACCGGCGAGCGTGAGCTCACGGACGCGCGCTCGGAGAACGGCTTCTATCGCTTCGAGCGGCGCCACGGGAGCTTCGGTCGCACGCTCGGCGTGCCGCAGGGCGTCGCCGAGGACTCGATCAAGGCCGACTACCGCAACGGCGTGCTCGAGATCCGAGTCGGCAAGCCGGAGGCCAAGAAGCCGCGCCGCATCTCGATCGGGGCCGATAACGCGGCCTCGAACGGCGGCACGATCGACGGCAACGCCACCCAGGCGTGAGGTCGCGACGGGCCGACGCCGCGTCGTCGGCGCCGGCCCGCGCGGGGCTCGCGAGCGCTGTTACAGTCGCGCGCGATGGCCCGCTTTCCGGACGCGCTCAACGAACAGGTCGGCCACGAGCTCGGCGCGTCGCACCAGTACGTGGCGATCGCAGTGCATTACGACGCACTCACGCTGCCGCAGCTGGCTGCGCACTTCTACCGCCAGGCGGTCGAGGAGCGCAACCATGCGCTGATGCTCGTGCAGTACCTGCTGGACGCGGACGAGAAAGCGGTTGTGCCGGGCGTCGAGGCGCCGAGGACCGAGTTCGCCGACGTTGTCGAGCCGGTGCGGCTCGCGCTCGAGCAGGAGAAGCGCGTGACGAGCCAGATCGCGTCCCTCGTACAGCTCGCGCGCGACGATGGTGAGCTCGTCGGGGAGCAGTTCCTGCACTGGTTCCTGCAGGAGCAGCGCGAGGAGGTTGCTTCGATGTCGGCCCTGCTGGCGGTCATCGAGCGCTCCCGCGACAACGTGATGCTCATCGAGGAGTATCTGGCGCGCGAGACGGGCGGCGAGTCGCCCCTTGAGGCCGGCGCCCCACCGGCCGCCGGCGGCGCGCTGTAGCCATGACCGCTCGAGAATGAGGTGGTGGGCCGCGAAGCGGTCCCTTTAGGGATCTTTGCGCGCTGAGCATCCGCTCCCGCGGATGCTCAGCTTGCGCGGTTATACAGCGCGGACCGAAGCTTGTCGGCCACGGCTTCGAGCTCGATCGGCGCGCCCGTGACGTCCTTCAGCAGCTCGTCCGCGGTCGGCTTCTGGCCGAGCGACCAGAGCTCGCGCAGCAGCGAGCCGGCCTCGCGCCGCCGGAACCAGTCGGTCCCGAACTCCTCACGCAGGAACGTCGACAGCTGGGTCTCGAACGCCCACGAGCGCAGGTACGCGGTGACGTAGTAGCCGGAGTCGATGTCGGCGAGATAGTCCGTGTCGCTCGGCTCGACCTTCAGAGCGTCGCCCAAGAGCTCGACGTAGCGGCGGCGCATGGTCGTCGGCTCGGCGGCCTGGTGGAACTCGATCTCGTAGAGCAGCTTCGCCGAGTAGCGGCGCACGAAGAAGAGCAGGTGCGCGGCACCCTCCTCGGCGAACTCGCGCGGCCGCGCGAAGTCGAGCATGCGCGTCAGCCAGGCGCGGTCCCCGGTGAGATGCTCGAGGAGCATCGCCCAGCCCTCCGTGACGGCGTTGTCGCCCAGGCGCTTCTCCTCCAGCTTGAGGTCCGGTGAAGTGAAGGCGAAATGCTCCGTGTGCCCGGCCTCGTGGAAGAGCGCGCGCCAGTCGTCGGGGCCGCCCATCGGCTGGATCACGAGCATCACCTTGTCCGGGATCTCGATCGGCGCGCAGAAGGCGCGCGGCGACTTCGTCGGGCGCTCCTCGACGTCGAGGTGGACGTTCCGTTGCGCGTCGAGGTCGATGCCGAGGTCGCCGAGGGTCGCGCGCAGCGCCGGCAGCATCCGGTCGGCGGGGAACGCGGCGTCCCAGCTCGAGCCGCGGAAGAGGCGGCGCACGTCCCAGCGCTCCGCCTCGCCGAGGCCGATGCCGAGGTGCTGGTGCAGCGCGCGGTCCATCGACTCCTCGTACAGCCGCTCGGTCGAGTCGAGGAAGGCAAGGCACTGCGCAGCCAGCCCCTCGAGATCGAAGCCGAAGCGGTCGCGGTAGAGCTCGAAGTAGTCCGACGCTCCGAGCGCGCGCACGCCACGTCCGGCAGTCTCGACCGCGTCGAGATAGAGCGGGTTGAGGTGCTCGTCGGTGAGCGCGTTCCGCGCCGTCTCGAGTCGCTCGCGCGTGGTGCGGTCGGCTGTGTTCGCGATCGTCGGCGGCAGCATCCGGTAGCCGACCGCCTCGCCTGCATGCGCCGTCTCCAGCGTCGTCTCCAGCTCGGCGATCCGCTCGGCGTGCTCGCGCGTCAGCTCGCCGAGGTAGCCCTCGCAGCCGAATCGGTAGAGCTCCAGGTTCTCACGCCCGCGGACCGCTTCGCCCAGGCGCTTGACCGTCTCGACGTCGGTGAGGTTCGCGTGCCGCTCGTAGATCGGGCGCAGGTCGAAGTCGGGCTTCAGCCCCGCGTAGTGCCTGTAGTACTCCTCGTCGAGTTCCGCGATGAAGCGGTCTGCGCCGGCGCGGTAGCCGTCGAGCTCGCGCTCGCTCAAGCCCTGCTGCTCGGTGGGAGTGCCGCTCACGCGCCGTAGGATACGCGCTGTGCGCGAGTTCACCGTCACCACGGAGCGCCGGACCCAGCTCCTCGACATCACGAGTCACGTGCGCGAGACGCTGGGCGAGCTCGACGGTGCCCGCGCGGCGCTGGTGTACGTCCCGCACACGACCGCCGGCGTCGCGATCAACGAGCACGCCGACCCGGCCGTTGCCCGCGACTTCGAGACGGCTCTCGAGCGGATCGTCTCGGAGGACTGGACCTGGCAGCACCTCGAGGAGGGCGAGGAAAACGCACCCACGCACATCCGCGCCGCTTTCATGGGCTCGGACGTGCTCGTGCCGGTGCGCGACGGCGCGCTCGCGCTCGGCACCTGGCAGGGCATCTTCCTGTGCGAGTTCGACGGCCCCCGGGAGCGTTCGGTGTACGTGACGGCGCTCGCTTGATCGAGGTCGAGGGGCTCAGCAAGCGGTACGGCAAGACCCAGGCGGTGGTCGGGCTCAGCTTCCGCGTCGAGCCCGGCACGATCACGGGCTTCCTCGGGCCGAACGGGGCCGGCAAGTCCACCACGCTGCGCGCCGTGCTCGGCCTCGTCCATCCCGACACCGGCGGCGCAAGCGTCCTCGGCGTTCCCTACCGCGAGCTCGACCGGCCGCTGCACCGGGTGGGGGCGGTGCTCGAGGCCAGCGAGGTGCACCCGGGACGCACCGGGCGCAACCACCTGCGGGTGCTGGCCGTCGCCGCGGGCATCCCGCCCTCGCGCGTCGAGGAGGTGCTGGCGCTCGTCGAGTTGACCGCCGCCGCGAAGCGCCGCGTCAAGGGCTACTCGCTGGGGATGCGCCAGCGGCTCGGGCTCGCGTCCGCGCTGCTTGCCGACCCCGAGGTGCTGGTGCTCGATGAGCCCGCGAACGGCCTCGACCCGGCGGGGATCCGCTGGCTGCGCGACCTGCTGCGCTCGCTCGCGGCCGAGGGCCGGACGATTCTGGTCTCGAGCCACGTGCTCTCCGAGGTGGCGCAGACGGCCGACCACGTGGTGATCATCCACCGCGGCACCCTGATCCAGCAGTCGTCGATCGCGGAGGTGCTCGCCGGCGCGCAGGGCGGCACGCGCGTCCGCACGCCGGAGGCGGCGCGGCTGCGGCAGCTCCTCGCCGGGGCCGGCGCGGTGATCGGCGACGCCGGCGAGGCGCTCGTCGTCGACGTCCCGCCCGAGCGCGTCGGAGAGATCGCCGCCGCGAACGGCATCGTCCTGCACGAGCTGACGGTCGAGCGCGCGACGCTCGAGGAGATCTTCCTCGAGCTGACCGG
>Ga0136620_10000162_pt1 | contig 29123 bp, 28 predicted proteins | sample AntDrymUQ4162106_2_FD_104806 | JGI IMG/M metagenome (GOLD analysis project Ga0136620, IMG submission 104806) | Polar desert sand microbial communities from Dry Valleys, Antarctica - metaG UQ416 (21.06) | ecosystem: Environmental > Terrestrial > Soil > Desert | place: Antarctica: Dry Valley... | reverse complement strand
CGCGAGCTCGGGCAGCAGCTGCGGGTGGACGCGGTGCGCGCGAGTGCCGCCGCGGGCTCGGGTCATCCGACGTCCTCCATGTCCGCAGCCGATCTCGCCGCCGTCCTGCTGGCAGGCCACCTCCGGTACGACTTCGACACGCCGAAGAGCCCGGCCAACGACCGCCTGATCTTCTCGAAAGGCCACGCCTCACCACTCGTCTACGGCCTCTTCCGGGCCGCCGGGGCGATCACGGAGGAGGAGTTCGGAACCTACCGCCAGATGGGGAGCCGCCTACAGGGACACCCCACGCCGGTCCTCCCCTGGGTCGACGTCGCAACCGGCTCCCTCGGCCAGGGGCTTCCGATCGGGGTCGGGCTGGCGCTTGCCGGCAAGAAGCTCGACCGGCTGCCCTTCCGCGTCTGGGTCATCTGCGGCGACAGCGAGATGGCCGAAGGCTCGATGTGGGAGGCGATCGACCACGCGTCCTTCTACGAGCTCGACAACCTCACCGCGATCATCGACGTCAACCGGCTGGGCCAGCGGGGCGAGACGATGCACGGCTGGAACCTCTCGACCTATTCCGACCGGTTCCGCGCCTTCGGCTGGCATGCGATCGAGATCGACGGCCATGACGTCGAGGAGATCGACGCTGCCTACGTCGAGGCCGAGTCCGCCGGGAAGCCGACGGCGATCGTCGCAAAGACGATCAAAGGCAAGGGCTACTCCGAGATCGAGGACAAGGGGGGCTGGCACGGCAAGGCCGTCGTCGCGGAGGCGGTGGAGGAGCTCGGGGGGGTTCGCAACATTCGAGTGGACGTCGCAAAACCCGCGGCCGGAGAGCCTCACACCTTCGATCCAGCGGGTACGCCCGAGTGGCCGAGGTACGAGCTGGGCTCCGAGGTCGCAACGCGCAAGGCCTACGGCGACGCGCTTGCCGCACTCGGCGGAGAGCGAGGCGACATCGTGGTGCTCGACGGCGAGGTCTCCAACTCGACGTACGCCGAGATCTTCAGAGACGCCCATCCCGACCGGTTCTTCGAGATGTACATCGCCGAGCAGCAGCTGGTCGCCGCGGCGGTAGGGATGCAGGTGCTCGGCTGGAAGCCGTTCGCCTCGACCTTCGCGGCCTTTATGAGCCGCGCCTACGACTTCGTCCGCATGGCGGCGGTCAGCCAGGCGACGCTGAAGTTGTGCGGCTCGCACGCCGGCGTCTCGATCGGCGAGGACGGGCCGTCCCAGATGGCGCTGGAGGATCTCGCGGCGTTCCGGGCCATCAGCGGATCCACCGTGCTCTACCCGTGCGACGGGAACCAGACCGCCGCTCTCGTGCGTGCGATGGCCGACCTGGAGGGGATCTCCTTCCTGCGCACGACCCGCGCGGACACCGAGGTGCTCTACGGGCCGGACGAGGAGTTTCCGGTCGGGGGAAGCAAGACGCTGCGCTCGTCCGACGACGACGACGTCACCATCGTCGCCGCAGGAATCACGGTGCGCGAGGCGCTCGCCGCGGCCCAGACACTCGAGGGCGAAGGGATCGCCGCCCGGGTGATCGACTGCTACTCCGTCAAGCCGATCGACGCCGAGGCGTTGCGGAGCATCGGTACCCCGATCGTGACCGTCGAGGATCACTGGCCTGAAGGCGGTCTCGGCGAAGCGGTCCTCTCGGCCTTCGCCGACGCCGACGACCGGCCGCGCCTCATCAAGCTCGCAGTCCGAGACCTGCCCGGGTCGGGAAAGCCGGCCGAGCTGCTCGCCGCCGCCGGCATCGACGCAGATCACATCGCCGGCGCCGTCCGCTCTCTCGTCAAGCCCCGAGCGCCTGCCTGATTCCGGACAGCAGCTCTGCTGCATCGAAAGGCTTGAGGAAGAGGCTGAATGCGCCCAGCTCCACGGCTCTCTCGCCGGCGCTCCGGTCACGCGCCGTGATCACGATCACGGGAACCATCTCGAGCTCGGGGATCGCGCGCATCCGTTCCATGACGACGAAGCCGTCGCCCGCCGGCAGTCCGAGATCGAGCAGAATCAGGTCCGGGCTCTCCTTCCGGGCCACCGAGAGCGCGGTTGCAGCGTCGCGGGCGAACGCAGTCTCCTAGCCCGCCGCGGTCAGCTGGACGTGGAGAAGCTAACGAATATCCTGGTCGTCCTCGACGACGAGGATCTTCGACGGCATCGGCTCTATCTTGACGGACGCGCTCGAAGCAATGGCGTCAAGTGGCGCGGCGGAGCTGCTCGTCGAGCGGGACGAGCGGGAGCCCGAACGTCATCACCGCGTCATCGTTCGAAACGACGTTGTCGCCGGCCTCGAGCATGGTCAGCAGGTCTCGTGTCAGCGGGATGTTGCCCGGAAGCCTCTCGGTGATCGTCGCCGGGAGGCGCATCAGGCCGCTCGGCAGATGAAGCGTGGGACGGCGCCGAATGCCGAGTGTCTTTCGAAGGCGCCGCCAGAACTCGTCCCAGTCGAGCACGTCGGGGCCCCCGACCTCGAACGTCCGGTTCGTCGCCTCCGGCTTGTCGATCGAGGCGGCGAAGTACGCACCGACGTCGCTGACCCAGATCGGCTGGATCCGCTGCTTCCCGCTGCCGACGATCCCGGTCACCGGCGAGAGCTTGACCAAGCGGCTGAACGTCGGGACGATGCCGCCGTCCTTGCCGAAAATGAAGCTCGGCCGGAAGATCACGTGCTCCATCCCGGACGCCTTCACGTCCAGCTCCTCGGTCCACTTGGCATCGAAGTACGGAACGAGATCCTTCGTCTCCGCGCTCGTGCCGAGCGCGCTCATGAGGACGAAGCGCCTGACGCCCCGCGCTTCGCACGCGGCGATCAGATTGCGCGTGCCCTCGATCATCACGCGGCGGAACTTCTCCGGTCGGCCCTGCCGGATGGCGACGAGGTGCACCACGACGTCCTGGCCCTCGGCCGCGGCGCGGAGGCTCTCGCCGTCGGTCATGTCGCCGCGTGCCGTTTCCTGCGCACGCACTCCGGCCCGCGCGGCCGACCCTGCCCGGCGTTCGAGGACGCGCACGACGTGGCCCGCCTCGGCGATCGCATTCGCCACCTTCGGGCCGACGAACCCCGTCGCCCCGGTGACGAGGACCCTCACACGTTCTCCTTCTGAAAGTTTTGCCAGTAGCGACTGGGGGTCGGGCCTTGCTGACCCTGGTACTTCGAGCCGAGGCCACCCGTCCCGTAGGGCTTCTCCGCCGGCTCGGACAGCTGGACGAACGACAGTTGCCCGATCTTCATCTCCGGATAGATCGTGATCGGAAGATTCGCGACGTTCGACAGCTCGAGCGTGACGTGGCCGTCCCAGCCGGGGTCGATGAAGCCGGCCGTGGAGTGGATGAGCAGACCGAGTCGGCCCAGCGAGCTCTTCCCCTCCAACCGGGCGACGAGGTCGTCGGGTAGGCGGATCCGCTCGAGCGTGGAGGCGAGGGCGAACTCGCTCGGGTGAAGAATGAACGGCGCTCCGTTTTCCATCTCCACGAGCTCCGTCAGCTCCTCCTGTTCCTCCTTGACGTCGATGTACGGGTAGCGCGCGTTGTGGAAGACGCGGAACCAGCGGTCGACTCGAACGTCGACGCTCGACGGTTGGAGCAGCGACGAGTCGTAGGGATCGATCTCGATCCGCCCTTCGTCGAGCAACCGCCGGATCGTGCGGTCGGAGAGAACCACTAGAGCGAGGCCTCCGCGGTCCGGCTCAGCTCGGAGAACTCGGCATCGGAGAGCTCCAGCTGCGCTGAGGCCACGTTCTCCTTCAGGTGCTCGAGGGACGACGTCCCGGGGATGGGCGCCATTGCCGGCGATCGTCGCAGAAGCCAGGCGAGAGCGACCTGCGCGGCCGTGGAGGCCCGCGAGCCGGCGATCTGTGCGAGGCGGCCCTTCGCCTGGGCGAGCTGCCCCAGGGCCAGCGGGAACCAGGGCAAGAACGCAAGACCCTCCCGCTCGCAGACGTCGAGGACGGCTTCGGAATGACGGTCGGCGAGGCTGTACCGGTTCTGCACGGACACCACGGGGACGATCTTCCGCGCTTCTGCGAGCTGGCGGGCGTCGACGTTCGACAGGCCGACGTGGCGGATCTTCCCCTCCTCCCGAAGGCGGGCGAGCTCGCCGACGGACTCCTCGAGGGGCACCTGGGGGTCGACGGCGTGAAGCTGGTAGAGGTCGATGCGCTCCAGGCGGAGACGGCGGAGGCTCCCTTCGAGCGCATCGCGCAGGTACTCGGGACGGCCGTCTCGCTGCCACTCGCCCGGGCCGCCGCGCGTGAGCCCGCCCTTTGTCGCGACGACCACATCCTCCGGGTAGGGATGGAGGGCGTCGGCGATCAGCGTCTCGTTGACCTCCGGTCCGTACGACGAGGCGGTGTCGATCAGATTCACGCCGAGCTCGAGAGCACGGCGAAGAACTGACTTTGCGGTCTCCCGGTCGGCGGGATCGCCCCAGACGCCGGGGCCGGTCAGCCGCATTGCTCCGAACCCCATCCGGTTCACGGTCAGGTCGCCCAGCGCGACCGTCCCTGAGGCGGCGGCGGGGAGCGTCGTCGGCTCTGCGGCCATCGGCCGGAACCTAGCGCAGAGGCACGTGCCCCGACCACGCACATGGTTTGTCTCCGTCCTGACGATGGGTTAGCGTCGCGCCATGTTGTCGTTCTATGACTGGCTGCTCTTCCTCCACGTGGCGTCCGCGTTCGCGCTCGTCGCCGCGCTCGTCGTCTACTGGGCGATCGCCCTCGCCGGGCGCGCCGTCGACCGCCCGCGCGACTCGCTGCGCTACTTCCGCATCGCCCGGCCCGCGAACGTGCTCATCATCGGCGGGACGGTCGGGACGCTCCTCTTCGGAATCTGGCTCGCGATCGATGCCGAGGAGTACGAAGTCTGGGACGGCTGGATCATCGCAGCGTTCGTCCTCTGGGCAATCGCAGCGTTCACCGGCCAACGCGGCGGCAAGACCTACGCACAGGCGTCCAAGGTGGCGGAGCGACTCGACGGCGAAGGGCGAGGCGACGAGCCGAGCCCGGAGTTACGCACGCTCCTGAAGGACCGCAACGCCATGTGGCTCAACGTGGCGTCGTCCGCGGCCGTCCTGGCCCTCCTCGTCGACATGATCTACAAGCCGGGCGCATGAGGGTCATCGCACTCATCCGCCCCGACGAGTGGAACCTCCCGCTCCTGATGCACGTGCTAGGCGCGATGCTGCTCGTCGGGGCACTCATGGGGGCCGCGACCGCGCTGCTCTCGGGCTGGCGGCGAGACGCGCGACCGTACACCCGGTTCGCCTTCTGGATGCTGCTCGCCGTGGCGCTGCCTGCTTGGCTCGTCATGAGGGTCGGGGCCGAGTGGATCTACTCGAAAGAGGGCTTCGACGAGGACGACGAGCCCGCCTGGCTCGGGGTCGGCTACGTGACCGCCGAGCCCGGGTTGCTCCTCCTGTTGATCTCCATCCTCCTGACGGGGATCGGCATGCGGCGCCTCAGGAACGCCGACCCGGAGCGGTCGAGCGCCCTGACGCGCATCGCGGCCGTCCTCGCCCTCGTCCTGCTCGCCGCGTACCTCGTCGCCGTGTGGGCGATGACGGCCAAGCCCGTTTAGAACTCGATTCAAAACGAAGCCTTGAGCCGTCGAAGCGTCATTGTGAATCGAGTTTTAGACAAGCGAGAGCTGTTGGTGCTCCTCGAGGCTGGAGACGCCGACTCCCACGAGGCGTAGAGCGCCCGGCCGATCGGCCAGAGCTCGATCGAGAAGGGCGCAGGCGAGCTCAGCGATCCGCTCGGGGTCGTCGGTGCCGACCGACAGGCTCGTCGAGCGGCTCCTGATCGCGAAGTCCGGGTAGCGCACCTTCGTGGTGACGGTCCTCGCCGTCTCTCCGGTGCGCTGGAGGTGATCCGCCAGGTCGCTCGCCATTCGGCGCAGCTCCGCGCGTAGCTGCTCGACGTCCTCGACATCGCGCGGGAACGTCTCCTCCTGACTGATCGATACGCGCTGCGTCACCGTCTCCAGTCCGCGCCGATCAATGCCGCGGGCGCGCGAGCGGAGCAGCCCGCCGACCCTTCCCGGCAGGAGTTGCTTCAGCGAGTCGTCAGCAAGCTCGGCGAGCGCGCCGATCGTGTCGACTCCGCCGGCGACGAGGCGCGCCTCGGCCCTCGGCCCCACGCCGGGAAGCCTTCGGATCGGGAACGGGGCCAGGAACTCCGCCTCCCGGCCGGGGAGGACCACCGTGAGACCCCCCGGCTTGCGCTGGTCGCTCGCGATCTTGGCGACCACCTTGCAGGTCGCGACCCCGAGCGCGCAAGAGAGGCTCGTAGCGCCGCGAACAGCTGTCTGGACTGCCTCTGCGACCGTGCGACCCTCGCCGAAACCCGCTGCGACCTCGCCAACGTCCAGGTATCCCTCGTCGAGGCCGGTTCGCTCGACGGTCGGGACGACCTGGCACACGGCACTCCAGACCTCCTTCGAGTAGGCGGAGTAGGCGTTCTTCCGCGGCCGCACGAAGACCGCCTGCGGGCAGCGGCGGAGCGCCTCGGCACAGCTCATCGCCGAGTGGATCCCGTACTGCCTCGCGACGTAGTTGGCTGTCGCCACAACGCCACGGCCGCGGGGATCCCCGCCGACGACCAGCGGCTTGGAGCGCAGCTCCGGCCGTTCCAGCTCCTCGACCGCCGCGAAGAACGCGTCGAGGTCGAGGTGCGCGATGATCAGGGAGCTAGGCGTTCGATCATCCATCCGCCTCCATCTTGGCGTTGGTACCGGAAGCGATCGTGCAGGCGGCTGTCGCGGTGCTGCCAGAACTCCCACGCCTCGGGGAGGAGCCGGTAGCCACCCCAGTGCGGGGGCAACGGGACATCCCGCCCCTCGTACTCGCGTTCGAGCTCCCTCACTCTCGCCTCCAGCTCGTCGCGGGAGCCGATCGGCTCGCTCTGGGCCGAGGCCCAGGCGGCGAGCTGCCCGCCCCGTGGCCTCGTGCGGAAGTAGGTCTCCGACTCCTCGTCTGGGACGCGCTCCACGGGTCCTTCGACCCGCACCTGGCGGCCGAGCGGGTCCCAGTAAAAAAGGAGCGCGCCCCGGGGATTGGCCGCGAGCTCCTGCGCCTTCCGGCTCCCGTGGCCGGTGTGGAACTTGAAACCACGCTCGTCCACGGCCTTCACGAGCACCATGCGAGCCGACGGCCGTCCCTCGGTGTCGGCCGTAGCCAGCCCGACGGCCTCGGGCATGTCCACGACAGATTCGGCCTCGCCGAACCAACGCCGGAACTGCGCTACCGGGTCGGCGTCGAGATCTCGCCCGCGCAGCGACGCTTCAGGCTCCTTCATGAATACACATTATTCAGTATGCAGACGGCCGTTCCCTGCGATATGTTCGACGCTATGGCGACGACGAAGACGATAGACCTGCGCACCGACATTCCCGGCCCCCGCTCCCGCGAGATCCTCGAGCGCATGGAGCGGGTGGTGGCGAAGCCTCTCTCCCTCGTGCACTCGGTCGTGATCGAGCGCGGCGAAGGGGCGACCCTCACCGACGTGGACGGGAACACCTTCATGGACTTCACCGGCGGCGTCGGCTGTCTCAACGTCGGGCACTCCCACCCACGGGTGGTCGAGGCCGCGCAGGAGCAGCTCGAGCGCTTCAGCCATACCGACTTCACGATCGTTCCGTACGAGGTCTACATCCGGCTCGCCGAGCGGCTCTGCGAGCTCGCGCCGATCTCGAATGCGAAGGCCGCATTCTTCAACGCCGGCACCGAGGCGGTCGAGAACGCGATCAAGTTCGCCCGGTCCCATACGCGCCGCCCCGCCGTTATCGCCTTCGAGGGCGGTTTCCACGGCCGGACGCTTCTCAGCCTCTCCCTGACCTCCAAGACCCACCCGTACAAGGCCGCGCTCGGACCGTTCGCACCCGAGGTCTACCGCGTTCCCTTCCCCAACGAGTACCGCGGGCCGGATGCGAAAAGTGCGCTCGAGACGCTGGAGCGCGCCCTCATCACGCAGGTTGCGGCCGAGACGGTCGCGGCGATCGTAATCGAGCCCGTACAGGGTGAGGGCGGTTTTGTCGTCGCGCCCAGGGCGTTCATGGAGGGCGTACGCCGGATCTGCGACGAGCACGGGATCGTCATGGTCGTCGACGAGGTGCAAACGGGCTTCGGCCGGACGGGGAAGCTCTTCGCGATCGAGCACTACGGGATCGAGCCGGATCTGATCACGATCGCCAAGTCCATCGCCATGGGACTCCCGCTTTCCGGGGTGATCGGCAAGGCCGCGATCATGGACGCCCCGGGGGATTCCGCGATCGGCGGCACGTACGTCGGAAACCCGGTCGCCCAGGCAGCGGCGCTGGCCGTCCTGGACGTGATCGAGGAAGACGACCTGTCCACCCGCGCAACAGAGCTCGGAGAGACCGTGAGGGCTCGGATGGAGTCCTGGCGGGAGCGTTTCCCGCAGATCGGCGACGTCCGCGGGCTCGGGGCGATGCTCGCGATCGAGCTCGTCCGCGACCGGGAGACGAAGGAACCCGACCCGGACACGGCGCAAGCCGTCGTCGAGGAGGCGTCGCGCAATGGTTTGCTCCTGCTCAAGTCGGGGATCTACTCAAATTGCATCAGGGTGCTCTCGCCACTCACCCTGTCGGATGCGGAGCTCGACGAAGGACTCGGCGTCTGGGAGCACGCGCTCGAAGCCGTGCTGAGCGGCTAGCACCGAGAGCACGCCAGTAACCTCCTCCCCGTGCAGGGAGAGGTGATCGCCGGCCGGTACGAGCTCGTCGAGTCGATCGGAAAGGGCGGCATGTCGACCGTCTACAAGGCGCAGGACCGCCTCCTCGAACGCATCGTCGCGATCAAGGTCCTCCACGAGCACTTCACCCAGGACGAGGAGTACGTCGAGCGCTTCCGGCGGGAGGCGCGCTCGGTCGCACAGCTCTCTCACCCGAACATCGTCACGGTCATCGACCGGGGCGAGGATGAGGGGCGGCAGTACATCGTCTTCGAGTACGTCGAGGGCGAGAACCTCAAGCAGCTTGTCGAGCGCATCGGCCCCATGCCGGTCCGCGACGCGCTGCTCCTGACGCTCCAGATGGCCCGCGCGCTCTCGTTCGCACACCAGCGCGGCCTCATCCACCGGGACGTCAAGCCGCAGAACATCCTCCTCAATGCCGACGGCCAGGCCAAGATGACCGACTTCGGAATCGCGCGCTCGGTCGACGTCCAGGGCGTCACGGTCACCGGCACCGTGCTCGGGACGAGCGAGTACATCGCGCCCGAGCAGGCGCGAGGCCAGCGGGTCGACGCGCAGACGGACGTCTACTCCCTCGGCGTCGTCCTCTACGAGCTGCTCACCGGCGGCGTGCCGTTCGAGGGAGACAACTTCGTCAGCGTGGCGTTGCAGCACGTGAACGAGCCGGTGCCGAGCGTTCTCGAGCACCGGCCCGAGGTGCCGACGCGACTGGCGCTCGCCGTCGAGCGGGCGATGGCCAAGTCGCCGGAGCACCGCTACGACTCGATGGATGAGCTCGTAGGGGAGCTGGAGGCGTGCCTCGCCGAGCTCGACCCGGTCTCGGAGGGGGCGACGATGATCGCCCGCCGGCCGGTTGCCCAACAGGAGCAGGAACGGCGGCGGCGAGAGCCACGACAACGGCGGCGCCTGGGCGTCCTCCGGCCGTTCCTCGCCGTCGTCGCCGTGCTGGGCGTCGCGGGCCTCGCGGCGCTCGGTGCGCTTGCGCTCCGGGACAAGGAGAATGATCCGGAGGCTGCGCCGCGCGCCGCGATCCGGCTCCAGGGCATCGGCGCCTTCGATCCCGAGGGAGGAGACGGGGAGCACGACTCGGACGCGCCCGACGCAACGGACAACGACCTGGAGACCTACTGGCCGACGGAGAACTACACGTCGGAGTTCACCAAATCCGGGGTCGGACTCGTTCTCGACGCGGGTCGAACCGTCGAGCCGAAGACCATCACCGTGACCTCCGACACTCCCGGGTTCACTGCGGAGATCCGGGCCGGAGAGAATCCCGCAGGACCATTCGACCGGGTATCCGAGGCCGGAGTCGTTGAGAGCCGCCGCAGGTTCGCCCTGACGAACGCGAAGGCGCGCTACTTCGTGGTGTGGATCACCGAGCTCGACACGGTCGCGCACGTGAACGAAGCCCGAGCCCGCTAGTCGCCGAACTCCTCTCTAGAACTCGAGGGCCTGGCGACGGTCGTGGCGCTCGAGCGCGAGCTCGATCAGCCGGTCGAGCAGCTCCGGGTACGGGATCCCGGAGGCTTCGAAGAGCTTGGCGTAGACGCTTGTCGCCGTGAAGCCGGGGATCGTGTTCAGCTCGTTGACGAGCACCTCCCCGTCGTCTCGGACGAAGCAGTCCACCCGGGCCATGCCCTCGCAGTCCGAGGCGACGAACGCCTCGACCGAGACCTGCTGAACCCGCCTGGCCGCCTCCTCCGAGACCCGGGGCGGGATCACGAGGTCCATGCCGCCCTCGTCGTACTTCGCCGAGTAGTCGTACCAGTCGACCCCGGAGAAACCGTGGGCGACGATCTCGCCGGGAAGCGAGGCGATCGGCTGACGGTTGCCGAGAACGCCGCACTCGACCTCGACCCCCGAGACGAACTCCTCGATCAAAACCTTCTCATCGTGGCGCCGCGCCAGGCCGACAGCCTCCTCGAGCGCGCCCTCCTCGGTCACCTTCGAGATCCCGACCGAAGAGCCGAGCCGCGCGGGCTTGACGAACACGGGGTAGCCGAACGGATTCTCCGGTCGGTCACCGTTCCGCACGATCACGCTCTGGGTGACCGGGATCCCCTTGTCGCGGCAGACCGCCTTGAAGAGGTCCTTGTCCATGCAGAGGGCCGAGGCCGTCACGCCGGCGCCGACGTAGGGAACTCCGGCCAGCTCGAGGAGGCCCTGGACGGTCCCGTCCTCGCCGAAAGGCCCGTGCAGGATCGGCAGCACGACGTCGACCTGGCCCAACGTCTCCGGCGCTGACGACGCCGTCGGAACCGGGAGCGTCTCGGCGACGGGACGCCCGAGCTCCCTCGTCTCGCCTGCCCCCAGCTCCCAGCGTCCGTCGCGCCCGATCTCGATCGTCTGCACGTCGTACCGGTCCGGATCGAGGGACTCGACGACGGATCGCGCAGAGGCGACCGAGATCTCGTGCTCGCTCGAGCGGCCGCCGGCGATCACTGCGACGCGGATCGGCCTGCTCACGGGATCGGCGGGGGAGGAGGTGGCGGTGTCGTGGGTGGCGGCGGAGCGGGCTCCTCCTTGAGCCGCCCGACGAAGAGCGTGACCTCGGAGCCGGGTTCCGCCTTCTGCCCGGGCGGCGGGGTCTGGCTGATGACGATGCCGTCCTCGTCCGGGTTCGACGTGGGTGTGTCCCGGATCACGACGGTCCAGCCCTCGTTCTCGAGAGTCGCGCGCGCATCGTCTTCCGCCAGGTCGCGTACGTCGGGGACCGACGTGGCCGACTCTCCGGTGGACACGTTGAGCGTCACGCGCGTCCCGGGTGGGGCCAACGTGCCCGGCGCGGGGCTCTGGGAGACGACGGTTCCCTTCGGCTCCGGCGCGTCCACGTCGCGGCGAGCAGCCTCGAATCCCGCCTGGCGGAGCTCCTGTGCGGCGTCCTCGTACGATCGGCCGACGACGTTCGGGAGCCCGCTCTGTTGCGGCCCCTTCGAGACGTTGAGCCGGACGTCGCTGCCCTCGACGATGCTCGCGCCACCCGGCGGGTCCTGTGCGATGACGATGCCGGCAGGTTCGTCCGAGAAGATGTCGACGACCTTCGGGACGAGCTTGGCGTTCCGCAGGGTCGCCACCGCGTCCGACTCGCGCGCTCCGACCACCTCCGGGACCACGACGCGGGGCTTCCCGGTCGAGACGAAGTAGCGCACGGCGTTCCCGCGCTGAATCCGCTCGCCCGCATCCGGCTCCTGGTCGAAGACGACTCCCCGGGGCACGTTCGCGTTGGACTGATCGACTTGAATGGGCTTCAGGCCGGCGTTGCGGATGCGCCGTCGCGCCTGCGGCGCTCTGAGACCCTCGACGAAGGGGACGGCGATCGGCTTCGTCTCGTTGATCTCGTCCTGGATCTGCTGCCATACGTAGACACCTGCGACCAGCGCACCGACGAGCAGCAGGATGGCGAGCAGCCAGGGCCAGAACGACCGTTGCCTTCGCGGCGGCTCGTAGTCGTAGTAGCGCTGCTCGGTCTGGGAGCGCGTCGGCGGCGGGGTCACCACCGGCCGGCGGGAGATCATCGTCGGCGCAGATTCTGCGAGACCCGCCCCCGCGAGCACTGCCGTCGCCGCCTCGGCGGTCTCGGCCGTGACGCCGGAGCCCGCCGCCACCCGCGCGAGCTCGGCGTCCATCTCCTCCGCGCTCTCGAACCGGTCAGCCGGATCCTTCGCGAGAGCCCGGAGAACGACCATGTCGAGGTCGGGCGGCACCTCCGGCCGCCGCGTCGAGGGCGACTTCGGGATCTCCGACAGGTGCTTCATCGCGATCTCCAGCGGCGTCTCGCCGTTGAACGGCAGCTTTCCCGTCAGCAGCTCGAAGAGGACGATCCCGACCGAGTACAGGTCCGAGCGCTGATCGACTGCGGCGCCACGCGCCTGTTCGGGCGAGAGGTACTGCGCAGTGCCGACGATCGACCCCGCCTCCGTCATCTGGCTCGCGGAGGTGCGCGAGATTCCGAAGTCGGTGACCTTGTACCGCCGCTCCGAGCCCTCCTGAGCGAGCATCACGTTGTGCGGCTTGATGTCCCGGTGGACGATCCCGCTCCGGTGAGCGAAGCCGACCGCGCGAAGGATCTGGCGCACACACTCGATCACAGCGGCGATCGGCAACGGCCCCTCGGCGACGATGCGATCCTTCAGGCTTCGTCCCTCGAGGTACTCCATCGCGATGTAGTAGGTGCCCTCGGCCTCACCGCGGTCATAGATCGAGACGATGTTCGGATGCGAGAGACCGGCGGCGTTCTTCGCCTCCCTGCGGAAGCGCTCGACGAACGAGTCGTCGCTCGCATGCCGGTCGTTGAGGATCTTGATGGCAACCCGCCGTCCGAGCTCCTCGTCCTCGGCGAGGTACACGTTCGCCATTCCCCCGGAACCGAGTCGCCGGACGATGCGATACCGGCCGTCGAAGACCGTGTTGATGAGGGTGTCGGAAACTGCCATCACGTTAGGAAGAATTCGACGCCGGACGGATGAGCGCCTCCATGATCTGCTTCGCGATCGGCGCGGCGACGGTGCCGCCGGTGCCGCTCTGGTTCTGGAGCACGACCGCGATCGCCACCTCCGGCTTCTCACGCCCGGCGAAGGCCACAAACCAGACCGTGTTGCGGCCGGCGCGGCCGGTCTCCGCGGTTCCCGTCTTGCCGCCGACGCGCACGCCGGAGATCTGCGCAGCCGTCCCGGTTCCGCCGGAGACGACGGACTCCATCATCGACACGAGCTCGGCCGCGGTCTCGGACTTGATCGCGCGCCGCAACTCGTCTGGTTCCGTCGTCGAGACGATCGTCTTGTCGGGCGCCCGGACCACGTCGGTGAGGTAGGGCTCCATGACGATCCCGTCGTTCGCGACCGCGCCGGCCACCATCGCCATCTGCAACGGGGTCACCAGGAGCCGCTCCTGTCCGAAGGCGAAGCGACCGGGGTCGACCTTCGACTGCTCGGCCTGCGGCAGCAGCGTTCCGTCCTGGTAGAGCCCGCTCGGCGCTCGCTCGCCCGCAGGGAGGTCGATCGGGGGGTCCTCGTAGAACCCGAACCGCTTTGCGTAGTCCACGATCAGATCCGGGCCGAGCTGCTTGCCCATCTCGCAGAACGCCGAGTTCACGGAGTGCTGAAGGGCCTGGCCGAAGTTGATGCGGCCGAACGGCGACGACGTGTCGTAGTTCTCGACCCGCTTGCCGTACTCGATGCAGTACCCCGGGTCGACGAACGCGGATTCCGGCGTGAACCGTCCGGAGTCGAGTGCGGCGGCAGCTGTGAGGACCTTGAACGTCGAGCCCGGGATGAAGAGGCCCGAGGTCGCACGGTCGAGCAGGGGGGCGATCGGGCAGGGCCCTGCCCGGCGCCCGATTGCCGCGAAGTTCCGCTCCACGAGGTTCGGGTCGTACGACGGGCTCGAAGCGAGGACGAGCACCTTGCCCGTCGAGGGCTCGATCGCAGCCGCGGCTCCGCATTGCCCGGCGAGGCCATCCATCGCCACCCGCTGGGCTCGCGTCCGGATCGTCGTGACGATGTCGTTCCCCTCGATCGTCGACCCCCGGACCCGGTCCAGGGCCGTGTCGACGATCGTGGCCAGGTTGGCATTCGCACCGGTGAGGAAATCGTTGCGCGAGCGCTCGAGCCCGGTCCGCGAGCGCGCACGGGTCGAGTAGCCCACGGCGTGCGCCGTGAGCGGACCCTGCGGGTAACGGCGGAAGTAGAAGGTCTGGCCCGAGACGCGGCGTCGAAGGTTCCGGGCGAGGACGGTCTTGCCGTCGGCCCCGTAGATGGTTCCCCGTTTGATCGTGAACTGCGCGACGACCTTGATCGCGTTGTCCTGACGATCGGCCAAACCCGGGGCCGCCCACGCCTGCCAGTAGGTGGTGCCGAGGATCAGCGCGGTGACCAGGACGAGCGCGGCGACGGCGAGCCGCGAGATCTGCGGGTTCACGCTCTCACCCCGGCGCCGGCGTTCGCGCGATTCGAGACGAGCAGGAGCCCTGCGAGCAGCACGAAGTTGGCGACGACGCTCGACCCTCCGTAGCTGACGAACGGAAGCGTGATTCCCGTCAGCGGGATCAGGCGGACGATCCCGCCGACGATGATGAAGGTCTGCAGCGTGAAGGCGAAGGTGAGCCCGACGGCCAGCAGCTTCGAGAATCCGTCCTGCGCGAGCAGGGCGATCCGGAAGCCCCGAGCTGCGAAGAGCATGTAGACGAGCAAGAAGGCGGAGATCCCGATCAGCCCCAGCTCCTGTGCGAGGGCGGAATAGATGAAGTCGGTGTTGAGGTAGGGAATCAGCCGGTTTCCGTCGGCGTCCGTGTACGTGCCCTGGCCGAGGCCCGTGCCGCCAAAGCCGCCGTTCGCGATCGAGTAGATCGACTGGATCGTCTGGTACCCACCGCCATCGGCGTCGCTCCACGGGTCGAGCCACATCCGCACCCGCTCCGCGACGCGGCCGATCTGCGTGTAGACCGCCGCGGAACCTGCCACGAACATCACAGCCCCGGCGGCGACGAACCAGACCTGGGCCGTAGCCACGTACAGCATCGCCAGGAAGATCCCGAAGAAGAGCAGCCCGCCGCCGAGGTCGTTCGTCACGACGAGAACGAGCATCGCCGCCCCCCAGATGAGGAGCAGGGGTCCGAGGTCTTTGAGCCTCCCCTGGGCCAAGACCTCTCGCTTCTCGCGCAGATAGCCGGCGAGAAAGAGGATCAGGAAGATCTTCGCGAGCTCGCCGGGCTGAAAGCGAAGCGGTCCGAGCGCAACCCAGAGGCGGGCGCCGTTGACAGTCTGGCCGATCACCGGCATGACCGGAAGAGCGAGCAGCACGAGCGTCCCGAGCCCGAAGAGGTACTTGTAGCTCTCGAGCCGCCGATAGTCCCGGCGCAAGAGCAGCAGGGTGGCAGCGAAGGCGGCCAGCCCGATGACGATCCAGAGACCCTGCCGAAAGGCGTCGTCCTCGCCGAGCCTGTAGATCTCGGTCAGCCCGAGGCCGGTCAGCAAGCCGGCCATCGGAAGAAGGTACGGATCGGCATTCGGCACAGTCGCGCGGGCGACGAGGTGCGCCACCACGTACAGGCCGAGAAAGAACAGGCCATACGAGAGCGACTCGGTGCTCACGACCTCCCGCTGGGCGATGTAGACGCTTGCAAAGGCCACGCCCACGACGGTTCCGACAACGACGAGGTTGAGGAGCTCCCTGTTTCGGGCGGACATCACATTCGCTCCAGCAGCCAGAGGATCGCGGCGGCTGCGATCAGCAGCACCGCGAGTGCGGCGAGGATCGGGAGGACCCGCGAGCGGCGCCGCTCTCGTTTGGCGGGTCGCGAGTCACCCGAGGGCTCCGAGGGGGGCACGATCATCGTGTCGACGGTGGGCACGGCGTCCAGGCCGGAGAGCGTGTCCTCGTCCTCCGAGGTCTCGGACCCGATGACCGGCGCCTGCTCGGTTACCGCGGTATCGGCGAAATCCTCGCCGGTCAGCTCGAAGAAGACGACGGTGATGTTGTCCTCGCCGCCGCCCCGGTTCGCGGCGTTGACCAGCGCCTTCGCCGCCTCGTCGAGATCGGCGCGGTTCCGCTCGACCACATCGAGAATCCCCTTGTCGCCAACCATGTCGGTCAGCCCGTCGGAGCAGATGAGGAAGATGTCTCCAGCCGCGCCACGGACGGAGAACGTGTCGACGTCGACGTCCACGTCGGTGCCCACCGCGCGGGTGATCACCGACCGCTGCGGGTGCGTCTCCGCCTCCTCCGGGGTCAGCTTGCCGTTGCGGACGAGCTCCGCGACGAGCGAGTGGTCGTCCGTGAGCTGCTCGAGCTCACCGTCCCGGATCAGATAGGCCCGGGAGTCCCCGACATGTCCGATCACGACACGATCCGGCTCGACGAGGGCGACGGTCATCGTCGTCCCCATGCCGGAGGCCTCACGGTCCTCGTTCGCCCGCAGGAAGACCCGGCGGTTCGCTTCCTGAATGAGGGCGGCGACCCGCTCCTCCCCGGTCTGTCCGGCCACGTCGTTGTCCTTGAGGGCTGCGGCGGCCAGGCCGGAGGCCACCTCGCCCGCCTTCGCTCCCCCCATGCCGTCCGCGACCGCGAAGAGCGGGGGCGCGATGACGTAGGCGTCCTCGTTGTGACGGCGGCGCCGGCCGGCATGCGACAGCGCCGAGCTGGCGCCGAGCCTCATGCCTCGAACCTCAGGTCGGTCTCTCCGACGCGAATGACGTCGCCCGGCGTCAACTTGCGCCCCCGCTTCAGCTTCGATCCGTTGACGAAGGTGCCGTTGGTGGAGCCGACGTCCTCGACCCAGACGCCGTCGCGGCGCGGCTCGATCAGCGCATGGCGCGCGGAGGCGAACTCGTCCTCGGTCAGGGCCATGTCGTTGTCCAGCGAGCGGCCGAGCGTCACAGGTGCCGAGTCCAGCGTCCGCTCGGTGTCCTCCGCGAGCGTCGGGCTCGAGAGGACGACGAGGCTGCCGGTTCGCGCCCGCGATCCCAGACCGACGGCGGCGGCCTGCTGGGGGGCCAGCACGAAGCTCTCCTGCGGCAGGCGCACGTCTCTGGCGACCGTTCTCACGATTCGCCAGATGAAGAGGTAGAGGAGCACCAGGAAGGCGATCTTGAGGCCGAGCAGGACAGCTTCGACCTCGACGGCGCCGACGATCAAGCCGGCGACCGCCTGAAAACGAGCTCCGTCGACCCGACACTGATGCGATCCTCGTCGTCGAGCTTCGCCCGCTTCAGCGAGCGCCCGTTGACAGTCACGCCGTTCGTGGAGTCGAGGTCGACAAGCCAGAAGGTGGAACCCTCCCGGCGGATCTCGGCGTGCCGACGGGAGACGTTTCCGTCGTTGACGCGGATGTCGCACTCCTTCGAGCGCCCAATCACGATGACCGGCTTCTCGAGAGGGTGCTGCGTACCGTCGAGCGTCAGCATCGCGGGCTGTGGCTCGAGTCCCATTTCCTCGACGGAAACGGCCTGCGTCTCGGGCTGGGCAGCACGGTAGATGCGCGTCGCGCCCGGTTCGACGTCCGCCGCCCGCGGGGCGTCGGGCGCATCTCGCTGGATCATCCGATTCGAGATGCCGAAGAGCCCGATCTCGAGGTCCTCGTCGGTGCGGAACGAGACGGTAGGGCGCGCAAGGAGCGCGTATCCCTCCCGCCGGCCGTGCTCGGCAAGGTACTCCTCGAGCTCCCGCACGAGCGCCGGCTCGTAGCTCTCGAACTGCCCGCGATCGGCCGACGAGAGGTACACGACATACTCGTTGGGCGCGTAGACCTGCGAGACGGAGACCATCTTGTAGTCGTCCATCTCCTTCGCGAGCTTGCGCGCGAGCTCCACCGGCTGCACGTTGCGCCGGAAAGCGCGGCCGAACGCGCCCTCGAAGAGCGACTCGATTTTCTGCTCGATAGTCCGGAGCACGGTGACCCTTTCGTGGCCCCCGAGTCTATCGACGGGTTCGCCCGGCTTTCACCGTCACGACCACGCAGCAGAGCCAGATTCCGGCGACGACGGGCAGGGTGCTCAGGGCTCCGAACGGCAGCGCCAGTGCCGCGATCGCCGCCGCACCGAGGCCGGCTACCGGCCAGATCCCCCGGGCAGCGGCCGGTGGAAGCAGCGCTGCGAGGCAGCCGACGACGACGGCGAGGGCTAGGAGCTCGGGCCGCGCGACCAGCGATTCGATGAGCGCCGACAGGACGGCGCCGGGCTCGTCCCGGCCAGCGACCCCGAGGGCCTGCGCTTCGCGATCGCCGGCGGGGAGTGCCGTCCCGCGAACACCGGCCGCGATTCCCGCGACCAGAACGGCAGTGGCGCCGAAGGCGCCGCGCCAGATCGCACGCCGGACGGAGAGCAGTGCCAGGGGAACGAGCAGCGTCAGTCCAACCGGGGCGAGCATCGCTCCCACAGCGGGGTACAGGCCTTCGTCGGGGCGACGCCAGGTCGCGGCCAGCCAGCCGGCAGCCAGGCCTGCGTAGACGAGCGCCAGACCGAGCGAGAGGTTCCCGAGCGGCAGTACGGCGACCGCGAGGGCGGCGGCGAGCCCGAGGCGCGGGCGAAGCGCCGCGAGCCCTGCCACGAGCGCCGCCAGGCCCCAATTCCAGCCCGCGGGGTAGAAAGGAAACGCGGTTGCGATCCAGGCGGCCGCCGCACCGGCTGCGGCGGCTGCTGCCGCTCGCCGCATCGGCGGCGTCGTCGCGACCCTCGTCGCCCGCGTGCGCCTCCGCTCCCGGTCGTCCCAGGCCGACCGGAGCCGGTCGGCGAGTTGAACCGCCGTCGGACGACGACGGGGATCCACCGCCGTCGCACGGGCCACCGCATCCGTGAGCGACTTCGGAAGATCGGGCCTGACCGACTCGAGCGGCGGTGGCCCGGCGTCGATTCGGCGAGCAGTCTCGACGGGCGAGGCGGTCCAGAACGGGTGGTAGCCGGCCAGCGACTCCCAGAGGAGGATTCCCACGGCCCAGATGTCCGCCGCCGGCGACGCCGTCTCGCCCTTGAGCCGCTCGGGCGAGATATATGCCAGCGTCCCGGGTACGTCGCCGGCCGCAGTCAGCGTCTCCGCCTCGGCGAACTGTGCGAGCCCGAAGTCCAGGAGCCGGACCGAAACCTCGGGCCCATCCGCGACGAGCACGTTCGTGGGCTTGACGTCGCGATGGACGATCCCGTGGCCGTGGGCATGGGCGAGGCCGTCGAGGATCTGCGCAGCCGCCTCCACCACGGAGGCGTCCGTGAGCTCGCCGCCGCGCAGGCGGTCGCGGAGCGTACGACCGGGGACGTACTCGTATGCGATGTAGACATTCCGATCGTCCCCGGCGAACGAGTACGCGCGCAGGCAGCGCGGGTGGCGGAGCCGCGCCGCGGCGGAGGCCTCGCGCTCCGCGCGCGAGTCGGCCTTTCCCTCCCGCGCGACGATCTTCAGCGCGACATCGAGGCCGTTTTGCTCGTCCCGGGCGAGCCAGACGGAGCCGGACCCGCCGCTCCCGAGGGAGCGCAGGGGCCGGTATCGGCCCAAAACCAGGTCACTGGCAGGGAAGGACGCGACCGCGCTGGCCATGTGCGCTCACCGTTGGCCGTACCCCCTGAGACTCCTTTGGAGTCGAACGCAGGCCGATGGGCGCGGTACAGTGACCGAGCCGGTTCGCCGGCAGGGCGCCCATGACCGAGCGCGACACCGAGATCGAGTTCGATTTCTTCGAGGAGCCAGCGACCCGGGAGGCGGCGCGGCCGGAGAGGTCGTCACGCAGGACCGGCGGCCCGCGAGGCCCGCGAAAGCCGGTCGGCCCGCAGTCCGGGCTGACACCACTCCTGCGGCTGGTCGGGCTGATCAGCCTCGCGATCCTCGTGGTCGTCGGCTTCGTCTTCTGGGTCTCGAGTTGCCGCGGCGAGGCGAAGAGCAATCGCTATCAGAGCTACATGGCAGATATCTCACAGGTCGCGGAGGAGTCCGAGAACCTCGGGACGCAGCTCGCGACGACGTTGACCCGTCCCGAGGTACGGCAGGCCCAGCTCATCAGCACGCTCAAGGGTCTCGCCCAGCAGCAGGTGCAGCTCGTCCTGACAGCTCGGCGGATCGACCCTCCGGGCCCGCTCCGGCCGCAGCAGAATCAGCTGGTCGAGTCGCTGCAGTTTCGCGTGAGCGGCCTGAACGGCCTCGCAGACGCCTTCAAGACGCCCAGTCGCGACGAGACGCAGGCTGGTGAGCTGCTCGCGGCGCAGGCCAGGCGGCTGGTGGCGAGCGACGTCATCTGGGACGACCTGTTCAAGGATCCGGCGAAGGAGGAGCTCGACAGTCAAGGCGTGCAGGGTGTGCGTGTTCCCGACTCCAACTTCATTCAGAACCCCGATCTCACGACATCTCGGTCGATGGGGACCGTCTGGCAGCGCACGCGTGCTGCCGGTACCGGCGGCACCGTAACCCGACCGGGCTCTCACGGCCACGGGCTGACGTCGGTCAAGGTCGTCGGCGGCTCGAACCTCTCGAGCACGGAGCTCAACAAGATCGTCGCGACGACGGACCTCGCGTTCGAGGTGACGTTCGAGAACTCGGGCGACTCGACCGAGACGGGCGTCGAGGTGCAGCTCACGATCCAGAAGGAGACCGAGCCGCTCGTCCGGACCCAGCGCGTCGACCTGACGGAACCGAACGAGACGGCGACCGTGACCTTCCGAGACGTCGGGAACGTCCCGTTCGTTCAGCGGACGACGCTTCAGATCAGCGTGGAGCCGGTGCCGTCGGAGAGCAATAAGGCGAATAACTCCGCCGAGTACCCCGTCATCTTCAGCTACCCCGGCGGGTAAACGGCTACGCCGTTTCGCGACGCCTGTTAGCGAGCCATTGCTCGTTCTACGGCTTCGGTCTCTTCTGGCGAAAGGGCCACGGGGGCGTTGCCGTGGTCGATCTCCTTCACATAGATGCGGGCGTAATCGCGGCCCTGGATCGCGCTGACAACGACGCCTGAACGGGCGGCATCGAGGAAGGCGAGGGAGGCGGACTGGTGCCCTCCGGCGCCCTCGTAGGCGTCGTACCTGATGATCGAGGTGTTCGAGACACAGCCGTCGACGCGGCGATCGACCCGGGCGATCCCGGCCGCCACCTCGTCGACCGCGCGATGGAGGTCGTCGATGCGAGCCTGCAGCGAGACGGCGAAATCCACCAGGTCGGACTTGCCTCCTCCGAGCAGCACCATTTGGGCCTCTCGCAGCCGCCTGAGGCGCGTTGCCAGATAGAGGACGACGAGGAGCGCGACGACAGCCGCTGCCGCCGCGCCGACGGCGATCCAAACCCCGGTGTTGCTAGAAACGCTCACGCCGGGATCCTAAGCGCCCCATGTGCGGGTGACCCGAGGCGCCTCCCGCTATCGTTTTCGCCTGCCATGACCCAGGTTCTCGTGCTGAACGCCAGCTACGAGCCACTGAACGTGTGCTCGGTTCGGCGCGCGCACGTCCTCGTCTTCAAGGGCAAGGCGGAGGTCATAGACGCGCTCGAACAGCCTCTGCGGTCAGCGAGCGACACCTACAAGTGGCCGCATGTGATCCGGCTCATGACGTATGTGTCGGTCCCCCGAACCGTGCAGCGCAAGATCTCGCGTCGGGCGCTTTTCGCCCGCGACGGCTGGCGCTGCGCCTACTGCGGGATCACCGCCGGCCGACTGACGCTGGACCACGTGATCCCGCGCAGCCGTGGCGGCAAGTCGGTCTGGGAGAACGTCGTCACCTCCTGCGCGCCCTGCAACCTGAAGAAGGGCAACCGGCTCCTGCACGAAGTCCAGATGGTGCTCCGCACCAAACCCCGGATTCCCGCACCGGTGCTCTACATTCGCCTCGCGACGCCGCGGCTCCCCGACCGCTGGAAGCAATATTTACCGGAGCTGGTCGAGGCGTCAGCCGCCTGAATCGCGCTCGACCGGAAGGTCCAGCGTCTCCCACTGACTCCACGAACCTGGGTAGAGCCTTCCTTCGCGGCCGGCCAGGGCGAGGCGATGGAGGATGACCGCTGCCGTGACCCCCGAGCCGCAGTAAGCGACGACCTCGCCTTCGGGCAACGGGGGGAGCTGCTCGGTCCACGGTGCGTTCCACGCTCCGGGGATGCGACCGGGCACCCTGTCGATCGGATTCGCCTCGCCGCGCCAGCGGGCCGGCAGCCGTGCGTCCACGAGGACGACGTGGTCGAGCTTCCCGGCGAGCTCGGGCCCGTCGACCGTGTCGTCGCCACGCTCGTGCGGGACGAACGTCTCGGGCTCGACCAGCTCGTCCCCGGACGAGAGCGGTCCCAGCCAGGCGTCGAGCCCGTCGGCGAGCACCGCGCAGTCGTCGTGCCCGAAGTGCCGCAGTAGCCACCAGAGGCGCTCGGGGCCTCCTCTGAGCCCGTACGCCACGACGAAGACACCTTCGCCGATTCCGGCGCGTCCGGCTGCTGCCGCGAACCGCTCCGCCGAAGGAAGCGGATGGCGACCCTGCCCGGCGACCGAAAGATCGGAGAGATCGTTGTCCACATCGAGGAACGACGCCCCCGGAATGTGCCCGGCCCGGTAGAGCTCACGCCCGGCGTCAGGCTCTCCGAGCTCCCAGCGGCAGTCGACAAACTGGTAACGCATCGCTCGATTGTGACGGCGGGCGCCTCGGCGGCGTATAGGGAGTAAACGCCAAGGAGGCTGCAATGAAGGTCATACGGATCGCCCTCGCTGCTCTGCTCGTGCTGGCAGTGGCAGCGATTGCCGGCATCGGACGCCCGGAGACAGCCGGCGGGGCAAGCGACGACCCGCGCGAGGGAATCACCGTTACCGGCATCGGCAGCGTCGACGCCGTTCCCGACCGGGCCGAGTTCTCTCTCGGCGTCACGACGAAGGGCGCGACCGCGCGGGAGGCCCTGACGGCGAACAACGCACACATGAGCCGGGTGATCGCTGCGCTGAAGGCCGCAGGCGTCGAGGGGCGCGACATCAGGACTGAGAACGTTTCCGTCGGCGAGAGCTACGAAGGCGAGGGCAGGCCCACAGGTTTCGCAGCCCAGAACTCCGTCTCCGTGAAGATCCGCGAACTCGACCGCGCGAGCGCCGTGCTCGATGCAGCGTCTCAGGCGGGAGCGAATCAGCTCTCGGGCCCCGCACTGACGCGGGACGACCGCGAAGACCTGGAACGCAAGGCCCTCCAGGAGGCGGTGAAGAACGCTCGCGGCCGGGCCGAGGCTTTGGCCGACGCGGCTGGTGTCGACGTGGGTCGCGTGACGGCGATGACTGAAAGCGCCGGCGGCGGGCCGGAGATCTACGAAGCCGAAATGGCGAGCGATTCTGCCGCGTCGAAGGTGCCCATCGAGGCCGGCACGCAGAGGATCCAGGCGTCGGTGAGCGTGACCTTCGCGATCGAGTAGGAACGTGCACTCCTAACCGCCCGGGTACGAGCGCCCCGGCCCGACCCCTTGACCTCGGGGCGGGGCGCTGGCTAAGGTGCTCGCGTGCTGATGTCCCGAATCGCCTGAGAGCCACCACCGGTTCGTGGGCCTCCTGAGAGGCCCTGTCCGAGCCTGTTCTCACCGACGTTCGATTCGTAGGAGCATCGCATGACCCGCTCGAACCACCACAGCTCAATGCCCGCCGTCGTCGTCGACGGGCTTCGCAAGGAGTTCTTCCGCAACGACGGCCGCGCAGGCCTCCGTCGCCGTCGCAAGCGCGTCGCGGCGCTCGAGGGCGTCTCGTTCGAGATGCACCGTGGTGAGACCCTCGCGATCCTGGGCCAGAACGGCTCGGGGAAGTCGACGCTCGTCCGCCTGCTCTCGACGCTCCTCCTCGACGACGGCGGCTCGGCGCACGTCTTCGGGCACGACGTCGCCGCGGAGACAAGAGCAGTGCGACGGCTGATCAACCGCGTGTCCGTCGAGGCCTCGTTCTTCAAAAAGATGTCCGCAGTCGAGAACCTGAGCTACGCGGCCCGCTTCTACGGCATGCCGATCCGCGAAACGAGAGAGCGGATCCCGGAGATCCTGGGCAGGGTCGGCTTTCCTCGTAAGCGAATGGGCGAGCCGCTCGAGGACATGTCCCGCGGGATGCAACAGAAGGTCGCGCTCGCGCGGGCACTGTTGACGGCTCCGATCCTCCTACTGCTCGATGAGCCCACAACCGGCCTGGATCCGCGCTCGAAGCTCGAGGTTCAAAGGTTCATCCGCGAGATTCGACAGATCCATGACGCGACGATCCTGCTCTGCACCCATGACCTCGTGGAGGCGGAGGAGCTCGCAGACCGCGTCGGAATCCTCGACCGGGGCCGCCTCATCGAGCTCGCACCGGCGGCAGAGCTCAGGGCGAAGTACGACGCGGTGACTCTCGAGGACGCCTTCTTCGCGGCGACCGGTAAGGCCTTCGAAGACGAACCGGAAGAGGAAGACGACTGATGCCCCAGGGAGCGGCAGCAGTGCTCCGCCACGAGCTGATCGGGCTCGCCGGCGTCTTCGAGCGCAACGTCTACCTGGTCCGCCGGTACCTCTGGTGGGACGTCGCGTTCTTCGTCTGGACGATCGCCAACACGCTGACGATCGTGTTCATCGGCGAGGGAATCGAGGCGACGGGCGGCGATATCGACGTCGAGCGGATCACGACGCAGCTGCTGGTCGGCGCCGTCGTCTGGGCGTACCTCGGCGTGATCTTCGAGATCCTCACGGAGACCGTGGCCTGGGAGCGCTGGGAGGGCACGATCGAGTACACGTTCATGGCCCCGCTCTCCCGGCCCATCCATCTGTTCGGAATGGGCCTGTTCGCGATCGTGTACGGCGTGATCCGGGCGGTCCTGCTGTTCGGCGTCGTCGCGCTGTTCTTCGACCTCAACCTCGGGCAGGCCGACTACCTCGCGGCGCTCGTCGTCCTCCTCGTCGCTTCGATCTCGTTTCTCGGGATCGGGATGATGACGGCCGTCCTGCCGCTGATCTCGCCCGAGAAGGGGACGCAGCTCGGGTTCATGGCCCAGGGGATCCTGCTCGTCATCTCGGGGGTCTACTACCCAGTCTCCATCCTTCCGGAATGGATGCAGTGGGCCTCGACGATCTCGCCCGCGACCTACGCGCTCGACGGGCTCCGTGACTCGATCCTCGACGGTGACGGGCTGGGCTCGATGGGCGACGAGCTCTGGCCGCTCGTCCTGATCGGCGCAGTCTCGATCCCGATCGGGCTGTGGGTGTTCCGGATCGGCGAGCAGTACGCGAAAAGACATGGGAAGCTCAAGAGGTCGGGATAAGCCTTGAAGCGCCTGCCGGCAACGAGGGTCTACTACGGACTCGAGTTCCTGCTCTCGATGCCTACGTGGGTTGTCATCTCGATCTACCTCGTCCGCGAGCTCAACCTGTCGCCGCTCGAGCTCATCCTGATGGGAACTGCGATGGAGGCGGCAGTTTTTCTGTTCGAGGTGCCGACCGGCGTCGTCGCCGACACCTACGGACGCAAGCTCTCCCTGGTCATCGGCTTCCTCGGGATGGGCGCCGCCTGGTTGCTCGTGGGCGTCGTCTCGGCTCCCTGGGCGATCATCGTGCTTTGGGGGGCGTGGGGGCTCGCGTACACGTTCACGAGCGGCGCCTACCAGGCGTGGATCACGGACGAGGTCGGGGTCGAGCGGGTCCCGGAGGTTTTCCTGCGCGGCGCGCGTCTCGCATATGCCGGCGCGCTTCTGGGCCTCGCCGTCTCGGTCCTAATCGGGACGCAGTCGCTTCGCGCCGCCGTGATCGCGGGCGGTGCTCTGCAGATCGCCTGCGCGGTTGCCTGCATCGTGTTGATGCCGGAGACCGGCTTCCGCCGGCGCCCTGTCGAGGAGCGGGCGGGCGCGTTCACCGAACTGCGGACGACGGCTCTCGCCGGCACACGATTCGTCCGAGGTCGGCCGCTGCTTCTGCTCCTGCTCGGAATCGCATTCTTCATCGGAACCGCGAGCGAGGCGTTCGATCGCCTGAAGGAAGCGCACTTCCTCCGTGAGATCGGGCTGCCGGCCATCGGCCACCTGGACGCCGTCGTGTGGTTCGGTGGGTTCACGGCAGTCGCGATGCTCTTCGGGTACTTCGCCATCGGCGCTTTGCAGCGGCGGTTCGAGCGGGTCGGGACCGGCGCCATCGCTCGTCTGTTGTTCGCATTCACGGCGATGATGGGTGTCGCGCAGCTCATATTCGCCCTCACGGGCGCAGCCGTGGTCGCGGTCGCGGCGCTCCTCACGACGATGCTGGCGCGTCAGCTGCTCTCGCCGCTGTGGGACATCTGGGTGCAGCAGCAGATCACCGACTCGAGCGTCCGGGCGACGGTCAACTCGATCACCGGGCAAGCGGATGCCGTGGGCCAGGCGGCAGGCGGGCCGGTTCTCGGCGTCGTCGGCAACGGCTTCGGCACCGGCGCCGCGCTCGCCGGCGGAGCGCTGCTCCTGGCGCCGGCGCTGGCGCTGTACGCGCGAGCGATCCGCCACGGCGGCCGGGAGCCGGAGCTCGAGGAGCTCCCGGCGGTGGCATCGTGATCCGGCGGGCCGAAACCGGTGCCGAGCTCGACGTCTACGCGCGCGTCTGGTCGGAGATCCTTCCGGACAAGACGATCTCCGGTGACGAGGTCCGCCGCCGCTTCGCCGAATGGGACGACGGGCGCGCGTACTTGGTCGCCGAGACGGACGGAGTAGTGGTCGGAACCGGGTTCGCGAGCCGCACGAGCACTCCGGGCCGCGCCGCGGCGGTCGTGGCCGTGCTACCCGAGTACCGTAGGCGCGGGATCGGATCGGCGCTGCTGCAAGCCTCGATCGCGCACGCGCGCGACCTCGGCGCGTCTTTGGCCTCTGGGTCGCTGGCCGAGGTCGAGCTGCCGTGGGCCGAGCGGCGCGACTTCGAGGCGTTCGACCGCGACGTCGGCTTCGTGCTGGACCTGGAAGACGTCGTCGCGCGCCCGGTCGTGCCGGACGGCGTCGAGATCGGCGAGCTCCGGGCGGACGACCAGGAGCAGGCCTACAGCCTGTACGTGGAGGGGGTGGAGGACATCCCGTCGCTCGAGCCGCTCGAATCGTCGTTCGAGAAATGGCGCAGGAAGGTCGACGCAGCACCGCTCGTACTGGTGGCTCGAGAGGCGGGCCGGCTCGTGGGCTACGCGGAGCTCGGGCGGCAGACCGACGACATCCTCGACCACGAGCTGACTGCGGTCGCCCGGACTCACCGCCGTCGCGGCATCGCGAAAGCGCTGAAGCAGACACAGATCACCTGGGCCGCCGAACGCGGCTACCGCCGCCTGACCACCGACACCCATTGGGCGAACGAGGCGACGCGCCGCCTCAACGAGTCGCTCGGCTACCGGGCGCTGCCGCCGCTCGTCTACGTCCGCAAGGAGCTGTCGTGATCCGCGAGGCGACTTCGCGAGCCGATCTCACGCAGCTGTGCGAGATCTGGGAGGCGATCACGCCGCGCGAGCCCATGACGCCCGAGCAGCTCCTCCGCCGCAAGGAGCGCCAGCCGGAACGGCTGTACCTTCTGGCGGAAGAGGGGAATCGCGCGGTCGGGCTCGGCATCGTCGCCCCGTCCGACTCGCCGGGCCGAATGTTCGTCGGCGTTCGCGTGCTGTCAGGGTTCCGCCGCCGGGGGATCGGGTCGGCGCTCTACGAGCGGCTCGCTGCGCACGCCGGAGCTCAGGAACCGGAGTCGCTTTCGACGCTCGTGTCGGAGGCGGACGCCGATTCGATCGCCTGGGCTGAGCGCCGCGGGTTCGAGGAGTACCAACGCCAGGCCGAGCTCGTCCTCGAGCTGCGCGGCGACGAGCAGGCTCCGGCTCCGCCCGGCGGAATCGAGCTCGTCGAGGTGACTCCCGACCTGCACAAAGCTGCCTACGAGTTGACCCAGGAGGCCTGGGAGGATCTCCCGCTCGCGGTTCCCGTCGAACTCTCGGCGTTCGAGATCTGGCTCGAGGAGGAGATGTCCGGACCGATCTCATTCGCCGCGATGGAGGACCGCGAGATGGTGGGCTTCGCCGGGCTCATCGGACGGGATGCACCCGGCTTGCTCGAGCACGGACTGACCGCCACGCGCCGCACCCACCGCCGCCGGGGCATCGCCACCGCGCTCAAGCAGCTGGAGATCGCCTGGGCGGCCGCCCACGGATACCGCGAGCTGATCACGTTCACGCAGGACCGCAATGAGGGCATGCAGGCGATCAACCTCGCCCTGGGCTTCGTCGCCCAGCCGGCGTGGATCTCGATGCGGAGACGTCCGTAATCCGCCGCTTCGACGCGCTGAAGGTCTTCTACGGGATCGAGTTCTTCGACTCGATCGGCCACCACGCGTCCTTCACGGTCTTGGCCGTCTACCTCGTGCAGGACGTCGGCGCGAACCCGCTCCAACTCGTCCTGCTCGGGACGGTCAGCGAGATCGCGATCTTCCTCTTCGAGGTGCCGACCGGCGTCGTCGCCGACACCTACAGCAGGCGCCTCTCGATCATCATCGGGCTCGTCCTGGCCGGCGCGGCGATCGTCGTCGTCGGGCTCGTCCCCGTGTACTCCGTGATCATCGTGGCGGCCATCCTCCGTGGGATCGGCGGGACGTTCCTGAGCGGGGCGTGGGAAGCTTGGATTACGGACGAGCACGGCGTCGAGGGGATCGGCCGGGTCTTTCTCCGTGGTACGCAATGGTCATACCTCGGCGCGATTCTCGGAGCGATCATCGGCGTCGGAGTCGCGACGCAAGATCTCGGTCTCGCGCTGGTCTTCGGGGGCGCCGTCTCTGTCGCAACCGGCCTGGCCTGCATCGTCTTCATGCCGGAACACGGCTTCACCCGTCGTCCGGTCGAGGAGCGGATTTCTCCTCTCCGCGCCCTGCGCACGACGGCGGTCACCGGCGGGCGGCTCGTCCGCGGCCACCACGTCCTTCTCCTCATCGTCGGCATCACGTTCTTCGCGGGCGCCGCGTCCGAGGGTCTCGACCGGCTCTGGGAGGCGCACCTCCTCCAGAACGTCGGCTTGCCGAAGCTCT
>Ga0136620_10000161_pt1 | contig 29143 bp, 28 predicted proteins | sample AntDrymUQ4162106_2_FD_104806 | JGI IMG/M metagenome (GOLD analysis project Ga0136620, IMG submission 104806) | Polar desert sand microbial communities from Dry Valleys, Antarctica - metaG UQ416 (21.06) | ecosystem: Environmental > Terrestrial > Soil > Desert | place: Antarctica: Dry Valley... | reverse complement strand
GTGAGGAGGACGCCCATGGGAACGGCGAGCAGCACGACCGCGGCCGTGGACACTGCGGTTAGTTGAATGTGCTCGATCGTTCGATCCACTATGATCGCCGAGCTGATCGAACGCTGCTCTATGGAGTCCAGGGTGCGGCCGCTGATGTAGAGGTAAAGCGCAAGGAGCACCAATGCCAAGAACAGCGGGGTCGCCAAGTAGCGCCCCAGAGATCGCGCACGTGCATAGTTGCGCTGAGCCGGACTCGCGTCCGAGCGAGAGTCGAGGTCGCCTCTTTGCGGTACGGCCGTGGCCATCAGGAGTCGTCCTTCTTCAGGCGGCCGCCCGACTCTTCTGATTCCTCCGTGCCTGTCTCTGCAAGCCCATCACGGTCGTGGCCGTTATCAGCGCGCGCCTCGACGCGCATTGCCTTGGTCGCGTTCGTTATCGTCTCGAGGTCCGCTACGCCCTCGTAAGCACCCGATTCGTCAACAATGATCACCGAGGACTTGTCGGACGTAAGCATGTCGGCAAGGGCCGCACTGAGGGTCGTGTCCGGATGGGCGATTGAGTCTGCCCGCAGACCCGTCCTGCTGAGGTCTTCGTCGTCATCCTCGAGGTCATCAGAGCTCACCCAACGTTGAGGGCGCCGGTTATCGTCGAGGAGCAGAACCCAGCCCCTGTCGGAGCGCTGCAGAATCTCCCTTACCTGATCTGGATCGGTATCGAGGTCTGCCGTAGGCCAGTCGATCAGCTCTATGTCGGACAGCTTGGCAAGGCTGAGCCGTTTCAGGGACGCACCCGACCCGACGAAGTTCGCAACGAAGTCGTCGGCGGGGGCGAGCAGGATGTTCTCGGGCCTGTCATACTGCGCGATCCTCGATCGCTCCCTCAGGATCGCAATGCGGTCCCCCATCTTGATCGCCTCTTCGATGTCATGGGTGACGAATACGATCGTCTTCTTGATGTCTGCCTGCAGACGGAGGAACTCGTTCTGGAGGCGCGATCTCGTAATCGGGTCGATCGCCCCGAAGGGTTCGTCCATCAACATCACGGACGGATCGGCAGCCATCGCCCGAGCAACCCCGATGCGCTGGCGCTGGCCGCCCGACAGCTCCTTCGGATAACGAGGACGGTAATCCGCAGGATCCATGCCGACCATCTCCAAGAGCTCGTCGGTGCGGTCGGAGATCTTCTTCTTGTCCCATCCCAAAAGGCGGGGCACCGTCGCGATATTGTCCTCGATCGTCATGTGCGGGAAGAGACCGATCTGCTGGATGACGTAGCCGATCCGTTGTCTCAATTGGTCGGAGTCGACCGAGGTTACGTCTTCATCCTCGAGAAAGATCTTGCCCGAGTCGGGCTCGATAAGCCGGTTGATCATGCGCATCGTCGTGGTCTTGCCGCAACCCGAGGGCCCGACCAGGACGCATATCTCGCCTTCAGGTATCTCCATGGTCAGATCCTCGACCGCGGGATCTTTCTGTCCCTTGAAGGTCTTGGTCAGATTCTCCAGACGAATCATGCTGCCCCCTAACGCGGCGTGGGCGATTGTCTCTGCTAGTTGCGGATTCCTTTGGAGGTGACGACTCGTTTCAGAACGAGAAACCCGATGTCGAAAAGGAGCGCCAGAACCATGACGGCCAACAGCGCGCCCAGCACCAGGTAAAGGGCCGTTGCGCTTCCGATGCGCGCCAGGCCGGAGAAGAACCCCTCACCCAGTCCGGGGCCCCCCACACCGGCGGCGATGGCGGCGATGCCGATGAGGATCAAGGCGGACACGCGAATGCCCGCAACGATCACCGGTGCGGCAAGTGGCAGCTCGATCCGAAACAGCCGCTGCCGACGGCTCAGACCCATTCCCTGGGCCGAGTCCACGATGGCCGTGTCGACCCCGCGCAGGCCCGTGACGGTGTTACGCAGGATGGGGAATATGGCGTAGAGAGTGAGTGCGACGATCGTCGGCGGCCACCCCAGTCCGAGAAGGGGAATGAGGAGGCCGAACAGCGCGAACGAGGGGACGGTCAAGATGGTGCCCGTAATACCAATCGCCACCTTGGCGCTGCCCTCCCTTTGATAAACGAGACAGCCCAGCGTGAGTGCAACGATCGTCCCCAGCACCAGCGAGACGCCTACCGCGAGGGCGTGCTCACCCGCCTGCGTCAGCAGGTCCTCATAGGTGAACTGAAGGTAGGTGAAGAACAAGTCCATGCAGGCTCCCCTCGTCGCCCGGTGGAACTGAGATGCGCTACGACAACCCCCGTATCTCCCTGCACTCTATCAACTCCAACGCCGCACCGTCTGCCTAAGCTTCGATTTTGCCGGGAAGCGATCCGGCGCGCCAGGACGCTGTCGGTGCCGTGCGACCAGTGCGAACCACTAGATTGTCGGGGTGCCCAAGCTGGAGCTCGAAGACAGAGATCGCAGGTATTTGGATGGCGGCGAAGGTGAAGCGGCGTGCCTGGCAATGCGCATCATCGTCGCCCTCGCACGCGTCAACGGCGCCCCCGGGCTTATCAACGTCACGCGCGCCCATATCGATGGGTGCCTCTACCACGGGCGGGCGGGGCTCGACTTCGCCCGGCGCCTGCTCACCGACGGCGGCCGCGTCTCGGTTCCGACCACCCTCAATGTGGCCTCGCTCGATCTCCTTCACCCCGGTCTCGTCCGGCCCGACGGGACCACCGCGGAGCTCGCCCGCGAGCTCATGGACGCCTACGTCGCCATGGGCTGCGAACCAACCTGGACCTGCGCGCCCTATCAGCTTCCGGATCGCCCCGTACTTGGCGAACAGATCGCCTGGGGGGAGTCGAACGCCATCGCCTTCGTCAACTCGGTCGTGGGTGCCCGGACCAACCGCTACGGCGACTTCACCGATATCTGCGCCGCGATCACCGGACGGGTGCCAGATTCCGGGCTCCACCGCACGGCCAACCGGCGCGCCGAGGTCGTGTTCCGTCTTCGTGACATTCCCGAGCAGCTCCTCGACGAGGACGTCTTCTATCCGGTCCTCGGTCATCTCGTCGGCCAACGGACTGGAAGCGCGATCCCGGCGATCGTAGGTCTCCCTCCCGGGCAGCCGGAGGACCGGCTCAAGGCGCTCGGGGCGGCGGCTGCGTCATCGGGGGCGGTCGCCCTGTTCCACGCCGTCGGCAGCACCCCGGAGGCGGCCACGCTCGAGGACGCTCTTCAGGGCAGGGATCCGGCCCGGGTGGCCGATATCACACCGGACGACGTCGTCCGGGCACGGGATTCGCTCACCACCTCGCCGGGAGAAACGATCGGGGGCGTCAGCCTCGGCACCCCCCACCTCTCGGTCGCCGGATTCGCCCGGCTGGTAGGTCTGCTCGACGGCGTGCTGGTCCATCCCGGCGTCGAGTTCTACGTCTCGACCGGTCGCGGCGTCCTGGAGCAGGTGAAAGAGAAGGGCTGGGTGGAGCTTCTCGAACGCGCCGGCGTCGAGCTCGTGACCGACACCTGCACCTACATCACCCCCGTCGTCCGGAAGGCACGGGTCATGATGACGGACTCGGGCAAATGGGCCTATTACGCCCCCGGCAACATCGGAGTCGAGGTCGTCTTCGGGAGCATGCGGGAGTGCGTTCTCTCCGCCGCCGAGGGGAGGGTGGTGCGTGACCCGCAGCTCTGGGCCGGCCTGTAGGGGAGTCACCCTCGTAGAGGGAGCAGCCGTCGGCAGCGTTGTGGTGCTCGACGCTCCGCTTTCCCTGTGGGGCGGGATGAACCCGGACTCCGGCGTCATCATCGACCGGCATCACCCCCAGTACGGGGTCGAGCTCGCCGGACGAATCCTCGTAATGACGGAGGGCCGGGGCTCGTCGAGCAGCTCGAGCGTGCTGGCCGAGGCGGTCCGGGCCGGGACCGCGCCGGCGGCGATCGTCCTGACGGACCCCGACGAGATAATCGTCGTCGGTGCGCTGGTGGCGGCCGAGCTCTACGGCGCCAACCTGCCGGTCGTCCGGTTGGAGGAGACCGACTATGCGCGGCTGCGAACCGGTGAGGAGGTTCGCGTCACGGCCCGGGCCGGCGCCGCGACGGTCAAGTGGGTGAGAGACCTGGGCGACGCAGGCTGACCACTCATCCCCTGGGCGGCTCCGTTAGGGGGTCAGGGCCAGATCGGCCAGGCGCCGGCCGGTCAGGGGCGCGAACTTGAAACCGTGGCCGCTGCAGGCCGAACCGATCACGATCGGGCCGCGCCGTTCGATGATGAATCGCTCGTCGTCGGTGTTGGTGTAGAAGCAGGTCTCGGCCAGCGTTGGGTCGGGCCCGGCCCCCGGGTACCGCCTGGTGACCGCCTCCTGGAGCAGCGCCACCGTCGCCCCGCTGGGCGCGCCCTCGGTGTCCGGGTCGGCCACGGGCCCGCCGTGATGCAGCCCCGCCTTGAGACCCTGGCCGGGGCTGGCCAGCGCGTAGAAGATGGGGTCGTCCCAGTCGACCAGGCTGGGGACGAGATCGTCACGGGAAAGATCGAAGTAGGCGACCGTCTCGCGCGTGGGGACCGCCGGCAGCTCGATTCCCGCACCGGCAAGCAGAGACGGCCCCCAGGGGCCGGCAGTCACGACCGCCACCCCCGCCGTGACGCTACCGTCCGGAGTGTCCACCTCGACGCCGTCCCCCGAGACCCGGAGCGCCTCGACGGGCGTGTTCCACCGGACACTGGCGCCGCCGTCTTCGGCCGCCGAGATGAACGCACGGAGGGCATCCTCGGCCCGCACGATGCCGGCATCGGGTTGGAACAGCAGCTTGTCCTCCGCCGGAAAGCTGAGGGCCGGGAAGCGCTCCCCCACCTCGGAGCCGGCGAGCCATTCGAACTTGGCTCCGCAGGCGCCGAGCGCAGCGGCCTGGGCGGTGAGATCCGGGCCCGCGTCGAGGCCGCCGGTGGTCGTGACCAGCTCCCGGCCGGTGGCGTCCTCGAGCTCGCGCCACAGTCCGAGCGCCTCCATCGACAGGGCGACGTAGGCCGGGTCCGGATAGGAGTAGCGGAAGATACGGGAGGCGCCGTGGCTCGATCCCCGTTTGTGCCCGAAATCGAACTGCTCGAGAAGCAGGACCTCCCGGCCGGCGCTCGCAAGGCTGCGGGCCGCGGCCGAGCCGGCCATCCCGGCCCCGATCACCACGACGTCGGCCCGGCTCATTTGTACGCCGGGATCCCCGTGATCGACTCACCGAGCACGAGGGTGTGGATCTCGCTCGTTCCTTCGTAGGTGAGAACCGACTCGAGGTTGTTCATGTGGCGGATGACCGGATACTCGAGGGTGATCCCGTTGGCGCCCAGAATGGTCCGCGCCTCACGGGCGATTGCGAGGGCCTCGCGCACGTTGTTCAGCTTCCCGAAGCTCACCTGCTCCGGCGTGAGCCTCCCCTCGTCCTTCATCCGCCCGAGGTGCAGCGCCAGCAACGTGCCCTTGTCCATCTCGACCAGCATGTCGACCAGCTTCTGCTGGGTCATCTGGAAGGCCCCGATCGGCTTGCCAAACTGGGGCCGGGTGAGGGCATATTCGAGCGCGCTCGCGTAGCAGGCCCTGGCCGCCCCGATCGCACCCCACACGATTCCGAAGCGCGCCTCGTTCAGGCACGACAACGCGGCTCTGAGGCCAACCGCCCCGGGAAGCATCGCCTCGGCCGGCAAGCGGCAGCCGTCCAGGATCAGCTCGGAGGTGACCGCCGCCCGCAGCGACATCTTGCGGTGGATATCGCGGGTGCTAAAGCCGGGCGCATCGCGCGGCACCAGGAACCCCCGGACACCCTCATCCGTGCGCGCCCACACCAGCGCAACGTCGGCGATCCCTCCGCTGGTGATCCACATCTTGCTGCCGTTCAACACCCAGTCGGACCCATCTCTGTGGGCGCGAGTGCGCATCCCCGCAGGGTCGCTCCCGTGGTCCGCCTCGGTCAGTCCGAAACAGCCGATTGCCTCTCCGGAGGCGAGGCGGGGCAGCCACCTGTCCTTCTGCTCGTCCGAGCCATAGGTATGTATCGGCCACATTACGAGCGAGCCCTGGACCGAGACGAAGCTGCGGAATCCGGAATCACCCGCCTCGAGCTCGAGGCAGGCCAACCCATAGCTCACCGAGTTGGTCCCCGCACAACCGTAGCCGTCCAGATACATCCCGAGAACGCCGAGGGCGCCGAGTTCGCCCGCGATCGCGCGCGGGAACTCGCCCCGTTCGAACCACCCCTCGATTCCGGGCAGGACACGATCGGTCACGAAGCTTCGCACGGTGTCGCGGATCAGGCGTTCTTCGTCGGTGAGGAGCGCGTCCACCGCCAGGAAGTCCATGGCATCCGGCTTGGGCAGCTGCTCGATCGAGGTTTGAGTGGTCACGTCGGCTCTCCTGGATGGTCGGTTGCCTCAAGCATAGGGTCGGCCGGTCCGGCCAGAACCTCCTCGGTGTGCTCGCCGAGGCGGGGGGGCGGGAGGCGGGTCGACGCCGGCGTGTCCGACATGCGAACCGGATTGGCAACCAGACGCAGGCCCCCGCGCCCGGGATCGGCGAGGGTCTCGACCGCCGCCTGCCCCTCCGGAGAGGCGAAGACCTCGTCCAGCGGCCGGATCGGCGCGCACGGCACGTTGGCGGCGGACAATCTCTTCAGCCACGCGTCTGCGTCCCGGGCGCTGAAGTGCTCTTGGAGAGTTTCGGTGAGCTCGGCCCGGTTGCGCACCCGGTCGCCGTTGGTGGCCCAGCGCGGATCGGAGGCAAGCTCGGGGCGCCCGATGGCTTCACACGTCCATCCGAACAGCCGGTCGTTGCCCGCCGCCAGGATGAAGGGCCGGTCGGCCGCCTCGAACGTCTGGTAGGGGACGATGTTGGGGTGGGCGTTCCCCATCGGCCCCGGGACCAGGTCCCCGAGGAGGTGGTTCGCGGCCTGGTTGACCAGCGCAGCCACCCCTGCCTCGAACAACGACACCTCGACCTTCTGACCCCGGCCCGTGCGTCCCCGCGCCGCCAGCGCGGCGAGGACGCCGATTGTCGCCTGGAGGCCCGCGACGACGTCGAGAATCGCCACCCCCGTCTTGGTCGGCGCGCCGGGACCTTGCCCGGTGATGCTCATGAGCCCGGTGACGCCCTGCATGATGATGTCGTAGCCCGGCTGCGACGAGGCCGGATCGGACCCGAACGCGGTCACCGAGCAGTACACGAGGTGGGGGTGGGCCCGGCTCAAGGCGTCGTAGCCGAGCCCCCACGAATCCATCAGGCCGGGGCGAAAGTTCTCGACGACAACGTCGCAGTCTCCGGCGAGCCGCACTGCGGCGGCGCGGCCCTGGTCGGTCGCGAGGTCGAGGACGACCGATCTCTTGTTGCGGTTGAGGCTGAGGAAATAGGCGGCGTCATCACCCTTGAACGGAGGCCCCCAGGCGCGTGTGTCGTCGCCCGATCCGGGCCGCTCGACCTTGATGACGTCGGCGCCGAGGTCGCCCAGGGTCATGGTGGCGAGCGGCCCGGCGAGAACGCGCGAGAAGTCGAGCACCTTCACGCCCTCGAGGGCGGTCATGCCGGCGCCCGTGCCGGCCAGCGCGGCGAGGTCGTCACAGGTGGGAACAGACGGGCGCGCAGCTCGACCAGGTGGGGACCGCCCGCCTCGACGGCGGCGCGGACATCGGCCTCGAGGTTTTCCGGGGTCGTCGGCCGGTGGGGAACCCCGAAGCCCCCGGCGACGGCGCCGAAGTCGGGTGTGGCGAGGTCGACTGCGAAGGTTCGGCCGTAGCGGAGCTCCTCGTCGAAACGGAGCATCCCGTAGCCTTCGTCGTTCACAACCAGCGCAACCACGTCGAGGTTCTGCTCGGAGGCGGTTGCGAGCTCGCCAAGGCCGTACATCAAGCCACCGTCCCCGACGACGGCCACGACCGGCCCCACCCCTGCGCCGGCCGCGCCCAGCGCCGCGGGCCAGCCGAACCCGAGCGTCCCCCAGCCCATCGGAAAGAGGAGCCGGCGCGGCCCGGGGACCGGAAGGTATCCGGCGCACCAGTACCCCGCCACGCACATGTCCGCCACGAAAACCGTGTCCGCCGGGGCGGCGAGCCGGAGCGCCCGGACGAAGCCGGCCGCCTCCCGGGTCCGGGGGTCGGCCTCGAGCCCGCCCCAGACCGAGGCGTTCAGGGCGCGGAGGTGCTCGGCGACATGCCCCTGCGCCTCGGAGCGGTCGACCTCCCGGCGCGCCAGCGCGTCGCCGAGCGCGCCCAGGACTTCGGAGGCGTCGCCGACCAGCCCCTCGGAGGGGTAGGCCTTCCCGACCTGGGCCGGGTCGAGGTCGATGTGGATGATCTTGCCGGGGAGCCGGAGGGCGCCGTTCTGGGTCATCGTCCCGTCGAAGTCCGTGCCGGCGGCGACGACCACGTCGGACGTCGCCAACAGCTCGGCCACCCGAGGCTCGTGGGGAGGAAGGCCGACGGCCAGGGGGTGGTCGTCCGGGATCGAGCCGCGGCCCATGAACGTGGTGACGACCGGGGCGGACAGGCGCTCGGCAAGTCCGAGCAGCTCGGCAGTCGCGCCCGCGTGCACGACCCCGCCGCCGGCCCAGATCGTCACCCGGCGCGCCCCCTCGAGCAGCGCGGTTGCGTCCTCCAAGCCCGCCACCAGCTTCGGTAGCGCCGCCCCCTTCTCTGCGGCGCTCGGGCCCGGTCCCATCCCTGGTGGTCGGCCCGGCTCGGATGTTTGCGCCGGGTCCTCGAAGCTTGTCTGTTCGGGAGGTTGTGCGGCCGCTTCCACCCCCGGCAGGCTCGGTGGTGGGGGGGCCGAGGCCCCGCTCTGCGACGCGCCTCGGGCCGGCGCGCCGAGCAGGTCGTGCGGCACCTCGACGTAGGCGGGGCGAGGACGCCCTGTGACCATCGTTGCAAGAGCGCGGCTCACCGCAGGCGCCGCCCTCTCGGGCTTGTCGACGCTCTCGGTGAAGCCGGTAATCGGTTCGAAGAAATCCATTTGGGCCTGCGATTGATGCAGGACCGCCCGGTAAGCTTCCGCCGTGAGGATGTCGCTCGCGACTTGGGTGGTCAGATGCAGGACCGGCGAGCTCGCCGCCCAGGCCTCACCGACTCCTGCCACTGCGTTGGCGGCGCCGGGCCCGGTGGTGGTGACCACGATCCCGGGCGTTCCCGTGGCGCGCGCATAGCCGTCCGCTGCATGAGCGGCGCTGCCCTCGTGGCGCGTGACGACCGTCCGGATGGAGCTCGACTCCAGGGCGTCGAAAAGCGGCAGGTTGTGAACCCCGGGGATCCCGAACACGGCCCGGACCCCTGCCGCCTCGAGTACCTCGACTATCGCCTGCGCCGCCGTCTGCACAACCCGGAACCTATTCGGCGCGCCGACCTCTATTGACCCGGGACGGTCCGGCGCCCGCTATCTCTCGGCCGTTCCTAGTTTCGTTGCACGGGAGGGCCCGGAAAGCGGGCTCCAGAGTGCAATGGATCAAACCGGCCTCCCGGTGCTCGATCAGAGGACGTCCAGGTCGCGGGGCGAGAAAGTTCGGTCGGGGCGGAAGGCGTTGTCCTCGGGGAGTGTCCGTCCGGTCAGCACGTCGATGAAGCGGCGGCTTCCTGCCGGGCCTCCCATGATTCCATGCCCGCTGTAGCCCGTGTTGAGGTAGAGGCCGGGGAGGTCGCTGGGGCCCAGCAGCGGCCGGTGATCGGGCGTCATCGTGTAATGGCCCGACTGCATGAACCAGTGCGCCGCGCCGCGCGCCCACACGCGCTCCCAGAAATCCGACACTCTCGCCACCGACACGGGACTGGCCGGATCCAGCAGCCCCTGGGCGAAGCGGTGGTCGGGCGTTACATCCTCGACGGGCGGGCTGGGGGGCGTCGTGGGATCGGTGTAGAGCAGGTAGGCACCCCGCAACGCCGGCCGCCAGTGCGCGCCGGTGTCGTCGTCGATGGTCATCGGCGCGCCGGGGGGCACTTCGGGCACCTCCGGCATCACGACTTTGTGACGCGCCACGGTCGTCAGTGGGAGCCTCAGCCCCGCCAGGGCCCCGACCACTCCCGAGAAGGGGCCCGCGGCTATCACCGCCGCCTCGCACGCGACGGCACCGCGGTTCGTCTCGACCCCGATGAGACGCCCATTCGAGGTGCGAAAACCGGTCACCTCGCATCCGGTGCATACGGGGGCCCGGGAGCCGGCCACGAGTCCGAGCGTCAGCGCCTTGGGATCGAGAAAGCCGTCTTCGGCGCGCCAGCGCGCCTGCAAAACCTCGTCTCTGACGTAGGGCCACCGGGAGCGAACCTCGTCCCCGTCGAGCAGCTCGACGTCATCGAGCCCCCAACTGTGTTGTTGAACGACAAGCGTCCGTTGGCGGCCGGCGCGCCGCTCATCCGTGGTCAGCCAGAGGTAGCCCTGTTGACGGACGGCGAGGTCGTAGTTCCCCTGGCCGGTAACGTTGTTGAAACTCAAGAACAGCGCCACGGATTCCCGCACCAGCTCGAGCTCCTCGCGATTGTCGAACTGCAACCTGAAGGCGCCGGTCGAGGCGGGTGTCGTCAGCGTGGACAGGGCCGCCCTGCGCTCGAGCACCAGGGGATGAAGCCCCATCTGCGCCGCATAGAAAGCGGTCGCCGCTCCCACCACCCCGCCACCGACGATGACCAGGCCGGCCGAGCCCGGAGGCTCGTCGAGGTAGGTGATCAAGCCCCGGCGCTCTTGGCCCACGGCCGCGCAGTCAGGTACTCGGCTCGGAGCCCGATTCCGCAGCTGTCCCTGCGCCGTCCGAAGGTCAGCTCCGCCGACGACGCCTCCCAGGTATAGATCCCCTTGGTGGTCGTGCAGTTGGGGTCGTTGAAGAAGACGATGCGATCCCCCTCGACGATGAAATGGCCCGTGCTCGCAAACCCCATGACCTTGGGGGATGCCGGCTTGTGGGCGACGTAGTACCTGCCCGAGTCAAGCGTCAGCGTCGAGCGCCCCGCATCGAAGCGGTAAGGCGCGCACCGTCTGCACGGCACCGGCGCGCCGCCCGCCTGGGCGAGCGTCACCCGGCGCGTATAGACGCCGTCGACGGCGGTCGGGGTCGCTTCGGGAGCGGGCGTCGAGTACGCGAACGGCTGCATCCCGCCATCGGGCCCCCTGACCTGCCGTGCCCCGGTGGGCGGTGGTGACCGGGACGGCTCGGAGGCCGAGGTGCAGGCAGCGAGCAAGAGTAGCGTCAGAGCAACTGCCCCCCCGGTGACGCCTGTCAAAGCGCGGCGGCATCGAACGCGGCGCGCGCCAGCACCAGATCCTCGAACGCAACTCCCACCGACTTGAACACGGTCACATCCCCGTGGCTGCGCCGCACCGGCATGCCGCCAACGATCTCGGGGAGCTCGGCCACGATCGACGAACCATCGATGACCCCGGACTCCAACGGGATGAGGATGTCGCCGGCTTCGGCCATTGCGGCGGCGCGGAGCTCGACCGCGAAGCGGGCGCGCCGGGCGACGTCGTCGTCGAGCTCGCGCGTCTGCGGCGTGAAAGCGCCGACCGCGTTGATGTGGGCGCCGTTGGGGAGCTGCGAGCCGTCGAAAACAGGCACGGGGCTCGTGGTGCAGGTGCACACGATGTCGGCTGCTGCGACCGCGTCCGGCTCGCCGACATGGGAGCGAAGTCCTTCCGACCGGGCCCGCTCCGCCAGTGCCTCCGCCCGCTCCCGTGTGCGCGACACCACCCAGACTTCTTCGATCGAGCGCACCACGCACATCGCATCGAGGTGAGTGTGGGCTTGAACCCCCGCGCCGAACAGGACCAGACGAGAGGCGTCCGCGCGCGCCAGGTACCGGGTTGCAAGTCCGGACACCGCCGCGGTGCGGATACCGGTGAGGGAGGAGCCCTCTATGACTCCGACAAGCTCGAGCGTCTCGGGCGCGAACAATGCATAGGCCCCGTGGATCAGCGGCAATCCCCGTCCGGGGTTGGACGAGTTCACGGTGACGAGCTTGACCCCGGCCCCGTAATCGCCGGCCGCAGGCATCATGAGCAGATCACCACCGCCGACGGACAGGTGCGAGCGCGGGGGCGTCTCGGGGAGCTCGGGCGCGCCGAAAGCGGCCTCGAGTGCATCGATTGCCAGCTGCATCGGCAACAAGGAATGCAGTTCCGCGGAGTCGATCAGGCGCATGGCATCCCCATCTCAGGGCCGAGCGGGTGAAGAGTGTGCATAGTTCAACTTCGCCGGGCACTCGTCAATTGGCTCACCCCACAGCGCCGAGATAAGCCTCCTGCATCTGGGGATTGTCGAGCAACGCCGAGGCGGTATCGGCAAGCACGATCTCCCCGGTCTGCAGGACATAGCCGCGATCCGCGATCTCGAGCGCCATCCCGGCGTTCTGCTCGACCAGAAAGATGGTCGTACCGCCTTCGTTGATCTCTTTGATGATGTCGAATACCTGGTCGACAAGGATCGGAGCCAGGCCCATCGAAGGCTCGTCCATCAGCAGCACCTTGGGGCTGGCCATGAGGGCGCGCCCCATTGCCAGCATCTGCTGCTCGCCGCCGGAAAGAGTGCCGGCCTTCTGAGCAAGGCGCTCCTTGAGGCGCGGGAACAACGACAGGACGCGCTCGGTGTCATTTTGGATTGCCTCTTTGTCCGTGCGCAGGTTCGCACCGATGGCGAGGTTCTCCCGCACGGACATCTTGCCGAACAACCGGCGCCCTTCGGGAACCATGGTCACCCCGCGCGAAACCACCTCGGTCGTGACAAGGCCGTCGATGCGTTCGCCCTCCAAGGTGATGGTTCCCTTGTTTGCCCTGACCATGCCGAGGATCGTCTTGAGCGTGGTGCTCTTGCCCGAAGCATTGGGTCCCAGCAGACACACGACCTCACCTTCGTTGATCTCGAGCGTTACGTTGCGCAGGACCTCGACCTGTCCGTAGCTCGTGTCGACGTCGTCGAGCTGGAGCAGCGGCGCGCCATGCTTCGTGCGTTCAGGATCCTGCCCTGCCGCCGAATGAGCCTTGCTCACGACGCATGCTCCTGTCTGGTCCCGAGGTAGGCCTCGATGACGTGCTGGTCGCTCGCCACTTCGCCGTAGGTTCCCTCCGCGATCTTCTTCCCGTAGTCGAGAGCCGCGACACGGTCCGAGACTCCTTTGACCAGCCGCATGTCGTGCTCGATCACTATGATCGTCAGCCCGATGTCGTCGCGCAGCCGTCCGACCAACTTCGTCAGCCCTTCGGTCTCGGCGGGATTCATTCCGGCGGTCGGTTCGTCGAGCAGCAGCAGCTTGGGATCGGTCGCCATCGCGCGCGCCACTTCGAGGCGCCTGCGATCCGCATAAGACAGCGATCCGGCGTACTCATCTTCGATCTCCTGTGGAAATCTGTCCCCAAAGAAGCCCAGGATCTCACGGGCCTTCTGGGTGATTGCTCTCTCTTCGCGGCGGGCCCCCGGGAGACCCAACACCGCACCCAGCATTCCGGCACGCGTCCGGGGGTGTTGGCCGACCATGACGTTTTCGATAACGGTCATGTTGGGAAAAAGACGCACCGCCTGGAACGTGCGCGCTATGCCGACCGACGTCACCTGGTTGGGCTTGAGGCCGTCAATGCGCTGGCCGTCAAAGGAGATCTCGCCCGAGTCGGGGTGGTTGAAACCACTCACCACGTTGAATAGAGTCGTCTTTCCGGCGCCGTTGGGGCCGATGACGCTCACGATCTCGCCGGCGTCGACATGGAAGTCGACACCGTCCACGGCCGCGACTCCACCGAAGTGCTTGTGGAGCGCCTTGATCTCGAGAAGCGGCACCGGCACGACTATCCCGCTTCCTTTGGTCCGCCGGCGAGCACCGGCGCACCGGATTCCTGCCCCGCCCGCTCCTCGTACTGGTCGCCTTCCTCCTGCTCGCTCGCAAGCTCGCGCTTACGCCGCTCGCTGGGCAACAGACCCTGTGGCTTGAGTAGCATGATCGCCACCAGGGTCGCCCCGTAGAACAGCAGCCGGTACTCGGCGAACTCGCGCAGGAGCTCGGGCAGACCGACGAGCACGGCGGCGCCAACCACCACTCCGCGAATGCTTCCCATGCCGCCCAGCACCACGAGCGCGAGTATCTGAATGGAGATCAGCAGGCTAAAGCTGTTGGCGAAGATCGAGCCGATCTTGACCGCAAAGAAAATGCCACCGAGCGAGCCGACGGCGGCACCCATTGCAAAGGCAAGCAGTTTGTAGCGGATGATGCTGATCCCCATGGCCTCGGCAACCGACTCGTCCTCTCTCATGGCGTTCCAGGCCCGCCCCACGCGCGAGTTCTCGAGGCGCGCCGATACAAAGGCGACCACAAGGCATGCGATCACAATCGGGTAGTAGATCGTTTGAGAGTCGTCGAACACGAAGCCGCCGAGAGTCGGGTCCGGAATAGACAGGATCCCCTGGGCGCCGCCCGTCAACCATGCGAACGCGTTGGAGATGACGAGGATGCGAATGATCTCACCGAAGCCCAGCGTCACGATGGCGAGGTAATCGCCTCTCAGCCGCAGGACCGGCGCGCCGATTAGGACTCCGCAAAAAGCAGCGAACAAGACGACCAGAGGCAGCGCGACCCAGAAGTTCATTCCGATCGCCCCAGCCGGGGCCGACGGCGACGTAAGGATTGCGGTGGAGTATGCACCGATGGCGAAGAAAGCAACATAGCCCAGGTCGAGCAGGCCGGCGTAGCCCACGACGATGTTCAGCCCGATGCCCATTAGCACGAACAACCCGATGGTGCCGACGATCTCGCTCAAGAAGATGCCGAGGATCTGGGGAAGATAGAGAAGGAGCGCCACCACAAGGAACAGGGCCACAAGCCGCACCAGTCGGCGCCGCTGATCCGGGAGCGCCTCGATGCGCCGCCCCGCCACCTGCCGCTTCTCCTTCCACAGGTAGGCGCCGGCGGCGGTCAGGGCGAACACGATCACGAGTCCCGCGATGGTCAGAGCGTCGCCCGAATAAATGAGATCGGTGGGGATGTAGAGGCTGAACAGGATCTGGCGAAGCAACGAGGAGAAGAGGGCAAAGACCAACACCGCCGCCAAGCCGCCGAACAAAGGACCCCGAAACCGGCGGGGGAGCAGATGCGCGGATGCACCGAATGCCCCCAGAAGCGCGCCGGTGAGCACGAGCAGCACGGCCCCGAGCAAAGGCGGCCGGCCGAAGGCAAGCGTGTCGAGCAGCGCATCGGAGACGCTGATGAAGACACTCTGAAGGCGAACCACGCTCGCAAATAGCAGGAAGATCGCCGTTATGGCCCCGGTGATCGCACCGGCCACGGCGCCGGCCGTAACCACGCCGCCCGCCTGCGGCCCCCCGGAGGAGTCAGGCCCCGCCGACGCCTCGGGATCTGGCTTGCCCGCGGTGTAACCGAACGACACGGCAACGATGAGGAGCAGCGTGCTTCCCAGGCCGATCACTCCCGAGATGACGTCGCGCGTCTGGAAGCGTTGGATGAGACCGACCAGCGCGAGGTAGACGGCGGTTGCGCCCCCGATGGATCCCCACTGCATCGCCCGCCTCGTGACGGCGTCGGCGAAGCGCTGGCCCTGCAAACGAAGCGCGCCCGCCATCAGGCCTTCTCCTCGTCGCTCGATCCCAATATTCCGCCGGGCCGGAAGATCAGGATGAGAACCAGAATCGTGAACGCGATTGCGTCGGTGAGCTGATTGGGCGACGGAACGCTGGGCGAGATGAACAGATAGGGGGCAAGCGATTCCAGCACTCCGAGCAGGAGGCCCCCCAGGCCGGCGCCGACGATGTTGCCGATGCCGCCGAGCACCGCTGCGGTGAACGCTTTGATGCCGGGAAAGAAGCCCATGAAGAAATCGACCTGGCCGAAGACCATGGCCCACAACACACCGGCAGCTCCGGCAAGCATTCCCCCGATGGCGAAGGTCTGGACGATGACCCGGTCGACGTTGATGCCCATCAGGCTGGCGATCTCCCGGTCCTCTCCCACCGCTCGCATCGAACGGCCGGTCTTGGTCCTCTCGATGAAGAAATAGAGCGCCACCATGAGGAGGGCGGCTCCGACGATGACGAGAGTCTGAGTTCTCAGCACCGGGATGCCGAAGATGTCCATCCTGCCTTGCATCGACTCCGGTACTGGATAGCCGCGCGTGTTGGCGCCGTAGAGGGCGCGAAAGGTATTCTGCAGAAAGAGCGACGCTCCGATCGCAGTGATCAGTGGGATGAGGCGCGGCGCCCCGCGGAGGCGCCTGTAGGCGATGCGCTCGAGCAGTATGGCCGTGATCGTCGACACCGCCATCGAAACCAAGAGCAGGATGACGATCGAAATGAACGGGTGGTCGTTCAAGAACCCGATCTGACTGAGCGTGCGGGCGACGAAGAAGCTCGTGAACGCTCCCGCCATGAAGACTTCACCGTGGGCGAAGTTGATGAGGAACAAGATGCCGTAGACAAGCGTGTAACCGACCGCGATCACCGCATAGAGAGCACCCCGTGCGATGCCGTCCACCACAAAGGAGCGGTAGTCGGCCCCGGAAAGAATCCCCGCCCGCAGGTTGGAGCGAATGCCGAGGAAGAGGCCCACCGCAAGCAGGATCGCAAGAACAACCAGGAAGATCTGACGGATCGGGAGGCGCAGCATGGCGCGTTGCAGGCCGCCCATTGCCGACGGTGCCGGCCGGTCAGGTGCTGTCTGAGTGCTCATGTGACGGAATGAGGGTTGCGGGGGTCAGTGTCCCCGCAACCCTGCTTCTCCGCTCTATGGGCCGCTATTTGGCCTCTTCGAGGTCCAGCGTCACCGTGAAGGTCGGCTTGAACGCCCCTGCGGACGTCACCTCGTTCACTGCGATCGTCGTCGTCGGGTTGCAGTCGCCGTTCTCGTCACAGGTCAAGGTGCCGATGATCCCCTTGTAGTCCGAGGTGTCGAAGAACGCGTCGCGCAGCTGGGTTCGGGGGATCAACAGACCTCCGTCGTCGGTCTCGACCGCGACCTCCTCAATCGCATCGAGGACCATGTTGGTGGCGTCAAAGGCGTGCGCGTGGAACACCGAGGCCGGGTCACCGAACTTCTTCTTGTAGGCGGGCAGGAACTCCTTCTGATAGAAGCTCCCCTTGAACTCCAGGTCCGGTCCCGACAGGAACATCCCGCCCGTGTTGTCCTTGCCGGCCGCCTCGACGAAGTCCGGCGAAAGCATGCCATCGGAGCCGGCCAGATCGGTGTCGGCCAGACCGGCGGTCTGGCGCGCCTGCTGGGTAATGCCGGCCCCCTCGGGGATGAACACGGGGTAGTAGAGGTAGTCGGGCTTCTTGGCCGCGATGCTGGTCAACACCGGCTTGAAGTCCTTGTCCCCCACCCCGATGGCTTCCTGGGTCGTGATCGTGCCGCCGTACTCGCTCTCGAACTTCTCCGAGAACACCGTTTGGAGCCCGTCGGCGTAGGGGCTTCCGTCGTGAATCGTGGCGGCAGACTTCGCCTTTGCCTCCTCGGCGGCGAACTGGGCCATCGCCGCCCCCTGCACCAGGTCGTTGTGGGCGGTGCGGGCGTAGAACGGCTGGTGGGTAGCCGGGTCCGTAAGATCCGGCGCGGTGTTGGACGGCGACACCATCAGGACACCCTTCTCGCTCGTGATCTCGGCCGCCGGAACGCCGGCGCTCGAGCAGCTCGTTCCGATGACCGCCACTATCTGGGGATCGGAGACCAGCGACTGGGCCCCGGTCTGGCCGCCTTCCGCCACGCAGCCCTCGTCCTCGTTGACGAGCTCTATCTCGTGGCCCAGGACGTCGCCGCGCATGTCGACCGCGATTTGCGCCCCATACTGGCTGTCGAGCCCGAGACTCGAGTTGGGACCGGTGATCACCAGCAGTGTTCCGAGGGTGATCGGATCATCGGCACTGACTTCGACGCAGCCGAACTCGGAGTCGGGACACTCCGCTCCGCCACCGCCGCTCGCCTCGCCCCCTCCGCCGCTGTCACGTGCACAGGCTGCGCTCAACAACAACACGCAACTGAGAATGGCTACCTGAACGACCCACTTCGGCTTGTTCATGTTCTCCCCCTAAATCGCCACGGCTACCGGTCCTCGGACGAGGCTCGATCTGAAGGTGTGAGGCGTCACTTTACAGGCTAGCGGAACCAGTTACTACAACTGTGGCACAACTGTGGCACAACTGTGGCACAACTGTGGCACAACTGTGGCACAACTGTGGCACAACTGTGGCACAACTGTGGCGAGGCCGGCGCCGGGCACTCCCCCTACCCCGCGATCAGGTCTCGGGCGACGTCCTTCATCGGACGCCTCTCATCCATCGCCTTCTTCTGAATGAAGCGGAAGGCCTCGGCCTCGCTCATCCCCCGGCGGTCTGCCAGGTAGCCCTTCGCCCTGTCGATGAGCTTGCGGGCCTCGAGGCGCTCGGCGAGATCGGCCGATTCCGCTTTGACCGCCTGAAGCTCAGCGCGGCGGACGAGAGCGATCTCGATCGCCGGCAGGAGGTCGGACTTCTGGAAGGGTTTCACCAGGTAGCCCATCGCCCCCGCCCGTGCGGCGCGCCGGACCAGCTCCTTCTGGGAGAACGCGGTGAGGATCAGGACCGCTCCCAGCCCCCGGTCGGTGATGCGCTCTGCTGCGGCGAGCCCGTCCATGCCGGGCATCTTGATGTCCATGATCACGAGGTCCGAGCGCCGTTCCTCGGCGAGACGGATCGCGGCATCGCCGTCGGAGGCTTCCCCCACGACGTCGAAGCCCTCCTCCTGGAGCATCTCCTTGAGGTCGAGCCGGATGATCGCCTCGTCCTCGGCGATCACTATGCGCGGGGTGTCGGTCGTGGCGGCCATCAGCTCACCCGAGCATGCGGTCGAGAAGGCGGTCCTGCTCCGTTCTGAGCCGCTCGATGTCCTGCGAGACGCGCTGGCGCTCCTTGTGCATGCGCTCGAGGTCGTCACGGGCGATTCGGTAATTGCGCTCGGCCAGGGGCGTCTCGGCGACGAGCATCCGGGTGCGCTCCTCTTCGGCGACGTCCATCTGGAACAGGATCTGCTCTTCGACTATGCGCAGCTCCTGGCGCGCCCGTTCGAGCTCACCACCCAGGGACGAAAGGCTCTTGTGGATGTGCATGGGGCGCAAGAGTATAGGCCGTCACGGCGTGGGCGGCGGAGCGGTCTGAAATGCCCACAACCCAGCCGGGCCGGCCGGGGCGCGCCCCCAGGGTCTGAGTTTGGTGCCGGGAGCGGGATTCGAACCCGCACGCCCTTTCGGACAATGGATTTTGAGGCCATAGCGTCTGCCTGTTCCGCCATCCCGGCAAGATCCCTGGAAACCTAGCGTCAACTCACGCAACTAGCTCTTCGGCCCGACGATTGGATCCAGTTTCGCTACATCGGGCCGTCTGGCCACCGAAATGGTATTCCAGTTTGTCGGACGCCGGGCCACGCCGTGCCGATCGCACGCTTTGCAAAAGGTCGCCCGACAGAAGGGGTGTGACACGCGACTCACGAGCGCGAGCATGGGAATGGGGGCAACAAGGTGCACCCTGGTCGGGTTGCTCGACTCCTTCTGCTATCGTGGATCGATCATGTTTTCGAGCCCGTGCATCATTCCAGGTACAGAGGTCGCCAATGCGCGACCTAGTGCCGTGGTGCGCTCTGGGCTCCTTGCATTGAGCTAACAGGTACACAGCTCAGCATCTCCCAGAGGTAAGCGCCACCACTCGGCGCGCCCCATCTTCTTCCCGTAACCATTTCACCGAGCAGGAGCAGCATCATGGCTGGACGGAAACGCGACAACTTCAACGAACAATCAGACAACTCTTCTTCGGCGCGCCGGTTCGCCGGCCGCTTCAGAATCCTGAAGCCCATGCGCATTCGGGACTTCGCCCTGTTGTGGGCGGCAATGACCGTGTCGCTGCTGGGTGACGGCATCTACTACGTGGCGATCGCATGGCAGGTCTACGAGCTGTCGAACGTGCCAACCGCGCTGTCGCTGGTATGGGCGGCGTGGACGCTGCCGATGGTGGGCTTCCTGATAGTCGGCGGCGTAATCAGCGATCGCTTCGACCGGCGCAAAGTCATGATTACGAGCGACATCATGCGCGGTCTCGCCATCGCCATCATCGGCGTGCTCTCGTTGACGCAGACGCTCGAGTTGTCGCACCTCTTCGTGCTGGTTGCGCTCTACGGAACCGGCGAGGCATTCTTCGGGCCCGCCTTCGGGGCCATCGTTCCGGATCTGGTGCCCAAGAACCTTCTGGTGGAGGCAAACTCGCTCGACCAATTCGTGCGCCCCCTGATGCTTCGAATGATGGGCCCGGCCGTGGGCGGCGCCACCATCGCACTGTTCGGTATCGGCCAAGCGTTCCTCGTAGATGCCGCAACCTTTGCGCTCTCGGCGATTGCTCTCATGGCGATGTCGGCGCGGCCGATCGCCCGCAGCGGAGGTGGTGACACCGCGATCCGCGAGATCAAGCAGGGATTGAGCTTCGTGCGCTCGCACACGTGGCTGTGGGGGACGCTCACCGCGGCCTCGATCGGGCTGCTGCTCTTCTGGGGGCCCTTCGAGGTGCTCGTGCCCTACATCGTGAAGAATCAGCTGAAAGGGAATGCAGCCGACCTCGGCTTCGTCTACGCCTGGGGAGGTGTAGGGGCAATCCTTGCTGCGCTGGTTCTGGGACAGCACGGGCTCCCCCGCCGCCACATGACCTTCATGTACAGCGCGTTCGGCATCTCGATCGGGGTAACCGCCGGCTTTGCTTTCGCAACCTCGATGTGGCAGGCGATGGCCTGGAGCTTCATCTCGGGCGGGACCGCGACCGCAGGGATGGTGGTGTGGGGAACGTTGATGCACACGCTCGTACCCAGAGAGATGCTGGGTCGCGTGACGAGCCTCGACTGGATGGTGTCCATCGGCTTGGTCCCGGTCTCCTTCGCTCTCACCGGCCCGGCGGCGCAGTTGTTCGGTGTGGATCGCACGATGATCGGCGCCGGGATAGCAGGAGGAGTCGTGTTCACCGCGTTCCTGTTCCTGCCCGGCATGCGGGACACCGAGCGAAGCAGAGACGGCCTGCAGGCACAGGCCGTCCCCGTGCTCGTCGAAGAAAACGCCGGCGAAGTCGAAGTGGCCTAACGACCAAGGGTGTGGTTGTCGGCGCTGAGAAACATTTCTCGGGCGCGCAACCACACCATGACGTGGCCCCGGCACGAGTCCGGCTTCTCGGCGCGCCAACCACAGAGGCCGGCAGGAGACCGGTGCTCAGCTCGCGTCGTCGAGGGCGGAGCGCACGCCGGCCAGGAAATCGCGGGCCGCATCCGGCCCCGACCTGATCACGAGATCGACCAGTGCAGATCCGATCACGACGCCGTCGGCCGACCTCGTTGCCTCGACCGCGTGGGCCGCGTTGGACACTCCGATCCCGACGACAACCGGTGAATCGGTCGCCTGCCGGCATGCCGCCACCACGCGGGCGGCTCGCTCCGACAACGATTCACGCGCCCCTGTGACGCCCAGGGTCGACACCGCGTAGACAAAACCGGTGGCGGTCGCGACGATGTCGGCAACCCGGCGCGCCGAAGAGGTCGGGGCGACCAGCGGTATCCACGCCAGAGCGTGGTCAGCGGCCGCCTTGCGCAGGCTCTCGGACTCCTCCACCGGGATGTCGGGGACGATCAGACCGGCGAACCCCGCCGCGGCGGCCCGCTCGCAGAACTCGACCTCGCCGATGCGGTGGATCGGGTTGTAGTAGGTCATGGCTATCTTCGGCGCGCCGATCTGTGCCTGGGCGGCCAGCTCCAACGCGTCGAGCGGCCCCGTGCCCGAGGCCATGGCGCGCTCGCCTGCGTCGGCGATGACCGGGCCGTCCATCAACGGATCCGAATACGGAAGACCTATTTCGAGGGCGTCGGCGTGCTCGGATGCGGCCTCCATGACCCTCGGGAAGGAGGCCCGGTCGGGTATCCCGCCCATCACATAGGGCACCAGCAGCTTGCGCCCGCCGACGCGTCGCTCCTCGAGGCGGGTGGCAAGCCCGTTCACGCTTTGCCTGCCTGGGCGATCGTCGTCATGTCCTTGTCGCCTCTGCCCGAGAGTCCCACGACGATGATCTCCGACGTCGCTCCGTGGGCGAGGACGTGGGCCAGAGCGTGGGACGGCTCGAGCGCCGCAAGGATCCCCTCGGTCTCGGCCAGAGCCTTGAATCCAACCAGGGCGTCCTCGTCGGTCACCGCGCGGTACTGCGCTCGCCCAGAGGTTGCAAGCCAGGCGTGCTCGGGGCCGACCCCCGGGTAGTCGAGGCCGGCCGAGATCGAATGCGCTTCGGTGATGCGCCCATCTGCGCCCTGCAGCACCATGCTGCGGGCACCGTGCAGGATGCCGGGCTCGCCTGCTGTGATCGATGCCCCGTGTCGCTTGTCGAGACCCTCGCCGGCGGCTTCGACCCCTGTGATCCGCACCGAATCGTCGCGATAGAAGGCCCGGAACAAACCCACCGCATTGCTTCCTCCGCCGACGCAGGCGACCACCTCGTCGGGGAGGCTGCCGGTGAGCTCGAGAACCTGTGCCCTGGCCTCCTCCCCGATCACCGACTGAAGCGACGCCACCAGCTCCGGGTAGGGGTGCGGCCCGACGACCGAGCCGATGATGTAGTGCGTGCTTTCGACGTTTGTCACCCAGTCGCGCAGGGCCTCGTTGATCGCGTCCTTGAGGGTCGCGGAGCCGGCCTCAACCGGGACAACCTCGGCCCCGAGCATCTCCATCCTCACGACGTTGAGGTGCTGACGTTCGACGTCGGTCGCCCCCATGTAGACCACGCAGGGGAGCCCGAAGTAGGCCGCTGCGGTCGCGGAGGCGACCCCGTGCTGCCCGGCGCCGGTCTCCGCGATGATGCGGGTCTTGCCCATCCGTGAGGCGAGCAGCGCCTGGCCCACGGTGTTGTTGATCTTGTGCGCTCCGGTATGGGCGAGGTCCTCCCGCTTTAGAAGAACACGCGCGCCCGCCCGCTCGGAGAACCGGTATGCATCGTAGAGAGGCGTCGGACGGCCCACGACAACCTTCAACAGGCGGGAGAGCTCCTCGGTGAAGGTGGGATCGGCGCGCGCCGACTCCCACTCGCGCTCGAGCTCGTCGAGAGCTCCCATGAGCGACTCGGGAACGTAACGTCCGCCGAACTCCCCGAAGCGGCCGGCGACTCCGACCGAGCCGTCTGGCTTGACGAGGGGGGTCGTCATGCCGTGCCCAGCAGCTCGCGCACCTTGGCGGTGGGCTCGTCCGCGGTGACGAGCGCCTCACCGACCAGGACTGCGTCGGCCCCCGCAGCTTCGAGATCGACCACCTCGGCGCGCCCCGACACTCCCGACAGCGCCACCAGCGTCGCTCCCTCGGGCATGCGGGGCGCGAGCTTGGCCGTCCGGGCCGGATCCACCTCGAAGGTGGCAAGGTCCCGGTGGTTGACCCCGATTAGCTTCGCCCCCGCGCGCGTCGCCAGCCCGAGGTCGTCATCGTCGTGCACCTCGACGAGCGCCTCCATCCCGAAGGCCTGAACCGCGGCCATGAGCTCGAACAGCCGCTCGCCCACCACTCTGACGATCAGCAGCACGGCGTCGGCGCCGGCCGCCCTCGATTCGAGCGCCTGCCACGGATCGACCACGAAGTCCTTGCGCAGCACCGGCACCCCTGCTCCGGTGGCGTCCTCGAGATCCTCGAGAGAGCCCCTGAAGCCGTCGGGCTCGGTCAGGACCGAGACCGCCGCAGCACCTCCGCGAACGTAGGCCCCCGCGAGATCGGCTGCGTTCAGGCCGAGGTTGAGCTCGCCGGCGCTCGGCGAGGCCCGCTTGATCTCGCCGATGAGAGACATCGAGCCGCCCGTCAGGGCGTCGCCGAGCGAACGGGGGACGCCGAGCGACGCGATGCGCTGCTCGAGAGCCCCGTCGGACGCGGTCGCCTTCGCCGCCCGGACGCGCGCCTCGGCCGAGGAGACGAGGGATTGCAGATAGGCCATGGCTTCGACCCTAACGCGCCGTGCCGGTGAAGCCTCCGAGCCGGAGCGTTCACGTGGGCCGCAGGGGGCGGTCACGGGCCTTGATGTATCTAGCCGTGGAGAAGATCGAGCAGGGTGCGCCCGAGGGCCTCCGGGGGGCCGCTCGCCTGCGCATGCGTGAGACCGGCCTCGGCGTAGGGGTCGGCCCGGGCGCGCTCGCCGCACCCGGGGGCGCCTGCGATGGGCTCCGGCCCGTCGATGCACACCGGGCCTGAGCCGACTCCTCTTATGGTGATGACGAGCGGATCCGCCCCCTGCTCGTCAAGTAGCTCGAGCAACCGGCGAGACCCCAGGTTCCCCCCGCCGAGCGCGGTGTTCTCGGCCCCCAGGGCGGCGAACAGGACGTCGTGGTCCGGGTCGGCCACCTTGAGCGCCCTGGCCAGCTCCAGGAACAGCCCGATGTCCGCCCCCGAGTGAGCGGTCCCCGCAGCGGTGTCGTAGGCCACGGTCACCACCGTCGCCGGGTTCGCCGCGGACGTCGGCACGGCGAGCACGTCGGTCGAGTTGACCAGGTTCTCGACGGGCACCGCTTCGAGGCGCGCACCGTAGCCGGCGCGTTGAAGGTGCCCGAGGATATAGGTCGCCGCGCTCAGCTCCTGCTGAGAGCCCGCCGGACGCGCCTCCAGGTCGCGGTCGAACTGGACCGCGTGGCGCTCGACGACCTCGAGGCGCACCTCGGGGGGCCCGCCCGCGGCCACGGCCGGGGCCGATCCCGCGTCTCCACCTGAGCATGCGGTCATCGCACCAAGCCCCACCAGGATCAGCACGGCGTACGTGATCCGGCTCATCATCGACTTAGTATCTGCGGCTATGACGTCCCCGGAGGCTCCGATCTCATGGATGGCTCTCGAGGAGGGCACCCCGGTCTATGCGGGTGACAGCCAGGTCGGCAAGGTCTCGAGGGTGGTCGCCGACCTCTCCAAGGACATCTTCTCGGGCGTGGCTTTCCGCGCCCGCCTGATGGGCGTGCAGCGCTTTGTCCCCGCCGATCTGATCGATGGCATGACCGCCGCCGCCGTTCGCCTCAGCTGCTCGCCCGAGGAGGCGGAGAACCTGGAGCCCTACGAGGACTGACGGGCACCGGGGACAGTCACAACCGGTTCGGCCCGGCCCCCAGGGATTCGGCCCCCGCCACTGCGCTCAACAGCGCCTCGGCCTTCCGGCGGGTCTCCTCGGCCTCCTCCTCGGGCACCGAGTCCGCCACGACGCCGGCGCCGGCCTGCACATAGGCGCGCCCTCCTGTGGCGACGATCGTGCGGATGGTTATGCAGGTGTCGAGGTTGCCCGAGAAGCTGAAGTACCCGACCACCCCCGCATAGGGGCCGCGCCGCGTCCTTTCCAGCGAGTCGATTATCTCCATCGCTCTGACCTTCGGCGCGCCGGACACGGTGCCCGCGGGAAAGGCGGCGGTCAGCGCGTCGAAGGCGCCGGAGCAGTTGCGCAACCGCCCGCTCACGCTCGAGACGATGTGCATGACGTGGCTGTAGCGCTCGACCGACATCAATTCGTCGACGGCCACCGAGCCGTAGGCAGCCACCCGTCCGATGTCATTGCGTGCGAGATCGACGAGCATGACGTGCTCGGCGCGCTCCTTGTCGTCGGCCAGCAGCTCCTGTTCGAGGACGATGTCGGCGGCTTCATCGGCGCCGCGCGCGCGTGTCCCGGCGATCGGCCTCGCCACGACGTGATCTCCGGTTACCCGCACGAGCGGCTCGGGTGACGATCCGGCTATCTCGAACGCAGGGTGGTCCTCGGATGCCCCGAAGCGCAGAAAGTACATGTAGGGGCTCGGATTGATCGTCCTCAGGACGCGGTAGGCGCCGAACGACGAGCCTGCGATCGGCGCCTCGAAACGTCGTGAAGGCACCACCTGAAAGGCGTCCCCTGCGAATATGTGCTCCCTGCAACGCTGCACCATGCCGGCGTAGGCGTCGTCGTCGACGGTCGAGTCGAATCCGGTGCTCTGACCCCCTCTCACCCATATCGCCGGTGCCCCGAGTGGAGCCGTCAGACGTTCGATCACGGCCTCACACCGTTCGACCGCATCGTCGTAGGCGCTCGCCAGGTCGCTCGGCCTGGCCACGTTGGTGATCACGAACGCCTTCTGCTCGAAGTGGTCGAACACGACGAAGCTGCGGGTCAGCAGCAGCACGAGGTCCGGCAGTCCAAGGTCGTCTGGCGGCGCGTCGGGGAGATGCTCGAGCTCACGCACGCAGTCGTAGCCGATGAATCCCACGGCCCCCCCGTTGAGAGGAGGGAGGCCCGGCAGTAGGGGGGCGCGACACCCGTCGAGAAGCCGCTTTACGTAGGCGAGTGGTCCCTCGCCCTCCGCGGGCCGAACGGGCGGTTCGCCGGTCACGGAGATGCGCCCGCCTTTCGCCTTGACCACGGCGAACGCGTCACCGCCCAGAAACGAGTAGCGGCCCCAGCGCTCACCTCCCTCGACGCTTTCGAGCAGGAAGCCGTTGGGCTCCGCCTGCAGCCGCAACCATGCGGCGACCGGGGTCTGTGCGTCGGCGAGGATCTCGCGCCACACCGGGACGACTGCATGACGGCCGCAGAGGTCGGCGAAGGTCGCCCGACCCGGCCGGTACGACGCCGTCACCGCCCATCGAGCCGGTTGTGGAAGCAGGTCGTGGCGCCTGTGTGACAGGCGGGCCCGGCAGGATCGACCAGGAACAGCAGCGCATCGGCGTCGCAGTCGTAACGCACCTCGACGACCGTCTGGGTGTTACCCGAGGTCGCCCCCTTGTTCCAGTAGGCCTTGCGCGACCTGCTCCAGAACCATGTCGTCCCGCTCTCGAGCGTCCTGCGCACCGCCTCCGCGTCGACGTACGCAAGCATGAGGATCTCTTTGGTGCGCGCGTCCTGGACGATCGCGGGTGCAAGGCCGTCGGCGTCGAACTTCAGTTGACGGGTCGCCGAGGCCTGGGTCACGTCCGCGTCATCCCATCCTCACCGTAAGGGAGCGCTCCGCCAGGGCGTGCTTGGCCTCTGCGATGGAAAACGTCCCGAAGTGAAAGACCGAGGCGGCCAACGCCGCGGCTGCGCCGCCCTCGTCCGGATCGACCGCAGCGGCGAGATGCTCGGGCGCACCGGCCCCTCCGGAGGCAATCACCGGCATCGGGACCGCCGACGAGACCGCCCGGGTCAGGGCGATGTCGTAGCCGTCGGTGGTGCCGTCGGCGTCCATCGAAGTCAAGAGGATCTCGCCGGCGCCCAGCTCTCCGGCGCGCCTCGCCCACTCGACTGCGCCCAGACCGGTGCCGACCCGGCCCCCTTCGGCGAACACTTCCCATGATCCGCCCGCTCTCGCAGCATCGACGGCGACCACGATCGCCTGCGCTCCGAACCTGTCCGCCGCTTCCCGGATCAGCTCCGGGCGGCGGATCGCCGCGCTGTTGATCGCGACCTTGTCCGCTCCGGCGCGCAGAAGCCGCCTCATGTCGTCGACCGAACGCACGCCGCCCCCGACGGTGAGAGGAATGAACAGCGTCTCAGCGGTGCGCGCGACCACCTCGTAGATGAGAGGACGGCCCTCGTGGGTGGCGGTAATGTCCAGGTACACGAGCTCGTCCGCGCCCTCGGCGTCGTAACGCGCCGCCAGCTCGACAGGGTCGCCCGCGTCGCGCAGCTCGACGAAGCGCACTCCCTTCACGACCCGTCCGTTGTCGACATCGAGACAGGGGATGATCCGCTTGGCTAACATTCGCTTCAAGCTAACTCAGGACTCGAGGCATCCGGGCCTCGGCGCGAGCTTGGGGGCATGGGCGTGGACGAACGCCGGTGGGACGAAGATGACTCGGCCGTCTACCGGCGGATGGCGGCCGTCGCCGTCCCCGCGCGCGCCGAGCAGATCGCCGTGGTCGCCGCGTTGTTGCCGTTCGGCCGCGACCACGCCTTCCGGGTGGTGGAGCTGGGCTCGGGAGAAGGGGCGCTGAGCGCCGCCATCCTGGGCTGCTACCCGCGCTCGGAGGTGTCGGCGCTCGATGGTTCGCAGTCGATGCGGGAACAGACCCGGGCGCGCCTGGCCGCCGCCCGCTTCGGACGGCGGGCCGAGGTCGGGTCCTTCCGGCTCGAGGATCTGACCGGCGGGGGTGGCTGGCTCGGCGCCGTCGAGGGGGCCGGCGCGGTGGTGTCGTCGTTGTGCATCCACCATCTCGACGATCCGGGCAAGAAGAGACTGTTCGAGGAGGTCTGCTCCCGGCTGGCTCCGGGTGGAGCCTTGCTCATGGCCGACCTTGTCGAGCCGATCCGCCCGGAGGCGGCCGAGGTCTACGCCGCCACCTGGGATCGATCGACTCAGGAGCAGGCGGTTGCGCTCGACGGGTCGGCCCGCCGCTTCAACGACTTCGTCGAGCGGAGGTGGAATCTCTACCGCCATCCCGACCCCGAGGTGGACAAGCCGTCACCGCTGGCCGACCAGCTTAGATGGCTGCAGGAGGCGGGTTTCGAGGCGGCCGACTGCTTCTGGCTGCGCGCCGGACATGCGGTTCTCGGCGGCTACAAGCCCGGCGGCCCGTCACGGTCCGGCGCGCCGGTGGGTTTCGAGGAGGCGCTCGCCTGCGCACAGGCCGAGCTGATGGGGTCGAGTGAGTGAGTGAGGTCAATAGTTCACACTCGGCACCCACTCGACGGACGAGATCCTAAAAATGGGGCACGAGTCCCGGAAGACCGGGGTGAGGAGATCAACGTGAAACCACTCGTTCTGCCACCCAATCAGCTGCACCGCTTCTATCGCGGCGGTCCGGCAATCGCAGAGCTGAGGGGGATTCCCTCTGAGGATCCCCAGTCGCCGGAGGACTGGGTCGGCTCGGCCACCGCCGAGTGGGGATCGTCCACCGCAGGCCGGGCGCGCCTCGACGACGGGACGATCCTGCGCGATGCGATGGGGGACGACCCTCAGGGGTTCTTCGGGCCTAGGCATGTGGAGCGCTTCGGCGGCGACCCCGGGGTTCTCGTCAAGATCCTCGACGCCGGCCAACGCCTTCCCGTGCACTTCCATCCAGACCGGCGCTTTGCCGCGGAGCACCTGGGACTGGGCTACGGAAAGACCGAGGCGTGGGTGATCGTCGCCACTTCCACCCCCGACGCCGCCGTGTGGGTCGGTTGGCAGGACGACGTCGACCCGGCCACCGCGGCCACCTGGGTCGAGACTCAGAGCACCGACGCGATGCTCGATGCTCTTCATCGGGTCCCGGTCGAGCCCGGCGACACCTTGTTT